>Ga0209023_10008209_pt1 | contig 10524 bp, 12 predicted proteins | sample LakOneMetagenome_FD_187468 | JGI IMG/M metagenome (GOLD analysis project Ga0209023, IMG submission 187468) | Freshwater and sediment microbial communities from Lake Erie, Canada (SPAdes) (version 2) | ecosystem: Environmental > Aquatic > Freshwater > Lentic | place: Lake Erie, Canada...
AGCGAAGCCACTCTGCGTCGGCGAAGGTTGCGCCGCCTGCTGACTGCCTCGTTCCGACAAGCTGGCCGCGGCGCGCCTCCGCAAGGATCGCATCGAGCTCCCGCTGAGCCCCTTGTTTGGTCAAGTAACCATCGGTGGGACGACCTCGGCCGGTCCATGCCTTACCAAGGACGCGCTGATGCTGACCGCCTGCGTCCCGCCACTTCACCATCCACCGCTCCCCGGACTTCCTGGCCCGCCGAAAGACGTGGCCACTGACAGGGGCTGGGCGAAGAGCGAACGATGTTGCCACAGCGCCATCTTACCTCGCTGACGACGGAAATGTGTCCCGAATGTGTCCCAAGGTCAGCAGATCTAAGACAACCTGGGATCACGTTACCGCTTGAATAAGCGATGAATATGGGACCCGGTGCACGACTAGGCCGAAATCATAATCCGCGTGTCGGGAGTTCGAGTCTCTCCTCCGGCATCGTTTTGGCAAGCGGCAGTTGGCTATTTCGAGAGCGCTCCTCGGCCCGGAGTGTCAACAAAGTGCGAACAATCGGGCAGTTCCCAAAAGGCGTCGAGGCATTCACATAGGATCGCGCCGCTGCTGTTCACGACTATTCGGGGGACCGATGCCCAACTTTGGACCGCTAGAGATGATGCTCTTCTGGATGATCGTGGTCGTGATCGTCGTGGTCGTGGTTCTTCGGTTGCGCAGGAGATGACCTGATCCCCATCGACTGCGCCGAGTAGGCCGACCGCTGGTCGCGATAGCTATCGCCGTGTCCGGGGGCATCGGCGTGACCGGCCCCGGTGCCGTGGGACGAGGCGATGGAGGGTCGGGGATACTCGCGTCGATGCTGGTCGGCATGTTCCTCGACGACCTCAGTCCAAGCGCGGCGCTGGTGCTCGCCCTTCTCGTGTCCATCACGCTCCTGCTTCTCGTGGCTGGAAATGAGCTACAAAGCTCACGTCGGGGTTGAGCGTTAGGGTCCTGGTATGGGGGCACCACCGGGGATGCGCATGAAACGCCATGGCTGACGCAACGTCGCACCAGCTTGCGCGTGCGATTCGCGATGTCGGCTTCCAACTGCCGGGGCCTGCTGCCCCACCGCCTCCTGGATTTCTCGTCAAGTTCCCGACCGTGGCCAAGCACGCTGTGCGGGTGATGCACCAGTCAGGACCTCAGTCCGCCCGCGCTTACCTGAGGAGCAAGCTGCAGGGCGAACTCAACCACAGCAACCCGAGCATGCGAGGGAATGCGACAAACACCATGCAGGCCTTGGAGAACTACATCGCGGCAGACGCCGCTGATGGGAAGACATTCGTCGGGTTCGGGCACCCAGTCATTTGTCAGCTTGCCTAATGGGTCAATCAAGACAACGGTGAGAGTCGTCGTTGAAGATGCCAACGGAGATATCTCCGGCCGAGCGATCTTCTTCGACGGACCCAACATGTCCATGAGCCAGGCCGAGATTGCGGCTTATCCGTATGCGGAGGCGATGCGTGCGTCCTACCCGAACAAGACGATCACCGGAGTCAGCGTTTGGCAGGCTCGACGCGACGACATCCACTTCGTCCCTCAAGCGACCGCGCTAGCGCGCCGGAACCAGGCCGACGCGGTACTTGGCCGACTTTAGGCCACCAGTAATAGACCAATGCAAACACAAGAACCGAGAGGACGACCCCGATGGATGTAGCCCAGTTCGCAGCAGCGGCAGAACGCCTCATCGATGAGTCCGATGCCTTGGACTCATCGTTTGGGGGAGCGCTAGCACAGCAACTGAAGTCGTTGAACGGAGAATTTACCTCCAAGGCGGCACAACGTGGGATCGATGGGCAGGTCGCTGAACGTTGGCTTGTCGACACGACCGAGCTTGCAGCTGACCTACCAATTCGGGGTCTCGATGGCTCAACAGATCTCTCGGTCCGGCTCGCATCGCTCAGCTTCGTGCTCTCTGATGCGCCAAATCCACTTGACATGGACGCTCCACAAGACCTCCTCGCAGACGCAAGCTGAGTGACGTTCTGTCCCCCTGGGACAAGGAACGCAAACGCTCTGGTGGCAGAGACGCACTGCCTCGGCGATTGCAAAGCCGCCGCCAGTACCGACATGATCTAGACCTGAATAACTCATAGATCCGGGACGGAACGCAATGCACATCAAAGCCTTTCGAGTGCGCAACTTCAGACGACTACGCGATGTGCGGATTGACCTCGACCTCGAGACCTCCGTCTTCGTCGGCGCCAACAACAGCGGGAAAACTTCCGCCACCCACGTGTTCCAGATGTTCCTCGGCAAGACCAGGGGCGAATTTCAGATGTATGACTTCTCTGCTGGGAGCTGGTCGGTATTCGACGCGATCGGCTTAGACGAGAGCGATCTCGACGCCAAGCTTCCGGGGATCGGACTCGACATCTGGCTCGATGTAGATGCGCCCAATGCGCACAGGGTTATCGACCTACTGCCAGACCTCGACTGGAACGGCGAGCCGGTAGGCGTCAGGCTGGATTACGTCGCACGCGACGGCCGCGAGCTCTTCGAGCGCTACGCCGAGGCCAGGGCGGAGATCCCTAAGAAGAGCGGCGCTGGATCAGATAACTGGAAGCCCTGGCCACAGAGCCTGACGGACTATCTGACACGAAGGCTGCGAACCGAATACGAGATCCGGTACTCAGTCCTCGACGCGAAACGCTGCGACGCGAACTTAGTCCCTGAAGAGGGCTACACCCCAACTCCCCTCGGAACCGTCGAGACGGGCGCCGCAAAGCTCATCGACTCCCTCATCCGTGTCGACTTCCTAAATGCTCAGCGCTATCTCTCCGACAGGGACGCCAGCAGCGGTCGCGACGAAGAACTTTCTAAGCGCCTCAGCCGGTTCTACCAGCGCAACCTCGACCAGCGCGATGAGGACGTCGCTGGACTCAGTGCGGTCGCCGACTCCGAGGCCCAACTCAATACCCACTTCGCCGAAGTCTTCGAGCCAACCCTCGAGCGACTCGCCAAGCTCGGCTACCCCGGACTTTCGAACCCAGATCTCGTCGTCAGGGCATCCCTGGATGCCGGCAGCATCCTCAACGGGAGCGCTCAAGTCTTCTACGCCCTACCTGGCGACGGCGATGGCTCGATAGCCGCGGTCACCTTGCCAGACCAGTACAACGGCCTGGGGTTCAAGAACCTGATCTACATGGTCGTCGAGATCCTCGATTTTCACCATGCCTGGATCGATGCCGACGGTGAGCGACCGCCAGTTCATCTCGTGATGATCGAGGAGCCTGAGGTGCACCTGCACGCCCAGCTACAGCAGGTGTTCATTCGCAAGGTTAGAGAGGTCCTACCCGACGTCCCGGCCGAGTTTCTCACTCAGCTGGTCGTTACCACCCACTCTGCACACATCATCTACGAGCGCTCGTTTCAACACATCCGGTATTTCAAGCGCGGCACTAGGCCCGACGAGATCCAGCAGAGCGAAGTACGCAACCTCTCTGTTTCTACGACGACGAGGAGGTCGCCACCCGCGACTTCCTCCTCCAATACTTGAAGCTCACCCACTGCGACCTGTTCTTTGCCGACGGCGCCGTCCTGGTCGAAGGCAACGTCGAGCGGCTGCTGCTTCCTCTGATCATCGAAAGCGAATCCCCCGAACTCCGGGCCTGCCACCTGACAATCCTGGAAGTCGGTGGGGCCTTCGCCCACAAGTTCGACAAACTCGTCCATTTCTTGGGGCTTCCCACACTGGTCATCACTGACCTCGACAGCGTTAATCAGACGCCGGAAAGCGACGACGGGGCGGCCGGCAAGGCCAAGGCGTGCCTGACTACGGCGGACGGGGCGGTGACGTCCAACCAGACCCTGAGGCATTGGATTCCGGCGTCTCAGACGATCCCCGAGTTGCTCGACTTAGCCGAGGACGCGAAGTGTCCGAACGGACCCGGAGGCTCGCCGGGTCTCGTCCGCGTAGCTTATGAGACCCGCGAACCTGCAACATGGAAAGGGGACAGCGAGGATCTCGCTGGCCGGACTTTTGAGGAAGCGTTCGCCCTGCGAAACCTTGAATGGTCGCAACACCGCGATCAGGCTGGCCTCGGTCTGCTGGTCGCTGAAGCCAACGAACTCGACCTCGTGGGCCTGCACAGCGCCCTCTTCAAGCGGGTCGGAAGTTTTGACAAGACGGCATTCGCTCTCGGCCTCATCGCCGCGCCTACCGGCTGGGCCGCACCCGGCTACATCACGGACGGACTCGCCTGGCTGTCGAGCGTCTTGCTCGCCGACCCCGCAAATGCAGAAGTGGCAGAGGTAGCCGAAACTCTCGAGCTCACAATCGAAGAGTGAGTCAGCGGCTTACCAGCCCCGACACGCCGGCCGACGTCGCACTGCGCGACGTGCTCGACGCCGAACCCCGATCCATTTTCGTCGTTACCGCAGGGGCTGGCTCCGGCAAGACCACATCACTAGTCAAAGCCCTCAACCACGTGGTCATCCATCACGGAGAAGCCCTCCGTGCACGCACCCAGCAGATCGCTTGCATCACTTACACAGAAGTCGCCGCGCTTGAAATCCATGAGGAGGTCGGCTCATCTGAACTAACGCACGTCTCGACCATCCACAGCTTCCTCTGGCGAGTCATCAAACCCTTCCAGGCCGACATCCGCACCTGGGTCGTCGGCCGGATCAACGAGAAGCTTCTCGAAGAGCACGAGGCCAAGGCCGGTTTCACAGGCACAACCCGCCAGACCACCCGCGAGAAGAACGAGCAGAAGATCTCCCGCTACGAGCAGCAACTCGCTGACCTGAGCGGTGTGACGAGCTTCGCCTACGGGATCGGCAGCAGCTATGGCCGCGGGGTTCTCGGCCATGCAGACATCCTTGCCATGGTTCCCGCACTGCTGATGACGCGCCCGCTTCTGGCGAGACTGACCGCCGCAAAGTTCCCGTTCATCTTCGTTGACGAAAGCCAGGACACCGCCTCCGAGGTCGTCGAGTCGCTGACGCGCGTCGCCGAGACCGCATGCGGAGAGGTCTGTCTCGGGTTTTTTGGAGATCCGATGCAGCGCATTTACCCCACCGGCGTAGGTCGCATCCCGTCCAAGCAGGATTGGCCAAGCATCGAGAAACCCGAGAACTTCAGGTCGGCCGAGAAGGTTCTCGAAGTCGTCAACCGCGTTCGCGCGGACGCCGATGGTCTACATCAGGTTTCCGGGCTGCCCGTCGAGCAGCGACGCGAAGGGGAGGTGCACTACTTCGTCCTACCGGCCGACGAGGAACGAAACGAGAACCTTGAGAAAGTCCGGGCATGGCTGACTGAGAACGGGACTGCGGGATGTTGGACCAGAGACGCCAGCGACGGCGGCGCGAAGATACTGATGATCGTCCACCGGATGGCTGCTCAACGCTTAGAGTTTCTCGACCTTTTCGAGGCGTTCAGTCGGACGAAACTCTACGAAGCGTTCGACTCCGGCAACGCATGGCCACTCACGCCGTTCAGAGACGTCATTCTGCCGCTCTCCCAAGCTGATGCACCGGTGGTACGAACGCTGCGCGCGAACAGCAAAGTCCTCTCCGATGAGACCCTGGGCGCGACAACCCTGGCGGCGACTCTGGAGGCAGGCCGCGCCGGACTTGCAGAGCTCCGGGCCATCGTGACCGCCGCTGGTCCCGGCTCTATCGGTGCCGCGCTGCGCTCGGCCTCAGCCTCGGGCATCATTGATCCAGACGTACGCCTGAGCGCTTATTTGGAGCTCGGTGACGGCGCGGCCATCGAACTCTCCGACGAGTTGCGCGCCTGCCTCGACGCGTACATGGCTTGTGATGTCGCCGAGCTGTCGGGCTACTACGAGTACGTCGAGCTTCGGTCACCCTACTCGACACAGCATGGGACAAAAGGGGCCGAATTCCCGCGCGTCCTCGTAGTCCTTGACGACGACGAGGGCCGCTACAACCTCTATTCCTACGACAAGCTGCTGGGCCTCCGCTCGCTTTCGGACAAGGACAACGAAAACATCAACTCTGGCCGGGATTCAGTGCTCGACCGTACTCGGCGGCTCCTCTACGTCTGTGTATCGCGAGCGACAGACGCTCTCGCCATCGTCCTGTTCGCGCAAGACGTCGATGCCGCTGTCGCAGCTATGGAGGCGGGCATTGCTAGCGGTCAGACAATTCGGACCCTCGACGAGATTTAACGCCGCGGATTAATGGCGTCCCGTCACCCACCACGTTGATGCAATCAACGACTTTCGGCTCCGTTCGACGTGCCTTGCTTTTCGAATCGCGCCAGGTCCACCGTGTTACGTTCATGGCCCAAACTTGCATGGCCAGCTATCCGGGTCAACTCTTATTGAGTCTGTGCCCGAGCGGGATTCGAGGGTGCGGGCTTCGCCTGTGCCAATCGGAGAGACCAGCCCGACTGTCCGTCGGCCTAAGGCATCGGTTGCCCCTCCCCACCAGGCCGTAGCGGCGGCCGGCATGTTTCGGGCCCGCATGATGTGATGTCGCCATGGCACTTGAGCCTCGGGAGGCGGCGGCACACCAACGGCTGGTGCTCACGGCATCGCCACGCTTTAGTGCGCCGCTCTTCCTTGAGGCCGTCGGCGGTCCGGTAGAGATGCTCTTGGCGAGTCGCGAGGCCCTCCTCGATCCACGAGTAGTCGAACCAAGTTGGGCAACCACATCCGTCTACGTCCTAGTTGGAGGCACGGAGACACGGCTTGGCGCCGGTGACCCAGCGTCCTCGTACGACGAGACGTTCGGGCGCTCAGAGTCGGAGGAGCCACCCGACGATCCCGCAGCCATCGAGACAACGGTGTCACACGAACACACGAGCGCATGGCGCGCGCGTTTCTATACCGGTCTCACGCGGGACGCGCTCCGGAGGCTTGGGGAGCACGCGGCGAAGCCGTGGTGGAATCGAGCTCTTCTCTGTCGACAGTCCCCTCCATGGCCATATGACATCGCCGACATCGGGTTCCTGGAGGGCGAGCTCCATAGATTGCTAGACGAGGCTTTTTGGCTACGACGGGAAGGCAGGGCAACGTCTGAGGAGGCGATCCTGCCAAACAGAGAACACGATCTTCGAACTGGACACCTACCCGCGATCACGGCCGCGGTTCGACTGCTAGGGATTCCGTTGGACACTCAAGGCGAGGTGAAGGAGATGCGAGAGAATGAAGGCGGGTAGACGCAGTGCTTGAGCAGTTCGTGATGGAGTACCGCGGGTTCAGTGCTAGGCGCGGTCGTTGTCATGTCCTCCTGGATCGCGAACTCGCTTCGGTCCTGGTCGGAGACCCGAGCGACAATCCAGGTACGTCGGTCACAAATGCCATCGAAAGAGTCGCATACGAGGTCTGTGAGTGGTTTGGCGTCAATGCCTACGAGGAAGCGCTCTACCAGTACGTACCCTGGGAACCTCGATTTCGGCGTGAACTGACCTCCCAGGTCGAGTTCGAGAAGGACGCCTGGGCGATGCCCACCTGGACCGAAGCTGATCAAGCTGGCGAGTTTCTTTCCGAGGCCCTAGACGTCGTCCGCGCGATCCAGCCGTATCAGCTCACTGAAATGACTCAGCTTGAGGTCGTTAATGGTTTAGTCCGCCTGCGAATCGAGGCCGGTTTCGATAAGTACGACTGGATCGCAGAAGTCGGGACAATCGAGCACATTTCGCAGCGTCGAGTCTTCTATGTTGATGTAGCAGCGGGCAGTCCAAATGATGCTTTGAGCCGAGCTCGCGAGCAGCTTAGTGCCATAGTTGACCCCGAACTGATTCAGGTCACTCGCACCGGCGCCCCTTTAGACAGAGCCGAATGGTGACTGTGCCACGACACGGGCTCATCGCTTGACCGCAGAACCGTTCACCGCGCGGACTCGTGCCGGAGAAGGAGCAGACACGTGCGCTGTCGCCCCCGAATGAACCACAAGCGCCGAAGTCACTACGCCGCCGAAGGAGGTTCCGCATGTCCCCGTCCGGCCCGGACGTCGAAGAAGCGTGGCGCAGGTTGCGTGCGTTAGTTGGTGATCAGCCCTCCCCCAGATTCTTCAACGCGAAACGGGTTCTGGCTGCCGAAGAAGATGGTTTGCCCGTCATGGACGGCATGCTCGGTCGCCTCTTGGAAACCCAGCCAACACGAGAACGGGGCGCGCTGACGTTGCAGATCTGCGCCGAGATCGCAGACCGCGTGGTGGCGGCTGAGGTCGAAAGTAGGTGCCACAACTTGCATGGTGCCCTGCTCCTCATGCTCGATTCGGCCGGAATCCCATCCGTCACGGCTTGGGGTTCCGTCTACGCCGAGACCGATGACCCTCCGGGTGGTTTTGTACTGAACGCTGAACTTCCCGCCGAGAACGAAAACCACCGTCCTGGCCACTCTTGGATAATTACGCCGGAGTTCAGCGTTATCGATCTTGCCCTCACGTATCAAGGCCAGGTCGGAGGTTCATATGCCTCCACCAAGGCGGCCATTCCCCCCATCGTGCACCTCTCGGACCGGCGGCGCGATCCCATCCCTCGAGAGTGGTATCCAAACCAGCAGGGATCGCCCATCAGCGACGACGCCTATGCAAACGCGACCAAGTACTTCGACGTCTTGGGCTGGTCGGAGTTCTCCGGCGCAAACTTCAAGATCCGCTACCTGCCAGGTGCTGTTCAGGTACCGGCAGAGGACCTACATGACATCGATCTGCACATTGGCGGCCTCCGTCCGGATTATGCCTTCGAGAGATCCGTTCTCCCAGTGATCGACGGCAAGTGACAATGACCTCCGGATCGGGTCGCTGCTGGCGAATCAAGCCTTCCCGTTGCGCTCCCGATGCGCGCACCCCGGCCAGCAGCAGGGGCGGCGCATGCCCTCTTCTAGTTCTTCGCGGGTGCGGCGGATGCGGCGCTCGCGGGTCTTCTGTTGCTTGGCGTCCTCGACCCAGCAGATGAACTCGTTGCGGGCGAGGGGTGTGATGTCGTTCCAGGCCCCAAGGGCCGCAGTGCTGGTGGTGAGGCCGTCACGGAGGTCGTCGGGCAATTCATGGACGACGCCGCCCGGTAACTGATCGCTCATGGGGCGATCCTAGGACTGGAAGCGAAGGCCGTCCAGCGCTAGGCGGAGGACGTGCTCGGTCTGCGCGGGATCGGCCGATGGGACCTTGGCGATCCCGACGACGAGGTGGATGACCTCGCCGATCTCGACGTCGGGACGAACGACGCCGGCGTCCTGGGCGCGCTTGAGGAGCGGCTCACCGGCGGAGTAGAGAGAGGTGCGGCAGGACTGGAAGAGCTGGGCGTCCTTGTCGAGGTAGTTGACGAGCTCGGCGGCGAGGACCTGCTTAGTCGCGACGTAGGCGATGACGCGGTCGAGCCAGCTGTTGAGGGCCTCCCACGGGTCGGCGGTCTCGAGCTCGGCGGCGGTGCGGCAGACCTCCTCGACCTCGTCGACGTAGAGCGCCTCGATCAGGGCCTGGCGGTTGGGGAAGTTGCGGTAGAGCGTGCCGATTCCGACGCCGGCGCGATCGGCGATCGATTCGAGCGAGGTGGCCTCGCCCCCCTCGGCGAAGGCTTCGCGGGCTGCGGTCAGGAGGGCCTCGTAGTTGCGGCGGGCGTCGGCGCGCTTGGGGCGCTCGAGAAGCGTGGGTGCGGCGGCTGTAGCGGTGTCTGGCGGGGTGCTCATACAAGTCCTCAGATTTCGGTTGACAAACCGGAGGATACCTCCGTATAGTTCCGGAGGCTTCCTCCACTTATTGCGGAGGCGGCCTCCATTTTAGGCCCTCGGGGCCATTTACACAAGTCAAGGAGCACCGTGAATCTGACCTCCCTCCCACTCCCCGCCCGCAGCGACTCATCCGAGCGCCGTCGCTGGACGACGCTCGCGATCGTCTGTATGGCGCAGCTGATGATCGTCCTCGACGTGACGATCGTCAACGTCGCCCTCCCCGCGATCCAGGACGACCTCGGCTTCAGCCAGGCCAATCTGACCTGGGTCGTCAACGGCTTCCTGATCACCTTTGGCAGTCTCCTGCTCCTCGCCGGCAGGCTCGGCGATCTGCTCGGGCGCAAGCGCATCTTCCTCGGCGGGCTCGTCCTCTTCACCTTCGCCTCCCTCCTCTGCGGGATCGCTCCGAGCCAGGAGCTGCTCGTCGGCGCCCGCTTCCTCCAGGGCATCGGCGCCGCCGCCCAGGCCTCGGTGATCCTCGCGATCATCATCACCGAGTTCCCCGACCCCGCCGAGCGGGCGCGCGCCATGGGCGCCTACGTCTTCGTCTCGGTCGCGGGCGGCTCGCTCGGGCTGCTCGCCGGCGGCCTCCTGACGCAAGCCCTGAGCTGGCACTGGGTGTTTCTGGTCAACATCCCGATCGGCATCGCCACCTACCTCGCCGGCCGGGCGCTGATCCGCTCCGACGAGGGTCTCGGCCTCGAGCACGGCGTCGACTGGGTCGGCTCCGCCCTCGTGACCGCCTCACTGATGAGCGGCATCTACGCGATCGTCGAGGTCACCAACAACGGCTGGGGCTCGCCCCAGGTGCTCGGCTTCGGCGCGCTCGCCGCGGCCCTGATGACAGCC
>Ga0209023_10008210_pt1 | contig 10524 bp, 11 predicted proteins | sample LakOneMetagenome_FD_187468 | JGI IMG/M metagenome (GOLD analysis project Ga0209023, IMG submission 187468) | Freshwater and sediment microbial communities from Lake Erie, Canada (SPAdes) (version 2) | ecosystem: Environmental > Aquatic > Freshwater > Lentic | place: Lake Erie, Canada...
CGAGGCGCCCATGTGATCGCCATCGTGAACCGGCGGGGGAGCGACCTCACCGACAAGAGCGATGGGGTGCTGTACACGTCCGATGGTCGCGACGTGGAGATGAGCGTGGCCTCCACCAAGGCGTTCTACGCCCAGATCGCCGCCGGGTTCCTGCTGGCTGCCGCCATCGCCCAAGCGGTGCCCGGCACCGAGGACGGCGCCGAGCGCCGCAGCGAGATGCTGGCCGGCCTGCGTGACCTTCCGGCGGCCATGGAGGCCACCCTCTTGCGCCGCAGCGTCATCGCCGAGGCCGCCCAGGAGATGGCCCCGCCCCGCCGGTACTGGGCCATCGTCGGCTCGGGCGCCAACCGCGTGGCAGCCGAGGAGATCCGGATCAAGCTCTCCGAGCTCTGCTACAAGGCCATTGCCTCGGATGCCACCGAGGACAAGAAGCACATCGATCTCTCCTCGGAGCCGCTCATCGTGGTGTGCGCCGCCGGGCTCTCGGGCTCCAACGCCGATGATGTGGCCAAGGAGGTCGCCATCTACCGGGCCCACAAGGCCACCCCGATCGTGATCGCCACCGAGGACGAGGACCGCTTCTCCGCCGCGCTCCGGGTCATCACCGTGCCCTCGGTCCGACCCGAGCTGGCCTTCGTGCTGGCCACGGTGGTGGGGCACCTCTTCGGGTACGAAGCGGCGCTGGCCATCGATGCCCAGGCTCGCCCACTGCGCGAGGCCCGAGGCGCCATCGAGGATGCCGTGTCGGCCCCCGATGCGCCCGATGCCGAGGTGATGTTGGCCGCCCTCCGCCCGGTGTTCGAACCCATCTCGGTTCGCTTCGGCGACGGCCTGCGCACCGGTGTGTACAACGGGCACCTCGAAGCCGGCACCGCGGTGCGCTTGGCGTCGATGTTCCGCTACGCCACCGGCCTGGCACCGCTCGACGCCTACCAGGTGGAGCACGGTCGGGTCGGCACGCCGAGCATGGTCATCGAGGACTTCACCGCCGCGCTCACCGCCGCCATCGAGGAGCTCACCCGACCGGTCGATGCCATCAAGCACCAGGCCAAGACGGTCACGGTCGGGATCTCCCGCTCCGACGAAGGCCTGCTCGACGTACCGCTGGTGGCCGCCGCGCTCGACGCCGGCGCGGCACGGGATCGCCTGAGCTACAAGTCGCTGCGGACCCTCGCCGGGCTCGACATCGCGGTGGACGAGGTCGTGGGCTACACCCGCTACCGCATCGACGGCGACATCGACGGCGCCGATGCCACCATCGTGGTGGTGGATCGAGGCGGCATTGCCCGCGACCTGCCGCTGCGCACCGAGAAGAACCCGCAGCTGCGCGGCACCAAGCATCGGGTTGCCACCGAGCGGGAGGTCACCGTGGCAGTCGGACGAAGCGATGGCCGGACCCTCGTGCTCATTCCCGAGGTCAAGGGCAACCAGTGCACCGGCATCACCCTGTTGCACGCCAAGTTCGCCGCTGATCTCCCGGTCGGACGCGTGCGTTCCGTGCTGGAGACCTATCGCGGCCGATATGCCGCCCTCAAGGATGCGGTCACCGAGACCGAGCCCACGTTCCGAGACGACCTGCTGGCCACGGTCAGCCCGATCGAACTGCTCACCGCCCCGGTCAACGTGCTGGCCGACCGATGGCGCAGCACGGCTTCGCACCCGTCCGCATGATCGTCCTGGCCCTGGTGTTCGCGGTGGCGATGGTGATGATCGTGATCGCGTTCGTGAACAACCGACGCGGCGCCTGAGCGGGGCGGACGACGTGATCGGGATCGGCGTCGACCTGGTGGAGGTCGATCGCATGCGCACCGCGTTGAGCAGGACGCCGTCGCTCGCGGTCCGCCTGTTCACCGATGCCGAACGGTCCTATGCCGAGTCGGCCAAGGATCCGGCCGAGCGGTTCGCCGCTCGGTTCGCGGCCAAAGAGGCCGTGCTGAAGGCGCTCGGCGTCGGACTCGGTGCGGCCGAGTGGCACGACATCGAGGTGATCCGATCCGATGCCGGTGCGCCGTCGCTGGTGATCACCGGACGGGCCGCCGCCCTGGCCGACGCCGCCGGCGTCACCCGCTGGCTCCTGACCCTGACCCACACCAGATCCACCGCCGAAGCCATCGCCGTCGCCCTCTGACCCCAACCCCCTGCGATTGTGCGGCGGCAAAGCGCGCTTCTTGGCCTCTGGGCGCGTGGAGAACGTCGAGCCCGCGAGGTCAGGTGAGGAGTCGGGTGAGGATGTCCTCCCATCGGGTGAGGGCGACGAGGTGCCCGGAGCTCGGGTCCACGGTCAGCTCGCCCCAGGGCAGCTGGGTGGCCCACCACTGGCCGAACGACGGCGGCGCCGTGGTGTCGCGCTCGCCATACCAGAGGTCGACGGGGGCAGTGACCGCGCTCCAGGCCACGTCGGGTGCCTCGACCTGGAGCTCGAGGTCGCGAGTGAGCCCGTCGAGCCCGCTGGCAACGGAGTCGACCACGCCGGCCACCATGACGTCGACCGCGCCGGGGATCGCATCCAGCTCGGCCCGGCGTCCGGGATCGGCACCCTCCAGCACGTGCTCGCGGGCCAGTGCCTCGTCGCACGGGTAGGGGGCCAGCATCGGTGCCGCCATCTCCGCCAGTCCGACGGGACCCATCTCCTCGCCCAGCTCGGCCACCATCAGCCGCCCGCCATCAGCGTGGTCGAGGATGCCGGGAGTGGCGTAGGCGGCGAAGGGCACCAGGCCGGCGGCGACCGCCAGGCGGGTGGTGCGGTCGGGGTGGCGGGCACCCACGGCCAAGGCATACACCGATCCGGCTGACCAGCCGAAGGGCCGCCACGCCGCGATCTGGAGCTGATCTGCCAATGCGATCGCGTCGTCGGCGAAGGACCCCACGGTGCCGGTGGGGTGGAACGTCGAGAGCCCTGCCCCGGGCCGATCGACGGCCACCAGCCGGACACCCAGCCGCTCGGCGATGGTGTCGTCGGGGTGACGGGCCCGTCGAGAGTCGGGTGAGCCGTGGACGTACAGCACGGGAACGCCGTCGGGTCGGCCGACGTCGTCGAAGCCCAGCGTCCTGCCGTCGGACAGCGTGATCGTCTGGCCCAGGCCCATGGCCGCGCAGGTTAGGTGGTGCCCGGCGAGGGCCACCACGCTCTGCCGCACCGTCCCGGACCAAGATGGACCCATGCAGCCGATCGTGACGCCCGCCGAGATGGCCGCGATCGACGCCGATGCCCCCGAACCGGTGCAGGAGCTCATCGAGCGGGCCGGCGCCGCCGTGGCCCGAGCGGCGATCGATCTCCTTGGCGGCACCTACGGCCGACGAGTGGTTGTGCTGGCCGGCAAGGGAAACAACGGCAACGACGGTCGGGCCGCAGCACGTCGCCTCGAACGACGGGGCGTACGGTGCCTGGTCATCGATGCCGCTGCGCTCCCCGCCGTGCTCCCTCCGGCCGACCTGATGGTGGACGCGGCGTACGGCACCGGGTTCCGAGGCGTGTTCGAAGCGCCGCACCCCGCTGACCCCGAGACCCCGGTGCTCGCCGTCGACATCCCCTCGGGCATCTCCGGCACCACCGGCATGGCTTCGGGTCGCCCATGGCACGCGGTGCGCACGGTCACCTTCGGAGCGCTGAAGCCCGGCCTGCTGCTGGGCGATGGCCCGGAGCATGCCGGCCAGATCACGGTGGCCGACATCGGGCTGGACTGCTCACGTGGGCGCGCCCACCTGGTCGGCGGCGCCGACGTGGCGCGGTGGATCCCCGCCCGAGCCCGCGACACCCACAAGTGGCGGGCGGCGACCTGGGTGGTGGCCGGATCCGATGGCATGACCGGAGCCGCCCACCTGGCCACGCGCGCCGCCCAGCGGGCCGGCGCCGGGTACGTGAGGCTCTCCACCCCGGGCTCCTCCCACGACCCGCTCGCTCCCACCGAGGCGGTGGTGGTGGGCCTGCCCGACCGAGGGTGGTCCGACGTGGTGTTGCGAGACCTGGAACGGTTCGGGTCGCTGGCCGTGGGTCCGGGCCTGGGGTCGTCGAGCGACGTGGCGGCCCAGGTCCGGCGTCTCGTGGCCCGGGCCTCGGTGCCCACCGTGGTGGATGGCGACGGGTTGCGGGCGCTCGGTGCCCAGGCGCGAGACCACATCGGCGCACGGCCCAGGGACGCCGCGCCCGTGGTGCTGACCCCGCACGACGGCGAGTTCGAGGCCCTCACCGGCGCGGCCCCGGCTGACGACCGCTTCGAGGCGGTCCGGGCGGTGGCGCTGGTCACCGGCGCGGTGGTCCTGCTGAAGGGACCCACGACCCTGGTGGCCGATCCTGACGGGAAGGTGTGGGCTTCGAACTCCGGCGATGCCCGTCTCGCCACGGCGGGCAGCGGCGACGTGCTGACCGGCATCGTGGCCGCCCTGCTGGCCCAAGGCGTGGACCCGGCTCGCGCCGCGGCGGCGGCCGCACATCTCCATGGCCGCGCGGGCGCTCTAGCCTGGCCCCGCGGCGTGGTGGCGAGCGATCTCGTGGACCACCTTCCCCACGCCCTCGCCGAACTCCCCGGAGGATAGATGTCCCGCCAATCGCCCGTGTCGCAGATCATGACCACCGAGGTGCTCACGTTCTCGCCCGACGACAACGTGGGCGAGGCCATGCAGTCGATGGTGGATCACGAGGTCGACGGCGCTCCTGTCGTCGACAGCGCCGGAGCGGTGGTGGGGATCTTGTCCACCGCCGACCTGATCGTCGGCGAGACCAAGCTCCACTTCCCGGCGGTCATCGTGTTCCTCAACGCCACGTTGGAGCTGCCGTCGTCGAAGAAGACGTTCGACGACGACCTGCGCAAGACCTTGGGCAGCACCGTCGGCGAGGTGATGGCGGCGAACCCCATCACCGTGGACGCCACCGACACGGTGGAGGCCGCGGCCACGCTGATGCACAAGCACGACATCTCGCGGCTGCCCGTGGTCGACAACAGCGGCATGGTCGGGATCGTCTCCCGCACCGACATCCTGCGCGAGATCCTCCGCGACGACGTCGAGGCCTGAGCCGCATCTGATGCGCCCCGTTCGCGCCGACGTCGACCTCGGCGCGGTCACCGCCAACGTCGCCACGCTCCGGTCCCTGGTGGCGCCGGCGCAGCTGTGCGCGGTCGTGAAGGCCGAGGGGTACGGCCACGGTGCGGTTCCGGTGGCCAACGCCGCACTGGCGGGAGGCGCCGACCTGCTGGGCGTGGCCCTGGTGGCCGAAGGCGCCGAGCTTCGCCTGGCGGGGATCACCGAGGCGGTCATGGTGCTCTCGCAAGCGTCGGTCGACGAGGTCGACGATCTGGTCGCGCACTCGCTCGACGCCACGGCGTACACCGCAGCAGGGGTGGAGGCGCTGGCCCAGGCGGCGATCCGAGCGGGCCGAGCCATGGACCGCCCGGTGGCGGTGCACCTCAAGGTCGACACGGGCATGCACCGGGTGGGGGCCCAACCTGAGGAGGCCGTGGCCCTGGCCGAGGCCATCGTCGGCAGTCCGGGTCTCCGGCTGGCCTCGGTGTTCACGCACTGCGCCGTCGCCGACGAGCCGGAGAACCCCTTCACCGCCGAGCAGATCCATCGCTATCGTGAGGTGCTGGCCGACCTGGCCGCCGCCGGCATCGACGTGCCCTGTCGTCACGCGGCCAACACCGCCGGCGCCATCGCTCACCCGGATGCGCGGTTCGACCTGGTTCGGTGCGGCATCGGGATCTACGGCATCGATCCCAGTCCCGCCCTGGCCGGGCGGGTCGAGCTGCAGCCGGCCATGTCGTTGCGGGCCCAGGTCTCGCACGTGAAGCGGGTGGCGGCGGGGGAGCGGGTCTCCTACGGACTGCGGTACCGAGCCGAGCGCGAGACCACCATCGCCACCGTCCCCCTGGGTTATGCCGACGGCGTGGCCCGGCGCCTGTCGTTCAACGGCGGTGAGGTGCTGGTGGGTGGCGCGCGCCGTCCCATGGCGGGCACCATCACCATGGACCAGTTCCTCGTCGACTGCGGTGATGATCAGGTGGCCGTCGGCGACGAGGTGGTCCTGCTCGGAACCCAGGGTGACGAGTCGATCGGCGCGCAGGAGTGGGCCGACCGCCTCGACACCATCGCCTACGAGATCGTGTGTGGGATCAGCCCCCGTGTTCCCCGTCGCTACCGAGAGGATCAGCCTTGACCGCCGCCAAGAAGCTCATCGTGTTGGGAGCCGCTGCGGCGGGCGCTGGCGCGGCCCTGGCTGGGCTGTACCGGGCGACCCATCCCACCGATGCCCGAGGCTCTGACCTTCCCGACCCAGGTCGTGAACGCCCACCGCTCGACGACGCCCTCTTCGACCTGCCGTCCGATGTGGTGCACCACCACATCCCGACGCCCGACGGTGGCACCATCCACGCCATCGAGAAGGGCAGCGGGCGCCCGCTCGTGCTGCTGCACGGCGTCACCCTGCGCGCCGATGTCTGGGCTCCGCAGTTCCAGCAGCTCACCGACCGCTACCGGGTGATCGCGGTCGACCTCCGGGGCCACGGCCAATCCGAGGCGGGGAGCGCCGGCTACGGCATCCCCAAGCTGGCCACCGACCTGGCCACGTTGCTGGAGGCGCTGGAGCTCGAGGACGCCGTCGTGGTGGGCCATTCCATGGGCGGCATGACCCTCATGCAGTTCTGCGGCGACCACCCCGACGTGCTGGGTCGGCGTGTGGCCGGCCTGGTCTTCCTGGCCACCCGCGCCCATCAGGTGCTGCCGCCGTACGTGGATCGGGCGGCGCGCTTGTTGGTGGCCCAGGGGCAGGGCCGCCTCGATGCGGGCCATGACCTGCCCGGGCGGGGCACCGTGGACGACCGGGTGGTGCGGCTGGCCTTCGGCGATCGTCCCTCGCACCGCGCCGTCGAGATCGTCAGCGAGATGGGCACCTCGATGACGCCCCACGCCCTCATGGGGTCGTTCTCCGGGCTCATCGACCACGACGCCCGCCAGGCGCTGCGGGCCACCCGCGTACCGTCGCTCGTGGTGGTCGGGACCCGCGACCTGCTCACCCCCGTGCCTGCCGCTCGGCACCTGGCCCGACTCCTCCCCGACTCCGACTTCGTAGTCCTGCGTCGGGCCGGCCACCAGCTCATGCAGGAACGGCCCGACGAACTGGCCGCCCTGCTCGACGCGTTCGTCGCCCGCCTCGACGGCGACGCCGCCTCGGTGGCCGAAGCGCTCGACGAGGCGGACGTGGCGCACGACGTGGTGGAGCACTCGGCGTGAAGCCCCCGTCGCCACACGCCCACACCACGTCGGCGGACCAGACCCAGGCCCTGGCTGCCGCGCTCGCCGAGCTGTGCGAGCCGGGAGACCTGCTGGTGCTGGCCGGCGAGATGGGAGCGGGCAAGACGGCCTTCGCCCAGGGCTTCGCTCGCGGCCTCGGCATCACCGAGACCGTCACGAGCCCCACCTTCACCATCGTTCGCGAGTACCAGGGAGAGCGGCTCTCGCTGCACCACCTCGACGTGTACCGGCTCGATCAGCTCCGCGAGGTCCCCGAGCTCGGCGTGGGCGAGATGCTCGACGAGGACGCCGTGATGCTGGTGGAGTGGGGCGACGCCGTGCTCCCCGCGCTGGGCGACCAGTACCTCGAGGTCCGCATCTCGTTCGTGGAGGCCGACGACCACCGACGCCTCGAGCTCGAACCGCGGGGATCGCGATGGGTCGCCCGTTCACGGCTGCTGACCGAGACGGTGGCCCCGTGGGCCCCTGGGACCACCGAAGGACCCCTGTCGTGCTGATCCTCGGACTCGAGAGCGCCACCTCACAGGTGGGGTGTGCCATCGGCGGCCACGAAGGCGTGTTGGCCTCGTCGCACTCGGCTCGTGGCAAGCGCCATGCCGAGAACCTCACGCCGGCCGTGGAGTTCGTGTGCCGTCAGGCCCGCGTGGAGCTGTCGGAGATCTCCTGCGTCGCGGTGGACAACGGTCCCGGCCTCTTCACCGGGCTGCGGGTGGGCGTGGCATCGGGCAAGGCCATCGCCCAGGCCCTTCGCGTTCCCATGATCGCGGTGTCGAGCCTGGATCTCCTGGCCTTCCCGCTCCGCTACACCGACCGCCGCATCGCCGCGGTCATCGACGCCCGTCGGGGCGAGGTGTTCTGGGCCTTCTACCGCCAGTCGCCCGGCGGGGTGCAGCGCCTCAGCGAGCCGACCGTCGGCTCGCCCGACGAGTTGGCCGCCGAACTGCTGGCCCAGCACGGGGAGACGATCCTGGTGGGCGACGGGGCCATCCGCTACGAGGAGCAGTTCGCCGACCGAGCCGACGTGGAGGTCGCGGGTGGTGATCACGCGTACCCATCGGCCCGCTCGTTGGTCCAACTGGCCCATGCTCGTGCGCTGCGCGAGGACTGGGTCCGCCCCCAGGAGATCGAGCTGCTCTACCTGCGTCGCCCCGATGCCGAGATCAACTGGTCCGTTCGGGAGGGCGCATGACCCCGGTGGTCACCATCACGCCGCTGCGTCGCCGCCACATCGGCGACGTCATGGCCATCGAGAAGCAGGTGTTCCCCAAGCCCTGGTCGGCCGCGCTCTTCGAGGGCGAGCTCGGCCGGAGCGGCCGTACCTACGTGGTGGCCCGGGTCGGCGCTCGCCTGGTGGGGTACGCCGGGGTGCTGCTCATGGCCGACGACGGCCACGTGGCCACGATCGCGGTGGACCCCACCTGGCAGGGTCAGCAGATCGCCACCCGACTCATGGTCGAGCTCATGCACCAGGCCCTGGCCCTGGGCGCCGAACAGATCACGCTCGAGGTCCGGGTCACGAACGTGCGGGCGCAGCGGATCTACCAGCGGTTCGGGTTCGCCCCCGCTGGCGCTCGCAAGGGCTACTACGCCGACAACGGTGAGGATGCCCTGGTCATGTGGGTGCACGACGTACGCGGCAACGAGTTCGCCGATCGGCTCGCCGCGGTGGAGGCCTCGCTCGCTCCGGCCACCGTGCGCCAAGGGTTCGACGGCGCGTCGCCGGACACCGTGAACCACCCCGCACTCGAACGAGCCAGGATGGACCGGTGATGACCGGGTACGACGTGGACGCCACCACCACCATCTTGGGCATCGAGACCTCGTGCGACGAGACGGCCGCGTCGGTGGTGGTCGGTGGCCACATCGTGCGCTCGTCGGTGGTGTCGAGCCAGGTGGACATCCACGCCCGCTTCGGAGGCGTGGTGCCCGAGATCGCCAGCCGGGCCCACGTCGACCTCCTCACGCCGGTGATCGCCGAGGCGCTGGTGGAGGCAGGGGTCGACGGCTACGAGCTCGACGCCGTGGCCGCCACCTACGGTCCCGGACTGGTCGGTGCGCTCCTGGTGGGGGTGAGCACGGCCAAGGCGCTGGCCCTGGTCTGGGACGTGCCGTTCGTGGCCATCAACCACCTGGAGGCCCATCTCTACGCCGCGCTGGTGGAGGACCCCTCGCTGGAGCTCCCCGTGGTGGTGCTGCTGGTCTCGGGCGGGCACACCATGCTCATCGCCATGGAGGGCCACGGGCGCTACCGCCTGCTCGGTTCCACCATCGACGACGCCGCAGGGGAGGCCTTCGACAAGGTCGGGAGGTTCCTCGGGCTCGGGTATCCCGGTGGGCCGGCGATCGACCGCATCGCCATGGAGGGCGACCCCAACGCCATCGCCTTCCCTCGGGCGCTCTACCACGAGGGCCTCGACTTCTCGTTCTCCGGGCTCAAGACGTCGGTGGTCAACCACGTGCGGCGCAACCCCACCGCGACCACGGCCGACGTGGCCGCCAGCTTCCAGGAGGCGGTGGTCGACGTGTTGGTCACCAAGGCTCGTCGGGCGGCGCAGCAGATCGGGGCCAAGGGCTTGGTGCTCGGCGGCGGCGTGGCGGCCAACTCGTTGCTGCGCGAGCGGTTCTTGTCGGCGTGCGTCGAGGACGGGATCCACGGGTTCCTGCCCAGTCGGTCCATGTGCACCGACAACGCCGCCATGGTGGCCGCCGCGGCCTGGTGGCGGTTGGGTTCCGACGGCGGGAGCGGCCTCGACACCGGTGCCGACCCCAACCTGCGCCTTCCCCTGCTCACCGACTGAACGCTGGAGACCCATGCCGAAGATGTCGGAGATGGTCGGGCTCGCCGCCGTGGTCGTCGCGGCCGCCGCAGCGGTCGGGGGGTCCGGCTCGGCTCCGCTCGGCGCCCAGCCCGCACCACGAGTCTCGTCGGCGACGCTGACCGTGTCGCCGCTCCGCGTCGACCCCGGGAAGCCGATCACGTTCACCGTCGCCAACTGCGCCGTCCAGCCTCAGGTCGGCGCCTTGGAGTACGACGCGGTGTTCCCGGTCGAGATGGTCGCCGGACCGGGCGCCGGGGAGTGGCACGGCCAGATGGATGCCCGGGGGATCGACCTGTTCGTGAGCGGCTCGTGCGGTGACCAGCAACTGGCCGAGGTGCGGGTCGACGTCGACAACCCGATGATCGGGTTCGCACCCATCGGGTCGATGCTCGCCCCGGCGGACAACCCCAGCACGGTCTATGGCTCGGACTGTCCCGACGGCACCGTTGCCTCGGTGCGC
>Ga0209023_10008211_pt1 | contig 10523 bp, 8 predicted proteins | sample LakOneMetagenome_FD_187468 | JGI IMG/M metagenome (GOLD analysis project Ga0209023, IMG submission 187468) | Freshwater and sediment microbial communities from Lake Erie, Canada (SPAdes) (version 2) | ecosystem: Environmental > Aquatic > Freshwater > Lentic | place: Lake Erie, Canada | collected...
AACCACAGGCGCACTCCATCCATGTCATCCGCCATTCCTGCCGCTGTCCTCGAGCCGATTCCGCGCGATCCGGGCTGGCCTATCGTCGGCAACCTGTTCCAGATCACCCCGGGAGAAGTCGGTCAGCATCTGCTGGCGCGCAGCCGCCATCACGACGGCATTTTCGAACTCGACTTCGCTGGCCGGCGCGTGCCGTTTGTGTCGTCGGTGGCGCTGGCGGCCGAGGTGTGCGATCCGGCGCGCTTCCGCAAGATCATCGGCCCGCCGCTGTCCTATTTGCGCGACATGGCCGGCGACGGCCTGTTCACCGCGCATAGCGACGAACCGAACTGGGGTTGCGCGCATCGCATCCTGATGCCCGCCTTCAGCCAGCGCGCGATGAAAGGTTATTTCGACGTCATGCTGCGCGTGGCCAACCGCCTGGTCGATAAATGGGATCGCAGCGGCCCGGATGCCGATATTGCCGTGGCCGACGACATGACGCGCCTGACGCTGGATACGATCGCGCTGGCCGGCTTCGGCTACGATTTCGAATCGTTCGCCAGCGATCAGCTCGATCCGTTTATCACGGCGATGGTCGGCGCGCTCGAGGAAGCCATGCGCAAGCTCACGCGGCTGCCGATCCAGGACCGCTTCATGGGCCGTGCTCACCGGCAGTTTGCCGACGATGTGGCCTATATGCGCAATCTGGTCGACGACGTGATTCGCAAACGCCGCGCCGCGCCCACGCAGGGCATGGATCTGCTGAACCTGATGCTCGACGCGCGCGATCCGGAAACCGACCAGCGCCTCGATGACGCCAACATCCGCAACCAGGTCATCACGTTCCTGATCGCGGGCCACGAAACCACTAGCGGACTGCTGACGTTCACGTTGTACGAACTGCTACGCAATCCCGGCGTGCTGGCGCAGGCCTATGCCGAAGTGGACGCGGTGCTGCCCGACGACGCGCCGCCGGTGTATGCCGATCTGGCGCGCATGCCGGTGCTCGATCGCGTGCTCAAGGAAACGCTGCGGCTGTGGCCCACCGCACCGGCCTTCGCGGTCGCGCCGTTCGACGATGTGGTGATCGGCGGCCGCTATCGGCTGCGCAAGAATCGCCGGATTTCGGTGGTGCTGACCGCATTGCATCGCGATCCGAAGGTGTGGGCCCATCCCGAGCGTTTCGACATCGATCGCTTTCTGCCCGAGAACGAAGCAAAGCTGCCGGCGCACGCCTATATGCCGTTCGGTCATGGCGAGCGCGCCTGCATCGGCCGCCAGTTCGCGCTCACCGAGGCCAAGCTGGCCCTGGCGTTGATGCTGCGGAACTTTGCCTTTCATGATCCGTTCGACTACCAGTTCCGGCTCAAGGAAACGCTGACCATCAAGCCCGATAACTTCGTGCTGCGCGCGCGGCGTCGACGCCCGCATGAACGGCTGCTCGCCCAGGCGGCCGCGCCGGCGGCGCTCGATAGTGCGCAGGCCGAGGTGCGCGGACATGGCCAGGCGATGACGGTGCTGTGCGCTTCGAGTCTTGGCACGGCGCGCGAACTGGCCGAGCAGATCCATGCGGGCGCCGTGGGCGCGGGTTTCGACGCCAGACTTGCGGATCTCGACGACAGCATCGACGCGCTGCCGACATCGGGCCTGTTGGTGGTAGTGGCGGCAACCTATAACGGGCGCGCGCCCGATTCCGGACGCAAGTTCGAAGCGATGCTGGATGCCGGCGGTGCACACGGCTATCGCGCCGACGGCCTGAGGCTGGCGCTGCTGGGCTGCGGCAATTCGCAATGGGCTACCTATCAGGCGTTCCCACGGCGTGTGTTCGACTTTTTCACCGCGGCGGGTGCGGTGCCCTTGCTGCCGCGTGGCGAAGCCGACGGCAATGCCGATTTCGACCAGGCCGCGGAGCGCTGGCTGGCGCAATTGTGGCAGGCGTTGCAGGCCGACGGCGCCAGCGAGCGCGGCCTAGGCGTCGACGTGCAATTGCGCAGCGTCGATGCGATGCGCGCGCAAACGTTGCCGGCCGGCACGCAGTCGTTCTCGGTGATCGCCAACGAGGAACTGGTGGCCGATCCCACCGGCCTGTGGGATTTTTCGATCGAGGCGCCGCGCACCTCCACGCGGGCGATCCGGTTGCAGTTGCCGCCCGGTGTCACATACCAGACCGGCGACCACCTCGCGGTGTGGCCACGCAACGAGCCGCGCCTGGTTGCCGACCTGTGCGAGCGGCTCGACCTCGATGCCGGCGCGATGGTCACGCTGAGTGCGCCCCACGGCGCGGGCCGCGGCCTGCCCATAGGCGAGGCACTGCCGCTGCGCGAGCTGCTGACCCATTTCGTCGAACTGCAGGATGTGGTGTCGCGCCAGACCTTGCGCGCGCTGGCGCAAACGACGCGCTGTCCGTTCACGCGGCAGTCGCTCGAAACCATGGCATCGGACGATGCGCAGCACGGTTATGCCACGCAGGTGGCGGCGCGCCGGCTGGGCGTGCTCGATGTACTGGCGGCCTATCCGGCGCTCGCGCCGACGCTGCAGCAACTATTGGCATGCACGGTGCCGATGCGCCCGCGTTTCTATTCGATTGCGTCCTCGCCGCGGGTGGCGCCCGATGTGGCGACGCTGCTGGTGGGGACCGTCTGGGCACCGGCGTTGTCGGGTCGCGGCCAGTTCCGTGGCGTGGCGTCGACGTGGCTGCAGGCGCTGGCGCCAGGCGCGCGCGTATCGGCGTCGATCCGCACCCCGAATCCATCGTTCGCGCCCGTAGTCGACGCGACGGCGCCGATGCTGCTAATCGGACCGGGCACCGGCATCGCGCCATTCCGTGGCTTTATCGAGGAACGCGCGGCTCAGCGCGCAGCCGGACAGGCAGTGACGCCGGTGCAGCTGTACTTCGGCTGTCGCCATCCGCAGCATGACTGGTTGTTCCACGACGACTTTGCCCGCTGGGCGCAAGCCGGCGTGGTGGCGCTTCACACCGCGTTCTCCGTGCTGCCCGACACGCCCCGCTATGTGCAGGATCTGCTGTGGCAGCGCCGCGCACACGTCTGGTCGCTGTTGCAGGCGGGCGCAACCGTCTATGTGTGCGGCGACGGGCGCCGCATGGCGCCAGCGGTGCGTCAGACGCTGATCGACATCGCCGCGGAGCAGGGCGGGATGACGGCCGACGCGGCTTCGGACTGGTTCGCCGGTCTGATGGCCGCCGCAAGGTATCGACAGGACGTCTTCAACTGATCGTGCCGATGCCCCGCGGCGCGGCGTCTGGGCCGGAAGCCGGGCCAGGTTTCAGCGCGCGCCCTGTAAGGCGGCGATGCGCGATTCTATCGGCGGGTGGCTGGAGAACAGCGCCAGCCACGACTTGCCGCCCGAAATCCCCATCGCCTGCATGTTCTGCGGCAAGCCGTCGGCGTCCAGGCCGCCCAGGCGGCGCAACGCGGCGACCATCGGCGTGGGCGTACCCATCAATCCGGCCGCGCCCGCATCGGCGCGATATTCGCGATGGCGCGAGAACGCGGCGACGATGATGCTGGCCAGGATGCCGAACACGATTTCGCAAACGACCACCGTGATCATGTAGCCGATGCCTGGGCCGCTCGATTCCTCGTCGTTGCGACGCAGCCAGGAATCGACGAAGTAGCCGACCACGCGCGCCATAAAGATCACGAACGTGTTGACCACGCCCTGGATCAGCGTCAGCGTGACCATGTCGCCATTGGCAATGTGCGCCACTTCGTGCGCCAGCACGGCTTCGACTTCGTCGTGCGACATCGATTGCAGCAAACCGGTAGAGACCGCCACCAGCGAGTTTTTCTTCGACGCTCCCGTGGCAAACGCGTTGGGCTCGCCGTCGTAGATCGCCACTTCGGGCATCGGCAGGCCAGCGCGCGTGGCCAGCTTCTGCACCGTCTGCACCAGCCACAGTTCTGTGCTGGTGCTCGGATGCGTGATGACCTGCGCGCCAGTGGACCATTTCGCAATGGTCTTGGACATCAGCAGCGAGATGAACGAACCGCCAAAACCCATCAGCGCGGCAAACGCCAGTAGCGTACCGAGGTTCAGCCCGTTGGCGGTAAGGAAGCGATTCACGCCCAGCAGGCTGGCCGTAAAGCTGAGGACGAGCATGACGGCGAGGTTGGTCGCCAGGAACAGAAAGATACGTTTCATGGTTGTGGGACAAGACTTGAAAAGACGCGGACCAGCCGCAAGCGCGCGCGACACGATCAGACGTGCCGGGCGACAGGGGGACGTGCGAAATCACTTCCGCACGAATCGGGAATCAGCCGCGTGGAGGACGCGGCAGTAAAGGCAGATGAGGGTCCGGCAGCGCGGCGACGGCGTAGTGGGGCACCACACTGGGCGCCACGGCAATCGACACGCGCGGCATTGGCGCGGGAAGCAGCTGTTCGGCGAAATCGGCGCCGGGCGGCGAGGGGTCCGCGCTGTCGCAGGGGTGCGACAAATCCGACGCCGGCAGCGACGGCGTGGCGAAATCGGCCTGATCGGCCGCCAACCCGACATGACGCTGTGCGCCGATCCGGCTATCGACTTGCGGCGCGAGCGGGCTATCGGGCGCCTGCGTCTTGTGCGCCTTGGCGATCTGTGCCGCCTGGAGCGGACCGGCCACCGACGCGGACGTGTTGAAGCCGGCCCATGCCTGGAAAGGCAGGAAGGCCAGCAAAACCACCATCAGCAGGAACCGGATTGGGAGCACGGGGCGCGTGACGCAAGGGTCAAAAACGATGGCGACGATTCTACAGGATGGCGTCCGCCGGCGTTGGCAGCCTACTGCACTATCCGATTATTCTCACTGCATTGGCGATGGACAGGCCGACCGGCCGCGCGCCGTCGGATCGCAACATGGCCGCGCATCCCGCTTCCGGCAGGATTCGCCCGATTGGACTACACTTCGCTTTAACCCTGTAATGACTACAGGGATTTGTTGCCCAATCACGGAGGCCACGACCATGCGTATCGGCGAACTCTCGCGCCATAGCGGCTGCGATGTGGAAACCATCCGATATTACGAACGCGAGGGGCTGCTCGATGCGCCCCAGCGCGAGGACAACGGCTATCGCCGATATGGCGATGGCCATCTCGTCCAACTCAATTTCGTGCGGCATTGTCGTTCGCTTGGCATGAGCCTGGCCGATGTGCGCAGGTTGCGCGATTTTCAGCGCAATCCGTTGCTGGCGTGCGACGATATCGACACGCTGCTGGACCGCCAGATCGAACAGATTCACGCGCAGCGCGTGGCGCTGGAAGCGCTGGAAGGGCAGTTGCGGGCGCTGCGGCACACCTGCGGGAAACCCAATCCCCATCCGGCCAGCGAATGCGGCATCCTGCAGAACCTGCAGCAGGCCGCCGAAGGCGCGGCTTGCGAATGCCATCCGAAGCACTGAACTCGCCACTGCGGCCGCGCGCCCACGGCGCCGCGCGGACGGCGGCCAGTTGCCGCGCCGTGTGCTAGCATCACCGTTCGCGTCCCACCCGACGCGCTTTTTCACCGGATTTCCTTTGACGATGTCTCGCTACCTTGCCCTCGCCGTTCTTGCCATGGTTCGCCCCGCGCGACCGGCGCGCGCGCGCATGGTGGCGCCGACCGTTCCCGCCAGCCGCCGGATCAACGCCCCGCTTGATCCCGCCCGGTTCCCGGCCTGACCGACCCCCACTCCTGAGCAGCACGGGTCCGGTGCCGAACCGGGCCTGAGGCACCACGCTTTTTTCGCTGTAGCACGCCCGGCATGTCTGATCGCGCCGGCCCCAATCGATTTCCCTGGCTGCCGTCCCGGCGTCGCACCAACGTGTCGACGCTCGCGGCCGCCGCTTTTGCGAAAGGCAACGCCATGGCAAAGACCAAGAACCCAACCCTGTATCTGACCGAACTCGACGTGACGCGGCTCGAGGCGATTGCCAGCCGCGCCGGCACCGCCGAGCTGGACGAAATGCTCGACGCGCTGCTCGAACGCGCGGCCATCGTCATGCCGAGTGCCATCCCGAAAGACGTGGTGACGATGAACTCGCGCGTGGTCTGCGCGCTGGAAGGCGAAGCCGCGCCCCGTGAGTGGACACTGGCTTACCCGGACGAGGCGGACCTCTCGGCGGGCCGCCTGTCGGTGCTGTCGCCAATCGGCCAGGCATTGCTGGGCGCCCGTGCGGGCAAGACGGTCGATTACCGGCTGCCCAACGGCGCCGCGCAGCGCGTGACCATCGTCGATATTGCGTTTCAGCCTGAGGCCAACGGCCAGTACACGCTCTGATCCAGTTGCGGCATCGCGCCGCCTGAGGCTTCTACGCGCCCAGTCATCGGCCCTGCCGTACCGCAGGGTAGGTGACTGGTTCCGCTCTGCAGCATTCCCTCCTGGCTGCCATTCGGCGGCCGATCTGCGCCATTCATCCACAGACCCAGCGTTTCACGGCGTGCAACGCACCATTCGTCGCAGCGGTATTTCTCGTAGATCTACTACCCACTAACCTTCAGTCCGTGCTCGCATCGCTACGAAGATGGCGCATCGGGCAGCTGTCAGCTGTATCCAAAAAAAGGTTGTGAATCAGTTGAAGGAGTCCCAGATGAACGCCAGACGTATCCTTGGCGGTGCCCTCGTGCTCGCCGCGTTTGCCGCGTCGGCAGCGATTGCCGCACCGGCCGCGACCAAAAAGGTCGGCAAGTTCGACGTGTATGCCGATGCCGCGCGCACAGGCAAGTTCGACACCTATAGTGAAGGCTCGAAGATGGGGAAGTACGACACCTTTACCGATGGCGCCCGTCAGGGCAAGTTCGACACGTTCAGTGAAGGTTCGCGCACCGGCAAGTTCGACAGCTTCAGCGAAGGCTCGCGCGCATTTGGCGGCGAGATCTCCGCCTCGGCGCTCGACAACTCGCGCAACGGCGATCTGTACGGCTACAAGGTCTGATAGCCCGCAGAACGCCAATCGGCGGCCGATGGATCCACCGGCCGCCGATCTCGTTTCAGTTTCTCTCCCACCTGCGCGACCGACCTCCTCCTTCTCTCTCCGTCGCGCAGGTGATTTTTCCCCGCCGAATTCCGTTCCGTTTCCTGTCGCTTCCTGGCTTTGGCAGTTGCCGCTGCGTGCCGTGATGAGACGCGCCGGCTAGAGTTGCCGCGCGGCAAACGTATCGCACTTGCGCATATCGCCGGTCGTCAGGCCCTGGCGCAGCCATCGCACGCGCTGTTCACTGGTGCCATGCGTGAACGCCTCGGGCACCACGTAGCCTTGCGATTGCTTTTGCAGACGATCGTCGCCAATCGCGGCCGCTGCTTTGAGCCCTTGCTCGACGTCACCCGGTTCCAGCAGTTGCTGGTTCATCTTGCCGGCCGTGGCGGCCCACACACCGGCCAGGCAATCGGCCTGCAATTCCATCCGCACCGACAGCTGATTGGCCTGCGCCTCGCTCATGCGGCGGCGCGCCGCATCGACCTTGTTCGATACGCCCAGCAGATTCTGGACGTGATGGCCGACTTCGTGCGCGATCACATACGCCTGCGCAAAATCGCCGCCTGCGCCAAAACGCTGGCGCAGTTCGTCATAAAACGACAGGTCGATATAAACCTTCTGGTCGCCGGGGCAATAGAACGGGCCCATCGCCGACTGGCCTGTGCCGCATGCGGTGGGCGTCGCACCCGAGAACATCACCAGCGTGGGCGGCGCATAGCGACGGTTCAGGTCGGTCTCGAAGATGTGTTCCCACGTGCGCTCGGTGTTGCCGAGCACCTTGCGTGTGAAAACCGAGAGCTGGTCGTTGGCGGCCGGACGATGCGCCTGCGATTGCGGCGCCGGCTGCTGCTGGCCCTGGATCACCGAAGCGCCCTGGAAAATCAGTGAGGGGTCGATGCCAAAAAAGTACGATGCGGCCAGTGCGATGATGACCGTGCCGATGCCGATGGATTTTCCGCCGATCGGCAGGCCGAATCCGCCGCCTCCGCCGTAGCCATCGCCGCGGCGATCTTCTACGTTCTGGCTTTCGGCTTCGTCATCGAGACGCATGTTGGGGGCTCCGTCGGGGATTCTGATATGCCGATGGAGTATAGCAACGGCGCTTGACGCCCAGTGACGCGTGCGCAATTGGTTACCTTGTGCCGCACCCGCCCCGGCGCAAAAAGGAGCCGTCCGCGACACCGGGCTGGTGGGTGCGGACGGCCGGCAGGGCAGGGGGTCAACCTGCTCTGCCTCAGGAAATGCAACACGCGGGCGACGCCGCCGGCCTCAGACGGCCTCGGCGGCGGGCAGCTTGCCGATCTGCAGGCCGCCAACTTCGGTGCCCACTTCGGCCACGCGCAGAAGGTTGGTCGTGCCGCCCTGGCCGAACGGCATGCCGGCAGCGATCGTGATCTGGTCGCCCGGCGCGGCGTAGCCTTCCACCAGCGCGGCGCGCGCGGCTGCCTCGACCATTTCGTCGACGCTTTGCACATCCGGGCTGACCGTCGAATGCACGCCCCAGGCGATGGCCAGGCGCCGCGCGATATCGAGGTTCGGCGTGATGCTGACGATTGGCGCGCACGGCCGCTCGCGCGCCGCGCGTAGCGCAGTGGCGCCCGACGACGTGTAGGTGACCGTCGCCTTGGCGCCGATGATGTGGGTGACCTCGCGCAGGGCCGCGCAGATGGCGTCCTGGCGCGTGGAAAGCGGCGCTTCGTGCTGCGCGTCGAGCATGTTGCGATAGAGCGGATCGCGTTCCACCTCGTTGATGATGCGGTCCATCATCGATACGGCCGGCACCGGATGACGTCCATTGGCGGACTCGGCCGACAGCATCACCGCGTCGGCGCCGTCGTAGATCGCGCTTGCCACGTCGGACGCCTCGGCGCGCGTCGGCACCGGCGAGTCGATCATCGATTCCAGCATCTGCGTGGCGATCACGATCGGCTTGCCCAGCTGGCGGCAGATGCGCAGGATGCGCTTCTGCACGCCGGGCACGCGCTCCGGCGGCAGTTCCACGCCAAGGTCGCCGCGCGCCACCATCACTGCATCGGACACGCGCACGATCTCTTCCAGCTGCTGCAGCGCGGCCGGCTTTTCGATCTTCGACAGCACGCCGGCACGAGTGCCGATGATCTCGCGCGCTTCGACGATATCGGAGGCACGCTGCACGAATGACAGCGCGATCCAGTCCGCGCCCAACTCCAACGCGAAGTCGAGGTCCTTGCGGTCCTTCTCGGTCAGGGCCGGGATCGGAATCACCGCGTCGGGCACGTTCACGCCCTTGCGGTCCGACAGCGTGCCGTGGTTGGCCACGCGCGTGGTGATGCTGCCGCTGGAAACGGATTCGATATTGAGGCGCACCTTGCCGTCGTCGATCAGCAACGACTGGCCCGCGTTGGCGGCCTTGAACAGTTCCGGGTGCGGCAGGTACACGCGCGTGCCGTCGCCGGGCGTCGGGTCGCTGTCGAGCACGAACACGTCGCCCGCGCGCACCGCCACCTTGCCGGCGGCGAACGTGCCGATGCGCAGCTTCGGGCCTTGCAGATCGGCCAGGATCGCGATCGGGCGGCCCGTTTCGGCCTCCACCTGGCGCACCGCGTCGTAGCGCGCGCGATGGTCGTCATGCGTGCCGTGGCTGAAGTTCAGGCGGAACACATCGGCCCCGGCGTCGAACAATTGGCGGATGACCGCGATGTCGCTGCTTGCGGGCCCCAGGGTGGCCACGATCTTCGCTTTGCGCTGGCGTCTCATGAAAGTCTCCTTCTCCATCCTCGTTATGCTGCCGCGTCGAACCATTCGCCTCAGACGATCAGGATCGCGCGGAAATCGTTCACGTTGGTGCGGGTCGGGCCGGTGACGATCAGATCGTCGATGCCGGCAAAGAATCCGTACCCGTCGTTGTTGTCCAGATGGGCGCGCGCCGACAGGCCGCGTGCCGCTGCGCGCGTCAGTGTGTCGGGGTCGAGCAGCGCGCCGGCGTTGTCTTCCGATCCGTCGATGCCGTCGGTATCGCACGCAATCGCATGCACGCCGGGCAGGCCATCGAGCGCCACCGCCAGCGACAGCAGGAATTCGGCGTTGCGGCCGCCGCGGCCGTTGCCGCGTACCGTGACCGTGGTTTCGCCGCCGGAAAGGATCACGCACGGCTTCTGGAACGGCTGGCCGTGCGCGACGATCTGCCGCGCGATCGCGGCGTGCACTTCGGCCACATCGCGCGCCTCGCCCTCGATGCTGTCGGACAGGATGTATGCGGCCAGGCCAAGCTCGCGGGCGCGCGCGGCGGCGGCCTCCAGCGATTGCTGCGCGCTGGCCAGCGTCACGCTGCGATGGCCGTCGAATCGACTGTCGCCGGGTTTGGGCGTCTCGCCCGCGCCGCTTGCCAGGTGCGCGCGCACGTTGGCCGGCACGTCGATGCCGTACTTGGCGATGACCGCGAGCGCGTCGGCGCAAGTGGTGCTGTCGGGCAGCGTCGGCCCGCTGGCGATCAGCGTGGGATCGTCGCCGGGGATATCGGAAATCAGCAGCGTTTCCACGCGGGCCGGCGCGCACAGCAACGCCAGGCGCCCGCCCTTGAGCGCCGACAGATGCTTGCGCACGCAGTT
>Ga0209023_10008212_pt1 | contig 10522 bp, 9 predicted proteins | sample LakOneMetagenome_FD_187468 | JGI IMG/M metagenome (GOLD analysis project Ga0209023, IMG submission 187468) | Freshwater and sediment microbial communities from Lake Erie, Canada (SPAdes) (version 2) | ecosystem: Environmental > Aquatic > Freshwater > Lentic | place: Lake Erie, Canada | collected...
CGATGGCCATCCGGTTGCGTTCTCGTATGCGACGACGCCCGACAATTGGCGTCGCATCGCCCACCAGATCGCCGATCAGGTCTATCAGGCGATGACTGGAGAGGTCGGTTACTTCGACACGCGCATCGTCTTCGTCTCTGAAACCGGCCCGCGCACGCGCCGCGTGAAGCGCTTGATGATCATGGATCAGGACGGCGCCAACCCGTACTTCCTCACCAGCGCCGACGCGATGGTGCTGACGCCGCGTTTCTCGCCATCGACGCAAATGATCACGTACATGAGCTACGAGACCGGTGCGCCGCGCGTGTTCCTCTACAATCTTGAAAGCAACCGCCGCGAGGTGCTGGGCGATTTCCCGGGCATGACGTTTGCGCCGCGCTTCTCGCCCGATGGCTCGCGCATCGTCTTCACAGTCGATATCGACGGCAACGCCGAGATCTACGCGATGGATCTGCGTTCACGCGCACGGACGCGGCTCACCAACCAGCCGGCGATCGACACCTCGCCGTCATTTTCGCCTGATGGCAATCAAATCACCTTCAACTCCGACCGTGGCGGTTCTCCGCAGCTTTACGTAATGAATGGCGACGGGTCGGGTCAGCGCCGCATCAGCTTCGGCGACGGGCGTTACTCGACGCCGGTGTGGAGCCCGCGCGGCGACCTGATCGCTTTCACGCGCCAAAATGGTGGCCGCTTCTCGATTGGCGTGATGCGGCCTGATGGTTCGGGTGAACGCATCTTAACCGAAAGCTATCTCGACGAAGCCCCGACGTGGTCACCAAACGGTCGCGTAATAATGTTCTTTCGTGAAGAGCGCGGCGCTGGTCCGCAACTCTGGTCCGTTGACCTTACCGGGCGAAATTTACGAAGAATTCCAACGCAAACGGATGCTTCTGACCCCGCTTGGTCGCCCCTTCTGCCGTGATCGGAACATGATTGTCCGGTAGGAACAGGGTTTGTAAGGTCTGCATTGAACGGGGATATGCGTCCGCAAAACGCGTCGCTCTCAGGGGAGTTTTGATCCAATGCGTAACAGTCTAATCGCACTTGCTGCCGTCGCCGCTTTGTCGGCGTGCGCCAGCCATCGCGCTGAACCAACGCCAACGCCAGACGCGCCAACCACCGCGCCGACGCAACCAAGCCAGGGCGCGACGCCGGGCTCTGCCGAAGACTTCCGCGTCTCGGTCGGCGACCGTGTTTTCTTTGGTTACGACCGCTTCGACCTCGCGCCGGAAGCGCGCCAAGTGCTTGAGCGTCAAGCTGCATGGCTGCGCCGCTATCCGAGCGTGCGCGTTCTCATCGCCGGCAATTGCGACGAGCGCGGGACGCGCGAGTATAACTTGGCTCTCGGCGCTCGCCGCGCCGCTGCTGCACGCGACTATCTCGCCTCGCTCGGCATCGAAGCCGGACGCATGGAGACGGTCTCGTACGGTAAGGAACGTCCGGTCGATCCGCGCTCGCAAGAGGAAGCGTGGAGCGTGAACCGCAACGCGCAGACGCAGATCGTCAGCGGCGCTGTCTCGTAAGCGTCAAAATTTGGCCCGACAGCCCGGACTAGGTGGAACTATGACGGATCGATCGGCGCCCCTCGCGACACGGGCCCGGCTTGCGGCGGTTATCGCCGCGGCCGGGTTGTTCTTTGCAGCAGATGCTTCGGCGCAACGCCGTCAGCCGCCGCCTGCACCGCCGACGGCGGTCCAGCAAGCGGATGAGCAGCAGAACCGCATCGAGGAGTTAGAAGCTCAGCTCCGCGACGCCACGGCGCAAAACGAAGACCTGCAGCATCAACTTATGGACGCGCAGCGCGAGATCACGCGTCTCCACGGCATGGTGGGCGAACTCGCCGGAGTGAACCAATCGCTGCAAGCGGGGCAGACGGCGCCCGCCGATCCCAATGCCGCACCGCCCCCGACTGACTCTGGTCCGTCAGGCGCACCGCTGGCTGGCGGCAATCAGCGCAGCGACAACAACGACAGCACATTGACCGACGCGCAAACGCGTACCACCGGCTCGCTCGGCACGCTTTCGGTAAGCGACGCGCCGTCGGGCCCGCCGCCTGCCGATCCCGCGCAAGTGTATGCCGATGCGCGCAGCCTCTTGGTCGGCGGCAAATACGCGGACGCCGAAATCGCCTTCCAGCAATATCTGCAGCAGTTTCCGGACTCGCAGAACGCGCCCGACGCTCGCTTCTGGCTCGCGTACACGCTGCTGGCGCGCAATAACTACCAAGATGCCGCGTCGAATTTCGTCGATTACCTGCAGCACAACCGCACCGCCGCGCGCGCGCCGGAAGCGCAAGTGCGGCTTGGCATGGCGCTCGCTGGCCTCGGCCAAACGCAACAGGCTTGCGCCGCGTTCGCCGATGTCACGCGCCGCTATCCCAACGCCACCCGCGCCGTGCGCGATCTCGCCACTCGAGAATCCAACGCCGCCCGCTGCGCCACTTAGTGCGAAGCCATGCTCGATCGGTTGACGATTGAGCGAACGCTAGCCGCATCCGGCAATCGCCCGATCGTGATTGCGCTTTCGGGCGGCGGCGATTCCACCGCGCTTTTACATCTGCTGGCCGAAGCGATGGGTGCGAACGGCTTGCATGCGGTCGTGGTCGATCATGCCTTGCGGGAAGGATCGCCGGCGGATGCCGCGAGAGCGGCGAGCTTCGCCAAGGCGTTGAGCGTTTCCGCAGAGATTGTGAAACTGCAGTGGGACGCGCATGCCAATCGCGGCCACCAAGCTGCGCGATCAATGCGCTACGCCGCGCTTTGCAAGGTCGCACGCGAGATCGGCGCGCGCGTTATCGTCACCGGCCACACGCGCGACGACCAAGCAGAGACGGTCCTAATTCGCGCCGAGCGCGGCAGCGGCTGGCGCGGACTCGCGGGCATGAAGGCCATCACTCCAATGCCGTTTTGGCCGGAGGGGCGGGGACTGTGGTTAGCGCGTCCGTTGCTCGGCGCGCGTCGCGAGGCGTTGCGCGCGCATCTGCTTGAGCAGGGCGCAGATTGGATCGAAGATCCCGCGAACGCCAATGACGCCTTTGCGCGGGTGCGAGCGAGACGCACGCTGAGCGAGCTGGCCGACGCAGGCTTCGACCCGATGCGCTTGGCCGCGCTTGCTGAACGTCTCGCGCCGCGTGTCGCCGCGCTCGTCGCGGATGCTGTGGCGCTAGTCTCAGTGGCGGCCGTCTTTGACACCGACACCACCGTCATCGAGCGAGCCGCTTGGCGATCCAGTGAAGCCGTTCGCCAGCGCGCGCTTGCCGCCTTGCTCGCCGCCGCGGGTGGCGCCGAGCGATTGGCGGCCGACGAGCAGGTCGCCGCGCTGGACGCGCAGATGCCGACTCCCGAGTTTCGCGGTGCGACACTTTCCGGCGCAGTTGTCTCGACGACCAAGACCGGCTGGCGCCTTACCCGCGATCGCGGCGCACTCGCGGGTCGCGCAGACGGTGCACCGCCGCTTCCACCGTTTCCGTTGGTTGCAAATATCGAGGCCGTTTGGGATCGGCGTTTAGCGCTGCGTACGGATGAGCCGGGTTGGAGCGTTGCGGCGGAACACGGAGCCCCGACTCTCGCGCGCGGCGTCGAACGACGCGCAATCACCGCCGCCGCCCCGCAATGGCTGCTGGCCGATCGCGTTACGCATCTGCTCGGCGGGCCCGCGCACTCCGCAAGACAAGATTAATGCCTGGAAATCCTAGTGAATATTCGGCGTTCCGCGTTCACCCGCCCTTGACCTGCACTGAGGCAGGGTAAGGGGTGTTCAGGGGCGAGCGCTGTCCCTATCTTGCTGAACAGGGTCTTACCGGCGCAGCCACGGCTGCCGCGCGGCTGAAGGAATTTCATGCCAATCCGTTCACTGCTCATCTGGGGCGTTATCGGCCTCGTGTTGATCGTTCTCTTCGCGGCGCTTCAGGGCGGCAATCCAGCCGGGCGCAATGCGCAGGAACTTTCCTACTCGCAATTGCTGACCCAGGTTCAGGGCGGCCAAATTGCGGCGGTGACCACCGAAGGCGAGACGCTGATCTCGACCTCGAAGGAAGGTAATCACCAGTTCATCACCTATCTGCCGACCGGCACGATGGCGAACGTCGTCAATCGTCTCGAGACGGCGAACGTGCAGGTGAAAACCCAACGCCCGAAGCAGGGCCCGAGCATTGGCGATATTCTGCTCGGCATTCTGCCGATGCTGCTTCTGATCGGCGCGTGGTTCTTCTTCCTCAGACAGATGCAATCCGGCGGCCGCGGCGCCATGGGCTTTGGCCGCTCGAAGGCGCGTTTGCTCACCGAAGCGAAAGGCCGCATCACCTTTGAAGACGTCGCCGGCATTGATGAAGCAAAAGAAGAGCTCGGCGAGATCGTTGAGTTCCTGAAAGACCCAGGCAAGTTCCAACGCCTTGGCGGCAAGATTCCAAAGGGCGCGCTGCTTGTTGGCCCGCCAGGGACGGGTAAGACGCTCTTGGCGCGCGCCATCGCCGGCGAAGCCAACGTGCCGTTCTTCTCGATCTCGGGTTCGGACTTCGTCGAAATGTTCGTCGGCGTCGGCGCAAGCCGCGTGCGCGACATGTTCGAGCAAGCCAAGAAGAACGCGCCCTGCATCATCTTCATCGACGAAATCGACGCTGTCGGCCGTCACCGCGGCGCCGGTCTTGGCGGTGGCAATGACGAGCGCGAACAGACGCTCAACCAATTGCTCGTCGAGATGGATGGCTTCGAAGCCAATGAAGGCATCATCCTGATCGCAGCGACCAACCGTCCTGACGTCCTCGATCCGGCGCTGCTGCGCCCGGGCCGTTTCGACCGTCAGATCGTGGTGCCGAACCCGGATGTCGCTGGCCGTGAAAAGATCCTGCGCGTGCACACCCGCAATGTGCCGGTGGCGCAAGGCGTGGATCTGAAAACCATCGCCCGCGGCACACCAGGCTTCTCCGGCGCCGATCTCGCGAACCTCGTCAACGAAGCCGCTTTGCTGGCGGCTCGCCGCGGCAAGCGTGTGGTGACGACGCGCGAATTCGAAGACGCCAAGGACAAGGTCATGATGGGCGCCGAGCGGCGTTCGTTGGTGATGAGCGAAAGCGAAAAAGAACTGACGGCTTGGCACGAAGCTGGTCACGCGATCGTTGCGCTCAGCGTTCCGGAGTCCGATCCGGTGCACAAAGCTACGATCATCCCGCGCGGCCGTGCGCTGGGCATGGTCATGCAGCTGCCGGAAGGCGACAAGTACTCGATGAACTTCACTCAGATGACCTCGCGCCTTGCGGTCATGATGGGCGGTCGCGTCGCTGAAGAACTCCATTTCGGCAAGGACAAGGTCACGTCGGGCGCCTCATCCGACATCAGCGCCGCCACGCGCCTCGCGCGCATGATGGTCACACGCTGGGGCTACTCTGACGAGCTCGGCTTTGTCGCTTACGGTGACAATGGCGATGAAGTATTTCTCGGCATGCAAGTCGGGCGCACGCAAAACGTGGCCGAGGCGACGGCGCAGAAAATCGACGCGGAAGTGAAGCGTCTGGTTGATGGCGGCTATAACGAAGCCAAGCGCGTGCTGACCGAAAAGGCGCTTGAGCATAAGCGGCTCGCGGAAGCGCTGCTCGAGTATGAAACGCTCAGCGGCGACGAGATCACCAAGGTCCTCGCCGGTGAGAAGCTTGATCGCCCTGATGACGTGCCGGCGCCGCCCTCGGCCCCGACGCCTGCGCTGCCGATCACGGATGAGGAGCCCGCGCCGCACCCGGGCAGCTGGGGCGGAGCCCAGCCTCAAGGCGCTTAAGTTCAAACCGCCGGCGGCAACGCCGGCGGTTTTGTTTTCAGCCGAGGGCGGGTAGAGCAGCGAGACAGCGGAGGCTCGCCATGCTCGGAAACGCAACAGTCACAGCGCTCGTTGGCACGATGCAGAAGGAAGCATCGACGGCGTTCTATCGCGACACGCTGGGCCTGAAGTTCATCAACGACGACGGGTACGCGGCGGTGTTCGAAGGCAAGAATACGCGGGTCCGCGTTTCGCGCGTGCCGGCGATCACGCCAGCCGCCTACGCAGTGTTGGCCTTCCACGTGGACGACATCGAGAAGACCGTGGACGGGCTCACGGCCAAAGGGGTCATTTTCCAGCGCTACGGTTTCTTCGTTCAGGACGCGCGCGGCGTCTGGGCTGCCCCGGACGGGACCAAAGTGGCCTGGTTTCATGATCCCGACCTGAACCTCTTGTCGGTCGTCCAGCACGTGTGACCGAAAGCCCCTGGATTGGGCTCGCCGGATCAGTTAGAGCCGCCTCAAGCCGTTGGAATCAGGGAGCGCGCGTTATGGAAGGCTGGATCGCCATCGGGGCTATCGCCGTTTTTCTCGGCGCGCTGTTCATTCTCAACTGGATTGAGTTCGGTCGGCCGGATTGAGCGCCTTGCGCGCGTAGAGCGCCGCGCTGAGCAGGGCTAGCGCGGCCGCGATCCAGATCAGGATGCACGCGGCGTAAAACAGCCCGACGATGACACTCGCCGACAGTTGCAGCAGCGCTGCGCACTCGTACGCGAGGAACGCGCCGACCCCCGCCATTTCCGCGGCCGCCTTCCACTTGCCGAGCTGCGCGACAGGCAGTGTCCGGCCTTGATTGGACAGGCCCTCTCGCAAGCCGCCAATCGCAATGTCTCTTCCCAGTATGATCACCGCCGCTGCAGTGAGCTGCAGCGGCAGCGCAGCATAGGCCAAGGCCACCAGCACGCAGGCGATCAACACTTTGTCGGCCGTATGATCGAGCGCCGCGCCCATGGGCGTCACCGCGTCGAGCTTGCGCGCGAGCCAGCCGTCCACCCAATCGGTGACAGCGGCGATGACGAAGAGGACCACCGCTAGCGCATAGATGAGACCGGCGAGAATGCGGTCATTGTATTGCTCGGACGCCGCCCAAAGCACCAGCGCGGCAATCGCGGGGCCCATGAAGATGCGGAAGAGGGTGAGTAGCGTCGGCAGCGATTTCATGGGCGACGTGCTTACACGCTATTTCTTGTCGTGGAAGAAGTCGTAGATGCGCTTGGCCAGCTCTTTATTGACCCCGTCGACGATCTCGAGCTCCGCCAGCGCCGCCCGCGAGACCCCGCGCGCTGAGCCGAACCGATCCAGCAGAGCGCGCTTGCGCGCCGGGCCGATGCCGCCGATTTCGTCGAGCGGGTTCTTGGCGATGCCAGCGCTGCGTTTGCCGCGATGGGCGCCGATGGCAAAGCGGTGCGCTTCGTCGCGCAGGCGCTGCAGGTAGTAGAGGACGGGACTTTTCTCATCCATCCGGAACGGCGCGCGGCCCGGCATGAAGAAGCGTTCGCGCCCCGCGTCACGATCAACGCCCTTGGCGATGCCCGCGATGACGATGCGGTTCTTCAGGCCCAGCTCATCCAGCGCTTCAAGTGCTGCGTTGAGCTGGCCGTCGCCGCCGTCAATCAACACCAGGTCAGGCCAAGCGCCGAACTTTGAGTCACGCTCGCCCTCGTCGCGCTCTTTCGAAAAATCCACACCGCCGTCGGCGACTTGACCCTCGCTCCCTTGTGGGGCGGGGGCTGGGGGTGGGGGGCGATCAGACGCGCCATTGTCTACACGCAGCGAAGTGTCGGAACGCTCCCCCACCCAGCCCTCCCCCGCAAGGGGGGAGGGCTCAGTTGCGCTTGTCTCATCGCGCTCTTGCAGCATGCGCGCGAACCTTCGACGGATCATCGCCTTCATCATGGCGAAGTCGTCGCCCTGAAACTCCTCGGACTTCATGTTAAACTTGCGGTACTGGTTCTTGATGAAGCCCTCGGGGCCAGCGACGATCATGCCGCCGAGCGCGTTCGTGCCTTGGATGTGACTATTGTCGTAAACCTCAATACGCTCCGGGCGCTGAGATAATCCGAACGTCTCCGCCACGCCGTCGAGCAACTTCGCGACGCTGCCGGTCTCCGCCATGCGCCGGCCCAGCGCCTCACGCGCATTGAGCACCGCCGCATCGACGATCTCTTTCTTCTCGCCGCGTTCGGGGACGCGGATTTCAATCTTGCACTCGGCGCGTACGCACAGCGCTTCCTCAAGCAGGTCGCGATCGGCGGGTTCGAGATTGCTGAGGATGAGCTTTGGCGGATCGCGGTCGTCGTAAAACTGCGCCAGGAAGGCGCCCAGAATGTCTGACGCGGTTTCCTCTGCACCGTGGCGCGGAAAATAGGAGCGATTGCCCCAGTTCTGCCCGGCGCGGAAGAAGAACACCTGGATGCAGCTTTGCCCGCCTTCGCAGTGCAGCGCGAACACGTCGGCCTCATCGAATGTCGATGGATTGATGCCCTGCGAGGCCCGCACCGACGCCAACGCACGGATGCGATTGCGCAACCGCGCGGCGTGTTCGAACTCCAACGCATCGGAGGCTTCACGCATCTCCGTCGCCAGGCGCTCCTGCAATTGCGAGGAGCGGCCTTCAAGAAAGTCCGCGCTATCCTTCACCAGAGCGCCGTACTCGGCTTCGTTCACCAGGTTCACGCACGGCGCCGAGCAGCGCTTGATCTGGTAGAGCATGCACGGCCGCGTGCGGCCGCTAAACGTCGAGTCCGAACACGAGCGCAGCAGAAATGCTTTCTGCAGCGTATTGAGCGTGCGGTTCACGGCGCCGGCGCTCGCAAACGGGCCGTAGAACTTGCCTTTGAAACTCTTTGCGCCGCGATGCTTTTGCAGAGCCGGAATGGGATGATCCGTGCGGATAGCGATGAACGGGAAGCTTTTGTCATCCCGCATCAGCACGTTGTAGCGCGGCTTCAGCCGCTTGATCATGTTGGTTTCGAGCAGCAGCGCTTCCGTCTCGGTGGCGGTGACGATTACCTCCATCGACACCGTCTGATGGATCATGCGGTAGATCGCGTTCGTGTGGCCGCGTCCCTGCGCGTATTGGCCGACGCGGTTTTTCAGGCTCTTGGCCTTGCCGACATAGAGTACTTCGCCGTCAGCGCCGATCATGCGGTAGACGCCCGGCCGTGTCGGCAGCCGCTTCCATGCGTCGCGGATCGCCTCGATGCCCTTCAGCGCAGGCGTCGGCGCGTCCTCGGCAGGCAAGCCTTCCAAAGGAGGCAGGTCGGGTTTATCGGCGCCGGTCATCAGGAAATAGGATAGCGCAAACAATGGGGTTTCCACCGGCTTGATCCCAGGGGCGGACAGTCCTAGGGCGGAAAGAAACAGAAAAGCCCAAGGGAGTAGGGCATGGGGAGAACGGCAGCGCTGGTCGCGAGCCTAGCACTCGCGCTCTGCACGACGAACGCCGCGGCGCAAACCGACTATGCGGCCCAGGTTCGCACCTATCTCGACAATGGCGCCGCACCGCACCGCGCGCTTGGGTTCGCGCCCGATCTCGGGACGCCCGACATCGTCGTGCCGCTGACGCTCGATCATCCGTATCTGTGGTCCGTCTATATGCGTGCGGGTGAAACCTACCGCGTGTACGGCGCGTGCGATGACGATTGCAGCGATCTCGACATGGAGATTTACGGGCCAGACGGCACGCTCGCCGACCGTGACACCACGCGGAACGACACGCCATACGTGCAGATCACGCCAGCGCATGCGGGGCGCGTCTATGTGCGGATCTGGCTCTACGCCTGCGGCGCTGAACCTTGTTACGTGGCGGCGCGCGTGTTGCAGGGCGGCAGAGCAGAGGAGCGGCACTAGCGCGTGACGTTCGAACAGACTCTGCTTTTTCTGCAGCAACGGCAGATCGCGTCGCGGCTTGCGCTCCGCGCTGTCGTGATTTCAAGCGCTGGATTTTCGGCGCCATGATCGTCGGGCTGTTTCTCTCCAGCCTGACGTCTTCGCCAGTGGCGCGGCTTTCCTGATTTCCGCGACAGTCGATTGGGCGGTTTACACTTTTGTGAAGATGCCGTTGTCCGAGCGCGTGCTGCTCTCGAGCTGCGCGTCGGGTCCACTCGAGCAACTCGTGTTCATTTGGCTGGCGTCGATGGCGCCCGGTCAGGCCGGCATTTTCGCCTGGGGCACGATTTTGACCGGCGTCGCCTCCAAGCTTGATCGGGGCGTACATGGTCTCGCGTGTCATGGCGGCACAAGAACGGCGCGCTGCTGCAGCAAACGAGATGAAACCCGCGTAAACCGTAAGGTTCACCCTTGCCTGACCGAATACCGTCGATCATAAGCGCAGGGTGAAGAGCTGGCCGTGTTGGCTGGCGGTGGTGCGAAGTTCCGCAAAGTGCGGCAGAGTTTTCTTTCTCCAACAAAGCAGAAATTCGCGGTGACGTGCGGGCGCATTTGCGCACGCGCGGCCGATGGCGTTCGCCACGGCGGTTGATCAGGACAAGTGGAATGAGTTTCGACGACGATTTCGGCGGCGGTGACGACGACAACAACGATCGCAAGAAGGACAAGCGCGGCGGCCGCGGCCGCGAGCGCGGCGGGGATAATCCCGAGTTTGGCGGCGAGAGCGGCGGCGGCTTCGGCGGCGGCAATAGCTTCGGCGGTGGTGGCGGTGGCTACGGCGGCGGTGGCGGTGGCGGTGGCTACCGCGGCGGCGGCGGCGGTGA
>Ga0209023_10008213_pt1 | contig 10522 bp, 10 predicted proteins | sample LakOneMetagenome_FD_187468 | JGI IMG/M metagenome (GOLD analysis project Ga0209023, IMG submission 187468) | Freshwater and sediment microbial communities from Lake Erie, Canada (SPAdes) (version 2) | ecosystem: Environmental > Aquatic > Freshwater > Lentic | place: Lake Erie, Canada...
AAAACCCCGCCATTGGCGGGTTTCTTTTTTATTTCTTCAGCTCTTCGATCATCTTCTTCAGCTTGATCGAATCGGCCACGAAGGCGCGGATGCCCTCGGCCAGCTTCTCGGTGCCCATCGCGTCTTCGTTCAGCATGAAGCGGAAGGTCTTTTCGTCGATGTCGATCTTGGCGATGTCCGCTTCGGCGTCGGCCACCAGCTTGCGCTCGACCGGCGCGTCGCTGTCGGCCAGCTTCTGCAGCAGGTCCGGCGAGATGGTGAGCAGGTCGCAGCCCGCCAGTTCCAGGATCTGCGAGGTGTTGCGGAAGCTCGCGCCCATCACTTCGGTGTCGTAGCCGAACTTGCGGTAGTACTGGTAGATGCGCTTGACCGACTGCACGCCTGGATCGTCCGCGCCCTGGTAGTCGGTGCCGGTCGACTTCTTGTACCAGTCGTAGATGCGGCCGACGAAAGGCGAGATCAGCTTCACGCCCGCTTCGGCGCAGGCAACCGCCTGGCACAGCGAGAACAGCAGCGTCAGGTTGCAGTGGATGCCTTCCTTCTCCAGGATCTCGGCGGCGCGGATGCCTTCCCAGGTCGAGGCGATCTTGATCAAGACGCGCTCGCGCGACACGCCGGCCTTTTCGTACAGGGCGATCAGCTCGCGGCCCTTGGCGACAGTGGCTTCGGTGTCGAAGGACAGGGCGGCATCGATCTCGGTCGAGACGCGGCCCGGCACGTACTTCAGGATCTCGGTGCCGAAGGCGATCAGGAGGTTGTCGACGATTTCCTCGGTGGTGGCATGCGGCGCATCAAGGATGGCCTTTTCCAGCAGCGGACGGTATTCCGGCTTCTGCACGGCCTTCAGGATCAGGGAAGGGTTGGTGGTCGCGTCCTGCGGCGCATAGGCCTTGATCGACTGGAAGTCGCCGGTGTCGGCGACCACGGTGGTGTACTGCTTGAGCTGTTCGAGTTGGTTCATGGTGGGAGCCAGAGTGATAAGTCAGGAAAAATCGGTGCCGTCCATGAAGGCGGCGAGCATGCGCTCCAGCCCTTCACGGTCTTCTTCTGAGAATCGGTCGAGCACGGGGCTGTCGATATCGAACACCCCCAGCACCTCGCCGTCCTTGATCAGGGGCAGCACAATCTCCGAATTCGAGGCCGAATCGCATGCGATGTGGCCCGGGAAGGCATGCACGTCCGGCACGACGATGGTCTTGCGCTCGACCGCGACCGTGCCGCAGACGCCGCGGCCGAACGGGATGCGGGCGCAGGCCGGCTTGCCCTGGAAGGGGCCGACCAGCAGGTCCTGGCCTTCGCCCTTGCGCGCCGGGACGGTGAAATAGAAACCAGCCCAGTTCAGGTCGGCCAGGGTGTCGTAGACGAGGGCAGAGAACTGCGCCGCGTTCGTCATCAGGTTGCGTTCGCCTTCGAGGACGCTCTCGACCTGGCGCTCCAGCAGGGCGTAGTCGGGGCGGGAGCTGCGTTCGGGATTGATGTGCATGGCGGGGCCCGGGGTGCAATGGAAACCGGGTATTTTACACCTGTGGTGGGTTGGACGCTTTACAGGTGGCGTTATGAAATTGGGGGGGGGGGGCAATGCCAGTGGCATTGTTCCCTCCAAGTTTGCTTGCACTCAGTTAGCCAATAAACGAATCAAACTGCATATCAAATTCCTGCAAGGCCTTCTGCGCATTCTGCATCTTCTTCCTGAACTCCGGCCCCCGCTGCAGCGCCAGCCCCACGGCCAGCACGTCGATGACGACAAGATAAGCCAGGCGCGCCGAAATCGGCGTGTACGGGTCGATCGCGAACACCAGGTCGATCGGAATGAACAGGGTCGCGATCTCGGCCAGCGGCGTGCCGGAAGGCGCCAGCACGATCACGTCCGCCCCGCCGCGGCGCGCCAGTTTTGCCGAGCGGGTGAGCGCAGGGTTGTTGCCGCGCTGCGAAATCGCCACCACCGCGTCGCCTTCGCGCAGCAGGGCCGCGGCGATCGAGTGGATCGCCGGGTCGGTATAGGCCACGGTCGGCACGCCCGAGCGGAAGAACTTGTGCTGGGCGTCCGAGGCCACGAAGCCCGACGAGCCCTGGCCGTAGAACTCGATCTTGTTGGCGCGCGACAGGATGTCGAGCGCCTTCTGGATCAGCTCCGGCTTGAGGTTGTTGCGCAGGTCGAGCAGGGTGTTGATCGAGCGGCTGCAGATTTTATTCACCAGGTCGGCCGCCAGGTCGTCCGGCGCCGGCTGCTCGTTCGCTCCCGGCAGCGCCAGCGCCAGGCCCTGGGCCAGCTTGAGCTTGAACTCGTGCCAACCGTCGTAGCCGAGGGTGCGGCAGAAGCGCACCACGGTCGGCTCCGACACGGCGGCAGCCTTGGCCAGGGCCGTGATGTTCTGGCTGACGGTGTTGGCGGGCGCGGCCAGCACCGCGAGCGCCACTTTGCGCTCCGATTTGGAGAGCGAGTCGAGCTGGGTGCGGATGGAGTCGAGCAGCATGGCGGTTCCGCTCAGTCTTCGGGCAGGACTTCTTCGCGCCACTGCAGCCCGTCGCGCCCGATCAGGGCGCTCGAGGCCGCGGGCCCCCAGGTGCCCGAGGTATAAGGCACCGGCGCGCTGTCGTCCTGATCCCAGTAGTCCAGGATCGGCTCGACCCATTCCCAGGCCGCTTCCAGCTCGTCGCCGCGCATGAACAGCGTCAGCTGGCCGCGCAGCACGTCGACCAGAAGGCGTTCGTAGGCTTCCATGCGCGGGCTGGTGAACTGCTCGCGGAAGTCGAGTTCGAGCTCGGCCTGCTTCAGGCGCATCGAGTCGCCCGGGGTTTTGGCCATCAGGTTCATCGACAGGCCTTCGTCCGGCTGCAGGCGGATCACCAGGCTATTCGGCTGGAAGCTCGAGGTCGGCTGGTTGAAGATCGAATGCGGGATCGGCTTGAAGCGCACCACGATCTCGGCCAGGCGGTCGGCCATGCGCTTGCCGGTGCGCAGGTAGAAGGGCACGCCGGCCCAGCGCCAGGTGTCGATTTCCGCCTTCATGGCGACAAACGTCTCGGTGCGCGAGCCCTTGGGCGCGTCCGGCTCGTCGCGGTAGCCCGGCACCGCCTGGCCGTCGATATGGCCGGCACGGTACTGGCCGCGCACGATGTTCTGGGACAGGGTGGTCGGCGTGAAGCGCTTCAGCGAGCGCAGGACCTGGAGCTTGGCGTCGCGCACGGCGTCCGGCGCGATCGAGGTGGGCGGCTCCATCGCGACGATGCACAGCAGCTGCAGCAGGTGGTTCTGCAGCATGTCGCGCAGCGCGCCCGAGGTGTCGTAGTAGCCGAGGCGGTTGCCGACGCCGATCTTCTCGGCGATGGTGATCTGCACGTCCGAGATCCATTCGCGGCGCCACAGCGGCTCGAACAGGATGTTCCCGAAGCGCAAGGCCAGCAGGTTCTGCACGGTCTCCTTGCCCAGGTAGTGGTCGATCCGGTAGATCTGCGATTCGGCAAAGACCTTGCCGACGTCCAGGTTGATTTGCTTGGCCGAGGCCAGGTCGCGCCCGAGCGGCTTTTCCAGCACCACGCGCGAGTTCGGCGTGGCCAGGCCGGTTGCGGCCAGGTTGTCGCAAATGGTCGCGAACAGGTGCGGCGGAGTCGCAAGGTAGTAAACGCGGGTCAGCGCCTCGTCCTTGCGCAGGGCATCGACCAGCGGACCGAAGGTGGACACGTCGGTGGCGTTCAGGGCCACGTACACGATGCGCTTCAGGAAGCGCGCCCAGGCTGCGTCGCTCGGGGCTTCCTTGATGTGCGGTTTCGAGTTCTTCTCGATGAACTGGAGGAAGTCTTCCTGGCTGAAGTCGTCGCGGCCGACGCAGATGATGCGGCTGGTTTCCGGCAGGTCGTTGCAGAGGTCGCGCGCGAACATCGCGGGGAGCAGCTTGCGCATCGCAAGGTCGCCGCTGCCGCCAAAGAAAACGAGGTCGAAGTCAAGAAGGGCCATAAGATATCTGTGTAAAGGAGTGGGACCGTATTGTGTAAATTTACTACACAGATATTGGCTTAGCAAGAAAATCTACTACGAAAACTGTAGGGTGGTCGGCTCCGCCGACCGCGCGTTCAACTCACGGATGCGCTGTCGCGACGCACGCTCCGGCTGAACGCGCGGTCGGCAAGCCGACCACCCTACGGCCATTGATGCAGGTACTCGGGTTCCTCGCGTCCCGCCACGTCGACCCGGATCGCCAGCAGCTTGCCGCTGAGCGGATATTTCGCCAGCTCTTCCGCCGAGCGACCGTGGCTGGCGCTGGTGATGTAGAGCGTACGCAGGTCGGGGCCGCCGAAGGCGACCGAGGTCGGGCAGCGCACCGGCAGCGCGATCTCGCGCAGGATCTCGCCCTGCGGCGACAGGCGCAGCACCCGGCCGCCCTCGAACATCGCCACCCAGTAGGCGCCTTCGCTGTCGACCGTCGCGCCATCCGGACGCCCGCCGTAGTCAGGCGCCGATTTGTCGGTCGAGAAGGTCTTGATGGTGCGGCCGTTCGTGTGCCGGCCGGTCTCCGGGGCGTAGTCGTAGCAGTCGATCCGGTGCGTGGTGGTGTCGGCATGGAACATGGTGCGCCCGTCCAGGCTCCAGGCCAGGCCGTTCGAGTTGGTCATGTTGCCAGCCCAGGCCTGGCGCAGCCGGCCGCGCTCGAGCACGTGCATCTCGGCCAGGGGCTTGTCGCGCGGCTCGTACATGGTGCCGATCCAGAACCGGCCCGCCGGGTCGACGCGGCCGTCGTTGAAGCGCACGATGCGCGTGTCGTAGGGCGCGTCGGCGATCGGGGTTTCCTTGCCGCTGGTCGTGTTCAGGCACACCAGGCCGGCGCGCGTTGCGACGACCAGGTTGTTGTCGCCGTCGACGGCCAGCGCCGAAGGCTCCGAACCCATCTTCCAGCACGAGTACTTGCCGCTGGCCGGGTGCACCCGGTTGACCGTGCGGCCGTCGATGTCCACCCAGTACAGCGCCGACTCGACCTCGTGCCAGGTCGCCGCTTCGCCGACCAGGTTCGGTGCGTCGTGCACCACTTCGAATTTATCCGTTGCCATGTATGTAAGTGAATGGGTTCAGAAAGCGGCCTTGGCGCGGGCGATCAGGCCGTTGGTGGAGCTGTCGTGCAGGTCGGGCTGGGGCTCGCCGGCCAGCTCGGCCTCGATCTTCTTCGCCAGCACCTTGCCCAGCTCGACGCCCCACTGGTCGAAACTGTTGACGTTCCAGATCACGCCCTGCACGAAGGTCTTGTGCTCGTAGAGCGCGATCAGGGCGCCCAGCGTGGTCGGGGTCAGGCGTTCCATCAGGATGGTGTTGCTGGGGCGGTTGCCGGGGAAGGTCTTGTGCGGCGCCAGGCGTTCCACTTCCTCCGGCGCCAGACCCTGGGCCTGCAGGTCCGCGCGCACCTCGTCGATCGTCTTGCCCTTCATGAAGGCTTCCGACTGGGCGAAGCAGTTGGCCAGCAGGGCGGTGTGGTGGTGCTCCATCTCGTGCGCCGGACGCAGGGCGGCAATGAAGTCGATCGGGGTCAGGTCGGTGCCCTGGTGCAGCAGCTGGAAGTAGGCGTGCTGGCCGTTGGTGCCGGGCTCGCCCCAGATCGCCGGGCAGGTCGGGCTGTCGACCGGATCGCCGTCGCGCGTGACCGACTTGCCGTTGCTTTCCATGTCGAGCTGCTGCAGATAGGCCGGGAAGCGGTGCAGGTCCTGGTGGTAGGGCGCGATGGTGACCGAGTGCGCATCCAGGAACTCGCGGTTCCAGAAGCCGACCAGGGCCAGGATCATCGGCATGTTCTGCTCGACCGGGGCGGTGCGGAAGTGCTCGTCCAGGGCGTGGGCGCCGGCCAGGAAATCGGAAAAATAGCCGAAGCCGACGGCCAGCGCCACCGACAGGCCGATCGCCGACCATACGGAATAGCGCCCGCCCACCCAGTCCCAGAACGGGAACATGTTGGCCGGGTCGATGCCGAACGCTTTAATTGCCTCGGTATTGGTCGAGACGGCGACGAAGTGCTTGGCGAGCGCCTCTTCCGGAGCCTGCTCCAGGAACCAGCGCCGTGCGGTCTGCGCGTTCATCATGGTCTCGGCCGTGGTGAAGGTCTTGGAGGCCACGATGAAGAGCGTGGTCTCGGGATCGACCTGGGACAGGGCCGCATCCATGTCGTGGCCGTCGACGTTCGAGACGAAGTGCAGCGCCAAGCGCGGATGGGCGTAGTGGCGCAGCGCCAGCACCACCATCTTCGGGCCCAGGTCGGAGCCGCCGATGCCGATGTTGATCACGTCCGTGATCGGCTTGCCGGTATGGCCCAGCCACTCTCCGCTGCGCACGGCGTCGGTAAACAGCCGGATGCGGTCGAGCACCGCGTGCACATCGGCGTTCACGTCCTGGCCGTCGACCACGAGCCCGGCGCCGCGCGGGGCACGCAGGGCGGTGTGCAGGACGGCGCGGTTTTCGGTATTGTTGATGCGTTCGCCGGCGAACATGGCGTCGCGCTGCGCCTCGACGCCGCGCTCGCGCGCCAGCGCCGCCAGCAGTTCAAGCGTGCGCCCGTCGAGGCGATTTTTTGAATAGTCTAGGAACAGCCCCGCGGCCTCGACCGACAGCTTTTCGAAACGCTGCGGATCGGCGGCAAACAGGCTGCGCATCTCCCAGTTTTCGGCCTCGAGGGCGTGGTTTTCGAGGGCCTGGAAGCTGGCGGTGCTGGTCAAGGAAGGCTGGCGCATGGGAACGGTGTAGAAGGGATAATATTGTCAAGTACAGATTATCGAATAATACAGGAAGCGTGCGTAAATTCACTACATAAAAACTTGGCGTTTTCACCATAGGGTGGGCAGGAGACCTTCCCTCCCTACGAAAACCAGCATCAGTCTCAGTTTGCGGCGACCAGCCGGAACCCCGAATCCCCAGCACTGCGCCCCATCCAGATCTGTAGTAAAATTTCAGATACCAAATTTGAGAAGGAACGATCATGGCGCTGCACCCCGTAGTCGAACAGGTAACGAACCGGATCATCAAGCGCAGCCGCGCCTCGCGCGCGGCCTACCTCGCGCATCTGGAAGCCGCCCGCATCCAGGGTGTGCAGCGCGGCGCGCTGTCGTGCACCAACCTCGCGCACGGCTTCGCCGCCTTCCCCGAAAACGACAAGCTCAAGCTGAAGGAATACAAGAAGCCTTCGGTGGCGATCGTCTCGTCCTATAACGACATGCTGTCGGCCCACCAGCCCTTCGAATACTTCCCGAAAGTGATCAAGGACGCCGTGCGCGAAGTCGACGCCGTGGCCCAGTTCGCAGGCGGGGTGCCGGCCATGTGCGACGGCGTCACGCAAGGCCAGCCGGGCATGGAACTGTCGCTGTTCTCGCGCGACACCATCGCGATGGCGACCGCCGTGGCGATGTCGCACAACATGTTCGACGCCGCCCTGTACCTGGGCATCTGCGACAAGATCGTGCCGGGCCTCCTGATCGGCGCGCTCCACTTCGGCCACATCCCGGGCATCTTCGTGCCGGGCGGCCCGATGACCTCGGGGATCTCGAACAAGGAAAAGGCGGCCATCCGCCAGCGCTACGCCAAGGGCGAAGCCACCCGCGACGAACTGCTCGAGGGCGAATCGAAGTCCTACCACGGCGCCGGCACCTGCACCTTCTACGGCACCGCCAACAGCAACCAGATGCTGATGGAGATGATGGGCCTGCACATGCCGGGTTCCGCCTTCATCACCCCGGGCACGCCGCTGCGCGATGCGCTGACGAAGGCGGCATCCCACCAGGCGGTGAAGATCTCGCAGCAGGGCGGCGAGTACATGCCGATCGGCCGCATCGTCGACGAGAAGAGCATCGTCAACGCCATCGTCGCGCTGCACGCGACCGGCGGCTCGACCAACCACACCCTGCACCTGGTGGCGATCGCACGCGCCGCAGGCATCGTGATCGACTGGAACGACTTCGACGAGCTGTCGAAAGTGGTGCCCTCGCTCACCAGGATCTACCCGAACGGCGAAGCCGACGTGAACCACTTCCAGGCCGCCGGCGGCCCGGGCTTCGTGATCCGCGAGCTGTTGGACGCGGGCCTGGCGCACGAGGACGTCAACACCATCCTCGGCCACGGCCTGCGCGCCCACTGCAAGGAGCCTTTCCTGGGCGAGGACGGCAATGTCGTCTGGCGCGACGTACCGGAGCAGAGCGGCGACGAAGCCGTGCTGCGCCCGGCCGGCAACCCGTTTGCGAACAACGGCGGCATGGTACTGGTGCAGGGCAACCTGGGCCGTGCCGTGATGAAGATCTCGGCGGTCAAATCCGAGTACCACGTGATCGAGGCGCCGGCCATCACCTTCGACTCGCAGGAAGATTTCATGGGACGCTACAAGGCCGGTGAACTGAACCGCGACTTCGTGGCCGTGATCCGCTTCCAGGGCCCGCGCGCCAACGGCATGCCGGAGCTGCATGCACTGACTCCGGCGCTGTCGAACCTGCAGGATGCCGGCTACAAGGTGGCGATGGTCACCGACGGCCGCATGTCGGGCGCCTCCGGCAAGGTGCCGGCGGCAATCCACGTATCGCCCGAGATCCTGGCCGGCGGCCCGCTCGGCCTGGTGCGCGACGGTGACCTGATCCGCGTCGACGCCACCACCGGCGCGCTCGATGCATTGGTGCCGGACGAGGTGTGGGCATCGCGCTGCATGGCGAGCGCCGACCTCTCGAAGAGCCACATCGGCATGGGCCGCGAACTGTTCGCGATGTTCCGCAACCATTCCAGCCCGGCGGAGGAGGGTGCCGCCACCTTCCCGCTGCCTTCTCCCATCGAAACCACCGTACCGCTGCATGAAGGCGAGCATGTCGAAGAAGGGCAGCCCGGTTCGGACGAAGACTTTCTCTTTAGGACGCAGAAATGACTCTACTTGAAATCATGCGCTCGGCGAGCGTCATCCCCGTCATCGCCATCGACGACCCCGCCCACGCCGTGCCGCTGGCGAAAGCCCTGGTTGCGGGCGGTATCCGCGTGCTGGAAGTCACGCTGCGCACCGAGCACGGCCTGCAGGCGATCCGCGACATGAGCGCCGTCGAAGGCGCGATCGTCGGTGTCGGCACGCTCACCCAGCCGTACGAGTTCGCGGCGGCGCGCGACGCCGGCGCGGTGTTCGGCGTCTCGCCGGGCCTGACCTCAATCATGATCGAAGCGGCCAAGACCAGCGGCCTGCCGCTGCTGCCGGGCGTGATGACTCCGTCCGAGGTCATGTCCGCGCGCGAGCACGGCTTCAAGCAGCTGAAGCTGTTTCCAGCGGTGCCGGCGGGCGGTGTCGGCATGCTCAACGCGATCGCCGGCCCGCTGCCGGACGTGACCTTCTGCCCGACCGGCGGCATCTCGATCGAGACCGCGCCCAAATTCCTGGCCTGCAAGAACGTGGCCTGCGTGGGCGGTTCCTGGCTGACGCCGAAGGACCTGATCGCTGCCGGCGACTGGGCCGGCATCACCGAGCTGGCGAAGGCGGCTGCCGCGCTGCGCGCCGCTTGATTCGCGCTTGATCCGCGCTTGATTCAATGAAGCGACCGCGATCTCGTCCCCTCACCGAGAACGAGATCGCGATGGCGTCGCTGCTGTTCGGCGACGCCATCGACTACCGGCGCGTGCGCATCCACGGCCGCCGCTATATTCCTTTCCAGCCGAAGAACTGCTGCATGACGCCCAACGGCAGCATGTACTTCCACCGGTCCTGCTTCCTGCCGGACTACACGCGTGGCGATCCGCCGGCGGTGCATTGGTTTGTTCATGAAATGGTGCACGTATGGCAGCATCAGCTCGGCTACGCGGTATGCCTGCGTGGTGCGGTGCGCCTGGGACTGTCTTACGATTACGATCTGGCACCGGACAAGACACTTGCGGACTTCAACATGGAGGCGCAGGGCGACTTGCTTGCCGACTACTTCGTACTCAAGCACTTGCGGTCAACGCGAGCCATGCGCCAGCGCCGCTATGCAGGCAGTCTGCCGCTGTATGAAGAAGTATTGGCCGAGTTCTTTGCCAGCCCGAACAGCGTGGCGAATCTGCCTCGCGATTATGGCCGCTGCCTGCTGAATCTGAAACGGCAAGCGTGACATAGGGCCTAGTCCAGTAACTAGCTGCGACGGCCCCGAAGCGTCAACACTAGTGCAGTGAGGACTACCGAGCCGATAAACGAGCCAACGATCATGCCATACGCTATGTCGAGATTCATGTCCGGATCAATAATGATGATCGAAGCCCAGACAAGTGCAGTTACCAACACAGCGGTTGCGACTGAAAGGAATGTGGTTTTCATCCGAATGGCTCCGCAATAGGACAATTGAAATACTGCCCGGCTTTACTACCGCCTGCCCGCACTACTTCTTCCGCAAAGGAAGTGCAGTTGTGAGCCACAGCACCCCAGAACCAAGGCTTGTTGAATCGCCACGGCTTTTCTAGACACTCCTGAGCCGCTGGAAATACTGCTTTTCATACTCGACCGGCGACAAGTCATTGCTGAAGCTGTGCCGGCGCTTCGGATTGTAGAACATCTCGATATAGTCG
>Ga0209023_10008214_pt1 | contig 10519 bp, 8 predicted proteins | sample LakOneMetagenome_FD_187468 | JGI IMG/M metagenome (GOLD analysis project Ga0209023, IMG submission 187468) | Freshwater and sediment microbial communities from Lake Erie, Canada (SPAdes) (version 2) | ecosystem: Environmental > Aquatic > Freshwater > Lentic | place: Lake Erie, Canada | collected...
GGACGACACCGCAAAGCCCATCCTCGACGGCGTCGAAGGCGCGCGGCGTTCGCTCAACATCCGCATGTTCCTCTTCACCGATGCGACGCTGCTCGACGCGGTGATCGCGGCGAAGCGTCGCGGCGTCCTGGTCCGGGTCATGCTCAACCCGGCGCGGCGCAGCGGCGAATCGGAGAACGAGGCGGCGCGCAAGACGCTGGAAGAGGCGGGCATCGAGGTGCGCGACAGCAACCCGGCCTTCGACCTCACGCACCAGAAGTCGATGGTCATCGACGACGAGACCGGCTTCGTCGAGTCGCTCAACTGGGAGCCCCGGGACCTCACGCTGACGCGCGACTACGCGATCGTGACCACGCACCGCCGCGAGGTGGCGCAGATGGTCGCCTGCTTCGACGCGGACTGGGAGCGCAGGGATTTCGTGCCGCAGCCGGAGTCGACCCTCATCTGGTGCCCGGGCCCCGGCCGGCCGCGGGTCGCGCAGTTCATCGACGAGGCACGGCACACGCTGTGGGTGCAGAACGAGCGGTACCAGGACCAGGTGATCATCGAGCGCCTGGTGCGCGCGGTCACGCGCGGCGTCAAGGTCCACGTGCTGGCCAAGCCGCCGCACTCGCTGAAGCCCGACAAGCTGGTCGAGGGCGTGGGCGGCCTGCGCATCCTCGCGGACGTCGGCGCGAAGGTGCACACGATGAAGCACCTGAAGCTGCACGCCAAGATGCTGCTCGCCGACGGCAGCCGCGCGATCGTGGGATCGATCAACCTCGCGCCGGGCAGCTTCGATTCGCGCCGAGAGCTGGCCATCGAGACCGACCATCCGCACGTCGTGCAGCGGCTGGGCGAGGTCGCGGCCCGCGACTGGGAAAAGTCCCACCTCCTGGACCTCTCCGACGCGGGCCTGCGCGCCGACCTCGCGAAGCGCCGCGGCTTGAGCCCGGACCAGCTGGTGCTGTACGAGGACGGCGACGACTGGAACTACCACAAGCATCCGAAGGGCGGTGCATAGCTGTGGGGTTTCAAGACGTTATTTCCGTTATGCATGACTTCCATGCAACCGTCGTCCCCGCGCACGCGGGGACCCAGTGTCGTGCAATCGACAGTTGGCGAGGGAATGAAGTCACTGGGTCCCCGCGTGCGCGGGGACGACGAGTTCATTGCATGCAGCCACCCCAAGCAAGCACGGAACAACCTATTGACGCTTGACACCCTGCCGCCGTGCACGCACACGGGCAGAAGCGTCGTGGCGTTCCGTGCGGTACGCTGATGCATTCAACGCGGCATGCGCGATCGTCGGCGCGGCCGCTTTCGGCGAGGAGTGAATCGTGGCGAACGACAGCATCGACCGGGTGACGGTCCTCGGCGCGGGCGTGCTCGGCGGTCAGATCGCCTGGCACAGCGCGTTCAAGGGCAAGCGCGTGGTCCTGTACGACCCGTTTCCCGACGCGCTGCAGCGCGCGACCGTGGCGCAGCAGATGTACGAGCGGATCTACCGCGGCCAGCTGGGCGCGCGCGATGCGGACATCGAGGCGACGCGCGCGCGTCTCACCGCAACCGGCGACCTCGCGGCGGCGGTGGCGGACGCGGACCTCGTGATCGAGGCCGCGCCGGAAGTGCCGGAGGTGAAGGCGGAGGTCTACCGGGCCATCGCGCCGCTCCTGCCGCCGAGCGCGATCGTCGCCACCAACTCGTCCACGCTGCTGCCGCGCGACTTCGCCGACCTGACGGGGCGTCCCGCCCAGTTCTGCGCGCTGCATTTCGCGAACCTCATCTGGGCGCTGAACGTCGCCGAGGTGATGGCGCATGCCGGGACGTCGCCGGCCACGCTCACCGCCGTCACCCGGTTCGCCATCGAGATCGGGCAGGTGCCCATTGCCGTGCAGAAGAAACGCAGCGGCTACGTGCTCAACGCCTGGCTGAAGCCGCTGCTCACCGCGAGCCTGTCGGTGGTGGTCGACGGTGTCGCCACCGCGGAGGACGTGGATCGCACCTTCATGATCGTCAACCGCGGCTGCACGATGGGCCCCTTCGGCACGATCGACGTGATCGGCATGAAGACCGTTTACGACGTCTCCGCGTACTGGGCCACGGTGACCGGCGACGCGCGGATGCAGCGGAACGCGGACTACATCAAGGAGAACTTCCTCGACCGCGGGCTGCAGGGCATGCTCGGCGGCCAGGGGTTCTACACATATCCGGACCCGGCCTATGCGGCGCCGGACTTCCTCGCCGTTCCCGGGCTTGCGGCCGTGCCGGAGCTCGTCGCGCGCATGCTGCGCAAGTGAGCCGCGCAACCCATCGCCTTCCTCCCGCCGCACCACGTTCCAACGCGCCCATCGCCCCGTGAAACTCGCCATCGTTCCCGTCACGCCGTTCCAGCAGAACTGCTCGCTCGTCGTGTGCGCCACGACCAACCGCGCCGCCTTCGTGGACCCCGGCGGCGACCTCGATCGCCTTCTGCAGGCGCTGGAGAGGAGCGGGGCGACGCTCGAGAAGATCCTGGTCACGCACGGGCACACCGATCACTGCGGCAGCGTCGCCGAGCTCGCGCTGCGCACGGGCGTTCCCGTCGAGGGCCCGCAGCGCGAGGATTCATTCTGGATCGACCAGATCGCGCAGCAGGGTCCGCGGTTCGGCATGCCGGACGCGCGGCCGTTCACGCCCGATCGCTGGCTCGAGGGCGGCGACACGGTTACGGTCGGCAACCTCGCGTTCGACGTGCGCCACTGTCCGGGCCACACGCCGGGGCACGTCGTCTTCGTGGAGCCGCAGCGGCGCATCGCCTTTGTTGGCGACGTGCTGTTCCAGGGCTCGGTCGGGCGCACCGATTTCCCGCGCGGCGACTTCGCCACGCTGGCCCGCTCCATCACCGGCGAGCTGTGGCCCTACGGCGACGACGTCCAGTTCGTGCCCGGCCACGGTCCCATGTCGACGTTCGGTGCCGAACGCCGCAGCAACCCCTTCGTGGGCGACGCGGCGCTCGGCCGCCCGGGCCAGCTCCCCTAGTTCCCGGCGCGCAGCTTGCCGACGAGCTGCGGCGTGGTGTTGGGTGCGGCGCGGTTGCCCCAGCTGGTGCGCACGTAGTTCGCGATGTCCGCGACCTGGTCCTCGGTGAGCTGGATCTTGAAGGCGGGCATCTTGCCGACGAGCTGCGGCGTGGTGTTGGGTGCGGCGCGGTTGCCCCAGCTGGTGCGCACGTAGTTCGCGATGTCCGCGACCTGGTCCTCGGTGAGCTGGATCTTGAAGGCGGGCATCGCCACGTACTGGTTGCGGCCCGGGATGCCGTTGTCGACGACCTTGACGATGTCGTTCGGTTCGCTCGCCAGCACCACGCCGTTGCCGGCCAGCGGCGGGAACACGCCCGGGATGCCGCGACCGGACGCCTGGTGGCAGCCGCTGCAGTTCGCGAGGTAGAGCTGCGCGCCGCGCACCTTGGTGGCATCGGGCTTCACGCGCCCGGTGCGCAATGGCGAATCGGGCGGAATCGACTTCAGGTACTCGCCCATCGCCTTCAGGTCGTCGTCCGTCAGGTACTTGAGGCTGTCGCTGATCACCAGCGCCATGGGGCCCAGCACCGTGGTCTTGTCCTTGCCCGTGCCGGTCTTGAGGTAGGTCGCGATCTCGTCGACCGACCACGAACCGAGGCCGGTGGCGATGTCGGAGGAAAGGTCGAGCGCGAACCAGCCGTCGACCACCGCCCCCGCGAAATCCTTGCTCTTCTCGATGCCGCCCAGCAAATTGCGCGGCGAGTGGCAGTCGCTGCAGTGTCCCAGGCCCTCGACCAGGTACGCGCCGCGGTTCCAGGACGGCGTACGCTTGGGATCGGGCACGTAGGCGCCCTCGCGGAAGAAGAGCTCGCGCCAGCCGGCCATCGACCAGCGGAGGTCGAACGGGAAGTGCAGGTGGTTGGTCTCGATCGGGTGCGTGACCGGCTTCACCGTGCGCAGGTACGCGTACATCGCATCGACGTCCGCGCGCGTGACCTTCGTGTAGAAGTCGAACGGCATCGTCGGGAACATGTCCTCGCCGCGCTTGTTGACGCCGTGATGCATCGCCCGGTAGAAGTCGTCGTTCGACCAGCTGCCGATGCCGGTCGCGACATCGGGCGTGATGTTGGGCGACAGCATGTAGCCGAACGGAGTCTCGATGCGCAGCCCGCCGGCGAGCGGCGTGCTGCCGGTCGCGGTGTGGCAGCCGATGCAGTCGCCGGCACGGACCAGGTATTCGCCGCGTTCGACGAGCGATTGCGCGGGCGCGGCCGTCACCGCGAGCAGGGCAGTGAGGGCGGCCGCCGCGATGCGCACGCGGCGGTGAAGGGTGTTCGGCATGATCGTGTCGTCCGGTAGCGGGCCGCCGATCTCGTGGGCCCGGGGCAACGGGTCTCGCGTCGGGGTCGGTCAGCGCATAGCTTAGCGTATCTGCCGGACGCGGGGCCTGACGAAATGAACGCACGGGCGCTCCCGCGCGCGGGCGTCCTGCCTCACACCGTCGGCCGCATCGCGTTCCGGCAGGTGCGCGCGCGATGCTGCCGGCGCTTCCACGCGATCACGCCGAGCAGCGTCATGCACGCGACGAAGTTGCCGAGGAAGATCGTGGCCATCATGACGTCGTGGACGACCACCAGGCCATAGAGCGCCCCCGAAAGATGGGCGGCGGCGAAATAGCCCCACGTCGCGCGGCTGACGGCCACGGCGCCGTTGGTGCAGCTCCACGCGGCGCGGATCTGGGGCACGTAGGCGAGCACCCTCGCCGTGTTGGTCACCAGGAAGCACCACGTGATGAGCTCGGTCACGGAATCCAAGGCGGCGCTCCGGAACTAGCGGGGCGGCCGCGCGGACGCGCGGGTGGCAGGGCCGACGACGTCGGTCGCCACCGGTCACCGCCCGCGATTCGCGAGGCCCATGGTCTTCACGGCCATCAGGGCGCCGTCGGCCTGCTCGCGCAACTCGGCCATCAGCCACGCGTTGAGATCGCGCATCGACAGCACGCCGAGCACCGCCCTGCCGTCGACGACGGGCACGTGGCGATAGCCGTCCTTGGTCATGAGGTCCAGTGCGCGTGCCGCACGGTCGCCGGCCCTGACCGTCCGCGGCCGCGACGTCATCACCTCGTCGAGGCGCGTGCTCGCGGGATCACGCCCGGGCTCGACCACACGCGTCATGACGTCGCGGTCGGTCACGATGCCTTCGAGGCCGTCGGGACTGGTCACGAGCACGGCGCCGATGCCGTGGCGGGTCATGAGGCGAATGGCCTCCGCAGCCGACGAGGTCGGTGGCAGTGCGTAGGTGGATTGCCCGTGCTTGTGCTTGAGCAGATCGGCGACGGTGTCGAAGAACATGTGGATCTCCCTGTAGTGGCTGCTGCGCTTGAGCGGAGGTGCGGTCGGCATCGCGCCCGAAAGTGCGTGGCCGTACCCGACTAACCGGGCTCGCGGCCGGAAACCGGCCACCGAACGCGAAAATTCGCGAAATTGCCCGCGAGCGCTTGACCGGACGGCGGTGGCGGGCGAGCATTGCCCTCGTCCGCTTCATGGATTTGCGCCCGGCAGTCGGCATGGGCGGCGTGGGGCGGCGTTCATCAGAGCCAATGCCCGAGCTGGCGTCACTGCTGGAAGGAGCCCGTCAGGGAGATCGCGAGGCGCTGGGCGGTCTCGTCTCGGTGCTGTACGCGGAGTTTCGCCAGATCGCGCATGCGCGCCTGCGCCGCATCGCGCCGATGACGCTGGTCGAGACGACGGTCCTCGTCAACGAGACCTACCTGCGCCTCGTGCGCACCGGCGAGCTCGCCGTCTCCGACCGCACGCATTTCCTGGCGTACGCGGCGCGCGTGATGCGCTCGATCATCGTCGACCTGGTGCGCGAACGCATGGCGGAGCGCCGCGGCGGCGGCCGCAACGAGGTCACGCTCGACACCGCGATCGCGGATTCCGTCCCGTCGCCCGCGAGCGAGATCATCGCGGTGAACGAGGCGCTCGAATCGCTCGCGGCGATCGATCCGCGCCTGGTCCAGGTCGTGGAGCTGCGGTATTTCGTCGGCCTGACCGAGCCCGAGATCGCAGGCGCGCTCGGCATGAGCGAACGGACGGTGCGCCGGCTGTGGGAGAAGGCGCGCGTGCTGCTGCGGGCGACGCTCCGGCCGGATTGAACGGTTCGCCCCTGGCCGATTCCGCGCGCCGAATCCGTATGCAAGGGTGACGGCACACGGCGAGCGATCCGCACCACACCATGGGACTCAACGAAGCGCAGCTCGAGGAACTGTCCAGGCTGGTCGACACCCTGCAGTCGCTGCCGGAGGCCGTGCGCGGCGAATGGATCGCCGGCCTCGGCCCGGAGCAGGAGGTCTATCGTCCCTCGCTGCAGCAGCTCGTGGCGGCGCAGCGGGATACGCATGACGGGGATTTCCTCGCCACCCTCCCCAAGCTCGACGAGAGCCCGGCTCCGCGCAGCGACGGCCTCGCCGCGGGCGACGACGTCGGTCCCTATCGACTCCTGCGCGAGATCGGACGCGGCGGCATGGGGTCCGTGTGGCTCGCCGAGCGGACGGACGGACACCTGAAGCGCAGCGTTGCACTCAAGCTGCCGCACAGTGCACTGCCGCAGCGCAAGCTGGCCGAGCGCTTCGCGCGCGAGCGCGACATCCTCGCCGCGCTCGCGCATCCGCACATCGCGCGCCTCTACGACGCCGGCGTCAGCGCGAGCGGCAGGCCGTACCTTGCACTGGAGTACGTCGAAGGCGAGCCGCTCTTGGCCTGGTGCGACGGACGTCGGCTCGGGCTGCGCGACCGGATCACGCTCTACCTGCAGGCGCTGTCCGCCGTCCAGTACGCGCACGAGCGGATGGTGGTGCACCGCGACCTGAAGCCGTCGAACATGCTGGTCACGGCGGAAGGCGAGGTGCGCCTGCTCGACTTCGGCATTGCCAAGCTGCTCAAGGACGGGGTGGGCCAGGAGACGGCGCTCACGGAAGCCGGCGGCCGCGCGCTGACGCCCCAATACGCGGCGCCGGAGCAGGTGCTGGGTCAGCCCGTGGGACCGGCGTCGGACGTCTACGCGCTCGGCGTGGTCCTGCACGAGCTCCTGACGGGGGCCTCGCCCTATCGCGCGCGGCCGGATTCGCGCCGCGAGCTGGAAGACGCCATCCTGAACGTCGAGCCCGCGCGGCCGAGCCAGCGTGCCGACGACGCCATGTCCGCCGCACGGCGGGGCCTCGCCGCGCCGCGCCTGGCGCGCGAGCTGCGCGGCGACCTCGACACGATCGTGCTGAAGGCGCTCAAGAAGCAGGCGGGCGAGCGCTACCCCACCGTGAATGCGCTGGCTGCCGACCTCCAACGCTACCTGGCGGGCGAGCCGGTTCAGGCACGCCCCGATTCCCTCGCCTATCGCACGCGCAAGTTCGTCATGCGCAATCGCTGGGAGGTCGGCGTCGCCGCCGCGGTGGTGCTGGCCTTTGCACTCGCCACGGGACCGGGAGCGACCGCGGCGGCGATGTTCGCGCTCGCGATCGGGCTGGCGGCGGCCCTATGGCAGGCGCGCGAGGCGCGGCGGCAGGCCCGCAGGGCCATGGCGGCGGCCGAGGCCGCCAGGACGGAGGCCGAGACGTCGCGTGCCGCACTCGACTTCCTGCGGACGATCTTTGTCGCCAACTCGAGCGCACAGCCGGACCCGCAGAAGGCGCGCCAGACCACGGCCCGCGAACTGCTCGACATCGGCGCCGACCGCCTCCACGACTCGCTCGACGACGCCCCGGAGGCAAAGGGGGCGGTGCTGAGCATCGTGTCGGACATGTACGCGGAGCTTGGACTGAAGGAACGCGCTGCCGCGATGGCGGAGGAGCGGGTGCGCGTCGTGCGACGCCTGCGCGGACCCGATCACCCCGAGGTTGCCGAGCAGTTGATCCAGGTATCGCGGATGCTGCAGCAGACGAGCCGCTCGTCGGAGCGGCGCGCGCTGCTCGCCGATGCGCTGCGCATCCTCGACCTCGATCCCGCGCAGTCCACCGAGACGCGCATCCGCCTGCTGCGCCAGCTCGCGCTGCTGGAGCACGACAGCCGGTCGGCGCAGGCGCTCGACTACGCGCGACAGGCGGTCGCCGCCTCCGAGGCGATCGCTTCTGCGGACGAAATCATTGCCGCGCTTGCAGTGCTCGGCAAGGTCGAGGCCGATCGCGGCGATCCCGCGCACGCCGAGGCGACGCTCAAGCGCGCGGTCGAGCTCTCGTACACCGTTCCGCATTTCCATCGGCGGCAGCGAGTCCTGCTGATCGCCTACCTGGGCGATGCGCAGAAGGAGGCGGGCAGCGTCGCGGCAGCGGAAGCGAGCTTCCGCGAGGGGCTCGAACTCGCGTTCTCCACCTCCGGCCCCGCGCATGCAGACCCGGCGCAGATGGAGTACCGGCTCGGTGAACTGCTGTTCGCGTCGGCCCGTACCGGCGAAGGCCTTCACTTGATCGGATGTGCGCGGGAGCGCGTGGAGCGGGTGAGCGGAGTCGACGATTCCGTGCTGCTGCCCAATATCATGCGCCGGGAAGCCGCCATGCGGGCCGAGCTTGGCGATCTCGAGCAGGCTGCCGCGATCGCCGCGCGTGGCCGGGCCCTGCTGGACGCGGCTCCGAGCGATCACAAGAACGTGCTGGCCATGGTGCTGCTGGCGCAGGCGCAGGTCATGCTGGACACCGCGCAGCTCGACGAAGCGGCGGCCGCGCTCGCGCAGTTCGATCGCTTCGAGCGGGGGGCGCACGTGCTGTCGGCGGAACGCGAAGCGCGCCGCGTCCTGGGCGCGCGCCTCTTCCTCGAGCGGGGGGACGCGGATGCGGCCCGCGCGCTGTGGGTGCAGGCACGCGAGTTCGTGGTCGGGGAGCATCGCTCGTTCGACAACTGGCGCACGCTGCTGCAGTGGGGCGAGGTTGTGCTCGAGCTCGGCGATGCCGATGCCGCGCTGCGCGTCGCCCAGCGCACGCTGCAGCGCATCGCCGCGGACGATGCGCCGCATTACCTTGAGCTGCGGGAGGCACGCGCGTCCGTGCTGGCCGGCCGTGCGCGGCTTGCAGGCGGCGATGTCGCCGTGGCGATCCCGTTGCTCGAGCGGGCCGTTGCGTTGGCCACGGCGCATCTCGATCCCGAGCGCAGCCCGCTGCTGGCGGATGCGTTGGCGGCCGTTGCCTGCGCCCACGCGCAGGCGGGGCGGCCGGCCGTGGCGGATTCGGCAGTCGCGCGGGCGGACGCGATTCTCCTCCGGCATCCCGCGCTTGCCGCCGGTCATCGGCGACGCTGGGAGCAGGCGCGCGGATGCCTGCGCGAGGCGCGATCGGCGAACTGCTGAACGGACGCCTGCGACGATGCGCGGGTTGCCGCTCCGCAAGCGGCTAGCGTCCGCCCGTTCCGTTCGGCGAAATGCCCTGGTCGAGGCAGACGGACACCGAGAGCTTGCCGACCATGGGTTTCATGACCTGCGCCGCGTCGTCGAAGTACATGAGCTCGTTGGCACCGCCCGGGCCGACGTCGGTGGTCACGACGAGCCGGCTGCCGTACGTGTAGGGACCGCTCACCGTGTGCGCCGCATCCACGAAGAAGGCGTCGATGCTGGGATACGCCGCGGTTGCCGCGACGGCGTAGCCCGCGGGCATGTTGGCGATGCGCGAGTTCGCGACACAGCCGATCGGCAGCATGCCGTTGCCCCACAGCGGGTTTTCCGGGCCGCCCGGAAAGGTCTCAATTATGTTGGGATCGGTGGACCGCACGCACAGGCCGTCGGCGCCGGGAGCGCCGTGCCTCTGCGGGAGTCGCGGGTCGTAGAAGCCACCGCTCATGATGACCTTGGAGACGAACTCGCCCGGGCGCACGTCGACGCGCACGGCCTGCGTCTGCTTGCGGTCCCACGCGTTGAGCGTGAAGTCGGTGCTGGTGAACGGCCCCAGCTCGATGGTCCGGCCCGGCGCGCACTCCTGCCACGCGGCCGTCACCCACTTGCCGGTCGGATAGGGGGTGAGCGAGCGCCACGTCCCGCCGATCGTCTGTTGCCGGGTGTCGCCCGTGCGGTCGTCCTGGCAGACGTCGGTGCCGGGGATGTAGTGGAACGCGGCCCCGTACAGCGAGCACACCCTGACGTACTCGACCGCATGACCAGGCGTGGCGGCGCCGAGCAGCCCGGCGCCGAGGACGAGCGAGACCATCTTCAACTTCATCGTTTCTCCCGGGGGATACCGTGGTGGGCGACGCAGCGCGCATCCGCCTGCAACGCGCTCACGCGGCGCGGACGACGCGGCGCGCTGCTGCGGCATTGTGACGCGCCGGATTGTGGCGCGGTCGCCGAGGCGGGTCAACCGCCGCGGCCGCACCGTTGCGAGGCGAATCCCGGAATGCGGCTGGAGGATGCGCCGGACGAGCCGGCTGGCCTACGACACGCGGCGCTTGCTGCGCGTGGTCGGGCGGGTGTCGGGTGAACGCGTGCGCGGACGCGAGAGCTGCTCCAGGACTTCGCTCTTCGATTCCGCCCAGCGCATGCTGCTGCGCTGCGACGTTTCCTTCGTG
>Ga0209023_10008215_pt1 | contig 10519 bp, 2 predicted proteins | sample LakOneMetagenome_FD_187468 | JGI IMG/M metagenome (GOLD analysis project Ga0209023, IMG submission 187468) | Freshwater and sediment microbial communities from Lake Erie, Canada (SPAdes) (version 2) | ecosystem: Environmental > Aquatic > Freshwater > Lentic | place: Lake Erie, Canada | collected...
TCATCCACCGTCAGACCCACAGGAATCGTGTCGACCACCGTGTAATCACCGGAATCCACCGTGCCCTGGTTCTGCACCACGATGTCATAATCCAACACCGCGTCCTCACCGCTGCCCGTGACCACCACAGTCTTGGCCAAGGCCAAGTCATAGATGTTCGACGTCAGATCAGCCTGCGCATCATTGTTCGTGCCCGTCGACGACGTATCCGTCGAAGTGTTCGGCGTGACCAACGGATTGGACTCCGTCACCTCCGACGGCGCCGGCGAGATGTACGCCACATTGTGCAACGGGCCCGACACATCCGCGTCGATCGTCGCAGTCACCGTGATCGCGTTGCCCGTGGCGCCAGCGGCGAGGACCGACGACGACACACACGTCGGGAGGCTGGTGCAGTCGAAACCGGTGCCCGACATGCTGACCAGGGTCATGCCCGAGGGCAGGACCTCGGTCACCGACCAACCAGCCAACGCATCCGTGGTGCCCAGGTTCGACGGCGTCAGCGTGTAGGTGATCGTCTTGCCCGGGTAGTAGTTCGGCGTCGTCACCAATGCCTTCGCCAGTGCGAGATCCACCCGCACCAGGCCGGCATCGATCGTCGGCTCGTCGGTGGCACCGTGACCGGTGCCGTTCGCACCCGCCGGCGGCGTGACCACCGCGGCCCGACCATCGGCCGGGTTCGCGTTGGAGTCCAACGACGGGTTGCCGGCGAACTGGGTCGTGAACTGATCACCCGCGGGCAACACGAACTCGACCACATAATCCGTCGACGGCGAGAGGTCGTCGAAGAAGTAGAAGCCCGAGCCGTCCGTGGTGGTGCTCGTCAGCAGCGTGGTGCCGTTGCTCGCGTACAGGTTGACGGTCACGCCCACCGCGGCGGGCTCGCCACCGGTCTGCAGACCATCGCGGTTCACGTCGAGCCAGACATAGTCACCGATGCTGACCAGCGAGTCGACACTGACCGAGGCCTGCGCGTCGTTGTTGGTCGGCGTGTTGGCCGTGTTCGTGGTGGTGTCCGGCGTGATCAGCGGGATCACCTCGGTGACCTCGGCGGGCGCCGGCGAGACGTACGCAACGTTGTGCGCCGAACCAACGAAGTTCTGGTTGATCGTGGCCGTCACGATGATCTGCTCACCGGCAGCACCGATGCCCAGCGGCGCCGAGCTGGTGCAGGTGAGCGTGCCGAGCACGCAGGTGTAGATGCTGGAACCACCGGCAGCGCCGACGATGCTCACCGGCGTCAGCCCCGCGGGCAGGATGTCGGTGACCGACCAACCGGCAAGCGCATTCGTGCTGCCGACGTTGGTCGGGCTCAGCGAGAACGTCACATTCGAACCCTCGTAGTACGGGGGCACCGAGGTGACAGCCTTCGCCAGCGCGAGGTCCACCCGCACCAGACCGGCGTCGATGGTCGGCACGTCCGGCGTCACCGCCGAGTTCGAACCGTCCGCCGGGGTGGTGAACAGCGGCGTGATGCCGGTGCTCACGTTCGGGTTGGAGTCGTTGCCGACACCGATCGCACCCGAACCGGCCGTGGTGAAGAAGTCGCCGCTGGGCAACGTGAACTTCACCTGGTAGTCGGTGCTGGGCAGCAGACCGGTGAACACATAGAAGCCGGAGCCGTTCGTGGTGGTCGTGGTCTGCGTGAGCGGGCCGGCACCATCGGGGTCGATGGAGTTGCCGGCCGCGTTCAACAGTTCCACGGTCACACCACTGACCACTGCCTCGCCACCGGTCTGCAGACCATCACGATTCAGGTCGAACCAGACATAGTCACCGACGGAGATCAGCGGCGTCACCGGCACGTCGGCCTGCGCGTCGTTGTTGGTGCCGCTGCCATCCGTGTCGGTCCCGGTCGTCGGAACCACCAACGGGTTGCTCTCGGTCACCTCACCCGGACCGGGCGAGACATACGTGACGTTGTGCGCGGTGACCGCCGGGCCGGCGTTGACCGTCGCGGTGACCACGATCTGCTCTGCGGTATCACCCGCAGCCAGGATCGTGTTGGCGGTGCAGACATTGGCGACGCAGGTGTAGATGCTGCCGACACCGGCCGCACCCACCATCGACACCAGGGTCAGGCGAGGCGGCATGACCTCCGTCACCGTCCACCCGCTGAGAGCGTCGGTGCCACCGAGGTTCTTCGGGGTCAGGGTGAAGACCACCGTGCTCCCCGGATAGAACGGCGCCGCACTTGCCAGCGCCTTCTCGATCGTCAGATCCACGTTGACCAGACCGGCATCGATCGTCGGCTCGTCCACCAGACCAGGCGTCGACGAGTTGTTACCCGACGCAGGCGTGGTGACCGAGGCCTGCCCGTTGGCCGGGTTGGCGTTCGAGTCGGTACCGGTGCCACCGGCGGCGAACTGGGTGGTGAACGAGTCGCCGAGGGGCGCCACGAACTCGACCACATAGTTGTGACCGGGCAGCAGGTCGGTGAAGACATAGAAGCCGGAGCCGTTGGTCGCGGTGGTGTCCACCAGGTTGCCGGGGCTGACCGAGCCGTCGTAGATGTTGACGGTGACGCCAGGGACAGCAGCCTCGCCGCCGTCCTGCTGACCGTCGCGGTCCAGGTCCAGCCACACGTAGTTGCCCAACGACACCAGCGAGTCGACGCTGACATCTGCCTGGGCATCGTTGTTGGTCGGGGTGCCGGCCGTGTTCGTGTCGGTGTCCGGGGTGATCAGCGGGATCAGCTCGGGGATCTCGTTCTCCCACGGGGAGATGTAGGCCACGTTGTGTGCCGAACCGACGAAACCGGCGTCGATCGTGGCGGTGACCAAGATCGTCTCCGCATCCTCACCGGCAGCAAGCGGCGCCGACGAGGTGCACTGCAAGGCGCCACAGGCGTAGATGCCCGCGCCACCGTCCGAGCCCTGCATCGACACCGGCGTGAGACCGTCCGGGAGGATGTCGTTGACGTACCAACCGGGCAGCGCGTCGACCGGGCCGTCGTTGTGCGGCGTCAACGTGAACACCACGGTGGAACCCGCGTAGAACGGGCCGGCCGAGGTCAGTTCCTTGGTCAACGTCAGATCCAACTTCACGAGACCGGCGTCGATCGTCGGGTCGTCGGTGCTGCCGTGGGTGATGGCGTTGGAGCCGTTGGTCGGCGCCGTGAACGACACCTCACCCGTCGCGGGGTTCGCATCGCTGTCGAGGGTGTCGACGGTGTTGCCCACTGCGTTCTGCGTGGTGAACCCGAAGTCGGTCGGTGCGGTGAACCGGATGACGAAGTCGACGCCCGGGTCGAGGTCCTTGAAGAAGTAGTACCCACTGGGATCGGTCGTCGTGCTGTGCAACACGGTCGTGCCCGTGGCGTCCAGCAGTTCGACGGTGACACCCTCGACCGGGGGCTCACCCAGCGTCTGCAGGCCGTCGCGGTTGACGTCGATCCACACGAAGTCGCCCACCGACACCGCAGTGGTGCTGATCTGGGCGTCATCGCTGTCGCTGACGTTGTCGAACGGGTCGGTGTTCGTCGGGTCCCATGCCTGCGGGTTGGCGTCGACCGACGCGGTGTTCACCCGCGGGCTGCTGGGCGGTTCCGTGACCACATTGCCCTGGCAGACGAAGCTGGCGCTCTGGCCCACGCGCAGCGGCGTGCCCAGGGTGCGGGTGCAGCTGCCGGTGACCGGGTCGGTGATCGTCACCGGGTACAGGTCCTGCTGGCCGGTGTTGGTCACCGTGATCCGCCAGAACGACTGGCTGTTGTACGGCACGAACGACTCCACCGGGTCCCAGGCAGGGTCGGTGACTTCGCAGTTGGCCGCACTGGTCTCGGTGCAGACGTCCTTCACCAGCGTGATGGCCGGCGGGCCGACCACGGCGAGGTCGAGGGTGAAGTTCTGGAACGCGTCCTGGAACGGGTCCACCACGAGGCCGTGGGTGTTGTCGAGGGTGGGCTCGTCGCCGATCAGGTTGCCGGACCCGTCGTAATGGGCCGACAGCATGATGAGCTGCGAGATGATGCCGTCGGCGAGCACGCCGCCGGGTGAGGTGCCGTCGTGGCCGACCGTGTCGTTCTGGTCGTTGTTCATCGCCTCGGGGGCAGCGCCGGTGATGTCCCACCCGTCGAGCAGACCACCGGGCTGGAAGTCGCTGGCCGGGATGCGCACGTAGAAGACGCCGTCCGGCAGGCCCGTGAACTGGTACGTGCCGTCGGTGGTCGTGGTGGTGTCCGTCAACGTGTCGCCGGCGGACGGGCCGGGGATGCCGTCATCGTCGGTGTACAACTCCACCGTCACGCCATCCGGCACGGGGTTCTCGCCCAGCTCGAGCTTGCCGTTGCCGTTGGCATCGACCCAGACGTAATCGCCGAGCTGGAAGCCGACGGTGCGAACCGTGACGATGTTCGAGCGCAGGAACTGGGCCGGCGGGAACGTCGGCGAGTCGGCCGAGAAGCGGTCGGTGTAGATGTTGTCCGGCGTGTTGCCGGTGGCGTCGGTGGTGAACGTGATCTTGATGCCGCTGTTCACCGGGTCGCCCACCACGTTCAGGTCGGTGTTCGACTTGAAGAAGAAGGCCGTGGCGTCCGCCAGGCTGGTCGGGCAGTCCAATGCGCTGCCCGGGCCCCACTCGTGAGCCCAGCTCGCGCCACTGTCGGGTGTGGAGCACCAGATGGTGGGGTTGGGGTTGGACACGCTGACCGGCCCGAGGTTGCCGTCCGGGTCCTGGTTGATCAGGTTCGGACTCTGCTTGGTGAACCACAGCGCGCCGGCCTGCGGCGTGATGCCGTCGAACTTGGTGACGACCGGCATGCTCGCGAGCTCGTTGGTGCCGTCGAACGCGCTCGGTGGGTTGCGCAGGCCGCCGTTGAAGCTGGTGGCGTCACCATTCCACGGGAACACTTCCAGCATGCTCGGCGTGGCTGGCGTGACCAGGTCGGAGAAGTTGCGGATCTGGAGCGTCCAGACCTCCTGATCGTCCAGCATGTCGAGCGGGGCGTCCACGGACTTCTTGATCTTCACGCGGCTGCCCTGGGCGACCGTGATCGTGTGCGTGTCGGTGTCGAAACCGAGACCGGTGGCGCGGAAGTCCACCATGTTGGTGTAGCTGGTGCCGTTGGCGGCGAAGTCGTCGGTCTGCGAGCAGATCTTGAACGTGCCGAGATCGGCGTTGGTCTGCTGGGTGCCCAGCAGCCACGTCAGGGTCGTGGAGCCGGCCGACGGCGTGTTCAGCTGTGCGGCGGAGGGAAGGCCCACGCCACCGTTGATGAACGAGGTGCAGACCGGGTCGTATTCCACACCGGGGGGCAGCACGTCGGTGAGCGTCACATTGGTGACGTCGCTCCCACCGGCCAGTTCGCTGGTGATCGTGGGCGTGATCTCCCACACCACATAGTCGCCCGCGGTGCCGTTGCCGGTGAGGTCGTAATCGCTCGCGGCGCCGGACATGATCGGGTCGCCGGCGGTGTCGGTGTAACCGGTGTCGACCACAATGCTGCGCTTCAACACGTTGAGCACCGCGCGGCGCACGGTCACGCGCTCGCCGTTCTCGAGGTAGCTGAACGGCTCCGGCGAGTAGACGCTGCCGTTGTACGGCACCGGGCCGAGGCCCAGCGACGGGTCGGCCTCCACCTTGCGGTTGCCGATGTCGGCGATGACGGTGCCGTCAGGGATCGACTGGCCGTTGTGCGGGCCGCCGTAGAACGTCTCGCGCGACTGCAGCGGGACATGCAGCATCAGGTACTGGTTGGACAGGAAGTTCTTCACCGTCCCGTTCGCCGGACGGGCGCGGATCACGTTGACCTCGTCGATACCGCCGGGCACCGAGTTCGGGTCGGTGAACCAGGAGGTGAGACCGTCCTCGGCGCAGCCGGCGGCGGATACCGCGTTGAGGTCGGACCAGTCGCCGTTCCAACGGTCGGTGAGCATGTTGTAGCTCACCATCGTGTCGATGCCGCTGAGATCCACGTGGCCGTACTCGATCACCGAGTCGGTCGGGTTGGGGGTGTTGTCCGTGCTGAGGATCGCGTACTGGCCGATCTCGCCCGGGTTGCCCGGGTTGTACCAGGTGTCGATCGGGGTCAGTTTCGAGGTGCTGTTGTCGAACGCGTCGCACACGTACCCGCGCTGCGGGGAGAGCGAATAGTTGTAGGTGAACACGCGGTGGAACCACTTCATCGTCGGCTCGACCAGACCGTCGGCACCCTTGCTGTACGTCTGGCCGGGCAGGTAGCTGTAGCGAGCGCGGAAGGTGTCCTTGGTCAGGCCGGCGCCGCCGGGCTCGCTGTACGTGAACGGTGTCGGCCCGATGACGTTGTCGCTGCGAGCGCCGGTGACGGGCATCGCATCACAGAGGCCGGTCCCACCGTTCGGGACGGCGGGCACGCCGTTCTCGGTCGCGCTGCAGTAGCCGGGCTCGACGCCGGTGTTCCAGTTGCTGTCGCCGCTGACACCGTTCGGGTCGAAGTTGCCGACCGCGTTGAACACCTGGATGGTGCCGCCGTTGTCGATCGGCTGGCCGTCACCGAGGTCGATGGTGTCCTTCGGGATGAAGAACGCGACGCGGATCGAGGCGACGAAGAACGGGCCGGCAGCCAGGCTGCCACCGGTGTAGTACTGCGTCGGGTAGCTGGCCGGGTCGAAGTCGATCTCAGGGAAGGTGAAGCTGAAGCCGCTGGTGCTGCCACCATCACGCACCAATGAGGCCGTGCAGTTCGCGTACGGGCTCGGGATCGAGTTCGAGGGGTCCGATGCGTACCCCAGCACCACACCGGGGATGCCGTATCCGTTGCTCTGGCAGTCGAGCGGGAAGTACTCGGCCGAGGGGATGACGATGTTGTTGCCCGAGTTGTCGGTGATGGTCAGCATGTCGTGCACCGTGATCGGCTGGACCAACGCCTCGTTGCCCGACGGACGGTCGGAGGAGATCTGGTAGACCGCGGAGACGATCACGCCACGCTGGCTCGGCTCCGGGCCGGCGCCGTCGGGGTCCATCTGGGTTGACCAGCCGTCGGCGAAGCCGTGCTTGCTGAGGTTCCACTCCGGGCGGTTGGTGATGTAGATCGTCCTGGTCTGGGGGTGGGTGTCGAGGTCATAGGCGACCGGCGGGACGGGGGTGCCGCCGACCTGGGTGGCCGACACGGTCTGGGTGCTGGTGAAGCGGGCGCCGTTCGGGGCGGTGCCGCGGGGCCGCACGCGCAGGGTGAACGTGGTCTGCTCACCGGTGTTGGCCGGGCCGGTGTTGCAGACCACCTTGATCTGGCCGACCGAGGGCTGGTCGGGGAAGATGCCACTGCCGGCGCCGGGGCACTCGGAAACGTTCAGCGGAACGATCTCGAGGTCATCGATGCCGATGCCCAGCCCAGGAGCGGTACCGACCGGATCGGGAGTGATGATCTGGGTGACGGTGAGCGAGTTCACCGTGATGGCGGTGGCGGCATCGCTGTCGATGTTCGAGGCGGTCACCGACCATGCGTAGATCTGGGTGTCGCCGGAGCGGACCACCTGGTTCGTGTTGTTCTGGTCGTTGCCGGAGTTGACGGTGAACGGCGACGGCACCGGTGCGGCGGTGTTGGCGTCGAACGGCGCCGTGCCGGACCGGGGGAAGCCGGCCAGCGGACCGAGCTGGAGGACCCAGTTCTCCGCGTGGGCGACCTCCAGCGCCACCGGCGCGGCAACGACCACCGTGGTGGCCAACAGGGTGCCGGCCAGCATGGCGAAGAAGCCACGCCTCCGGCCTGACGGTGCATCGGTCGGCACAGCAGTAACCCGCTCGTTCATGTCCCACTTCTCCCACTTCGGGGCCCGCTCGGCCCGGACGTCGACATTGGGGTCGCACGGACAACGCACAATTGACGCCATACCGTGACTGAATGTCACAAAGCAATGTAACACGTCAGCTTTGAGTGGCCGAGCCTTCGTCGCTCAAGGTTCGGCCCAAAGTAACCCCCTGCTCAACAGCCAGATCTCACGGAACGCGGCGAGTGCTCACCTTCGGTCAAAGTCTGCAGTGACGGTCGAGGGTTGACCGTCAAGTGGGCGGCAACGAGTCACCGACTGCGCGCGGGTGCTCTACCGTGCGCGGTCCTGCTTGACGACTTCTTGCATCGGCGTGATCAGCGGGTGATCAGCGCGGCGAGCGCCGCGATCGCCACCACCAGGCCGACTGCGGCCATGGTCAGGCTGCGCCCGCGCGGCGCCTGCGGCAGGTCGCCCTCCTGCTTCGGCGCGGCCGGTGGGCGCACCACCGCCATCAGGTTGCCGATGAACAGCGCCCCGCCGAGTGCGAGCAGCAGCCAGACGATGAGGTCCTTACCGAAGAACATGCCCACAGTCAACCGCTCGTCAGTACGGATGCACCAACGAAAAGCTGCCCCGCCGGATGTCTGAACTGTCGCCACAGAGGGTAGCCACGGTGGGAAATGACCGCGTAGGGTGGTCTACTCTCAAGTGTCCTCAGTGCGCTCGTCGCGATTCCCGCCGGGGTCTGACGATCGCCCCGCCGGCATCGTCCGGCAGCAAGTTTCGGGTGACGGAAGCAGGCAACGTGGAGACCGAGCAGTCTCGCAACCAGTGGCAGCCGGTACCGGACACGCCCGCGCAACTGCCGCACCACGAACTGACCTCGCTGGACCAGTACCGCCAGCTCACCCACCCCGTCCGCGGACGCATGCTGATGTGCTTGGTCGATGGCGGCACCGTCGCCGAGTTGGCCGAACAGTTGGGCATGAAGCCGACGAGCCTGTATCACCACATCAAGGTGGTGCTGCAGCACGGGTTGATCGTCGTCAGCCACACCCGTCGGGTTGGGCTGGTGACCGAACGGCGTTACCGGACCATCGCGATGACGATGACGCTGCCCGACGCCATCGCGGCCACCGCCAGCGCAGAGGAGCTGGCGATGATCAACGCGACCACCTTCGATCTGGCCAAGGCCACCATGTTGCACGCCTACCGCTGCGGGTTGACCTCGCCGAACGAATCACGAACGGCCGGGTTCGACCTGTTCCGCCTGAACCTCACGGTCGAGGAACGGGAGGCGCTGCTGACGGACCTGCGCGACCTCTTGCTGCGCTACCGCAAGCGCAACCACGAGGGCGCCGAACCGTTCGAGTTCTTCTACAGCGCCCAGCCGGCACCACCTGCCAGCCCCACCTGAGCCGACGGGGCCAGGCGCTGCGTTCATCCGAAAAATGACCGGGCCCGGTCACGCGAGCGGGTGCGTGACCGGGCCCGATCGGACACGGAGGTGGGCGACGCGGGGTGCGACCGCCCGCCCCGCGACGGGTCAGGCGATGCGGCGACGGCGACGGCCGGCGGTCACGGCGATGACACCGAGGCCGAGCAGACCTGCACCCAGTTCGATGGGGAGCAGACCGTTACCGGTCGGCGGGAGCGCCTGGTTGTCCTTCTTCACCTTGGCGACGTCGAGCAACGCACGGTCGTGGTCGTCCTCGTCGCCGGGGATCTGATCGATGTTGACGTCGTCGGTGTCGACCAGCTGGTCGTTGGTGATGTCGGTGTCCGGGACGCTGTCCTTGTCGTGGACGTCGTTGCCGGGCGTGTCGTACACGTCGGAGCCGTCAGCGACGATCTCGGCGAAGTTGATGTACGACGGCTCGGTCACGATGGTCATCTGCACGATCAACGTGAACGTGTGCGTTTCACCCGGGTGCAGGTTCGCCAGTTCCCAGGTGACGACCTGACCCGTGTTCAGCCCGCCATCGGTGGTCGACAGGAACGTCAAGCCGGCGGGGATCACGTCTTGCACCGTGATCGGACCGGACTCCACATTGCCCTGGTTCTTGACGACGATCTGGAAGCTGATCGGATCCAGGCGCTTGTAGCGCTGACCGGCCGGCAACACCTTCACGAGTGCGAGGTCGTAGACGATCGGGGCGACACCGGCATCGATCGTGGGGTTCGTCACCTCACGAGCAGCCGGGTTCAGGTCGCTGTCCACCACCGGGGTGGGTGACAGGGTGAACACACTCGTCGTCGCGGTCGCATCAGTGTTCGCGGTGAACTCGGCATCACTGTCGAGACCATCACCACCAGTGTTGCTGACCGTCCACACGTAGCCGGTCGGCAACGTGAACTCGACCTGGTAGTCGCCCGGCAACAGGTTGTCGAACTCGTAACGGCCATCGCTGTCGGTCGTGGTCGGCGGGATCGGGTTGCCCTGCGCATCGGTCGCGGGGTTGCCGCTGCCGTCGAGCAAGGTGACCGTCACATCACCGATCGGGGTCTCGTTGTTGTTGAACTGGCCATCCAGATTGGCGTCCAACCACACCAGATCACCCAACGACAACACCGGGATCACACCGGCATCGATCGTCGGATCGGTCACATGCTTGACCGAGCCACTGGTGTCGCTGTCCACGACGGGGCCGGTCAGTTCGATGACGTCGGTGATCGACGTCTCGTCGTCGTTCGACCCGTAGGTGCCGTCCATGTCCAGCCCGTCACCACCGGTGTTGTCGACCGTCCACACGTACCCGTTCGGGAGCGTGAAGCGGACCTGGTAGTTGCCCGGCAGCAGGTTGGTGAACTGATAGCGGCCGTTGGCGTCG
>Ga0209023_10008217_pt1 | contig 10518 bp, 13 predicted proteins | sample LakOneMetagenome_FD_187468 | JGI IMG/M metagenome (GOLD analysis project Ga0209023, IMG submission 187468) | Freshwater and sediment microbial communities from Lake Erie, Canada (SPAdes) (version 2) | ecosystem: Environmental > Aquatic > Freshwater > Lentic | place: Lake Erie, Canada...
AAGTGGATTCGTTGGCCGTCAATGACGGTTGTGAATTGCGGGATCTCATTCAGGCACGCCTCGACGGCACGCCAATCGAATTCCTCCGCCCACGCGCTGACGAGTTCTTGGAGGTAGCCGCTGGGGATGCCAGTGTCCCAGTCGTCTCCGGGCAGCGGGGCCGGCATTCGGGTGGCGCGAAGGCGCGACGTGAGATCGTCGACATCTGCCTGCGGGATATCGATTCGGAAGGGAATGATCGTGGTGTCTTGGGTTGTGGTCATGAGGGCACTGTCGCAGGCAAGGCGGACAGCTCTTGTCCTCCTCATCGGGGAGGATGGAATCCATGTGGGAAACGTCTGGACGGCTACTGCGACTACTGGCGCTCATGCAACGAGCGCGTGAATGGAACGCCGCGCAGCTGGCCGCAGAGCTTGGCGTGACGCCGCGCACCGTGCGACGGGACATCGGCCGGTTGCGGCAACTCGGCTACCCCGTCACGACCGTGCTCGGTGTCGGCGGCGGCTATCATCTCGAAGCTGGGGCGACATTGCCGCCGCTCATGTTCGATACCGATGAAGCCGTCGCCGTGCTGATCTCCCTCCGTAACACGGTCGCCACTACCGTTGCCGGCACCGCAGACGCCGCCTTGACCGCGTTCGAGAAATTACAGCGGGTCATGCCGCCTCGGTTGCAGCCCGTCGTTGAGGGTTTCCTGGACCACACGAGCAGCCTGGATCTGGGGACGGCAATCGGTGCGCCGACTGAACCGGTCAACGTCGCCGCACTCGTTCTCCTCACGCGCGCCTGCCGTGAACAACGACAAATCCTCTGCCAATACCGGCGACACTCAGGCGAGACAAAAAATCGACACCTTGAACCGTTGCACCTTGTGCACACGATGGGCCGCTGGTACCTCCTCGCCTACAGTCTCGAGTCCGCCGATTGGCGCATCTTCCGGGTCGACCGAATCAGCGACGCGGCGATTATCGACAAGCCCAACTATCCGCGGATGCCACCCGCCAACGATCTGACCAGGTACGTGACGACTTGCGTCACGACCGGGCGGCGGCAGGTCACCGGAACCGTGCGCGTGCACGCTCCCTTCGCCACGGTCAAACCCTGGATCAAACCGGCATGGGGAACAGTCACGGAGGAGACAGCCACAACGTGCATTGTGACTGCGGGTGCCGATACATATCTGGCCATGGCCCGGTGGACGCTCCTCATCGGCGCCCACCTCACCGTTCTTGAGCCAGCCGAACTCCGCACCGCCTTCACGGAACTCGCAGCGGATGCCACCCGCATCGCCGCCGACGCTCCCACACTGAACCGAACGAGCTAACGAAGCCTCAGGGGTGGACCTTTCGGCCGAGGTCTGCCAGGCCTGTTGCAAGAATGTCGACCAGGAGCGCGGCGTACTGTCCGTCGGGATCAAGGTCGGGATCGAAAACTGTCACTTGGGCTCCGATCGCTGTGGGGGCGAGCTCCGTGAGCAGTTCGACGAGTTGATTGGGGCTCAGGCCGCCAGGATCGGGGCTGTCAACGGCGGGCATGAAGACGGGGTCCAACACGTCGACATCGAGGTGCAGCCAGTAGCCGGCGCGCCCAGCGACGGCCCGAGCGGCGCGAGCCGTCTCGGGCATCCCGATTTCAACTGAGTGGTGCGCAGCATCTTGTAATCTCAATCGAGCTGACGTACAATTTTCTGTACGTGAAAGGATCCCAATGCGCACCATGACATATTCAGAATCCCGGGCGAAGTACGCCGAGACTCTCTCAGCAGTGGTGGATGACCGAGAAGAAGTCATCATCACTCGTGCAGGACACGAACCCGTGGTCATCGTCTCGCTCGACGACTACCAATCGCTCAAGGAAACCGCCTATCTGCTGAAGAACCCCGCGAACGCGCGCCGCCTCCTCGGATCGATCGATCGACTCGAGGCCGGCCACGGCACGCAGCACGACCTTGACGAATGAAGTTGATCTGGGACGATGATTCCTGGGAAGACTACTGCTGGTGGCAGACGCAAGACCGCAAGATCCTCAAACGCATCAATACGCTCCTGAGGGATGTTATTCGAAACGGCAATGAAGGCATCGGAAAACCCGAACCCCTCAAGCACGGCTTCCACGGGTATTGGTCACGTCGAATTACAGACGAACATCGCCTGATCTACAAGGTCGAGACCGACGAAGTCCGCATCGCCGGATGTCGGTACCACTACGGTCGCTAATGCAGGCCCTTAGGCAGAACGGCGGATGTGACCAGCTGCCCGCCGCGGGCATGCGTGCAAGGTGGCCAACTCCGGGGTGACGTGCTTTCGTACTGGCCTTTCAGCTGTGTCGACTGATTGCAGCTCAGGCGGAAGTCCCTGCAATCTGTTGCAGTGCATGTATGTGTGCGTCGAAGGCGGATTGCCCAGTCCGGGTGAGGGTCAGCCAGGTTATTCGGCGGGCGTCGCTGCGGCCTTCGGATGCGGCCTTGCTCGAGATGACGTATCCGCTTGTGGCGAGGATTTTCAGGTGCTTGGAGAGAGTGGCGTCCGATACTTTGAGTGAGTCACGGAGCACAGCGAAGTCAAGCTGGTCGACCTGGCGTAAGAGCCCGCAGATGCGCAGCCGCACGGGCGCATGAATGGTCTCGTCAAACCTTGCTTCAACCACGGTGCACTTGCTCCACTGCTGATCGATAAGCAACGCCGGCCAGCCACGTGGTCACCGCGAACGCGATCAAGCTGGTGATCGTGACAGCCCAATGTATGCCGAACGAAACAAGACCGAGAGAGACGCTGAAAAGCACGAGGCAAACGAAAAGGATCCCCACTAACGCCCAGCCGGCACGCGGGCCCATCTTGCGAAAGCCGACGCCGGTCTCGCGCCGGATCAGGTATGCAACCACGAGCGTGCCGACCAGGGCCAGCCAACCCGACGAGGGCGGTTCGTAGTTCTCGCCGGGATTGGTGGCAGCCGCTGCCGATACCCACCACGCGCCTACACCCCCGAAGGCGGCGAGCAGGTACCAAGGCACGTGCACGCTCGCGGCAAGGCGTTCCCTGTCGGTCGATAGCGTGTTCAGGCTGGCTGATGCCTCGTCTGGTGAGGGATTCTGAAACTGATTTTCCATAGTGGAAACTATATCAGTATCTTTCCAATTTGGTAAGTGACTGAGGCGCTGAAGAGGGCCAGCCCGGATTGCTTCCGGCCGAAGGGGGACGTCCGTCGACAGACCTCACCATGCCATGACTGGCTGTAGGCCCGTGTCCGATCGGGGGACGGCGGATTCAACCCCCTCCGGGACGTCCGCGTCTGAGCGCGTGAGCGCCTTGTCGAAGTCCGTCCCCGAGACCCCAGGACGTAGGTACGACAACGACTGTTCTCATGCGATTTTGTGCGGCCCCGTGGGGACCGCACTAGCGTTCATAAAGGGCTATGACGGAGCGATTCGTCGTGTGCGAGTTGGTGTCGGAGAACCCCATCGCGTGGAAGTGCGCGTTTATCTTCCGGGCAGCATCGGTACCTTTTGAGCCGGCCGTGACAACCCAAATACGATCGAGTCCTACCAGCTTCGACTCGATCTCATCGAGTGATCGTGTTTCATCGGAAAATGTACCCGTCGTAGTGAAAGGTGCCGCGAAGGCAATGTCTTCGGTCCTGGTGAACGCCGCTGGGTAGGCGTATAGAGCCAGTCGCGGCCTGAGTGTGGACTTGCCCGTGTCCTGCAAGAAGATTCCGTCGCTCTGGGCTGCGTTGGAGTGAATGTAGTCGGCAATCTGGGAGAGATCACTGCCACCGTCCTTCGCGAACGGCCCTCGCTGGGAGATATAGGTGGGCGCGCTGGCTAAAACAAGACCGCCAACCAAGACCCAGGCGACGATCGCCCGCGCCGATAGCGTGAAAGCAATCGCGAGAAGAACGGCGGCTGCCGGAGCGGTAAAGGAAAGATACCGGGCGTTGTACAGGGGGCCAACTAGGGCATCGGCGGTCAGGAGGAGAACCAGCGGAACCGAAAACCAAGACGCAGCAATCCGAAATGCGCTGCCCTGCGGTCCTGACCAGATTCTTCGACACCGATAAGCGAGTACGAACAAGGCGCACCACGCTAGTGCCGCAACAGGCCAGGAACTATCAAATGCTGGCTGCGCGAAAATAGTCCAGATCGTGACGACCGGCAGGTCAGAGAGCCAGGCAATTTGCTCCTTCTGCTGGACGCTCACAACAAGAATTGGGAGTGCCGCCACCACGGCGCCGGACGCGGCAAATAACCACGCCGCCAGCACGCGGCGCGCGCGAAAGTCCAGCAGCAAGAAGACAATGTGAACGGCGAGGATGAGCACGCTATATAAGAAGAGATAGGTTCCGGCTGCCACGATGACCGCGTAAAGGCCCCACCAGTGCCAGTCCCTGGTGCGCGCGGCCACCAGTAGGACGATGGTGGACCACACGGCAACCGCTGCACTCAGCGCAAAGGAGCGAGCTTCGATACCCATGAAGGTCGTACGCGGGAGCACAGCAAAGATCACACCCGCCATGACAGCAACTTTCAAGCTCGTCAGAGACGTGACCAAGATGACCAGCCCTGCAGCCGCCGCGCCAACGGCAAGTGCTGACAGCGACCGTGTCGCCAACTCGGACTCGCCGAACATGCCCACCCATAGCTTTAGTAGGGAGTAATACGTTACGTGCACCGCATCCTTGTGTTCAATAAACGCAAAGAGCTCCCGCCAACTGAGCCGGACGGCCCGAAGCGTCGCGACCTCATCACTCCAATATGAGGGAACCCAGGAACCCGCAAGTGAAATGACCAAGGAGACCAGGCCGACGACAGCAGCGGCTCGGTTCCTTCCACCTGGGCTATGAACGGTTGCGTCGCCCGCAAGACGGACTGTCGAAACCACAAGTGGAATTGCGTGCACGGTCGGCCCCCAGATCGATTTCTGAGCCTATTCCATATCAACCTCTGGCGAAGCCACGCACGTCCCGCAAACCAAAGCGTTACCGCGGCGTTCTCCGGCGTGGGCGCTCATGACCTCACCGCCCACCGACGGAGCCAATTCATACGACCACAGGCGAAGCATCGACCTCACCGCGACTCCACAGGCCGTGGCCGCTGCGACATTTCAGGAAGAACGGGAGACGGAGCAGGACCGGTGTCCGATGCGTCTCCAGGAACCGTACACTTCACCTACAACAACGACGTTCATCGAGGGGTACCAAATCAACGCTCAACCTCGCAGGCTGATGCAAGTTATAGGCATGACCATGCTGCTCTGGTCGGCAGTCGGACTCACCGGTTGCACGAACGCGGCACCGGGCGCCACGAACCTATCGTCGCCAGCATCGCCAGCATCGCCAGCATCAGCTGAGGCGCCAACGCCAAGTGCCTCTCTCCTGGCCGATGCGCCGGCAGCGGAGTGCAATTTCACGCCGACACGCGAGATCTTCGATCCGAAGGATCCGGAGAACAACGGCCTTTTTTACATCAAGCTGACCAACACTGCTTCCACGGGCTGCCAATTGTCCGGGTATCCGGACGCAGCATTGGTCAACTCGTCCCGTCAACCTGTGGGCGGCCCTGCTTCACAGCTCAAAGACATCCCGGACCAGGTCGTCTCCGTGGAACCCGGGGGCGCAGCCTACGTACTGATTGGTTTCAGAGGGCGCACCCACTTCCCGAATTGCAACCTCGTTGGCGCGGATGCAATCCGGATTCGGATTCCTCAGACCGGCCAGAATGTCCTGGCAGACGTGAAGGATCTCGCATTTTGCGACGAAGACACCGCGGGGTGGTTGGTGTTCAACATCGCGCCGACGAAAGACAACATCATCTCCTAATAGCGCTCTCGATCTGAAATGGCCTCGCGGATCGATGCGATCTCGCCAGCCAACCTGCTGGCGCGTCACGGCAAGTTGATCTTGCCGGCAGATGCTGTGTCGCCACGTGTCCCTTCAGGCGCGCTCCTCCCCGACGGAAGCAAGATCCTTGACAAGCGGTAGTCGCCACTCTGACCAACCCCAGCGAGGAGACGCCGCCCTGCCTCTTGCCCGTCGCTCGCCGCCCTGCACTGGTCGCTTCCGGGCGCGGGTGCGGCACCTCTTCGGCGTTCGGGAACAGATTGCAGTTTTTCGGCCCCGCCAGCGTATTATTTGGTCAGCGCCAGCGGGGGATTTTCGCGGCGTGACCGGGGCGTTGATTCAGCGTATTTCCATCTTTGACTCCGCCGCGGTGCAACATGTTTGCTTCTGGGGTGCGAGAAGAAGAGGAAAACGAAATCACGACTCTGTCAAGGGCCTCAAACCCGATTCGATATCCCCTTGCCGGATCGCCAAGCGTTATGACCCGACGGGCGTGGTGGCTCGTTGCACTCAACTTTCTCATTCCGGGTTCAGTACAGTCCCTGGCCGGCAGCAAGAAGCTCGGCCGATTCGGACTATCCATGACCTTTTCCCTCTGGTTGACCATGATCGCCATCGCCACGACATTCGTCGTGGCGCCGACCGTTGTTTTCAGCATCGCTACCCAAACAATCACGCTTTGGGTCATCGCCGCGGCTCTGCTCTTCTACGCAGTGTTATGGATGGCGCTCACCTTCAACACCCTCAGGCTTGTCAGCCTTGTTCGTACCAGCACATCCGCCCGGCCAAAAATCGTGCTCCTGGCGATCATGCTCATGTTCTCCGTTTCGGGAACAGCTGCGTACGGAACCTTCTTGGCAACCACCGCCAGTGGATTCCTCTCCTCGGTGTTTATCGCGGGCCCAGCGCAGCCACCGGTTGACGGTCGATACAGCGTCTTGCTTCTCGGTGGTGACGCAGGCCCTGATAGATCGGGGCTACGGCCCGACAGCATCTCCGTCGTGAGCATCGCCGCGGACACCGGCGCCGTCACAATCATTGGTCTGCCACGGGACATGGAGAACGTTCCGTTCAACGCATCCTCGCCGCTGGCCGCGAAATACCCTGCCGGTTTCGGAGCTATCAATGGATGCGAGGTCAACCCATGCAAGCTCAACTCGGTCTATACCGAGGTCGATTTGAAGACCCCCGACCTCTACCCCGACGCAGAAAAGCACGGGTCGACACCCGGGATTGAAGGGATGCGCGACGCTGCCTCAGGAATTCTCGGCATTCCCATCCAGAACGTCGTACTCATCGACATGCAGGGCTTCGCGACGCTGATCGACGCCCTAGGAGGAGTGAACATCAATGTTGAAACTCGCGTTCCCGTCGGCGGGGACGAAAACCTCGTCGGTGTCGCCGAATGGATCGAGCCCGGGGAACAGAACCTCAACGGCTACTACGCGATGTGGTACGCGCGGTCCCGCCACGGAGATGACGATTACGCGCGCATGGCGCGGCAACGGCAGATTCAGGAAGCCATATTGGATCAGGCAAATCCGGTCAATGTGCTGAGTAAATTCCAGGCCGTCGCCGCGTCGGGATCCAATGTCGTCAAGACAGATATAGCGCAGTCAATGCTCGGGTACTTCGTCAACCTGGCAGGCAAATCAAGAACGCAACCGATCACCAGATTGGAGATAACCCCCGCCAACGGGTTTGACCCAGACAACCCCGACTTCGCGGATCTCCACGCGCGTGTCCATGATCTGCTTTGGCCATCGGCGCCGAAAGACAACAGCTAGGTTCCGAGTGAACTTGCCATGCAAGATCACCGCTCTGCGAGTGGCGAATGCGAAAGCGAAAGCGACACGTTGACATCACAAGTCCGCGCTGAATCAGGAACCGTTCAACACCACCATGCCGCCTTGCGTGCACGGAGGGCTTCAGGGTGCTTTTCATTGCGGCTAGCGTTCTCGCCTCGCTAATGAACGGACCCGGATTCTGAGGGTGGAACGCCCAACCGTTTTCGCGGCGCCTCAGCCCCGGCCAGCAGAATCGCCACAGGCTTGAATTCCCTTAGTCGCATAGTCGTACCCGGCCGCGTCTGAGACGGCACGGATCTCTTGGAGAGTTCATCTGCGACGACCCTTTCGGGCCAGAGCACTACCACCCACCTCTCGTGCACGACGTCACTCACAAAGGGGGTCACGACCGTCCCCTCGTGCGGAGTTCGGGACACATACTTGAACCATGAGACGCACTGTTATGCCGCCAACGTTGGCCGTTCTCGTTTCCATGGCTCTGGCCGGATGCGCGTCCCCGGTTCCGGCGAGCCAGCAGCCCGTCAGCAACGAGCCTCCCGCTTCGATCGCCCCTTCAGATCCCGCAGCGACGCCGCGTGGCGCAGAGAGCGGCACTGAAGCGATCGACGCATACGCCCTGTGCAAGGCCCAGACCCTGGCCATTATTGCGCCGGCCGAGCTGGCCGGGATCTTTTGGGCACCCTTTGAAGACGCGACCTGGTTGCTTCGCGAAGACGGTGCGATCGGCATCTATATTGAGGCGACCAACGAGAACAAGGCCCAAGGAGGCGAGGGTCGAGAGGTCGCCCTCCAGTGCAAGGTCGGTGGGACCTTGGGCGAGCCCGTCTGGCTCGACTTCGGCGTGGGTTCGAGAGAAGCAGACCGAGACACGATCCTTGACGTCTTGGCGCGGACGGACCAGGCCTGAGCGCATCCGAGGCCCGAGAGCGCTTGGCCTCCAGCCCCTGGGTTACTTCGGAGTCGGTGCCAGTGGCGCTGATCGGACCGCGGATGTAGTCATAGTCCGACTCTGACAGGTCAACGCCGTTGTCCGGAATGAGTTCTACCGTGGCCGTCGGGATCGTCTTGGTCTTGCCCGCCAGGTTGGTGAAGTAACCGAACGCACCTCCGGCCCGAAAACCCCGATTTCGCGTGCATCCGTCCCGCCACCCAAGCCCTGCTTTGGCCGGCGGCCACGAACTTCGAAGCGGAATGGGCACGCTCAGTTCCGCCCCCACGTCCCCTTCGTGGTACACAGGCCGGGCCCGTTCTCACCTGCGTACGAGATAGCCTCGTGGGCGCGTAGCGTCACGCTGGGGCATGGTCGGTCGTGACGCGAAGGGAGTGGTTCGGTCATCGACCGGGCGCGAGGGGACGGGGCATTGTGATGGACGCGAGCAAGCGAAGCACGCGGATGGTCGGTATCGCACGGCATGGGCGGCTCAAGCGATCAAATCCCTATGCCACCGCGCTCACTGGCCAAACAGCGCAGGACGAATCCTGCGCCGTTTCCAGCAGCCAATGACAGCGATCACAACGCGCTGTGAAACGGTCGAACAAAGTAGGTGATTCCGGTTCGCCACTATCAATTCCTTGCCATCCACCTTTGGCGTCCCGCACGCGGACGGCGACAGCGGGGGACGTCAAGGGGACGCTGCCAGTTGCGACGTGGGCGGGTTTCGCCGCCGATTCCGCATCCTCGTTGTACTGCTCCGGCCGGAGCGGACGCCACGAAAAGTTAGCTGTGCTCGAGCGTCTCTGGCGATTCGGGGAGCGAAGCTCGCTTTGCGGCCCATGGTTCTCCCGGTGATAGGGAGAAATCAAGACGCCGACCCAACCCTGCCCTCCCAATAGCGAACCCAGAGCGGGAGGCTAGTTGTACATTTGAAGATCTCTTGTACATAAGGTAGGCAAAATGTACGATTGATGTATGTCGACCTCAAGACCCGTCAGCGTCTCCGAAGCACGCGACCAGCTCGCATCGATCATCGACCGCGCTCGCACCGAGCACCAGCCTGTCTTCCTGTCTCGCCGCGGCCGGCGAGTCGCGGCTGTTATCGATGTCGACGATTTAGAGCGCCTCATTGAATTGGCCGAAGACATGGCCGATATTCGTGCCGCTGAGGAATCGCGTGAAGAGATGCGTCGCACGAAAAGCGAACCGACTCCTTGGGAACAGGTGAAGGCGGACCTCGGCCTCGTATGACTTACTCGGTCAAGATCGCACCAGCCGCCGAACGGCAACTGCGCAAGTTCGATCCGCAGGTCCGCCGGAGAGTTCAAGCAGCGATCGACCTTTTAGCCGACGATCCGCGGCCACCCAAAGCAATCCAACTCGTCGGAGGCGCTGACGAATGGAGGGTCCGAACAGGGGACTACCGCATCATTTACGAGATTCACGACGACTTGTTGATCGTGCTCGTCCTCCGACTCGGACATCGTCGCGAGATATACGAATCCCGATAACTGATCCCACAACGGGAACGGTCACCGCGACAGAGTGGGTTCAGCCCGCCCAAAGATCACGCGTACCGATGCTGTGCCACTCGGGAACCTCATTCGCCCGCGTAAATCACGATCTTCTGGTTCGTTTTGTCATAGACGAACTGCAGTGCAGTCGATCCTGGGAACGCCGACGTCAGTTCATCTGGAAGGCCCTCCTCGTTCGCCGTCAACTGGGTCATCGCCGGAAACGGTCCCGCTATGCACCCGCCCCTGATCGGCCCCAAGAATGAATTTGAGTCGGAGTTCTCAGCGTCTGCGGCCGAGAAGACGTTCAGGCACTCGACCTCTGCGCCGCCACTGAACCAGGCACCGGTCACGATAACCGCACGGAGCCCGTAGAACTCTTGGTAACCCTGCACAGCATCGTCCCCGGCTGCCCCTTGCTGAAACA
>Ga0209023_10008218_pt1 | contig 10517 bp, 10 predicted proteins | sample LakOneMetagenome_FD_187468 | JGI IMG/M metagenome (GOLD analysis project Ga0209023, IMG submission 187468) | Freshwater and sediment microbial communities from Lake Erie, Canada (SPAdes) (version 2) | ecosystem: Environmental > Aquatic > Freshwater > Lentic | place: Lake Erie, Canada...
AAGAGGTAAAAACAGATTTCGCAGCTTTCATTCAGCAGGTTATCGATCAGCATGGAAAAAAAGACAAAACAATCGCTTTGCTGAAAGCAAAGGATACCACCTTCCGTATTAACAGGGATGTCCGTTTTTCAAAAGATAAATCTCCGTACAAAGACAATATGGGTGCTTACCTGAGCAGGGGCGGAAAAAAATCTGTCTTCGCCGGTTATTATTTTCATTGCCAGCCCGGCCGTTGTTTTATGGGTGGCGGGTTGTGGATGCCTATGCCCTCTGAGTTGAGTAAAGTAAGGCAGGAGATTGATTATAATTATGCCGCATTTAAAAAAATAACTGGTTCAAAAAAATTCAAAGCTATCTATGGTGATCTTTCAAGAGAGGCAGAATATACATTGACCCGTTTACCAAAAGGATATGAAGCGGAGAACCCTGCTGCGGAATACTTAAAATTGAAAAGCTTTGTGGCGCTGTCTCCTTTAAAAGAAACGGACTTGTCTTCAAAAGACTTGCTAAAGAAAACGGTTGCAGCTTTTGAAGCACTGCAACCGTTATTGGAATTCATTAATAATTCTATTGAATAAACTAGTAAAGATTTTGTGACAGCAAGTACTCTGCTATCTGTACTGCATTGGTAGCTGCGCCCTTTCGAAGGTTATCGCTTACCACCCACATATTTAAAGTATTGGGCTGCGATTCATCCCGGCGAAGCCTGCCTACAAATACTTCGTCTTTTTCATGTGCATCCATTGGCATCGGATATTGCTGGTTGGCGGTATCATCCACCACTATAATACCCGGCGATGATTGAAGAATTGATTTTACTTCGTTTAAATCAAAATCGGTTGAGAATTCTACATTGATCGCTTCGCTATGCCCGCCCATTACCGGAATACGGACTGTAGTGGCTGTGACACGAATGGAATCATCCCGCATAATTTTACAGGTCTCTTTTACCATCTTCATTTCTTCTTTGGTATAGCCATTATCTAAAAACACATCTATCTGCGGAATTACATTCAAGTCAATCGGATATTTATAAGCCATCGGGTAATCAGTTGTTTCGCCTTTTACTTCTTTCTTTCTTTCACCCATTAATTGTTCCACCGCTTTTACGCCAGTGCCGGTTACACTCTGGTAAGTGCTGACGACAACTCTTTTTATACCATATTTTTTATGTAATGGATTTAGTGCTACTACCATTTGTATAGTAGAGCAGTTGGGGTTAGCAATAATTTTATCTGCTGCTGTCAATATATCTGCATTTATTTCCGGCACTATCAATGGTTTTGCGGAATCCATTCTCCACGCAGAAGAATTATCAATAACCGTAATACCTGCCGCTGCAAATTTTGGCGCCCACTCTATTGATGTATTACCCCCTGCTGAAAAAATAGCCACTGCCGGCTTTGCTGCAATCGCATCTGACATACTCACCACTTTATACTTTTTCCCCTTAAAAATTATTTCCTTTCCCACTGATTTTTCTGATGCTACCGGAAGCAGTTCTGTAACAGGAAAATTTCTCTCTGCCAATACCTGGAGCATTTTTGTACCAACCAATCCGGTGGCACCTACAACTGCAACTTTCATTTATTCTTTGTTTAATTATTAATAAAAAAGCCTTCCCGGTAAGGAAGGCCTGTCAGATTATATTTTGTTCATACAAAACACTGCAACCCTTCCCTCAGGAATGTTTCTTGGTGCGTTTTGTATGCTTCATTGATTTCATAACAGGTCGAAGATAATTACAAAACATTTTGTTGCCAAATTGGGTTGATTTTTTCAAACACCCGTTCATAAAAGGATTAAATATTGTACATTAACAGACTGAAATTCCTTGCTATTTTCAAAACTATCGCAATGAGAAGAAAAAATCTTTCGCTCCTGTTACTGATTTCATTTTTACTGTTACACTTGATAAGCCGGAGCCAGTTTATCGATAATTTCAACGATGGCGATTTTAGTAGCAATCCTGTCTGGACCGGTAATACATCTGACTGGACCGTAAACCCTTCGCTGCAACTACAAAGCAACAATACCGTTGTTAACGGAAATTTTTATTTAAGCACTCCCAGTACTTTGGCCACAACTGCGCAGTGGGATTTTTATTGCCAGCTTACTTTCAATACTTCTTCTACCAACTATATCGATGTATATCTTACTGCTTCTGCCGGTGACATTACACAAAGTGCCACCACTGGTTATTTTGTACGGATGGGCAATACCAGTGATGAAATTTCTTTGTACAGAAAAAACGCCAATGGCACCAGCACCATTATTATTGACGGTACAGACGGCACACTAAATACCAGCAATAATGTGATGAAGATAAGAGTGATTAGAAATGCCGCTAATCAGTGGACACTCTTCCGCGACCTGACGGGTACGGGCAGCAGCTACGTAAGCGAGGGTGTTGTTACCGATGCTACATTTACCACTTCTTCATTTTTCGGAATATGGATACATCAAAGCACCACTAGTTTCTTTCAGCGGCATTTCTTTGATGATTTTGAAGCAAAAACATATGTACCCGACGTTACTCCGCCGGTTATTCAATCGGCCACTGCAACTGCTGCAAATAATCTGGATATATTGTTTAATGAACCTGTTCAGTTAAGCAGCAGCCAGGTATTGACAAATTACACTGTTAACAATGGCATTGGCAATCCTGTTACCGCTCTTCGTGATGCCTCCAATAATGCTTTGGTACATTTAACCTTTGCCAATAATTTTCCCAATGGTATTACCTGTACTGTCACTGCTAATGCCGTACAGGATTTATCAGGCAATGCTATAAATAATGGCACTGCCACATTTAGCTATTACACAGCGCAGCGATATGATGTATTGATTGATGAAATTATGGCTGACCCTACGCCACAGGTTGGTTTGCCGAATAATGAATGGATTGAATTAAGAAATACATCAGCATTTCCAATTAATATTTCAGGATGGCGGCTTAGTGATGCCAGCAGCACCACGGGGCCAATGCCAAACTTCATTCTCCAGAAGGATAGTTTTGTAATTGTTTGCACCAGCAGTGCTGTGGCGGCTATGTCTGCTTTTGGCACCACCATATCAGTAACCAGTTTTCCATCGTTGGATAATGATGGAGACCAGCTTTCACTGAAAGATGCCAATGGCAAAACCATTCACGCAGTGAATTATGATATTTCCTGGTTTCAGAATGAATTAAAAAAAGATGGCGGCTGGACATTGGAAATGATTGATACCAAAAGCCCTTGTGCAGGCAGCAGTAACTGGAGAGCCAGCGTAAACACAGCAGGCGGCACACCGGGAAAGAAGAATTCTATTGACGGAATTAATACTGATGCCATCGCTCCTCAATTAAAAAGAGCTTATACAACAGATAATGTAACCATAGTTTTAGTGTTTGATGAACCGCTTGATAGTTTAACGGGTGCTACATTGGTCAATTATAGTATTGATGGCGGGCTAACACTTATCAGCGCCACAACGCTGGCTCCGTTATTTAACCAGGTGCAATTAAAAATCAGCACACCACTTGTTGCAAATACCGTTTACACTATTACGGCTGCCAATGTAAAAGACTGCAAAGGCAATACCATTGGTACTGCTAACAAGGCAAGAGTGGGTTTACCGGTTGATGCAGCAGCTGGCGAATGGATAATCAATGAAATATTATTTAATTCCCGCTCCGGTGCTTATGATTTTGTAGAATTTTATAATAACAGCAATAAAGTTTTTGATGCCTCGAAATTATATATCGCTAATCGGAACAGTAGTGGTGTTATCAGTTCCATCAAAGCATTAAGTGTAACTCCTTTTTATGTTTTCCCGGGAGATTATATAGTAGAAACGGAAGATGCTATTAATCTGGCCATGCAGTACCTTGTCAAGAACCCGGATAATGTGCTCACCGTTTCATCGCCGCCTTCTTTTTCTGATGATGAAGGCGATGTGATAGCATTAAACTTCCAGGGTAATGTGGTGGATGAAGTAAAATACAAAGACGACTGGCATTTTAAATTGATTGATGATGACGAAGGCGTTTCATTAGAAAGAATTGATCCGGCCGGTCCATCGCAGGATGAAACCAACTGGCATAGTGCCGCTTCTACCGCTGGGTACGGAACACCAACATATAAAAACTCTCAATACAAACTGGTAAACAGTATTAATGCCGATGTTCAGGTAACGCCTAAAGTATTTTCGCCTGATAATGATGGCCGGGATGATATTGCCACCATACAGTATGCAGTAACAGAACCGGATTATGTTGCCAACATTACTGTTTATGATGCAGCAGGCAGACCGGTAAGAAATCTTGTCCGCAATGGAACATTAGGACTAACCGGCTACTGGAACTGGGATGGGCTTGATGATAAAGGAAAGAAATTGCCCGTGGGGACCTATATTATCTTCACAGAAATATTTAACCTGCAGGGGAAAAAATCAACATTCAAAAATGCTGTTGTTCTCGCCAGAAAATTACAATAAATAAACCCTATCATTAATTATACCAGCTCAATCTCAAAACTTACCAGGTCTTTAAACTGCTGAATCCGGCCAATAATATCTTCGTGGTTTATTTCTTTCAGTCGTATAGGGCCAAATTTTTCTACACAAAAACTTGCCATGGCAGAACCAACTATTATCGCCCTCTTCATGTTTTCAAATGAGATGTCACCGGTTTTTGCAAGATGACCTATAAATCCACCGGCAAAAGTGTCGCCGGCTCCTGTCGGATCAAACACTTCTTCTAAGGGTAATGCAGGCGCAAAGAATACACTGTCATTATCGAAGAGCAGGGCTCCGTGTTCCCCTTTTTTTATAATCAGGTATTTCGGTCCCATTTTCATGATTTCTTTCGCTGCTTTTACCAGGGAAAACTGCCCGGTTAATTGTCTTGCTTCCGCATCGTTCACCATCAGCATATCCACATGGTTCAATACTTCTTTTAATCCATCCATGGCAATTTCCATCCAGAAGTTCATGGTGTCCATTATTATCAGCTTAGGCCTTTCCTTCAATTGCTGAATAACACTAAGCTGGATAGCCGGGGCAAGATTGCCGAGCATTAAAAATTCTGCTCCCTGGTAGCTATCAGGAACTTTGGGACCAAAGTCAGCAAGTACATTCAAATCAGTAATTAATGTATCCCGGCTGTTCATGTCTTCGTGATAGCGGCCACTCCAGAAAAAAGATTTTTTATCGGGCACTATTTCAACTCCTTCCAACTGCACTCCTCTTTTCTTTAATTCTTCCATTTCTTCTTTGGGAAAATCGTATCCTACAATAGAAATTTGTTGTACCGGTTTTACAAAATTACTGGCCGCATAAGCGACATACAGTGCTGAGCCTCCCGTTATCTGATCAACTTTTCCAAAGGGGGTTTCAATAGCATCAAAAGCCATGGTACCAACTGTAATAAGAGACATATTGATTTTGATTTTAAATTAAAAACACAGCGGCTAAGTTGCTGGCATGAAGCACCGCCTGCCTTTCGGCGTGCAAACCTACATGAATTTTGCTATAGGAAAGTAAACCCACCCTTTTTAATACCTTTGAAATACAATCTTCCGTAACATGATTAAACGGCTTTTTTCAGTAATAGGCTTTTGCTTCATTGTCAACTCCTCACAAGCACAGTTTGATACCAGTTTTATTAAAACAAATATCCGGCACTGCGCCGACAGTCTTGCCTATGGTTTCAAAGCAAAAAACTGGGACGTTTTTACCCGGTACAGTTACCCGGCTATGGTAGCCTCATTAGGTGGAAAAAAAGAGTTTGTCACTTATATTTCTAAAATGCTTGGCCAGGTACCCGATTCCGCCTGGAAAAAATACGAAACAGGAAAAATTTTACAGGTCATAAAAAAAGGTGGCGATTACCAGGCAATTATCGAGTTAAACACAATTATTGAATGGCAGGGCAATCGGATTACTACCACTTCATATCTTCTTAGCGAATCATGGGATGGTGGTATGTTCTGGACTTTTTTCGATTCACAAGGTGACCGTATAGCAGCCAAAATGATAGACCCTAATTTGGATGACAAATTGATTATTCCCCAACGGGAAGAAAAAAGAGAATCCATTACCCCGCCTGCAAAATCAACAGGCAAACAGTAATTAGCGGTAGCCGCTTCCGCATGGTTTATTATCTTTGAGTATGGCCAAAGCACAACGAAAAAAAGCTTCCAAAAAAGAATTAATACTTCGCAGGGCCGCAGCCATGTTCCGTGAAAAAGGATTTGCCGCCACTTCGATGAGAGACCTTGCAGAAATGGTAGGTATAGAAGCGGCCAGTCTGTACAATCATATCCGTTCGAAAAATGAAATATTAGAAGCCATCTGTTTTGATGTCGCTAACATTTTTAATACTAATATTGAAACGACAGAAGTAAGTAATCAAAAAGCTATTGTCAAAATAGACAGCCTGCTTCGCTTTCACATCCGGCAGATGATTGAAAATTATGAAGAAGTGTATGTAAGCGACCGGGAATGGAAACACCTGCAAGAGCCCTATCTCTCCAATTTTCAAACACAACGAAGAAACTATCGCAAAAAATTTGCCGCTATTATTGAAGAAGGTATTGCCAAAAATGAAATCCGGAAGATTGATGCCCCTACTGCCGTATTAATTATACTGCATGCTATTAGCGGAATAGAAAGTTGGCACCGAAGCCGTGCAAAAATCAATGGGCAGGAACTGGAAGACAATATGGTAATGATAATGATTGATGGCCTGCGAAAACACCCCTAATTGTTATGTCTATCCATTTTCATCGCCTCCTTGTAAAGGAAATAAATAAAGAAACCGAAGATTGTATTTCCGTCGTTTTTGAAATTCCTGAAACATTAAAAAAAGATTTTGCTTTTAAACATGGGCAAAGTCTTACTATGCGGACAACCATCAATAGTGAAGAGGTACGCAGAACTTATTCTCTATGCAGTTCTCCATTAGATAATGAATGGAAAGTTGCTATTAAAAAAGTTGACGGCGGCTTGTTCTCCACTTTTGCCAACTCTAAATTAAAAAAAGGTGATGTGCTGGATGTAATGCAGCCGGTAGGAAAATTTTATGTGGAGCTAAATTCTGCCAATAAAAAAAATTACCTTGGTTTTGCAGCCGGCAGCGGCATTACGCCACTCCTTTCTATTATTAAAACTACGTTACGAACAGAACCACTTAGCAGCTTTACATTAGTATATGGTAATAAAAGCCGCAGCTCAATTATGTTCTTTGAAGAGCTGGAGGGATTAAAAAATAAATACCTGCAACGGTTTAATTTCATCAACATCCTTAGCCGGGAAAGAACGGATGCGCCAATTAATTTTGGCAGGATAAATACCGAAAAGCTGACTGAATTGGAAAAGCTGATTGACTATTCTTCTTTTGACGATGTATTTATCTGCGGCCCTGAAGAAATGATTTTTTGTGTAAAAGATTTTTTAGAAGCACGGGGTCTTGATAAAAAGAAAATACATTTTGAATTATTTACTACTGCGGGACAGAAAAAAATAACCGTCAATAAATTTCAGGCGACAGATAGTGGGCCCAAGAGTAAAATTTCTGTAAAGCTGGATGGCCGTTCTTTTGAATTTGATTTATCCCTGGCAAGTGATACAACAATATTAGATGCTGCTTTAAAAGAAGGTGCTGATTTACCTTTTGCCTGCAAAGGTGGTGTGTGCTGTACCTGCAAAGCCCGTTTGCTGGAAGGTGAAGTAAGTATGGATGTTCATTGGGGACTGGAAGAGGAAGAAATTGAACAAGGTTATATCCTTACCTGCCAGAGCCATCCCAAAACAGAAAAAGTAGTGGTGGATTTTGATGTTAAGTAATATTTTGTCTTTTCAAATACTTTCAAAATATATCTTATGAAAAAAATATTTTTTTTCATTTTGTTTTACTCCCCTGTTTTTTTGCTGGCACAAACAGAAACCGCCATCCGTAATCATTATACCGAAGTCAATAAACAAATTGCCGAATCTATTGAGAATGGTTACGAGGGTTCTTTATATAATAACCGCTGGGAAACAAATAAAAATGGGAAAAGCTGGCCGGCTGTTGGCATCTATACCGAAACAACCGATTTCTGGTATGATGACGATCCGGATCATCTGCCGGCTGCTGAACGCAATCCCAAAAACGTTTTATTGAAAGTAACTGTAACAAGAAAAGCCTCAGCCCTTGTGAGTAGTGAAGAATATTTATACAAAGAAGGAAAACTTCTTTTTTATTATTCGCATGAAGGGGAGGAAGGGAATGAATGGGAAACCCGGCTTTACTTTACTAAAAAAGGCATTATGTTTAAGAGTAGTGTAAAGGCTAGTGGGAAAGAACTGACGGCAAAAGATTTTTTAACTGAAGAATACAAAGATTTTAAACCCAACGCTGCCAGCGTCCAAACTAATGGCAGAAAGTACCAGGATTTATTTGTAAAAAGCATGTAAGGCCACACGGCTTCCATCGCTCCACCAAACACTCAACAAATATTTCAAACAGGCGTTAGTTTCAGTAAATTTGCTTTCTAAACAATTCCACTATGCCCGTGCAGGATTTTGAACAATTATTTCAGGATAAAATTGAGGCGGAAACAAAAATTGAACCCAAAGACTGGATGCCTGATGCGTATCGCAAAACCAACATTCGCCAGATAAGCCAGCATGCGCATAGCGAAATCGTAGGTATGCTACCCGAAGGCAACTGGATTTCAAGAGCACCCTCCTTAAAAAGGAAAGCAATACTTATTGCTAAAGTGCAGGATGAAGCCGGACATGGATTGTATTTATATTCTGCGGCAGAAACATTAGGCATGAGCCGGGAAGAAATGATAAATGATTTGCACAGCGGCAAGGCAAAATATTCTTCCATTTTTAATTATCCCTCCTTAACCTGGGCCGATATGGGTGCTATCGGTTGGCTGGTAGATGGCGCCGCAATTTTAAACCAGGTAATGCTTACCAGAACTTCTTATGGTCCCTATGCAAGAGCATTGGTAAGAATATGTAAAGAAGAAAGTTTTCATCAACGGCAGGGTTTTGAAATATTGCTCGTTTTATCGAGAGGAACGGCAGAGCAAAAAGCCATGTGCCAGGATGCTATTAATCGTTGGTGGTGGCCATCGCTAATGATGTTTGGACCTAAGGACAGTGAAAGCACCAATGGTGATCAAAGCATGAAGTGGAAAATAAAAAGAAAAACCAACGATGAGTTGCGGCAGCAGTTTGTAGACATGTGTGTGCAACAGGTAAAAGTATTGGGCATGACATTGCCTGATGATAAACTGAAATGGAATGAGGAAAGGAAGCACTATGATTTTGGAGAAATTAATTGGGATGAATTTTGGGCAGTAGTAAAAGGGAATGGCCCTTGTAATAAACAACGATTGGAAGCAAGGCGTAATGCACATGAAAATGGACAATGGGTAAGAGAAGCCGCAATGGCTTTTGCTGAAAAAAGAAAAACAAAACAACAACATAAAGCAGCATAATGAAAACTATACTTTTTTATTTAATAGCACTGGTAACAGTTGCCTCTTGTACCAATTCAAAAAAAGAAAAAGAGGTAGCAAAAGAAGATACATACATTAGTCTGCATAGCGACACAATCAATGTTGTTAAGATGACAGATACGTTGGTAATCTATGAAAGTACTTGCAGAGGTTGCAAGTATGAGCAGTCAACTCACTTTGATATAAGTGATAGTATGGGCATTATAAAATTATATGATGTAAAAACAACAGATAATAATTCTCCGGATATGGCGGGTGGCAATGTTAGCAAAACATTGATACTAGTGCCAACTAAAACCGGTTCAACCATTTTTAAATTATATAAATTCTGGGAACAAACAGAAACAGCAAAAGATTCTGCAAATCCTGTTTCCTACCAGATTGAAGTAAAAAACTGATCAATATGAATCATTCATTCATCAGAAGATTTTATTACGGGGATATTCCTGAAGAAAAAGGTGGTGGCAGCGGCTATCAGACTAAAAATGATGCGGCTAACTGGCCGTTATGGGAAGTATTTATCCGTAGCAAACAAGGCCTTGACCATAAACATGCGGGTAGTCTTCATGCAGCAGATGCCCGGATGGCCATTGAAAATGCAAGAGATGTTTATACAAGAAGAATGGAAGGCGTAAGTATCTGGGTAGTGGAAAGCAAATACATCACTGCATCCAATCCTGAAGAAGCAGGTGAGTTATATGAACCGGCAGTAGATAAAATTTATCGTCATCCTACTTTTTATAATCTACCCGACGAAGTAAATCACATGTAAACCCCAGCCCCTAAAAGGGAGCAATTATGCATAATCTGATTGACTATACATTACATCTTGCAGACACAACCTTGATTCTTTCCCAAAGAAATGCAGAGTGGTGTGGGCATGGCCCTGTTTTGGAGCAGGATATTGCACTCACTAATATTTCTCTGGATTTGTTGGGGCAAGCAAGAAATTTTTATCAATATGCTGCAGTATTAATTAATGAATCTATGAAATCGCAGGGTATAAAAGTCCCA
>Ga0209023_10008219_pt1 | contig 10515 bp, 10 predicted proteins | sample LakOneMetagenome_FD_187468 | JGI IMG/M metagenome (GOLD analysis project Ga0209023, IMG submission 187468) | Freshwater and sediment microbial communities from Lake Erie, Canada (SPAdes) (version 2) | ecosystem: Environmental > Aquatic > Freshwater > Lentic | place: Lake Erie, Canada...
CTCACACCCTACGATCCACCACTGACACTCCCTAGGCCACGAGAATTACGATCGGGCAAGATCACTGGTCCGACAAACAGAACAGCTCGAAACTAAACGAAAACATACGAATGCGGCAGCAGGTGCAACCCCATAACGCTGACTGACGGGCCCACGGATCCCGTGATCTGATCGGGTGCACATATTCCTCATCGGGTATGCGGCGGATCCGGTTAGCTGGAATACTCGGGACAGGTCTTTGTCGCTCGACTCGAGCAGGCCGATGCGAGGGAAGAACAATGGTGATTTTCAATGACGGTCTCGCCGAGACCATCGTTCCGGACTCCGATGATGTGCTGACCGACGTCTTGATCGTCGGATCAGGCCCCGCTGGTTCGTCCGCGGCGCTGTTCCTGTCGACGCTCGGCGTGAGCAACATCATGATCACCAAGTACCGGTGGACGGCGAACACGCCGCGCGCCCACATCACCAACCAGCGCACCATGGAGATCTTCCGGGACGTCGGCATTGAGGACCAGGTGCTCGCGGATGCGACACCGCATGAGCTCATCGGCGACACTGTCTTCTGCACCTCAATAGCGGGAGAGGAACTCGGCCGAATTCTTGCCTGGGGTACTCATCCGGCCAGGCACGCCGACTACGTGCTGGCGTCCCCGTCCCTCAACTGCGACATTCCGCAGACCTACTTGGAGCCGATCCTGGTGAAGAACGCCACGATGCGGGGCACGCAGACGCGGTTCTCCACCGAATACCTCTCCCACACGCAGGATGACACCGGTGTCCGGGTGCTCGTGCTCGACCGGCTCACGGGCAGCACGCACACGATCCGGGCCAAGTACCTCATCGGCGGCGACGGCGCCCGGTCCAAGGTGGCCGCCGACATCGGCTTGCCCATGGAAGGGCAGATGGATATCGCCGGCTCGATGAACATCACGTTCAAGGCAGACATCACCGACCTGGTCGGACACCGTCCGTCCGTCCTTTACTGGGTGGTTCAGCCGGGATCCAATGTGGGCGGTATCGGCACCGGCCTGGTCCGAATGGTGCGGCCTTGGAACGAATGGCTGATCGTCTGGGGCTATGACATCAACCAGGAACCGCCGGTCGTCGATGAAGCGGCCGCCACCCAGATCGTACGCAAACTTCTGGGCATTCCCGATCTTGACGTCGAAATCACCGGCACGTCTCTGTGGGGCAACAACGAACAGTACGCAACCCGTTTGCAGTCGGGGCGCGTCTTCTGCGCGGGGGATGCCGTGCACAAGCATCCGCCGAGCAACGGCCTGGGATCCAATACCTCGATCCAGGACTCCTACAACCTGGCGTGGAAGATCGCCGCGGTGCTCAACGGAACGGCGGGCCCTGCTCTGCTGGAAACCTACTCGGTGGAACGCGCTCCGGTGGCCAAGCAGATTGTGCTTCGAGCCAACAAGTCCGGGCGCGAATTCGGGCAGCTCTTCGACGCTCTCGGCTTCGCCCACGCCGGCACTGAAGCCGAGATGATCGAGCAGATGGAGGAACGCAAAGCCAACACGGCCGCCGGGGCGGCCAAGCGAGAGGCGATCCAGGCTGCCATGGAGATCAAGAACTACGAGTTCAACGCCCACGGCGTTGAGCTGGGCCAGTTCTATGAATCGACGGCCGTGAGCACCGATGGCTCGATCAGGCCCGAGCCGACCCGGGATCCCGAACTTTATTACCAGGCGTCCACGGTTCCGGGCTCACGGCTGCCGCACGCGTGGGTCGGGGACAGTGTGCGCCGGTACTCGACTCACGACCTCGCCCCGAGCACCCAGTTCACCGTGTTCACCGGCATAGCAGGGGAGAGCTGGGCCGTCGCCGCGCGGAGCGTGGGTGAGCGCCTGGGCATCCGGGTGGAAACCGTCGTGATCGGTCCCGGACGCGAGATCACCGACCTCTACTTCGATTGGGCCAAGCTTCGCGACGTCGGGGAAGACGGGGCCGTGCTGGTGCGACCGGACAAGCACATCGGCTGGCGCTCCCAGGGCCTGGGCGATGATCCCGAAGGCGCGCTGTTCGACGCCCTGTCCGCTATTCTCAGCCGAGAGAAGTAGCCCGTGCCGATGACCTTCGAGCACGTGTCGTTGCCACAGCGCGTGCTGTTCGGCACGGGTAAAGCGGCCGAGAACCTCGCGCTTGAGGTGTCCCGGCTCGGAGCGTCTCGGGTGATGCTGATCGCCTCTTCGTCCCTGATGCCGGTGGGCGAGCGCATCACCGCCGGAATCGGTGTGGCGCTGAGCTACGACGATGTGGCGCCGCATGTGCCGATCGACAAGGCAGTGAAAGCACGGCTGGCGGCCGCGGAACACGATGTGGACCTGTTGGTGTGCGTGGGTGGAGGCTCGACGACGGGCCTGGCCAAAGCGATCGCCCTGACGACGGGGTTGCCGATCGTCGCGATTCCCACGACCTACGCCGGATCGGAAGCGACGAACGTGTGGGGGCTGACTGAGCAGTCACGCAAGACGACCGGTGTCGATGACCGGGTGTTGCCCGTGTCCGTGATCTATGACGCGTCACTCACCGTCGCCTTACCCGTTGCCCTGTCTGTCGCGTCCGGGCTGAACGCGCTGGCCCATTGCGTGGACTCGATGTGGGCGCCCCGCACCGATCCGATCAACCAGACGCTGGCTATCGAGGGAATCCGAGCCCTCGCCGTCGGATTGCCGGCCGTGAAGGCGAATCCTCAAGACAACGAGGGCCGAGAACATGCGCTCTATGGGGCGTACCTTTCGGCTGTGGCATTCGCCTCTGCCGGTTCGGGGATGCATCACAAGATCTGCCATGTGCTCGGCGGCACCTACAACCTACCCCACGCCATCACCCACGCCACGGTGCTCCCGTACGTTCTCGCGTTCAATGCCCCGTCTGCTCCGGATGCCGAAGCGCGCATCGCCGCCGCGTTCGGCTCGAGTTCAGCCGTCGATGGACTGAATCGGCTGCGCGCGAGCCTCGACGCCCCGCGCGCACTGAAAGACTACGGTTTTGACGAAATAAGCATCCCCGAAGCCGGGAGACTCATTCTTGCGGCGATCCCCGCATCGAATCCGCGGGCGGTCACCACGGAAGCACTCACCGGGCTGCTCCGCGCAGCGTGGGCCGGAAGCGTTCCGTTCTTCGAAGCGACAGGGAGCCGACAATGACGGATGCAGGTGCCGCCGGCATTTCTGCGGAACAAACGGCGCGAGAAGACGAACTCGTCTCCCGTGTTGTCGCCTCATTCGACGGAGCACCGGATGAACGCCTGAAGCAGCTCATGCAGTCGCTGACCCGGCACCTGCACGCCTTCGTGCGCGAGGTGCGCCTGACCGAAGCGGAGTGGAATACGGGCATCGCATTTCTCACCGATTCCGGACACATCACCGACGAACGCCGACAGGAATTCATCCTGCTCTCTGACGTTCTCGGCGTCTCCATGCAGACGATCGCCGTGAACAACGAGGCCGCCGAGAACGCGACGGAGGCGACTGTCTTCGGTCCGTTCTTCGCCGAGAACGCACCGCGGATCGAGTTGGGTGGCGACATCGCCGGCGGCGCTCCCGGGCAGCCGTGCTGGGTGGAAGGCACCGTCGCCGACACTGACGGCCGCCCGATTCCCGGGGCGAGGATCGAGGTCTGGGAAGCGGATGAAGCGGGATTCTACGATGTGCAGTATGCCGACGACCGGGTGGCGGCTCGTGCCCACTTGTTCTCGGACGAAAACGGCGACTACAGCTTTTGGGCCCTGACACCCACCCCGTATCCCATTCCGCACGACGGACCTGTCGGTGCAATGCTCGCGGCCGTCGGCCGCTCGCCGATGAGGGCATCGCATCTGCATTTCAAGGTCTCATCGCCCGGCACGCGCACCCTGGTGACCCATATCTTCGTGCGCGGGGACGAGCTGCTCGGCAGTGACAGTGTTTTCGGTGTCAAGGAATCCCTTGTGCGGGACTTCGAGCTTCAGGCGCCGGGAACGCTGGGACCCGATGGCCGGGACCTGGGTGACCAGGCGTGGTCACGCACCAGGTTTGACATCGTTTTGCCGTCGAGCGTCGAAGGGCCGGCCAGCGTCGTTCGCTCGATATGAGTCGTTCCCTGAATTGAGGACAATCCCGGTTTTTTCGAGCGTGTCATCACATGTAGTGCGATTGTTTCTTCTCAAAAACAGAAGAAATAAGGAATTTCTGCGACGAATTCTTGGGAAGGACCTGTGAATCCCGGCCATTGTTGACGACAGGAAGCCGATTGCGAACTGCGGATTCCGTACTCCACAGGTCAATTCATCTATCACGTCTAAGGAATACACATGACCGTCTACGAAAACGACACCCACGCCATTGAAGCTTTGAAGAAGACCTTCGGAAGCAGCTGGGACGCAATCAACCCCGAGTCGGTCGCCCGCATGCGCGCTCAGAACCGCTTCAAGACCGGTCTGGACATCGCCCAGTACACCGCTGATATCATGCGCAAGGACATGGCGGAGTATGACGCTGACTCATCCGTTTACACGCAGTCCCTCGGTGTCTGGCACGGCTTCATCGGCCAGCAGAAGATGATCTCCATCAAGAAGCACCTCAAAACCACCAACAAGCGCTACCTCTACCTCTCCGGCTGGATGATCGCCGCGCTGCGCAGCGAATTCGGTCCGCTCCCCGACCAGTCCATGCACGAGAAGACGGCCGTTCCGGCGCTCATCGCCGAGCTGTACACATTCCTTCGTCAAGCCGACGCCCGCGAGCTGGACCTGCTGTTCACCGATCTCGACAACGCCCGCGCCAACGGCGACGTGGTCAAGGCCGCCGCGATCCAGCAGCAGGTCGACAACTTCGAGACCCATGTCGTGCCGATCATCGCCGACATCGACGCAGGTTTCGGAAACCCTGAGGCCACCTACCTGTTGGCCAAGAAGATGATCGAGGCCGGTGCCTGCGCCATCCAGATTGAAAACCAGGTCTCGGACGAAAAGCAGTGTGGCCACCAGGACGGCAAAGTCACCGTTCCCCACGAAGACTTCATCGCCAAGCTCAACGCCGTGCGCTACGCCTTCCTCGAAGTCGGCATTGAGAATGGAATCATCGTTTCCCGCACCGACTCCCTCGGGGCCGGCCTGACCCAGAAGCTCGCCGTGACCTACCAGGCCGGGGACCTGGGTGACCAGTACAACTCATTCCTGGACTGCGATGAGATCACTGAGGCCGAGCTCGGCAACGGCGACGTCATCATCAAGCGCGACGGCAAGCTGCTTCGTCCCAAGCGCCTGGCCAGCAACCTGTTCCAGTTCCGCGCGGGCACCGGTGAGGCAAGGTGCGTGCTGGACAGCATCACGTCGCTGCAGAACGGCGCCGACCTGCTGTGGATCGAAACCGAGAAGCCGCACATCGGGCAGATCGCCGGCATGATGAACGCCGTTCGAGAGGTGGTGCCGAACGCCAAACTGGTCTACAACAACAGCCCCTCGTTCAACTGGACGCTCAACTTCCGTCAGCAGACCTACGACGCCCTGCTCGCCGAGGGCAAGGACGTGTCGGCCTATGACCGTGCCAAGCTCATGAGCGTGAGCTACGACGAGACCGAGCTCGCCCAGATTGCAGATGAGAAGATCCGCACCTTCCAGCGCGATGCCTCGGCGGAGGCGGGAATCTTCCACCACCTGATCACCCTGCCGACCTACCACACGGCCGCACTCTCCACCGATGACCTGGCCAAGGGGTACTTCGCCGACCAGGGAATGCTCGCCTATGTGAAGGGCGTGCAGCGCCGCGAGATCCGGGAGGGCATCGCCACAGTCAAGCACCAGAACATGTCCGGCTCCGACCTGGGCGACAACCACAAGGAGTACTTCGCCGGTGAGGCGGCGTTGAAGGCCGGCGGTTCGAATAACACGATGAACCAGTTCGAGGAACCGGCCCTGGTCAGCCACTGACCTGAACCCGACCCGCGAGCATTGTCGCAGCCCCCGTCCGAGGACGGGGGCTGCGACGTTGTCGCTCTAAGGCGGCCGGTGGCCGGCCGACACAACCGCTGCCGGCGGATCGTTCAGCCTAGGCGCCGGTCGGCCTGCGCTTGACGTTGGAATCCACTCGGCCCGGATGAGAACGCGCGGTGTTGCGTTTGCGAATCCAGTAGACCAGATATAACGCGGACACCAGCAGGGAGCCGACCCCGATGTACCACCATTCCGTGAAGAAGATAACGAGCAGCCCGACGAGCGCGAAAACCACGATCGGAACGATGTTCGCGGAATCCAATTTGTCTTCCATCTGAACCTCCCAGCCGGAGCACCTGCGACAGCTGGCAGCAGAATACTCCTTTCCGCCCATCAGGTCGAGGTCGGGACCAAACCAGGGGCGGGGTTCGTTCAGCATGCGCGCCTACAGTCGAAGAAAGGATTCATGCTCGGCCACGCACCTCGCAGCCGCTCTAATGGAAGGCCCCGCCATGATCACCACCCTGCCCAAGGTTGAGTTGCACGTGCACATCGAAGGCACGCTCGAGCCGGAGCTCATCATGCAGCTGGCCCGGCGCAACGGCATCCGCTTGCCCTATGCCGATCTCGAAGACCTGCGGCGGCAGTACGAGTTCACCGACCTGCAATCCTTCCTCAACCTCTATTACGCCAACCTCGATGTTCTGGTGACCGAGCAGGATTTCACCGACCTCACGCGCGCCTACCTGCGGCGGGCGCGCGCTGCGGGCGTGCGTCACGCGGAGATCTTCATGGACCCGCAGGCGCACACGTCTCGAGGGATCAGCCTCGCCACCTGCGTGAACGGTGTCGCGACGGCGCTGGCCGACAGTGAGGCGGACTTCGGAATCTCCACGGCGCTCATTGTGACGTTCCTACGCGATCGGCCGGCCGCTGAGGCGCTCGAGGTACTCACGGAGCTGATCGCTCTGCGGGCCCCGATCGTGGGGGTCGGCCTGGACTCGGCCGAGGTGGGGTACCCCCCGATCGATTTCGTCGAGGTGTTCGCGCTGGCGCGGGCTCACGGGCTCGAATGCGTGGCCCACGCCGGTGAAGAGGGACCGCCGGAGTACGTGTGGCAGGCCCTGCAACTGCTGAAGGTGTCCCGAATCGATCATGGTATTCGCAGCCTCGAAGATGATGCGCTCGTGGACTATCTCGTTGCGAACAGGATCCCGCTCACGGTCTGCCCGTTCTCCAATGTGCGTCTGCGCGTGGTGGACCGCCTCGAAGACCACCCGCTGCCGACGATGCTTGAACGCGGCCTGCTGGTGACTATCAACTCCGACGATCCGGCCTACTTCGGCGGCTACCTCGACGATAACTTTCGTGGCCTGCAGCAGACGTTCGGGCTCGATGCGCCGGCGATGGCGGCCCTGTCGCGAAACGCCGTGCAGGCGGCTTTCCTCACCGACGCCGAGCGCGCCCCGCTTCTGGATGACATCGACGGCTGGCTCTCGGCGCAGACGGAGGGAACGCGCTAGCACCCTCGCGGTTCCGCCGGAAAAACGGCCCTCAGTCGCGTTGGGTGAAGTCTCGGGGCCAGTCCGAGACGCGGATGCGCTTGATCTCCTTGACGGGCCCCATGGTGCCCCATTCATCGAGGCCGAGCCTGGACAGCGGTTCGAGCAGGTCGATGCGCGGGTGGGTGCCGTCGAGGACATTTGAGTTCACGACCGCATGCGTCACCTCTCCGAACACCAGGGTGCAATCGCCCATGCGGATCGTGCGGTGCAGGCGGCACTCCAGGGCGGTCGGGGATTCCTTGACTCGCGGTGTGTTCACGGTGAGACTCGGCTCCCGGGTGAGTCCGGCCTGGTCGAATTCGCTCACGTCCGGGGCGAAGTCGGTTCCGGTGGCATTGATCTGCTCGAAGAGGCTGAGAGGACTGAAGTTGACCACGAAGTCCTTCGTGGCCTCGATGTTGCGCAGGGTGTCTTTCTCGCCGACTGACGTGAACTGCACGATGGGCGGATTCACTGAGGCCACCGTGAAGAATGAGTGCGGGGCGAGGTTGTGCACACCGGTGGCTGAGGTACTGGAGACCCAGGCGATCGGCCGCGGCACCACGACTGAGGTGAGCAGCCGGTAGAAGTCACGGGGCGGCATCTGGTCGGGTTCGAAGTGTGTGCGCACACTTGAGGCTATCAATGCCCGGTGTGCGCTTCTCGGCCACTCAGACAGCGGGTGCGGGATGACGAGGTGTGAGGCAGCTCTCTACTCGCCGTGCCGGTCGTCCCGCACGCATCGCCCTAGTCGGTGTCAGATTGCGACGCGTCCTTGACCGCGTTCGACATCTTCTTGGTGGCGTCTTCCACCGCCGATACCGCCCGCTCTCGCTCGGTTCCGACGGCCGTCGAAGCCTGGTCAAGCAATTCGGAGACTTTCGACTGGGCAAGGGCTGCCGCATCTCTGGTCGCCTGCTCCGTCTCGGCGACGACTCGTTGCAGGTTGGGATCGCCCCAGATATCGCGCACCTTCGCGGTCAATCGGTCGTAGCCGCGCACGAGAAGTCGCGAGCCGAGCAGGTAGCCGGTAGCGAGTCCGGCGAGGAAAAGAAGTCTGCCTTTCATTGCCATACCTCCGAGATTGGTGTTCCACGTGAAGATTTAATTTACGTTCACAAGCGGATGCGCTCAAGGGATTGACAAGAGATCGCAAGGACGCCTAAATCAGGGCGTGAGGGCCCTTGTGCGCAATGGGTGTCCTGAATACTTTGGTGGCGTCGCCCGCGGGTGCGAGCGGAGTTCCCAGAATAAGGAGATGTTGACATGGCACGGAACCTGGTTCGAATCAATCCGTTCGCGGATCTGGATGCACTGCAGAAGCAGTTCTTCGAGGACGGCGTCTTCTCGTCCCTGCGCAGGATGGATTTCCCCACAACGGATATATACACCGAAGACGACAAGCAACTGACAGTCGAGGCGCACCTTCCCAATTTCGAGGAAAAGGACATCACTATCGATCTTGACCAGGGGGCTTTGATCATTCAGGCCGAAAAGCACGAAAAAGAGGAAGACAAGAACAAGAAGTACATCGTGCGCGAGAGCAGCACGAGCTTCTATCGCCGGATCGCCCTCCCCGAGCAGGCGGATACCGCCAAGACCAAGGCGCGCTTCAATGACGGCGTGCTCAAGATCGTGGTGCCGTTCGCGGCGGTGAAAGCCCCCACGAAGATCCAGATCACCAGCGGATCCGAAGTCGAGAAGTAGTCACCGAACGCGGGACCCCGGTCGCCGTCGGCGGCCGGGGTTCCCTGCACCATAATCAGAAGGAGGTCCAACCGGCCGCATCGACGCAAGGAGTCGGATTGACGCATCCATACGAGCTGTACGTGGACATCATGGCCCAGTGCTTCTGCTGCCAGTCCCTGCAGCCCTTCAACTTCGCGTCGGCGAGCGATCAAGTCGTCTGCGCGTTCTGCGTGCATCACGTGGGTTCGGAGAAAGCCGAACGCCGGGATAAGGATCACCTGCGGCTCTGGGTGGGGCTATTCGGCGCAGAGCAGGGCATGCACCGGTCGTATGTGGCGGCCACCAACGCGACACGGGTCGAGCGAGACGCCACGATCACGGATTTGACCGCGCAGGTGGCGCAACTGGTGGCCGTCGTTGCCGGTCAGTTCGCCGCGGCGCCCAGCACGGGCGTGCGCCAACTCCTCGAGAACGAGCTGGTCAAGCGTGCAGAACGAAAGACAGAACTGGCCTACCGGCAGATCGACTGGGCGATGGCCGTGATCTGGCGCGTCGGCATGCTGCACCATGACGACGACACCAGCCCCGGGGGCTGTTCCTGCGGTCGCCCACGCGCGACATGCGCCGAAGCACGGGCGATTGACCCGGTACGCACGGCCATGAACGATTGGGAGAAGAAGAACGTGCAGCTGCTCAGGGATGGAAAGCGCCATGGGCTGCCCGCCGACCACCCTGCGGTGATCGGCGAACGCGCGCGTTGACGCTAATGCACGAGCGGTGCCGGTGAGTCTGCCGATACCGGGCTGCGGCGTACGAAGAAGGCAAGCGGGATCGCGAACAGCGAGATGATCGCGCCGTACATGAACGCTGATTGCACTCCGACGGCTGTCGCCGATGCTTCGGTCACACCCTGATTGATCAGGTCGGTCGATTGCGACGACATGACGGCGATGAACAGGGCGGTTCCGGCGGCGCCGGCGAGCTGCTGCACCGTGCCCACGACGGCGCTGCCGTGCGAGTAGAGAGTCGGCCGCAACGATGCAAGGCCGGCCGTGAACAGCGGGGTGAAGATGAGAGCGAGCCCGACGCTCAACGAAATGTGCGTGGTCATCAACAGTGACGGCGCCGTCGATTCACTCATCAGGGTCATCGACCAGAGCGCGCCGCTGACGATGATCGTGCCGGGGGCCAGCAGCACCGTGGGACCGAACCGGTCGTAGATCCGGCCGACGAACGGGGCCAGGACACCCATGGTGATACCGCCGGGCAGCAGCAGCAATCCGGTGGCGAGGGCATCGAGTCCGAGCACGGTCTGCATATAGATCGGCAGCAGGATGAGGGTGCCGAACAGGG
>Ga0209023_10008220_pt1 | contig 10515 bp, 6 predicted proteins | sample LakOneMetagenome_FD_187468 | JGI IMG/M metagenome (GOLD analysis project Ga0209023, IMG submission 187468) | Freshwater and sediment microbial communities from Lake Erie, Canada (SPAdes) (version 2) | ecosystem: Environmental > Aquatic > Freshwater > Lentic | place: Lake Erie, Canada | collected...
TGAGCGCGGCCCGCGCCGAGACCGACTCCCTGAGCGCCCGGATCGCCGCGCTGACCGACTCGCTGCACCGCGACGAGGTCGCCAAGGCCCAGGCCGCGCTGCGTCTGGAGCAGTTGGAGCAGATCATCCTGGAGCAGTTCGGGCTGGCACCGGCGGACCTGGTCGCCGAGTACGGCCCCGACGTCGCGCTGCCGCCGACCGAGCTGGAGATGGCCGAATACGAGCAGGCCAAGGAGCGCGGCGAGCAGGTCACCGCGCCGGCGCCGATGCCGTTCGACCGGCCCACCCAGGAGCGCCGCGCCAAGCGCGCGGAAAAGGAGCTGGCCGAGCTGGGCCGGGTGAATCCGCTGGCGCTGGAGGAATTCGCCGCCCTGGAGGAGCGCTACAACTTCCTGTCCACCCAGCTCGAAGACGTCAAGGCCGCCCGCAAGGACCTGCTCGACGTGGTCGAGGAGGTCGACGCCCGGATTCTGCAGGTGTTCACCGAGGCCTACGCCGACGTGGAACGCGAATTCACCCAGGTGTTCGCCTCGCTGTTCCCGGGCGGGGAGGGCCGGCTGCTGCTGACCGACCCGTCGGACATGCTGACCACCGGCATCGAGGTGGAGGCCCGCCCGCCGGGCAAGAAGGTCAAGAGGCTCTCGCTACTGTCCGGCGGCGAGAAGTCGCTGACCGCGGTGGCCATGCTGGTGGCGATCTTCCGGGCCCGGCCGTCGCCGTTCTACGTGATGGACGAGGTCGAGGCCGCCCTCGACGATGTCAACCTGCGCAGGCTGATCGGGTTGTTCGAGCAGTTGCGGGAGCGTTCGCAGCTGATCGTCATCACCCACCAGAAGCCGACGATGGAGATCGCCGACGCCCTCTACGGCGTCACCATGCAGGGCGACGGCATCACCCAGGTCATCTCCCAGCGGCTGCGCGGGCAGGACCTGGTGCCGGCGGGTACCGGGGGCGAACCGGCCGCGTAGCGGCTGGAACAATATCGGGATGCCAACGCAAGCGTGGATTGCCATCGCGGTCGTCGCGGTCCTGATCATCACCGTGCTGATCGTCGGGCTGGTGCGGTACCGCAGCCGGACCATCAGCCTCGAGCCCCGCCCGGACACCCCGATCGACCGTTCGGGCGGCTACCAGGCCGGCACCGGCTTCAGCTTCAGCGAGGGCACTCGCGACGGCGCGACGGCGACCCTGGACCCGTCCGGGCTGCCCGGGGTCGGTGACGACGCCGCGGTTCCCCGCGATGCGCCCAAGCGCACCATCTCCGACGTGCGGCTGCCCGAGCCGGAGGTGGCGGAGCCGGTCGTCGAGACCGAGGTCGTCGAGGTCGAACCCGTCGCGCCGGCACCGCAACTGGACACCATCGCCCCCACCGAGGGCCGCCTGGACCGGCTGCGCGGGCGGTTGGCGAAGTCGCAGAACGCGCTGGGCAAGAGTGTGCTCGGGCTGCTCGGCACCGGGGATCTCGACGAGGACTCCTGGCAGGACATCGAGGACACCCTGCTGATCGCCGACCTCGGGCCCACCGTCACCGCCGCGGTGGTGGACGAGCTACGCGCCAAGTTCGCCGCCAGCGGTGCGCGCACCGGTGCGGAAGCCCGCGCCGTGCTGCGCGAGGCGCTGATCGCCCAACTTCATCCCGAATTCGACCGCTCCATCCGTGCGCTGCCGCACGCCGATGCACCGTCGGTGCTGCTGGTGGTCGGGGTCAACGGGACCGGAAAGACCACCACCTGCGGAAAGCTGGCCCGGGTGCTGGTCGCCGATGGGCGCCGCGTCGTGCTGGGCGCGGCCGACACCTTCCGCGCCGCCGCCGCCGACCAGCTGCAGTCCTGGGGCTCGCGCGTCGGGGCTGAAGTGGTCCGCGGCGCCGAGGGCGCCGATCCGGCCTCGGTGGCGTTCGACGCGGTGAGCTCGGGGATCGCCGCCGGCGCGGACGTCGTCGTCGTCGACACCGCCGGGCGGCTGCACACCAAGACCGGGCTGATGGACGAGTTGGGCAAGGTCAAGCGGGTGGTCGAGAAGCGGGCCGTGGTCGACGAGGTGCTGCTGGTGCTCGACGCCACCATCGGCCAGAACGGTCTGGCGCAGGCCAAGGTGTTCTCCGAGGTCGTCGACATCACCGGGGTGGCGCTGACCAAGCTGGATGGAACCGCCAAGGGCGGCATCGTATTCCGGGTGCAGCAGGACCTCGGCGTGCCGGTCAAACTGGTCGGCCTCGGCGAGGGGCCCGACGACCTGGCGCCCTTCGAGCCGGGGGCGTTTGTGGACGCACTGTTGGGCTGAGCGCGCAGCGCGAGGCCCATAGAGTGCGAATCGGCCCGGCGCTGTTGGGTTAGCTACCGCGCCGGGGTGACCCGGATGTTGATGCTCTTGGCCAGTGGCTGGTCGCTCTGCGCGCTGTAGTCGGCATGGCCGATCAGCACGTTCATCTCCGGCATGTACCCGGCCGCACTGCCCTTGGGGGTGTTGTATGCGATCGCCCGGTAGGACCGCAGCTCCCGCTGGGAGCCGTCCTTGCACGTCGAGACGATGTCGACCAGCGAACCGTCGGGGATCCCGCGTTCGGCCATATCGGTGTCGTTCATGAAGATCAGTTCGCGGATGTTCTTCACCCCGCGGTAGCGGTCGTTGTTGGCGTAGATGGTGGTATTCCACTGGTCGTGCGAGCGCATGGTCTGCAGCACCAGCATGTCCGCCGCCGGCGGCCGCACGTCGTGCAGCGGCGCGCTGGAGAACTCCGCCTTGCCCGATCCGGTGACGAACTCCCGCTCCCGGGCCGGCTGCGGGATCCGGAAGCCCAACGGTTTGCGGATCAACTCGTTGAAATCGGCGAAACCGGGCAGCACCACGGCCATGTCGTCGCGGATGCGGTCGTAGTTCGCGGTGTACTCCTCCCACGGGATCCGGCTGTGCGGCAACGTCGCCCTGGCCATCCGCGCGATGATCTCCGGTTCCGAGCGCAGATTCTCCGACGCCGGTTTCTTCCGGCCGACCGACAGGTGCACCATGCTCATCGCGTCCTCGACGGTCTGTCCCTGCAGGCCGTCGCGCTGAATGTCGCGCTCGGTGCGGCCCAGGCACGGCAGGATCAGCGCCTTACGGCCGTGCACCAGGTGGCTGCGATTGAGTTTGGTGCTGACCTGCACGGTCAGCGCGCAGCGCGCCAGCGCCGCGGCGGTGAAGTCGGTGTCCGGCGCGGCGAGCACGAAGTTTCCGCCGAGGGAGACGAACACCTGAACGTCGCCGCGGTGCATGGCCGCGATGCTGCCGACGGTGTCCAGGCCCGGCGTGCGCGGGCAGGTGATGCCGTGGTGGGCGTCGAGGGCGTCGAGCAGCCCGGTCGGCGCGTGATGGTCGATCCCGCAGGTGCGGTTGCCCTGGACATTGCTGTGTCCGCGCACCGGCGACGGCCCGGCGCCCGGACGGCCGATGTTGCCGCGCAGCAGCAGCACGTTGGCGAATTCGCGGATCATGTCGACCGCGTGCTCGTGCTGGGCGACGCCCAGGCACCAGCTGATGATCGTCTTGTCGGACTGCACATAGAGCGCGCCGAGTCGGCGCAACTGCTGTTCGGTCAGCCCGGACTGCTCCACCAGGTCCGCCCAGGAGGTGGCCTGCACCAGGGCCCGGTACTGCTCGAGGCCGGTGGTGTGCGCGGCGATGAACTCGTTGTCGAGCACACCGGGGTCGGTGTCGGCGGCTTCGAAGACCACTTTCGCGATCGCGCGCATCATCGCCATATCGCCGCCGGGGCGGACCTGCAGATCCCAGGTGCCGGTGGGGCTGGATCGCAGCAGCGCCATGTCCAGGAAGTCATGCGGCACGATGGTCCGGGTGGCGGCGGCCTCCACCAGCGGGTTGACGTGCACCACCTGGGCGCCGTGCTTGACCATCTCCATCAGCGACGTAAGCATTCGCGGGGCGTTGGACGCCGCGTTGACCCCGAGAAGCAGCAGCAGATCCGCCTCGGCCCAGTCGGACAGATCGGTGGTGCCCTTGCCGGTGCCGATCGAGGCATTCAGCGCGCGCCCGGACGCCTCGTGGCACATGTTGGAGCAGTCCGGCATGTTGTTGGTGCCGAATTCGCGCATGAACAGCTGGTAGAGGTAGGAGGCCTCGTTGCTCAGCCGGCCCGAGGTGTAGAACGTCGCCGCGTCGGGGGTCGGCAGCGCGCGCAGTTCCTCGGCGATCAGCGCGAACGCGGCGTCCCAGGAGATCGGCACGTATTTGTCCAGGTCGGCGTCGTAGACCATCGGGTCGGTCAGCCGTCCGGCGTCCTCCAACTCGAAATCGGTCCACTCGGCCAACTCGGTGACGGTGTGGGCGGCGAAGAACCACGGCCCGACGCGCTTGTGCGTCATCTCCCAGGTGACGTGTTTCATGCCGTTCTCGCAGATGTCCAGCCGCAGCCCGTGCTGGTCGTCCGGCCAGGCGCAGCCCGGGCAGTCGTAGCCGGCGATCGGGTGGTTCATCTTCAGCGTCGCGAGCGGCCCGGCGATCGGCTCGCGCGCGCGGGCGATCACCTTGCCCACCGACATCGCCGCGCCCCAGGCCGCAGCCGGGTGGTGGTAAGGCCGCTGCGACCAGCCGCGGTCGGTCGGTGGCCCGTACCCGCCCTGCCGGGGCCGACGCGACATCAGCCCGGTGGGCTTCTCCGGCGGCGGGAGCGCCTCGTCGCGCTGCTCGGCGGGGTTGTGCTGGATGTCGGTCATGGCAGTGCTCCTTCAGCTCGCCTGGCTGTGGCCGGGGCGCCCGCGCGGATGCGGTGCGGGTGGCTGTAGACGTTCATCGAGCGTCCGCGCAGGAAGCCGACCAGGGTCAGCCCGGCCGCTTCGGCGAGTTCGACGGCCAACGATGACGGGGCGGACACCGCGGCGAGGAACGGGACGCCGGCCATGACGGCCTTCTGTACCAGCTCGAAGCTCGCCCGCCCGGAAACCTGTAGGACGCACCCGCGCAGCGGGACCCGGTCGTTGAGCACGGCCCAGCCGATGACCTTGTCGACGGCGTTGTGCCGGCCGACGTCCTCGCGCAGCACCAGCAGCTGTCCGGTCGCCGCGTCGAACAACGCGGCGGCGTGCAGGCCACCGGTGCGGTCGAATATGCCCTGGCGTGCCCGGAGCTCGTCGGGGAAGGTGGCCAGCCGCGCTGCATCCAGCACGGCGGCGTCGGCCGCGACGTCGTACTGCGAGACGGTCTCGATCGCGTCGATGCCGGCCTTCCCGCACACTCCGCAGGAACTGGTCGTATAGAAGTTCCGTGTGGCCTCGGGCGCCGGCGCCGAGGTGCCGGGGGACAGCGTGACGTCCAAAACGTTGTAGGTGTTGCCGCCGCCACCGGTGCCCGGTCCGCCGCAGTGGATGGCGGAGCGGAATTGGTCCCCGCGGGCGATGACGGCTTCGGAAACCAGGAATCCAGCGGCGAGCTCGACGTCGCTGCCGGGCGTGCGCATGGTGACGGCCAGTGGGCGACCGCCGACCCGGATCTCCAGCGGCTCTTCGACGGCCAGGACGTCCGGGACGCGGTCCTCACCGACACCGACGACGATTTTCGTCACCGGGCGTCGCGCCGTGATACGCCCCATGCGGCGAGGTTACTCCCGGACCATCGGGTGCCGCGAACGGACGCGTAACGCCACCGAAACGAACCTCGCGTATCCATTCACCTCGGCGAAACATCAGCGCGCCGTCGTGGAAACAACAGCTGGGAATTCTCTTGGTCAGGTCGACGGCACAGCCGCGACGTGGCTGAAGGAGGACGGCGCGCGTGGATCACTATCCGATACTCGGGACACCGAACACCGGTGACACCGCCTGGTTGCTGGTCAGCGCCGCGCTGGTGCTGCTGATGACTCCGGGCCTGGCTTTCTTCTACGGGGGCATGGTTCGCGCCCGCGGTGTGCTGAACATGATCATGATGAGCATCAGTGCCATGGGCGTGGTGACCGTGCTGTGGGTGCTCTACGGCTATTCCATGACGTTCGGCAACGACGTGGGCAGGCTGTTCGGCAACCCGGCCCAGTTCTTCGGCCTGGAGGGACTGCTCGGCGGCAATGCAACCGACACCACGCAGATCCCGCTGATGGGCACCGTCCCGGCAACGGTGTTCGTGGCATTTCAGCTGATGTTCGCGATCATCACCGTCGCGCTGATCTCCGGTGCGGTCGCCGACCGGCTCAAGTTCGGCGCCTGGCTGGCGTTCGCGGCGCTGTGGGTCACGGTGGTGTACTTTCCCGTCGCGCACTGGGTCTTCGACGCCGACGTCAGCACCGACGACGGCTCCGTCGTGCACCACGGTGGCTGGATCGTCAACCAGCTCAAGGCGATCGACTTCGCCGGCGGTACCGCGGTGCACATCAACGCCGGTACCGCGGGCCTGGTCCTGGCGATCATTCTCGGCAAGCGCCTCGGGTGGCCGCGGCTGCCGATGCGCCCGCACAACCTGCCGTTCGTGATGCTCGGCGCCGGACTGCTGTGGTTCGGGTGGTACGGCTTCAACGCCGGCTCGGCCGCCTCGGCGAACGGCACTGCCGGCACCACGTTCATCACCACCACCGTGGCCACCGCCGCGGCCATGCTGTGCTGGTTGCTCACCGAGCGGATCCGGGATGGGCACGCCACCTCGCTGGGCGCCGCCTCGGGCATCGTCGCCGGCCTGGTCGCCATCACCCCGTCGTGCTCCTCGGTGAACGTGCTGGGCGCACTGGCCATCGGTGCGGTCGCCGGGGTGGCCTGCGCATTGGCCGTGGGGCTCAAGTTCCGCTTCGGCTTCGATGATTCGCTCGACGTCGTCGGCGTGCACCTGGTCGGCGGTATCGCCGGCACCCTGATGGTCGGCCTGGTGGCCACCAAGGAGGCACCGGCCGGTGTTGCCGGACTGTTCTACGGCGGCGGATTCGACCAGTTGTGGCGACAGGCCGTCGGCGTCGTGGTGGTGCTGGCGTATTCGGCGATCGCCACCGCTATCTTGGCCTTGATCATCAAGTACACGATCGGACTTCGGCTCGACCGCGAGGAGGAATCGGCGGGCATCGACGAGGCCGCTCACGCGGAGACGGCCTACGACTTCGCCGCAGCCGGCGCGGGGTCGGTCATCGGACGACACAGTGCGCAGGAGTGAGGGAGAACATGAAGCTGATCACCGCAATCGTCAAGCCGTTCACGCTGGAAGACGTGAAGACCGGGCTGGAGGAGGCCGGCATCCTGGGGATGACGGTCAGCGAGGTCCAGGGCTACGGCCGGCAGAAGGGCCACACTGAGGTCTACCGCGGCGCGGAGTACTCGGTGGACTTCGTGCCGAAGGTCCGCGTCGAGGTCATCGTGGATGACGCGGCGGTGGACCGGGTGGTCGACATCATCGTGGCCGCCGCGCGTACCGGCAAGATCGGCGACGGCAAGGTGTGGGTCAGCCCGGTGGAAACGGTGGTGCGGGTGCGTACGGGGGAGCGTGGGTCCGACGCGCTCTGATCAGCGCGACAGGCGACGGCGCACAGAGGCCCCGCTGTCCCGGTTCGAACCAGAAGGGAGACACCGATGGCACATTCGGCCAAACCCGCCACCGAGTTGGTCGCCGCGGTCGACAAGCTGGTCGCCGGGGAACGGCACCTGAGTGCTCCGGAACTGCGGATGGCGCTGCGGGATCTGTACGAACTGTGGTTGACCGGCAAGGCCAACGAACTGGGCATCACCGAAACCAGTGGCATCGCCATCGTGGCGACCGGCGGCCTGGGCCGCGGCGAGATGGTGCCCTACACCGACCTCGACCTGATGCTGCTGCACGACAACCTCGACTCGGAGCAGATCTCGGAGATCGCCGAGGCTCTCTGGTATCCGTTGTGGGACGCCAACATTCGCCTCGACCACAGCGTCCGCACGGTCCCGGGGGCGTTGACGGTGGCCAATGCAGACCTTAGCGCGGGGATGGCGATGCTGGAGGCCCGGCACATCGCCGGTGACAGCGAGCTGTCGAAACTGCTGATCGGCGGGGCCCGTCGGGCCTGGCGAACCGGCATCGCGTCGCGGTTCACCGAGCTGGTCGATTCCGCGCGGGCGCGCTGGGAACGCAGCGGTGAGATCGCCCACCGCGCCGAACCCGACCTCAAACTCGGTCGCGGCGGTCTGCGCGACGTGCAGTTGCTCAATGCGCTGGCCATCGCGCAGCTGGCCGACGGGCCGCCCCTGCGCACGGCGGCCGAACCGATCGGATCGCTGGCCGAGGCGCAGTCGGCGCTGCTGGATGTGCGCACCGAACTACACCGGGTTTCCGGCCGGGGCCGCGACACCGTGCTGGCGCAGAACGCCGACGAGATCGGCGCGGCGCTGCACATCGGCGACCGCTTCGACCTGGCCCGCATGCTCTCGGATGCGGCCCGCACCATCGGTTACCACGTCGACGCCGGGATCCGCACCGCGTCGAACAGCCTGCCCAAGAGGGGTTTTGCCGCTCTCCGCCGTCCGGTGCGCCGGCCACTGGACGAGGGGGTCATCGAATACAGCGGCGAGGTGATGCTGGCCCGGGATGCCCGACCGGAGCGCGACCCGGGGCTGATCCTGCGGGTGGCCGCCGCCTCGGCGTCCACCGGTCTGCCGATCGCCGGTGCGACCCTGGGCCGGCTGGTGGAATCCGCACCCGCGCCGCGGTCGCCGTGGCCGTCGTCGGCGCTCAACGACCTGCTGGTGACGCTGTCGGCCGGTCCGGCCACGGTGAGCACCATCGAGGCGCTGGACCGCACCGGGCTGTGGGGCCGGTTGTTCCCCGAATGGGGCGCGGTTCGCGACCTGCCGCCGCGTGATGTTGTGCACATCTGGACCGTCGACCGGCATCTGACCGAAACCGTTTCTCGCGCAGCGGCATTGACCACGCAGGTGGCGCGACCCGACCTGCTGGTGCTGGGTGCTCTGCTGCATGACATCGGCAAGGGCCGCGGCGGCGACCACAGTGTGCTCGGCGCCGAGCTGGCCGCCGCGGTGGGGCAGCGGATCGGCCTGTGGCCATCGGACATCGACACCTTGACCAAGATGGTGCGCCATCACCTGCTGCTGCCGAGTACCGCCACCCGCCGCGACCTGGCGGACCCGGCCACCATCGCCTCGGTGGTCGACACGCTCGACGGCGACGGTCAGTTGCTGGAGCTGCTGGCCGCGCTGGCCGAGGCCGACGGGCAGGCCACCGGGCCGGGGGTGTGGGGCGACTGGAAGGCATCGCTGATCGGCGACCTGGTGCGCCGCTGCCGACTGGTGCTCGCCGGTGAATCGCTGCCGCAGCCCGACCCGATCGACCCGGCGCTGGTGGAGCTTGCCTCCGACGGCGAGGTGCACGTCCAGCTGGAGCCTACGGATGGCGAGGACTACACGGTCACCGTCGTCGCGCCCGACGTTCGCGGTGTGCTCTCCCGCTCGGCCGGTGTGCTGGCGCTCAATTCACTACGGGTACAGGCGGCCTCGGTGAACAGCGTGGCCGGCTCGGCGATCGATACGTTCCGGGTGGTGCCGCACTTCGGTGCGCCGCCGGCCGCCGAACTCCTGCGCCAGCAACTCGGCCTGGCACTGTCCGGCGGCCTGAATGTGCTCGATGAGCTGGCCCGCAAGGAACGCGACGCCACCGAGGGCCGCCGTCAGGACCGGACCCGCGCTGCCGTGCCGATCAACACGCCGTCGGCGCCGCCCCGGATCCTCTGGCACCCCGGGACCGGGGACCAGTTGGTGGTCGAGGTTCGCAGTGCCGACGCGACCGGCTTGTTGGCCGTGCTGACGTCGGTCTTCGAACGCGCCGGTGTGGACGTGGCCTGGGCGAAGGTCACCACCCTGGGATCCACCGTGATCGACGTGTTCGCCGTGACGTTGCCCGCCGACGCCGACGGCGCGATGCAGCAGCGACTGGAGGCTGAGCTCTATGCCGTGCTGCCCGCGCCGCCGGTGGTCAAAGCGGCCAGTTGAGTCGCGGGCGGTCTGAGCGGGTGCATCAGGGGATCAGGATGTAGCTCATTCCGGGTACGTCCTTGACAATCCGGTTGTTCTCCTTGTTGAAGCCCTTGGTTCTGTACCCGTTTGCCTCGGTTCCGCCGGCGCCGTAATTCATCTCGGTGATGTTGATGTAGCGGCCATCGGAGCGCTTGTCGACGCTGTTGACCCAGGCCACGTGGCCCACACCGCCCACGACCGACGGCTCGAACACGACGACGGATCGCGGCTCGGCGTCGAGGACGACCTTCCAACCGCGGGCGCGGGCGTCATCGTCCCAATACATGGCATGGCGCGTCTCGTTGAGGTAGTAACCCGCATTTCTCTTGACGAACTCCTGGGCACCGTAGGTGCAGTAGCCGGCATAGCCCGCTGCATACGGGTTGCTGCCCAAGGTCTGTCCCTTCGGACGGCCGTTCGTTGCGGCCACCGGTGCCGGCGTGTTGGCCGGTGCCGGGTTGTCGACCTTGGAGCAATCCGGTGCGACCGCGTTGAACGTGCCGGTATCGATGTCGACGTCGCCGACGTAGTGACCGTCGGAGGTCCGGTACCAGAG
>Ga0209023_10008221_pt1 | contig 10514 bp, 6 predicted proteins | sample LakOneMetagenome_FD_187468 | JGI IMG/M metagenome (GOLD analysis project Ga0209023, IMG submission 187468) | Freshwater and sediment microbial communities from Lake Erie, Canada (SPAdes) (version 2) | ecosystem: Environmental > Aquatic > Freshwater > Lentic | place: Lake Erie, Canada | collected...
ACGCGAGCCCCGATCCCGGGTCCCTTCCCGATCAGCAGCTGCCGCCGATCGCGCCGGCCGATCTCACCGCTGGGATCGTCCGCGCCGGGATCCTCCGGGATGGAGCCGTCCTGGTTCGCGGTGCGGTGAGCGGCGAAGCGGCGGCCTCCCTCGCCGCCGGGATCGAGCGGGCGTTCCACGACCGCCATGCCTACAACCAGGGTGAGGCGGGGCAGGACTCCCTCTACGAGGAGTTCAAGCCGCAGGATCGCTTCGAGCAGTTGAGCGAGCGCAAGTGGATCGAGGCCGGCGGCGGCGTCCTCGCGGTTGATTCACCCCGGCTCGCCTTCGAGATGCTCGACGCCTTCGAGCGGGCAGGCCTCGACCGCGTGATCAGCGACTACCTCGGGGAGTCCGCCCTCGTCTCGGCGGAGAAGTGCACGTTGCGCAAGGCCAGTCCCGACGTCGGCGGCGCGTGGCACCAGGACGGCAATTTCATGGGTGACGTTCGGGCGCTCAACGTCTGGCTGTCTCTGTCGCGCTGCGGGGATGTCGCTCCCGGCCTCGACATCGTCCCCAAGCGCGTCGATTACCTGGTCGAGGCCGGCACCGACGGCGCTCCGCTCTCTTACGTCATCGCCCCTTCGAAGGTCGAGGAGGCGGCCGCCGAAGCCGGGATCATCCGCCCGATCTTCGAGCCCGGCGACGTCCTGCTCTTCGACGACCTCTTCCTCCATCAGACGGGATCGGATCCGTCGATGCCGAACCCGCGCTTCGCGATCGAGAGCTGGTTCTTCGGCGCGTCCGGCTTCCCCGAGGACTACGCGCCGATCGCCGCTTGACCCAGGACGCGGTTGCCGGCCCGGCCGGTGAGCTGAGAGCCGAGCTCGACCGGTCGCTGCCCGGGTCGCTGCCCGCGGGCCGCGGCGATGCCGTGTTCGTCTTCGGCACCTGTTTCCACCCGCGCGCCGACGTCGTCGATCTGGAGGTCCTGGTCGACGGAGACGCGGCGCCGGTCACCGATTTCGGCCTGCCGCGACTCGACCTTTTTCGTCGCCTCCATCCGAACCTCGGCGCCGGCGGCGACCCGCCGATTCCGCCCGAGGACCGCGACTCGCTCGAGGATCCCGAGGTGCGTTGCTACCGCAGCGGCTTCTGGGCGACCGTGACGATCCCGCCGCTCCCGGTCGGCGGCGAGGTCACGCTGGCGCTGCGGGCGCGGCTGGCCGGCGGCGAGATCGCCGAGTGCGAGCTCGGCCGCATCGCCGCCGCCGACCCCGCGGTCCCGGCCCTCGAGCAGGGGTCGCCCGGGCTGATCGCCGTCGCAATGGCGACGTTCGCCCCCGACATGGCGCTGTTCCGCGCCCAGGTCGATTCGCTGCGGGCACAGACGGACGCGAACTGGATCTGCGTCGTCAACGACGATCGCTCGCGGCCGGACCGCTATCGCGAGATCGCCGCCGAGCTCGACGGCGATCCGCGCTTCGTGCTCAGCCGCTCCGATCGCCGCCTCGGCTTCTACCGGAGCTTCGAGCGGGCACTGACGCTGATCCCGCCGGACGCGGAGTTCGTCGCCCTCTGCGACCAGGACGACCGCTGGTACCCGGAGAAGCTGGCGACGCTGCGAGGGGCGATCGGCGGCGCCCAGCTCGTCTACAGCGACCAGCGCCTCGTCGACCCCGAGGGAAACGTGCTGGCCGGTACCTACTGGACCAGCCGCCGCAACAACCACACGAACCTGCTCTCGCTGCTGATCGCCAACACCGTCACCGGCGCCGCCTCGATGATGCGCCGGGGGGTCGTCGAGCGGGCGCTGCCGTTTCCGGCGGTTCCCGGCGAGCAGTATCACGACCACTGGCTGGGGCTCGTGGCGATGACGCTGGGGGACGTCGCCTACGTCGACCGCCCGCTCTACGACTACGTTCAGCATGGCGGCGCGGCGCTGGGCCACACGGCCGCCAACGCCGGCGTCGGCGGCAACGGCAGGTTGCGGGAGCGCTTCGGCCTGACCTACTGGCGAGCGCGATTCGGCGGCGCCGGCGCCGCCTACTTCCGCGGCTACGTCCGCCTCGAGGTGCTGGCGCGAGCGTTGCTCGCCCGGATCCCCGAAGTGCGCCGCGCCAAGCGCAGGGCCCTGGAACGGTTCGCGCGCGCCGATGCGGGCCGGGCCGGGATCGCCTGGCTCGAGCTGCGTTCCTTCCGCGGCCTGTTCGGGCGGAGCGAGACCCTCCGGGTCGAGAAGATGCTCGCCGAGAGCCTGCTCTGGCGCCACATCCTCCGCCACCACGCCCGCGAGTGGGACCGGCCGATCGGTTCGCCGTTCGACGCGTCGATGCCGCCCTCACCGGGCGAGCACGTCTCGGAGGCGCATCCGGACCCCGAGACCGCCCACATCGAGCGGCTGCTCACCCCGCTGCCGATCGTCGTCTCCGATCGCGAGCCGGAGCGGATCAATCTCCTGATCCCGACGATCGACCTACGACACCTCTTCGGCGGCTACATCGCGAAGTTCAACCTCGCGCGCAAGCTCGCGGAAGCCGGCCATCGGGTGCGGATCGTCACGGTCGATCCCACTCCGCCGCTCCCGGAGGACTGGCGCGAGCAGGTCGAGGCGTACAGCGGGCTCGAGGGCGCGATGTCCCGGATCGAGGTGGCGTTCGGCCGCGACGGAGGCGGGCCGCTGCCGATCAGCCCTCGCGACCGGTTCGTCGCGACGACGTGGTGGACCGCCTACCACGCTCGCGAGGCCGTCCGGCTGACCGAACGCGAGCGTTTCCTCTACCTGATCCAGGAGTACGAGCCGTTCACGTTCGTGATGGGCTCGTGGGCCGCGGTCGCGATGGAGACCTACGACTTCCCCCACGTGGCGCTGTTCTCGACCGAGTTCCTGCAGACGTACTTCGCAGCCCACGGCTTCGGCGTCTACCGGGAGGGGGCCGACGCAGGGGAGCGCGACTCGGTCTCCTTCCGCAACGCGATCACGGCCGTCGACCCGCCCGGAGCCGCCGAGCTCGCCGACCGCGAGTCCCGGCGGCTGCTCTTCTACGCCCGCTCCGAGCCGCATGCCAAGCGCAACATGTTCGAGCTCGGGCTGATCGCGATCTCCCGGGCGATCGAAGAGGGGGCCTTCGGGGACGAGTGGGAGTTCTTCGGGATCGGATCGGTCTCGGGTCGGGGTCGCGTCGCGCTGGCGTCCGGCAATCGGCTCGAGATCCTGCCGCGGCAGCCGCAGTCCGAGTACGGCGCGATGCTCGGCTCCCACGACGTCGGCCTCTCCCTGATGTTCACCCCGCATCCGAGCCTGGTGCCGATCGAGATGGCGTCCGCCGGTCTGCTGACCGTCACCAACACCTTCGACACGAAGACCGCCTCGCGGCTCGAGGCGATCTCCGCGAACCTGATCGCCGTGCGGCCGAGCATCGAGGGGGTGGTGGCCGGGCTGGCCGACGCGGCCTCCCGTACCGCCGATGCGGAAGGCCGTCTCCGCGGGGCCGCCGTCGACTGGACCAGCGACTGGGGGGAGTCGTTCGGAGGGGACGTCATGGAGCGCGTCGGCGAGCTGCTGGATCGGCTGTGAGCGCGGCGGGCCGGTCAGGGTCCGGGCCCGTGGGGCCGGCGTTCGGATCGACTCTCGCGCTGACCGCGGCGACCGCCCTCGCCGGCGTCGGCTTCGTCGCCGCGCTCTTTCACCTGGCGGTGCCGGAGACGGCGTTGCCGGCGCCGTTTCCCCCTCAGCACCAGGACGCCGAGACGCTGACGTTCGTCTTCGCCTTCGCCGTCGTCCTGCCTCTCTCCCTCGTGTTCGTTCCCCGCCTCGCGCGGAGATTGGCTGCGGCCGCCGGCGTGGAGGCGGCGACCGGCGTGGCGGCACTGCTCGCTGCTGCGCTCGGAGCGTTGGTCGTGGTGGCCGAGATCGCCGGCCGGGTCACGTCGATCGACGCCGCCGCAACCGTTCTCGTCCTTTCGCTCGTCTGGTTCGCGATCGCCGCGTCGATCGTGGCCACCGCGCTCTCGCGTGGCGGGTCCGCATGGCGCCCCGCCTGGACGCCCTGGGCCGCGTCCGCGGCAGTGGTCCTCGCCGCCGCAGCGGTGCTCAGCTTCGTGACGCTGGACGCGATCCCGCTCGGCGTGGCGGCAGCCGGCCTACTCGCCGTCGGCCTCGGCGTTCTCGTCTGCGCCCGCGACGCAGTTCCGATTCCCGCGTTGGGAGGAAGGGCCGGAGCGGCCGCCGATGCGGTCGCGATCGTCGTGCTCTTCCTGGCGGTGCCCAACATGGTCGTCTTCGAGCTCGAGAACGGGTTCGAGACCCGGATCATCGACTTCCATCAGGGGTTCTTCCTCGGCCCCGCGAGCCAGGTCCTGCACGGTACGGGCGTCCTCGCCGGGACGCTCTCTCAGTACGGGGTCGGTTCCATCTACGCGATCGCCGGCTGGTTCGAGATCGCTCCGATCGGAGGCGGCACCCTCGGATTCTTCGAGGGGCTCCTATCGGCCCTGGGATTCGTCGCCGCCTACCTGACGATCAGGCTGGCGGGCGCCTCGCGGCTGTTGGCGATCGCGGCGATGGTCGTCGCCGTCTTCACCCTCGTCTACGGCCTCGAGTATCCGCTCGGGGGTCTGCTCCAGCACGGAGCGATCCGTTTCGGGCTGCCGCTGGTGCCGTTGCTCGCCACCACCCTGGAATTCGCCCGGCCGCGGTACGCGCGAATCGCGCAGCTCGTCGCCGTCGCGAGCGTCGGGATCGCCTCGATCTGGGCACTCGAGGCATTCGTCTACACGGTGATGACGGTCGCCGCGCTGCTCGCGGTTCGCGTCTGGATGTCCCCGGCGGGCGGCCGCCGGCGGTTGCTCCTGCGATGGGTCGCGGCGCTTCTCGCGGCGTGCGTGATCAGCCATCTGGTGCTCGCGGTTGCGACGCTCGTCGGCTACGGACAGCTGCCGGATTGGGGGCTGTACCTGACCGTTCTGCGGGAGTTCCTGACCGGAAGCATCGGCGATTTGACCTACGACTTCGCACCCTGGTCCCCGGCATTCGCGGTGGGGGCGATGTACCTGGTCTCCGCGGCGGCGGTCGTCCTGATGCTCCGACTCGAGCCCCGGGTGGCCCGCGAGCGCGCTGCGTCCACCTTCGCCCTGGCGGGGTCGACCGCATACGGGGTCGCCCTGTTCAGCTACTTCGTGAATCGATCGGCGCCCCACATCCTGCCCTACGTCTGCCTCCCCGCGATCATCGCCACGACGGTCTGGCTGGCGCTGCTGCTCGAGCGGCGCGAGGAGGCCGGACCGCGATCGACGGCCCTGGGCGTCGGCACCGCGCTCGCGCTCGTGGTGGTGCTGGTCGGGTCCGCCTGGGGCGGGGCGGGGACCCGGTTCTCGCAATCGGCACTCGCCTATGCGATCCCGGGCGGCGGGCCCAGTCTGAGTTCGGGCCTCCACCGCCTCTGGAACCCGCCGGAGTTGATCGGCGGCGCGCAGGCGGGCGCCGACGCGCTCGAGCGGTGCATGCCCGGACAGGATCACAGCTACGTCCTCACCGATGCCGATCTCGGAATCGAGGTCCTCGACCGCGCCGGGCGCGCGAACGAGTTCCCGCTCGGCGACCCCTGGGAGGACAGCTTCGTGCCGGACCACCACGTGGCCCCGCTGCGGGAGGCGGTCGACGCGCTCGAGCCCGGCGACCGAATCCTCGTCGACCCGGTCACCGTCCGCACCTACCGGGCCTATCGTCGCGAACCCGATCGCGATCCCCTGACCGACCCGTTTGCGAGCGACGAGATCGTCCCGACCGGCGTGGCGTCCTTGCAGGAATGGCTGTTGAAGGAGATCGGGAAGCGGTTCGAGCTGCGGCCGGTATGCGAGCCCGAGAGCGGAACCGATCCCTACGTCGTCGAGCTGGAGCCCCGCCGATGACGAATCGCGAGTTGATACCTTGCCGGACCCCTCACCACCGTGACTGATCGGGACGCGAGCTTGAGCAACTCTTCGACCGCTTCCCGCCGGATAGCCGCGGCGGTGCTGGCACTGACGGCCCTCGGTCTCGCGCTGAGGCTCGCCCGGTTCGATCAATCGTTCTTCGGGGACGAGTCCTCGACGCTGTACCTGACCGACGGGCGCAGCCTCGGAGACGTGATCTCGCTGATCTCGAGCGACGCCGAGATCACACCGCCCCTCTACTTCGTCCTCGCCTGGTTTTCGCTCAAGCTCGGATCCGCGCCGGACCTGGTCAGGCTCCCGTCGCTCGTCTCGGGCACCCTCCTCATCCCGCTCGTCTACCTGCTCGGGGCGCGCCTGCTCAGCCGGCCGGCGGGCCTGCTCGCCGCGACGGTGATCACGCTCTCGCCGGGGATGATCTTCGCCTCGGGCGACGGGCGCAGCTACGCGTTGATGATCGCGCTCGTCGTCGGCTCGACCCTCTCGATGTTGATCGCAATCGAGAGTTCGCGAACGCGATGGTGGGTCGTCTACGGGCTCTGTTCCTGCCTGGCGATGTACTCGCACTACACCGCCGCGTTCGTCCTCCTCGCCCAGCTCGGCTGGCTCCTTTGGGTCCATCCTCAGGCTCGAGTTCCCGCGCTGATCGCCAACGCCGCTGCCGCCGTCCTGTTCGCCCCCTGGTTGCCCAGCGTGCATCGAGACAGCAATTCGCCGACGCTCGACGTCCTCTCCCAGCTGCAGGGGAAGTCGTTCGCCGCCAAGCGCTATGCACTCGAGATCTGGTCGGCGGGATACCCGTTCCGGACGCCGTCGCAGGTGCCAGGGGTGTTCGCCGCGGTCGTGGGTTTCGCGGGGATCGTCGTCGCCTCGGCGGCAAGCCTGTTCCGCCTTCGCCGGGGTGCGGATCTACCTCCCTTCAGGACGGAGAACGTCGTTCTCGCCCTGCTGCTCCTGCTGGCCGCACCGGTGCTGGAGCTGGTCGTCTGGGCCATCACGGGCAACGATCTCTTCGGGCCGCGAAACCTCGGCGTCGCCACCCCCGGGCTGGCACTGGTCATCGGCCTGGTCCTCGTCGGCGCCGGCCGGCGCCTGGGAGTGGTCTGCGCGGTCGCGGTGATCGCCTGCTTCGCGATCGGCGCGGGCCGCACGCTTCAGACCGCGAACAGTCTCCCCAACCTGAAGGCGGCCGCCGACTACATCGATGCGCAGGCGGGCCCCGACGACGTCATCGTCGATCTCCTCTCCGCCCGGGTCACGCCGGTGCCGCTCACCTCGCTCGACTCGTACCTGAGCCCGGGCCGCCCGGAGTTCCGCCTGCTCCTGCCGGAGGGCGAGCCGCCATTCCTGGTGACATCTCCGATACCGCCGTCGAAGGAACTCCTGCGCGAAGCGGTGCGCACGGCCGAGCAACGCGGTAGCGACCTCTTCGTCGTCGCCACGGCCGAGGATCTCGAGCGCGAGGGCGACGAGGTCAGCGCGATCCTCGCCTATCCGCAGGTTCGTGAGTCCGGGCCGCCGGAGCGGTTCGCGCTACCGCCGGGCTCGCGGGTGGTCGACGAGGTCGGCTACGGGGGGATCGGGCCGGTCAACGTCTACCGGATCGAGCTCGGCTCGCAGAGCGCCGACGGCGACCGGAAGGCAAGATGAACGGATGATCGCCATCGCCTGCGCGATAACCCGCGACGACGTCTTCGAGGCCTGCGCACTGCCGGGAATCGAACTCGCGCGCGAGGACGACACCGAAGTGATCGACCTGGGCTCCTCGGGGTCGGTCTTCCGCAGCTACAACCTGCTGCTCGAGAAGGCGGCGGAGATGGCACGCAGCCGCGAGGATTTCGAGGGCGTGGTGATCGTCCATCAGGACGCCGAGATCACCGACCCGGATTTCCTCCCGAAGATCCGCGCGGCCCTGAGCGACCCCGAGGTCGCGCTCGTCGGTTGCGCCGGAGCCCTTGACGTCCGCAGCATCGCCTGGTGGGAGGGATCGGTCACGTGGGCGTCGTTCACGCACCGATTCGAGGAATTCGGCGGCGGCGAGATCCCGGCGCTGACCTGGTACCCGGACAAGTCCCCGATCTACGCCGGGACGGGCGAGGTCGACTCGATCGACGGCTTCGTGATCGGGTTCTCACCGTGGGCGGTCGAGAACCTCCGGTTCGACGAGTCGATCGGTGGGGCCCTGCACGGCTACGACTTCGACATCTGCATGCAAGCCCGGACGGCGGGCAAGAAGGTGGTGACGACCGATCTCAGGGTCGTCCATCACCACTCGCTGATCCTGATCAGCGGGGTCGACGCCTGGATCGACGCGCACATCAAGCTGGCCGAGAAGTGGCACGACCACCTCCCGGTCACGACGCTGGATTGGCGCCGCCGGGCCCGGCTCGCCGAGGCGGAGGTCTCGGCGGTGCGGCTGGCCCACGGCTCCGGCGAACTGATCTGGGAGAAGCGCACGGAGATCCTCGAGGAGGAGCTCGAGCGGATCAAGGGCAGCGTCAGCTGGCGCGTCACGAGGCCGCTTCGCTGGCTCGCCCGGCTGCTGCGAGGGGGGAGACCGAAGCAGGTCGAGGTCGCCGATCCGGACGTCCTGCCGCCGTCGCTGTCGGCCCGTACGGCCGATTCGGGTGCGGTCGGGACGCATGACGAACGCTAGATTCCCTGCTCGATGAGGCGGAGTGACGACGATAAGAGGCGCGAGTTCATCCGCGCCCTGCGTGCCCGCCAGCCCGGGTTCCGCGAAGCCGTGGCGGCGGATACGCGGGTGACGGCCCGCCAGCGCGGAGAGCGCTGCGAGTTCCGTTCCGGATTCGACACGCTCGTGCACGCGGTGCGCCTCTGCTGGGTCAGCGACGCCTTCGCCGCGCACGTCGCCTATCGCCTTCGCACGACCCTGTTGCGCCGGGGGGTCCCGGTGTTGCCGGGGCTGCTGCACCGCTTCTCGATGGCGAGTTCCCAGGTGATAATCGGCGATCCCGTCCTCATGCACCCGGGCGTCTACCTGATCCACGGGCAGGTGGTCCTCGACGGCATCGTCGAGATCGGCTCGGGAGCGGTGATCGGGCCCTGGGTGACGATCGGCCTGCGCGCGGAGAACGTCCTCGGGCCGACCATCGGGCGCGAGGTCGCGGTCGGTTCCGGCGCCAAGGTGATCGGACCGCTGACGGTGGGCGACGGCGCGACGATCGGCGCAGGTGCCGTGGTCGTCGGCGACGTCGCGCCGGGCGAGACGGTGGTCGGGGTCCCGGCCAGGGCGGCCGCGTGAGTACCGAGACTCTCTGGATCGACGTCGAGGGCTCCGACGACGGCGGCGCCCGCGATCGGCGCGCCAAGCGGCTCGAGCAGGCGCCCGTGGTGCTCGAGGCCCGAGGCGTCTCGAAGACGTTCCACATTCCCGACCAGAAGATCGAATCGTTCAAGGAGCGGGCGGTCCACCCGTTCCGGCGTCAGCACTTCCGGGACCTGTACGCCCTCAAGGACGTCGATCTCGAGGTTCGAAAGGGTGAGTTCTTCGGGATCGTCGGGCGCAACGGATCGGGCAAGAGCACGCTCCTGAAGATCCTCGCGAGCATCTACTCCGCCGACGCCGGGCGGGTGCGGATGGCCGGCTCGCTGGCCCCGTTCATCGAGCTGGGAGTCGGGTTCAACCCCGACATCACGGCGATCGAGAACGTGATCCTCAACGGCGTGATGATGGGGCTGTCACCGCGGGAGGCCAGGGAGCGGGTCGATGCGGTCTTCGAGTTCGCCGAGCTCGAGGAGTTCAAGGAGCTGCGCCTGAAGAACTACTCCTCGGGGATGACGGTGCGCCTCGCCTTCGCGGTGATGATCCAGGCGGACACCGACATCCTTCTGATCGACGAGGTGCTGGCGGTGGGAGATGCCTCCTTCCAGCAGAAGTGCGCCGACGTCTTCTACGACATGCGCGAGAGCGGTAAGACGGTCGTCCTCGTCACCCACGACATGGGCTCGGTCGAGACGTACTGCGACAGAGCGATGCTCATCCACGACGGCGACGTGATGCTGACCGGCGATCCCGAGGAGGTCTCGAAGGAGTACTTCAGGCTCAACTTCGAAGCCGCCGCATCGGATCCAGACGCGGTGATCCGCTCTCAGGAGGCGCTCGCGGACGAAGACGCGGAGCTGACTCCTCATGCACGGGTGGTCGAGGCGCAGATCGAAAACGAAGCCGGAGAGGCGGTGACCAGTCTGGAGCAGGGGTCGCCGATCAGGTTCAGGGCCGTGATCGAAGCCGTGATCGAGCTTCGCAACCCGGTCTTCTCATTCTTGTGCGTGACCAAGAACGGCACTCACGTCTTCGGGTTCCGCCGCCATCTCGACGGTCACGAGGGAGAGCCGGTGGCCGTGCCGGTGGGGGAGCGGATCGAACTGGGCGGTGAGGTCGACAACCGGCTCGCGCCGGGCCGCTACGTCCTCACCTGCTGGGTCTCCGGGGAATCGGACACGGTCGGCGTGGCGACGCAGATGGTCGGGATCGGCGATTTCACGATCTACGGCGGCACCCAATCGCTCGGACTGGTGGAGGTCGAGGCGGATGTGGACGCGAAGGTGGTCGAGGGGCGGGCTCGCGATGAGCGCTGAGG
>Ga0209023_10008223_pt1 | contig 10513 bp, 12 predicted proteins | sample LakOneMetagenome_FD_187468 | JGI IMG/M metagenome (GOLD analysis project Ga0209023, IMG submission 187468) | Freshwater and sediment microbial communities from Lake Erie, Canada (SPAdes) (version 2) | ecosystem: Environmental > Aquatic > Freshwater > Lentic | place: Lake Erie, Canada...
GGGGTGACGGGGGTGACGCGGTAATCGCGGTCAGGGCCGAGGCCCTCGACGCGGGCGAGTTCGGCAAGCCGGCGCTGCGAGCCGCGGCCGGACAGAACCGCGACGAGATCGATCGTCTCGGCGATCAGCGCGCGCGGGACGGTGACGACGGCTTCCTGAATGAGCTGTTCGAGTCGGCGCAGCGCGCCGATGGCGCTGCCGGCGTGGATCGTACCGACGCCGCCGGGGTGGCCGGTGCCCCAGGCCTTGAGCAGGTCGAGTGCCTCCGCGCCGCGAACCTCGCCGACCGGGATACGGTCTGGGCGGAGGCGAAGCGACGAGCGCACGAGGTCGGAGAGCGAGGCGACGCCATCCTTCGTGCGCATGGCGACAAGGTTCGGCGCGGCGCATTGCAGCTCGCGCGTGTCCTCGATGATGACGACGCGGTCGGTGGTCTTCGCGACCTCGACGAGCAGCGCGTTGGTGAGCGTGGTCTTGCCGGTCGATGTTCCACCAGCGACGAGGATGTTGGCCCGCGAAGCGACGCCCTGGCGAAGTGCTGCGGCCTGATCCGCCGACATGATGCCGGCCGCGACATAATCATCGAGGGTGAACACGGCGACGGCGGGTTTGCGAATCGCGAAGGCGGGTGCTGCGACAACGGGCGGCAACAACCCCTCGAACCGCTCTCCCGTCTCGGGCAGCTCGGCCGAGACACGAGGCGCACCCGCATGAACCTCAGCGCCGACATGATGGGCGACGAGACGGACGATACGTTCGCCGTCCGCTGCCGACAGCCGTTCACCCGTATCGGAAAGGCCCTCGGAGAGACGGTCGATCCAGAGCCGCCCGTCTGGATTGAGCATCACCTCGACGATGCCGGCGTCGTCGAGGTAGCGCGCGATGGCGGGGCCGAGCGCGGTGCGCAGCATCCGCGCGCCGCGCGCAAAGCCTTCTGAATTTTGGTGAGACGCCGCCATACAACCCCGATTCCATCGGGGCTGAGACAGGCCTTCCCCGGACGGGGATGATTAAAAGGGCCTGATTTTAGGCCGATTCAACAACGAAACAGTGTCGTAGTAGTGTAGCGCGCAAATACAGGAGAACGGCGGTCGCGATCCGATCTTGAAGACGGGATGGGGATAACTATTCGCCGTGCGCGAGACTTTCTTGATGCTGCGACTCGCTCACATCCTCGCTGATTTCCTGCCGCAGCTTCGGTCCCTTGGCGAGGCGTCGTCCGAGCGCGGTGACGAACTGATCATAGCGTTCACCGGCCTTGGCCTTGGCGGCCTGCGCTGCTGGCTCCGGCAAGGTGGGCGTGGTCGTGACCCAGTATTTGATGAACACGGCGAGGCTTTCCACGGCGATGCCGACATCGCGCTCGATCCGGGTCATGCGGCGATCGAGCTGGTCGAGCCGTTTGGTGATGACCGCCTCCTGGCGTTCGGCCGCATCCGGCGAGAGGAAGGATTCGATAGCCGCCTCTGCGACCAGCGACCGCGAATGATCGCGCCGCGCGGCGTGCTCCGCCAGGCGGTTCATGACGGCGGGATCGAGATAGACCGAAAGGCGCTGTTTACGGGGAGGCTTCGTCATCGGCGCCTCACATTTCCATGTTGTCGCCGGGATCGAGCGATACCTGGCGCGCTACGCCCTGCATCAGCCGGTTCATCCGGTTGTTGCGCACAGCATCGTCGTCAGTCTCGTCCCGGTCGGCATCTATCTCGAACGGGTTGTCGATCGGCTGTTTCTTCTCGACGGGTTTCACGCGGCTGAGTTCCGGTTGCTGGCGGCGCTCGGATTCGGTCGGATCTTCGTCGGCGGTTTGCCCGGCCTGATCGGCTTCGTCGGTCTGCGGACGCGGCGGCAGCGGGAGTGATGTCCAATCATCGGGTCGTGCCTGCTTCGGCGCGGTGAGCGCGGGTGGCGGCAGAATGCGTTCCTTGAAGCGGGCATCCTCGTAATAGCGTGCCTTCTTCGCGCGGATCGGCGGCGTGCCGGCCACCATCACGATCTCGTCGGCGGGCGGAAGCTGCATGATCTCGCCGGGCGTGAGCAGCGGCCGGGCGGTTTCCGAGCGCGACACCATCAAATGGCCGAGCCAGGGCGACAGCCGGTGCCCGGCGTAGTTCTTCATGGCCTTCATCTCGGTGGCGGTGCCCAGCGCATCCGACACGCGCTTGGCGGTGCGCTCGTCGTTGGTGGCGAAGCTGACGCGCACATGGCAGTTGTCGAGGATCGAATTGTTCGCGCCATAGGCTTTTTCGATCTGGTTGAGCGATTGCGCGATGAGGAAGCTTTTCAGCCCGTAGCCGGCCATGAAGGCCAGCGCTGACTCGAAGAAATCCAGGCGACCCAGCGCCGGAAATTCGTCAAGCATCAGCAGCAGCCGATGACGTCCTGCCTTGGCCTGCAAATCCTCGGTAAGACGCCGGCCAATCTGATTGAGCAGCAAACGGATCAGCGGCTTCGTCCTGTTGATGTCGCTGGGCGGCACGACGAGGTAGAGCGTCGTCGGGTGTTTCCCGCCCACGATGTCGGCGATCCGCCAGTCGCAGCGCCGCGTCACCTCGGCGACGACAGGATCGCGATAGAGGCCGAGGAACGACATGGCGGTGGACAGCACGCCGGAGCGCTCGTTGTCGGATTTGTTGAGCAGCTCCCGCGCGGCGCTGGCAATGACAGGGTGTGGCCCGGCTTCGCCGAGATGGGCGGTCTTCATCATCGCATCGAGTGTGGATTCGATCGGCCGCTTTGGATCGGACAGGAAAGCAGCGACGCCGGCCAGTGTCTTGTCGTCCTCGGCATAGAGGACGTGGAGGATCGCGCCGACCAGCAGGGCATGGCTGGTCTTTTCCCAATGGTTCCGCTTCTCCAGCGAGCCTTCGGGATCGACCAGGATGTCGGCGATGTTCTGGACGTCACGCACTTCCCATTCACCGCGGCGCACCTCGAGCAGCGGATTATAGGCTGCGGACTTCGGGTTGGTCGGATCGAACAGCAGAACGCGGCCATGCCGGGCGCGGAAACCGGCGGTGAGCTGCCAGTTCTCGCCTTTGATGTCGTGGACGATCGAACTGCCCGGCCAAGTCAGCAGCGAGGGCACGACAAGGCCGACACCCTTGCCTGAACGGGTCGGCGCGAAACACAGCACATGCTCCGGCCCATCGTGGCGCAGATAGGCGTGATCGTAGCGCCCCAGTACGACACCATCCGGGCCGAGAAGGCCGGCGTCATTCACTTCCTTCTTTTCGGCCCAGCGCGCCGAGCCATAGGTTTCGACCTTCTTGGCCTCGCGCGCCCGCCAGACCGACATGCCGATGGCGACGGCGATCGAGATGAAGCCGCCGGATGCGGCGATGAACGCGCCCTCGACGAATATCGCCGGGGCGTAGGCGTCGAAGCTGTACCACCACCAGAAGAAGGAAGGTGGCAGATAGAAGGGCCAGCCCAGAACCGAGAACCAGGCCGGGCCGAGTTGCGCCTGAAACCCGAGCTTCCACGCGACGTATTCGGTGGCGCCCCAGGTGGTGGCGAGCACGATCAGGAAGACGGTGAGGATCTGGCCCCAGAGGATTTTCGTTGCCGACATGACGGCGGTCCTTTCGCGATAGAGGTTAGAGGCCGAGCCCTCGCTTGCGGCCAAAACTCCAGTCGATCCCGCCATCGTCGCGGGCGACGCCGGAGACGTGTTTGCCGAGCTGCTTTTCGAGAGAGGGCGACCAGGGGACGAGCTGGAAGCCGAGCCCGTCGTCCAGCATGGCGAAACGGCCGGAGGCGAGCGCGAGACGTTGGCGGTAGGTGCCGGCGACATATTCGCCGCTGCCCGCGCGGTTGAACGGTCGGCCTGTCTCGGTGGCGAGCTTATCGCCAACCGCCTCCAGCTCACGGCGGCGCAGCGTGTCGATCAGCCCGCGATTGAAGGTAACGCGCTGGCCGTGTCGTTCGCCAAAACCCTGTCCGACCAGATGGTCGGTGCGGGCGTCCATGGCACCCCGAACCGCGGCGCCGAATCCACCTTCGGATAGCGCGGCCGGTTCACGGGCGATGTTCTGCCGGTCGAGCCAGGTTGCGCCCGTTGCCGTGATCTGCCGATCAATGTCGAGATCGGAGCGGACGGCGATCGCCACGCGCCGCTGCCCCTGTGCGTCATCGAACTTGCGCAGCTCGACGATTGAACCCGGTGCGCTGTCACCGGCTGAATCGAGGTCGGGCAGCTTGATATGGTGGGTGCGGCCATCGACACCATCGACCACGGCGTAGGCCGTGCCCTTCAGCTCGTCGTCCAGGCCGCGATCGACCAGCCGGCCGATGATCGGCGTATCGAGGCTCTCGGCCGCGAGCACATAGCTGGCCGAGCCGCGCTCGATGCCGCGTTCGGTCAATGCCCGGTGCATCCGTTTGATGATGTCGCCGCGCTCACCAAGTTCGCGCAACGTCGTCTCGGCCTTCTCGTCGATCATCCATTGGCCGGGGCCAATCTGTTCAGAGAGGCCGAGCGCTTCCAGCTTGCGGAGCCGCCCGACTTTCAGTGTGTGATATTCATCGGGTCGAACGTTCGCGTCGGCCGCCATGTCGATCATGCCTGTGTCGCCGCCGTCGCGAACAAGCTGGCGATCGAGCTGGGTCCAGCGCTCCGCCTCGACCTGACGTTCCAGATTGCGGCGAATGTCGAGATCGGTGCGTGGCCCGAGTTCCTGGGTGACGAGATCGGTGGCGCGGGCGCGCATTCCCTCCTTGATGTAGTCACGAGCAATGACGAGATCCTGGCCGTCATCGGCACGGCCTCGCACGATGATATGGACGTGCGGGTTGTCGGTGTTCCAGTGATCGACGCCGGCCCAATCGAGCTTCGTGCCGAGATCCTTTTCCATCTGCCCCATGAGATCGCGGGCGAAGCTCTTGAGGTCCGCCATATCCACCGCGTCCTCCGGCGAGACGATGAAGCGGAAGTGATGGCGATCGTCCTGGCACCGCTCGGCGAAGGCACGGCCATCCACTTCATCGGTCTCCGGCCCGAACAGCCGCGCCTTCTCCCCGTCACGGGTCACGCCCTCACGGCGCAGGTAAGTGAGATGGGCGGCGAGAGGTGCGGCGCGTGCCGTGTGCCGGACGACGCGCGTCTTGATCACCACGATGCGCGAGCGCCCGGTCAGAAGGCGGTTAGCGCGCACGCTTGCCGTGCGCCCGCGTCCGAAGGTCGAGCGATTGCCGGGAGTGATCTTGCCCGAGCGCGAAACGCGGGCGCCGGCCTTCTTCGCCGCCGCCAGGGCTTGCGCGATGAAGGGGCGGGCAGCCTGGGCGCGTGTCGAGCGGATGCGGCCTGGCCGGATGCGGAAATCGCTGTCTCCGGTCATGGTCGATGCCCCGCACATCGCGCCAAGGCGCGGAAACGCATGAGAAATTGGCGTTGCCGCGAGGTGCGAGAAAATCCCGCACCTCGTAAAATCGCCTCATAACCTATTGAAACAACACAACCGACCGACGCCGCACCTCGCGGCTTTTTATCTCGCCATCGTCCGGTTGTAGTGCCTGCCTCCCACCTCCGCGCCCTCTTGGATACGCGAGAGTGCGATATGCTGCGAAAGCCGTAGCGCGCCATCATCGCGGTTCTCCGGCAGTCGTGCGCGTGACGAACAGGCCGTTCGACTGCGGCGCGATGGCTGAAACATCGCGCACCGTGGTCGCATCCCCGGTGCCATCCGCAGGACGCTCGGTCGGCATGGAAGCGGTGCTTGCCGTGCGCCCGGACTGCGCGATGAACAGCGGAGCGCGTGTCCAGGCCGATCGGTCGATGGCGGCTATGACGGTAAGATTCGTGCCACCAGAACCGTCGATGATCGGCGCGAGCAGCGCGACATAGGCGCGGGTTTCGGCGGGCAATGGGCGGCCGGCAAGCGACGCCTCGTAGCGTCCGGGGCCGGCATTGTAGGCCGCGAGAAATCCCGGCGAGCCGTAGCGATCGTGCAGCTCGCGAAGATAGGCCGTGCCCGCGAGTATGTTGTCGCGCGGATCGTAGGGATCGCGACCAAGACCATGCCGGGCGCGCAAATCAGTCCAGGTCGCGGGCATGATCTGCATCAGGCCCACCGCGCCGGCAGAGGACACCGCGCGCGGTTCTCCAGCGCTTTCGGCACGCATCACTGCCCTGATCCATGCGATCGGAATGCCGAAGCGCCGCGATGCCTCGGCGATGTGATCGGCATAGGGATCGCGCGGCGATGGCCGGGCGACGGGCACATCCTGCGCCATCGTGATCGTCGGCATGACGCTCGCGATGGAAAGGCCGGAAAGGAGAAGGAGAGCCATGCGCCGGGCAGCGCAGTGCAGCCCGGACGCACGCGGATGGCTCGTCGATGAGCGGCGAGCAGCCATCGCTCAGTCCTTCTCGCCGCGATCACGCGGACGCGACCATTGCAGCGACCATGACGCCCCGGCATCGTCGTCGCGGAACAGATTGGCGCGGATCGGATGCGGGAATGTGGGGTCGTCGATCAGCAGCGCGATGTATTCGCCGGCCTTCTCGCCGGTGCGTTTCCAGGCCGCGCCGATCTCCGGGCCTGTTTCGTTGCTCATACCGTCGAAGAGGTGAACGCGATAATCTGGTGCGTTCTCCGCGTCGGACGGTTCAGCCGGGACGATGATGATGTCCTGTTGCAGCGAGATCGTTGCGAAATTTCCGATGAAGCCGGTCTCGTCGCGTGTGAATTCACCAATCTGGGGCATGACAGTCTCCTTGGCGGTGCAGTTGGGAAAGCCACCGGCGAGCACCGCGCCCGCCGATGGGGAAGCGGTCAGCGTGGCGTTGCCGTGGTCTGGGCACGCCATTCGAAGCGGCCGGTTCCGTCCTCGTCGGTCCACAGCGGAACGGCGCGGCCGATGATCGGATCGGTCGAGATCAGACCGAAGTAGCGGCCGTCGAGGCTGTCGTGGACTTGCCAGTTCATGAGGAAGACTTCGCCGGTCGGGATGCGGCGGCAGCCCTGCCAGACAGGAAGATCACGGCCGGCACGATCATGTTCGAGCGCTGTGCCGACCTCGATGCCATCCACCGTGATGGTGAGGTTCGAGCGGCAAACGGTCTGCCCCGACACGGCGAGGATACGCTTCATCAGCGGCACGCCCTTGGGCAGATAACCGCGCTCGCTGAGGAACGTCGCCAGCGGCTCGGGCGCATCGACGGCAACCAGATCGGTGACTTCGAATGGTCCGTAGAAGTCGATCGAGTAGAAGCCGATTGGCGCGCTGGCCGATGCGTTCCAGATCAGCTTGACCGGCATCGGCGTGAGGCCGGGATAGCCGACGCCCATGATCGCGAGCGCGCCCGCAAGCATGATCCCTGCGCGGCTCAAGGCTCGGCCCTCCGGCGCAGGAGGAACGCGCGATGATGGTCGCGCGTGTAGGTGCGCGGCTCATGGCCGGCGGTGAGCCGGTTATGGACGTGGCGCCAGTGATCTGGCGATACCGTGTCCAGATCGATGCCGAGACGTTCGATAGCGTCGATCGTTTGCAGCACGCGCTCGACCTTGGGCCAGCCTTCAACCTTCAGCAGGATGTCGCCGCCCGGCCGCACGAAGGGCAGCGTCTGGTAGGCTTCGCCGCGCGATACGGTGTGCACGATGTCGATGCGCGAGATGATCGTGCCGAAGTCGTTCGACGCCCAGCGGACGAAGGCGAAGATGGTGCCGGGCCGGAAGGAAAGGACGCGCCGCCTGCGATCGAGAATCTGTTCGTGGGCGTGCGTGCCGAAGCGAATCCAGTTCTCGATCTTCTTCTCCACCCATGTCAGCTCGACATGGGTGAGCGTGTCGTGGGGGAGCGCGGCCGGCGACGGGCCGCCGCGCATGCGGGAGGCCGCGATGCCGGTCATGGTGTGTCTCCTGGGGTTGAAGAGAATTCGCGCGCGAGCAGCTCGCGGAGCATGTCGGCGACGGTGACGCCGCGTTGGAAGGCGATGATCTTGATCCGCCCCCGCAGCTCCGGCGTGATGTCGATGGTCAGGCGGGCGGTGAAACCCGCTGGATCGATGCTCGGCACCGGTGCGGCTTCGGCGTGTTTGACCCAGGCGTCGGGATCGCTGGGGCGCGCGGCAAATCCGCGTCTTGGGGATCGCTCGCTCATGGCGCGATCCTCTCGATCTCGGTGACGAGCGCGGCGATCTCGCGCGCGGCGGGACCGTCCTCGTCCATCTCGAAGGCGAGCCGGCCGGACTGCGCCGCATCGGCGTAGATCACGCGCTGACCGATGGTGTTGCGCAGCACGGGCGGATCGTGATCGGCGAGCGTCTGGGCCGTCTCGCGGGCAATCACCGTGCGCGCTCCGCAGCGATTGAGGGCGAAACGCGCGCGAAGTTCCGGCCGGTAGATGCGCGCCTCCGACAGAAGCGCCAGCATCTCGGCCGATGCCCATCCGTCGAGTGGCGACGGCTGCACCGGGATCAGCACAAGGTCGGCGGCGAGCAGCGCCGAGCGCATCAGCCCGGCGACACGCGGCGGCCCGTCGATCACGACATGATCGACGTCGTGCGCCAGCTCGGGCGCCTCACGGTGCAGCGTATCGCGCGCCAGGCCGACGACGCCGAACAGGCGCGGAAGGCCGCTACGGCTGCGCTGTTGCGACCAGTCGAGTGCGGAGCCTTGCGGGTCGGCATCGAGCAGCGTGATGCGCTTGCCGCGACCGGCCCATTCGCCGGCGAGATGCAGCGCCAGCGTCGTCTTGCCGACGCCGCCTTTCTGGTTGAGGAGCGCAATGATCATCGCGCACCTCCCGATCGTGGCCGAAGGGGCAGTTCGGGCGCGGAGGAATCTCGTGCTGGCTCGGAGACAGGCCCGCCGCTCTTCCTGGCGGCCGTGCTGAGGCCTCGGGCGGTGTCGCGAATGAGCTTTTGCACATCGCGCGCGCGCTCTTCAAAGTTAGAATCTTGGTTAGACTCTAAGTTAAGGGCGCGATTCCGGCTTTTGTCTCCGTGCGTTAGACCCGGTTTCGGTTCCTGATAGCACGAGCCTCGGGTTCCCGATGGCACGATAGTTGGGGTTCCCGATAGCACGAGGCTATCCACAGATTGTCCACAGGCCGGGGAAGGCTCGAAGGCGAGCAGAACGCGGCCGCCGATCTCGGTTTCGAGGAACAGCGTGTAGCCCGGCAGCGGCTGGCGGCGGATGATGTCGCGCAGCTCGAATGCGAAGCGTTTGAACGGCGACAGGCTGCCGGATTTCTGATGGAGGTGGCGGAAGTCGAACCGCCAGCCATCACGCTGGCGACCGCCGTGCTTGCGCACCAGGCGGTAGAGCCAGCGATCGAGCCCGCCCGTGAGATCGAAATAGGCGCGGTCGATCGTCAGCACGAGTGCGTCGTCGAGGACCGCGCGATAGAACCAGTCCGGCACGATCAGTTCGATCCCGGCCGGCTTGCCGTCGCGATCCGTCCGCTCCTGCCACTCGTTGATCCACGAGAAACGATGTCGCCGGCCTTCAGCCGGTTGCCGGATCGAGGTGGAGACGGTGGTCGATTGCAGGCGATCGAGCGCGGCCTTGAGGCGCTGATAGTCGCGCAGGCTAGTGCCGCGCCCGACGAACATCAGGATTTCGTAGGGCGTGGCGGCCATCAGCCGGGAGGTGCGCAGGCCGGCGTCACGGGCCTCGACGATCTGGCTGGCGGCCCAGATCAGGATGTCGGCATCCCAGATGGTCGCCATGCCGTGATCGGGCACGGCCTCGACGCGGATCGAGACGTTGCCGGCCGCGAAGTCGATCGGGGCGACGCGATGCGATTTGGAGAGGGAGAAAAACGGATAGGCCATGAGATCCTGCGCGTCTCGTGGCGCGAAGTCGCCGGGGAGCGCCCGGAACAGGTCGAGCTGTCCGCGCTCCGAAAGGGACCGGGGCTGCGCCGCCATCTGGAATCCGGTCAGCGAGTAAAGCGACCGGCATGGGCCGTCGGCGCAGGCGTCTGGCGCTTGGCCGGGAGCACGCTGCCACGCGGATCGGAGGTGGACGTCACGGCGCCGCGCGCGGCCCACGCTTCAAGATCGTCGACGGCATAGACGACGCGGCCACCGAGCTTGCGGTAGGCCGGCCCCGTTCCGTAGGTCCGATGCTTTTCGAGTGTGCGGGCGGAGAGGCTGAGAAATTCGGCCGCTTCCTTGGTGCGCAGGAAGCGCGGCGGCAAAACGGCGAGTTCGGGTCGCATGGATCGGGCCTCCGTGGGTTCGTTAGGGCCGCCGGGAAACGGCGGGTGACGAAGGCCACGATGGCGAAGCACGACCGGCGAGATGCAGGGCGAATTCAGGGGGGCCTAAATTCGCCCACCGCCAAACGACGGGGGACCGGCTAGGATTGCCGGCGATGACGAAGCAGCGTGCGATAGCCTCCCGCGATCATGGCGCGGGCATCCCTGAGCAGGGATTTGATGGCGTGGCGCGAGGAGGAAGCCTGCCAGTCGTCGCGCCCGAGCGGGTCGATGCGAAATACGACTTGCGCAATCTCTTGCTGGGTTGCGCCATGGCGCCAGCCGTCGAACGCTTGTAGCATCC
>Ga0209023_10008224_pt1 | contig 10512 bp, 9 predicted proteins | sample LakOneMetagenome_FD_187468 | JGI IMG/M metagenome (GOLD analysis project Ga0209023, IMG submission 187468) | Freshwater and sediment microbial communities from Lake Erie, Canada (SPAdes) (version 2) | ecosystem: Environmental > Aquatic > Freshwater > Lentic | place: Lake Erie, Canada | collected...
GCGGCGGCCGACGCGTACGCGCCGTACTCGCACGTGCGCGTCGGGGCGGCGGCGCTGGTGGACGACGGGCGGATCGTGCGCGGGTGCAACGTGGAGAACGCCTCCTACGGGCTCACGCTGTGCGCCGAGTGCGGCCTGGTCTCGGATCTCGCCGCGACCGGCGGCGGGCGGCTGGTCGCGGTGTCGGTGGTGGCCGGCGACGGGAGGTACCTCGCGCCATGCGGTCGGTGCCGCCAGCTTCTGTTCGAGTTCGGCGGCGCCGACGCGCTGGTCGACACCGGCGGCCCCGAGCCGACGACCGTCGGGGCCCTCCTCCCCGGCGCCTTCGGCCCCGACGACCTGGTCACCCGTGCCGACTGAGCCCGCGACCCCCATCCCGATCCTGCGTGCCGTTCTGGTCAATATCCGGCAGAACTGCACGCAGGTTCGCCGGGGTGGGGCCGAGGGAGGTCTTGATGGCGACTGACGTGCTGGAGGTGATCCGGACGAAGCGGGACGGCGGCGTGCTCAGCGACGAGCAAGTCCGGTTCTTCATCGAGGGGTACACCGACGGGTCGATCGCCGACGAGCAGGCGGCGGCGCTGCTGATGGCCATCGTGTTCCGGGGTCTGGACCCGCGCGAGCTGGCCACCTGGACGGCCGCCATGATCGAGTCGGGCACCCGGCTCGACCTGTCGGGCGTCGGCAAGCCCACGGTCGACAAGCACTCGACCGGTGGCGTCGGCGACAAGGTGTCGCTGATCCTCGCTCCCCTCGTCGCGGCGTGCGGCGCCGCGGTGCCCCAGCTCTCGGGCCGCGGGCTCGGCCACACCGGCGGCACGCTCGACAAGCTCGAGGCCATCCCGGGCTGGCGGGCCACCTTGTCGACGGCCGAGGTGCTGCACATCCTCTCGACCTCGGGGGCGGTCATCTGCGCGGCGAGCGACGACCTGGCGCCGGCCGACCGCAAGCTCTACGCGCTGCGCGACGTCACGGGCACGGTCGAGGCGATCCCGCTGATCGCCAGCTCGATCATGTCGAAGAAGATCGCCGAGGGCACCGAGTCGCTCGTCCTGGACGTCACGGTGGGGTCCGGCGCGTTCCTCCCCTCCCTCGACCAGGCCCGGCTCCTGGCCGAGACCATGGTGGGCATCGGTGCCGACCACGGCGTGCGGACCGTGGCCGTGCTCACCGACATGGACGCACCCCTCGGCCGAGCCTGCGGCAACGCGCTCGAGGTCACCGAGTCCATCGAGGTGCTGCAAGGGGGCGGGCCCGACGACGTGCGGGAGGTCACCCTGGCGCTCGCCCGCGAGATGGTCGCCCTCGCCGGGCTGGCCGTCGACCCGGCCGAGGTGCTGGCCTCCGGAGCGGCCATGGAGGCGTTCGACGTGATGATCCGCGCCCAGGACGGCGACCCGGAGGCGCCCCTGCCCCAGGCCGAGTTCGTGCGCACCGTGCCCAGCCCGGCGGCCGGCTTCATCCGCCGGCTCGATGCCAAGGCGGTCGGCGTCGCCGCGTGGCGGCTCGGCGCCGGGCGGGCCCGCAAGGAGGATCCCGTGAGCGCGGCCGCCGGGATCGTCTGCCTGGCCAAGCCGGGCGACCGGGTCGAGGTGGGCCAGCCGTTGCTCGAACTGCACACCGACGACGACGGCCGCCTCGACGCCGCGGTTGCGGCCCTGGCCGAGGCCATCGAGCTCGGCCCCGAACCGGCCGAGCCCCGCCCGCTGGTCATCGAGCGCATCGGCTGAGCCTGCGGCGCGGCGCGGCGCGACGGGCTCCGGGCCCGTTCGGGCTCGAACGAGCGGCCGTTCGGTACCGTGACGGCCCATGGTGCTCGACGACGACCAGCTCGCCACGTGGGATCGCGACGGCTTCCTCGTCCTGCCCGACGTGGCCAGCATCGACCAGTGCCGGGCGCTCATCGAGCGGGCCGAGGCCACCGTCGCCGAGCTCGACCCGGTCGGCGACGAGGTGTCGATCTTCTCCACCCACGAGCAGACCCGCACCTCCGACGAGCACTTCCTCGGCTCGGGCGGCGCCGTGCGCTGCTTCTTCGAGGAGGAGGCGTTCGATGCCGACGGGCGGCTATCGGTGCCGATCAGTCGAGCCATCAACAAGATCGGGCACGCGCAGCACGACCTCGACCCCGTGTACGGCCGGTTCGCCCGGGCCCCCGTGCTGGCCGACCTCGCCGCCGACCTGGGCTTCACCGCGCCGCTGCTCCTGCAGTCGATGCACATCTTCAAGCAACCCCACATCGGTGGCGAGGTGACCTGCCACCAGGACGCGACGTTCCTCGGCACCACGCCCGACACGGTGGTGGGCTTCTGGTTCGCCCTCGAGGACGCCACGCTCGACAACGGCTGCCTGTGGGCCGAGCCCGGCGGGCATCGCGGTCCGTTGCGCAAGCGGTTCGAGCGGTGCGGACCGTCGGACGCGGCGGGCACCCGCTTCGTCGACCTCGACCCCTCGCCACTCCCGGTGCCCGGCGAGGGCTCCACCCTCGTCCCGCTACCCGTCGCCGCCGGGTCCCTCGTCGTCCTCCACGGCCTGCTGCCCCACTGGTCGGGCCCCAACCGCTCCGAGCGCTCCCGCCAGGCCTATTCGCTCCACCTCGTCGACGGCTGCGCCGACTACCCCGCGACCAACTGGTTGCAGCGACCCGAAGGCCTGCCGCTGCGGGGCTTCTGATGCCGGTGACGCTGCGGCCGATGACCGCCCGCGACCTGCCCCTGCTGGCCGGCTGGCTGGCCCAGCCCCACGTGGCCGAGTGGTGGCAGGGCGAACCGAGTGACCTGCCCGCGGTCCGGGCGAACTACGCCGGCCACCTCGACGGGAGCGAGCGGATCCACATGACGGTGATCCTGCTCGACGACCGCCCGGTCGGCTGGCTCGAGTGGTACTGGCTCCGCGACCACCTCGACTACGCCGAGGGTCTCGAGCTCCCGCCCGACGGGTTGGGGGTCGACCTCGCCGTCGGCGAGCCCGCAGCGTTGGGCGCCGGCGTCGGACGAGCCGCGCTCGCCCACCTCTGCGCCGTCGTCGTCCCGGCCGAGGCCCCGACGGCCCGCCACGTCTTCATCGATCCCGACCCGGCCAACCAACGGGCCATCCGCTGCTACACCGCGGCCGGCTTCACCCCCACCGGCGACCTCCTCCCCGACCCCGCCGCCCCCGGCGCCACCCGCCTGCTCCTCCGCCTCGACCTCCCCTGACCGGCCATCAGCGCGCACGTCGTGCACCCTGGCCCGGCTTCCGTTCGTCCTTGCACGACGTGCAGGGGGACGGCGAAGCGGGCGCCTCCCGGGACCGGCGCACATCGTGCAACCGGTACCGGGGAGCGACACGGGTTGCACGTCGTGCGAACAGTACGGCGGGCGGCTCGACCTCGCGCCGGTACCATTCGGCCATGAGACGCACAGTTGACCGATGCGGGAAGGTCCCGCCCACCCGAGCCACGACGACCGGGCGAGGGCGATGACCCCCCGGCTGCCGCTCGAGGCGATCCGGCGGGCGCCGAAGGTGCTGTTGCACGACCACCTCGACGGGGGCCTTCGGCCCACCACCGTGATCGAGCTGGCCGCCGAATACGGCTACGACGGGTTGCCCACCACCGATCCCGACGACCTCGCCGCGTGGTTCGTCCAGGGCGCGAACCGCCGCAACCTCGAGCTGTACCTCGAGACCTTCGCCCACACCACCGGGGTGATGCAGCACCGCGACGCCATCGAGCGGGTGGCGGCCGAGTGCGCCGAGGACCTCGCGGCCGACGGGGTCGTCTACGCCGAGGTGCGGATGGCGCCGGAGCTGCTGCTCGAGGCCGGCCTGCACCTCGACGACGCGATCGAGGCCATGCTCGCCGGCTTCCGGACCGGGTCCGCGGGTCGGCCCATCGAGATCGGGCTCATCGTCACCGCGATGCGCCACGCGTCGAACTCGAAGGCGGTGGCCGAGGCCGCCCTGCGCCACCGCGACCACGGCGTCGTCGGGTTCGACATCGCCGGCGGCGAGGCCGGCCACCCGCCGACCCGGCACCTCGATGCGTTCCGGCTGATCGCCGAGAACAACTTCCACATCACCATCCACGCCGGCGAGGCCTTCGGGCTCCCGTCGATCTGGGAGGCGGTCCAGCTCTGCGGGGCGGAACGGCTGGGCCACGGCGTCCGCATCGTCGACGACATCGTGGTGGCCGACGACGGGTCCGTGCAGCTCGGCCGGCTGGCCAGCTTCGTGCGCGACCGGCGGGTGCCGTTGGAGATGTGCCCGACGTCGAACATCAACACCGGCGTGTGCGACACGATCGCCGAGCACCCGATCGGCCTGCTGTCCCGCCTCCGCTTCCGGGTCACCCTCAACACCGACAACCGGCTCATGAGCGACGTGAGCATGACCAGCGAGATGGCCGGGCTCGTCGAGGCGTTCGGGTACGGCTGGTCCGACCTCGAATGGCTCACCGTCAACGCCATGAAGAGCTCGTTCTGGCCCTTCGACAAGCGCCTGCGCATCATCAACGAGCAGATCAAGCCGGGCTACGCCTCCCTCAAAGCATCGACCCTCGGCAGCAACCTCGCCGGCTGACGCTCCGGGGCGGTCAGAGCCCGATGGGATGCCAGACGGTCTTGATCTCGCAGAAGGCGAGGATGCGCTGCGGGCCTCGGGGCGTTGCGGTCCAGTCGGGCTCGGCCGCCGGCGCTCGCAGGACCCGCTTGGTGTTCTCGGCGGCTCGTCCCTCGAGATCGGCCGCCAAGGCTCGATCGCCGGCCACGCCGCCGAGGTCGATGGCGTTGACGTCGAGGTGGTCGGCCAACCAGGGGCCGAGCTCGGCGGCCCGGCCCGTCAACAGGTTGACCACGCCGCCGGGTACGTCGGACGTGGCGAGGGCTTCGGACAGGGTGACCGCCGGGAGCGGCCGCTCGGCCGAGCTCACGACCACGCAGGTGTTCCCCGCGGCGACCATCGGCGCCACCACCGAGACCAGGCCGAGCAGGCTGGATCCCTGCGGAGCCAGCACGGCCACCACCCCGGTGGGCTCGGGGATCGAGAAGTTGAAGTACGGCCCGGCCACCGGGTTCGACGAGCCGGCGACCAGCGCGATCTTGTCGGTCCAGCCGGCGTACCAGACCCACCGGTCGATGGCCGCGTCGACCGCCTTGGCCGCCTTCGTGGCGCTGAGCCCTTCGGCGGCGGCCACCTCGTCGGCGAACTGCTGGCGTCGACCCTCCATGATCTCCGCCACCCGGTACAGGACCTGGCCGCGGTTGTAGGCGGTCGACGCGGCCCACCCGGGGAACGCGGAGCGGGCCGCCACCACGGCATCGCGGGCGTCCTTGCGGGAGGCGTGGGCCACGTTGGCGAGGAAGCGGCCCTTGGCGTCGGCCACCTCGTACACCCGGCCCGACTCGGATCGCGGGAACTTCCCGCCCACGTACAGCTTGGCCGTCCGCCGCACCTCCAACCGATCGGCCATCACGCGTCGGCCTCGGTGCGGAGGTAGGCGGCGAGGCCGGCCCGGCCGCCTTCGCGACCGAACCCGCTCTCCTTGTAGCCCCCGAACGGCGAGGTGGGGTCGAAGCGGTTGAACGTGTTGGCCCACACCACCCCGGCGCGGAGCTGCCCGGCCATCCAGAGGATGCGCGAGCCCTTCTCGGTCCACACGCCGGCCGACAAGCCGTACGGCGTGTTGTTGGCCTTGGCCACCGCCTCCGCCGGCGTGCGGAACGTCAGCACCGACAGGATCGGTCCGAAGATCTCCTCGCGGGCGATGCGATGGCTCTGGGACACCCCGGTGAACACCGTCGGCGCATGCCACCAGCCCCGCTCGGGCAGGTCGCACTCGGGCTGCCACCTCGTCGCCCCCTCGGCTTCGCCCGCCGCCACCAGGGCGGTGATGCGGTCGAGTTGCTCACCCGAGTTGATGGCCCCGATGTCGGTGTTCTTGTCGAGCGGGTCACCGAGCCGCAAGGTGCCGAGGCGCCGCTTGAGCCGGGCCACCACCGCGTCGTGGACCGACTCCTGGACGAGCAGCCGCGAACCCGCGCAGCACACGTGGCCCTGGTTGAAGTAGATCCCGTTGACGATGCCCTCGACCGCCTGGTCGATCGGCGCGTCGTCGAACACGATGTTGGCCGCCTTGCCTCCCAGTTCCAACGTGAGCTTCTTGCCGGTCCCCGCCACCGATCGGGCGATCGCCTTGCCCACCTCCGTCGAGCCGGTGAACGCCACCTTGGCCACCCCCGGGTGCTCGACCAGGGCCCGCCCCGTCTCGCCGGCGCCGGTGACGATGTTGACGACGCCCGGCGGCAGGTCGGCCTGCTGGCAGATCTCGGCGAAGGCCAGCGCGGTGAGCGGCGTGGTCTCGGCCGGCTTGAGCACCACCGTGTTGCCACAGGCCAGCGCGGGGGCGATCTTCCACGCCAGCATCAGCAGCGGGAAGTTCCAGGGGATGACCTGGCCGGCCACGCCGAGCGGCTGCGGGTCGGGCCCGAGGCCGGCCCAGTCGAGCTTGTCGGCCCAGCCTGCGTGGTAGAAGAAGTGGGCGGCGACGAGGGGCAGGTCGACGTCGCGGGTCTCGCGGATCGGCTTGCCGTTGTCGATCGACTCCAGCACCGCCAGCTCACGCGACCGTTCCTGGATGAGCCGGGCGATGCGGAACAGGTACTTGCCCCGCTCGGCGCCCGGCCGCTTCGACCAGCGGGCGAACGCCCGCTGCGCGGCCTTCACGGCCCGGTCGACGTCGGCCGCCCCCGCCTCCGCCACGTCGGCCAGGTGCAGGCCGGTGGCCGGATCGACCGAGGCGAACGACGTGCCGCTCGCCGGGTCGACGAACTCGCCGCCGATGAACAGGCCGTAGCTCGACCGGATGGTGGCCAGCGAGCGGGCCTCCGGCGCGGGTGCGTACTCCCACGTCGGCGTCACCAGATCCGGCACCCCGCCCGTCACCGCCATCAGTCGAGGGTGACGCGGTCGGCGGAGTGGTAGCGGCCCGTGCGTTGGGTGGCCCGCTGCATGAGGACGTCGTTGAGCAGCGACGACGCCCCGAACCGGAAGCGGTCGGGCCGCAGCCACTCGGCGCCGGCCGTCTCGTGCACGAGGACGAGGTACCGGATCGCCTCCTTGGCGGTGCGGATGCCGCCGGCCACCTTCACGCCCACGATGGTGCCCGTGGCCTCGGCGAAGTCGCGGACCGCTTCGAGCATCACGAGGGTGACGGGTGGGGTGGCGGCCGGGCTGACCTTGCCGGTGGAGGTCTTGATGAAGTCGGCGCCGCCGGCCATGGCCAGCCACGACGCCCGCCGCACGTTGTCGAGCGTGGCCAGTTCGCCCGTCTCGAGGATGACCTTGAGGTGGGCGTCGCCGCAGGCCGCCTTCACCTGGCGGACCTCGTCGAGCACCAGGCCGTACCGGCCGGAGAGGAACGCTCCACGGTCGATGACCATGTCGATCTCGTCGGCTCCATCGGCCACCGCACCCCGGACGTCGGCCAGCTTGACCTCCATCGACGCCCGGGCCGACGGGAACGCCGTCGCCACCGAGGCCACCGCCACCGAGGATCCGGCCACCGCCTGGCGGGCCACCGCCACGAGGTCCGGGTACACGCACACGGCGGCCACGCTCGGACAGGTCGGGTCCCCCGGCTCGGGTTGGATCGCCTTGGCGCACAGCGCCCGCACCTTGCCCGGGGTGTCGGCCCCCTCGAGGGTCGTGAGGTCGGTCATGGCGATCGCGGTGTCGAGCGCCCACCGCTTCGATTCCTTCTTGATCGAACGGGTGGCCAGCCCGGCGACCCGCCCTTCGGCCCCCACCTGGTCGACCCCGGGCAGCCCGTGGAGGAACCGCCGCAGCGCAGCATCCGACCCGCTCGCGGCCACGAGGTCGTCGGCCGTGACGACCGGACTCACCGCAGCGACTGCCATCCGGCCATCGTACGGGCCCCCGTTCGCCGGCGCGCCCGCCGTCGCACCGCCCCGGCAGGTGGCAGCATCGGCGCCGTGAAGACCACCGTCGTCGACCACCCACTCGCCCCGCAGCTGCTCACCCGCATCCGCGATGAGCACACCGACATGGCGGCGTTCCGGCAGGCCACCGACACGCTGTCGCAGCTCATCGTCTACGAGGCCAGCCGTTCACTTGCCACCGAGGAGGTCGCCATCACCACACCGATGGGGCCGACCACCGGGGTCCGCATCGCCCGGCCGCCGCTGGTGGTCCCGGTGCTGCGGGCCGGGCTGGGCATGCTCGGCGCGGTCCTGCATCTGCTGCCGGAGACGGCCACCGGGTTCATCGGCGTGGCCCGCAACGAGGAGACGTTCCAGCCCGAGCCCTACATGAACTCGGTCCCCGCCGACCTGCACGGGCGACCCGTGCTGGTGCTCGACCCGATGCTGGCCACCGGCGGATCGCTCGAGCACGCCTGCCGCATCCTGGCCGACCGCAACGCCGGCCCCATCACCTGCGCCTGCATCCTGGGCGCCCCCGAGGGCATCGCCCACCTCGACAACACCGGCCTGGTCGCCGAGCTCGTGCTCGCGTCGGTCGACGAGCGGCTCAACGAGCAGGCCTACATCGTCCCCGGCCTCGGCGACGCCGGCGATCGCCTCTTCGGCACCGCCTGAACGCCGTTCTCGGGAATCTGGACCGGGTCATGCGCGTCCAGACTCCCGAGAACCGTGGAAAGGCCATACGGTCGAGGCCATGCTTCCTCTGCGGTTCGTGGCGTACCACCGGCTCGACGGGCAGCCGCATGTGGTGGTGGACGGGTCGGGGACGGCGGGGACCAGGTTGACGTTGTCGCACTGGCCGGGGAGCCCGACGCCGCACGAGGTGGCCGACGATCTCTCGGCCCAGATCGCGTTCCGGGCGCTCGACCACCCCGATTGGTTCGACGGGATCGACGTCGTCAGCAACAACCACTTCGACCAGGACGGGCTGTGCAGCGCCTACGCCCTCGTGGATCCCGCCGGCGCACTGACCCGACGGGAACGGGTGATCGACCTGGCCCGGGCCGGCGACTTCGGCACCTGGGAGCACCGCGACTCGGCCCGGCTGGCCATGGCCATCGCCTCTTACGACGACCCGGACCGCTCACCGCTGGCGCTCCCCGCCGGCTACGAGGACCGCTGCGGGTTCCTCTACGAGACGCTGCTCCCGATGCTGCCCGACCTGCTCGACGACGTGGCCACCGTCGAGCCGCTGTGGGCCGAGGAGGACGCTCACCTGCAGGCCGGGCTCGACGCCATCGCCACGGGCACGGTCACCGTCGACGAGGACCCCGAGCTCGACCTCGCGGTCGTCACCGTCCCCGACGCCTGGGCCGACGAGGTCGCCACCCGGTTCACGATGCAACGGTCGGATCCGGTCCATCCGATGGCCATCAACCAGTCGACCGCGTGCCTGCGGCTGATGGTCGTCCACGGCGATGCCATCCGCTTCGAGCAGCGCTACGAGACGTGGGTGATGCACCCGAGCTCGCCCGTTGCGCCCCGCCAGGACCTGCGCGACCTGGCGGCGCTCCTCACGGCCGCCGAGCCCTCCGGCGCGACCTGGCGCGGCGACGGGCCGAACGCCCTCACCCCCCGCCTCGCCGTGGCGGACGGGGTCAGCCGGTTGTCGACGCCCGCCGTCCACGCCATCGCCGCGGAGTTCTTCGCCGCCGCCCCACCGGCCTGGGACCCGTTCGCACCGGGCTGAGCCACCCCTTCTCGGGACTGTGGACGCGTCCATGCGCGTCATGACTCCCGAGAACCGTAGGAACTGCGGGAGGGGTGGTGGTCAGGACAAGGCGAGGGTCGTCGTGACGACGGCGGCGAGGGCGTCGAGGGCCGCGTCGGCGGCCGCTCGGGCGTCGGCCAGGCCGTCGGGGCCGGGCGCGACTGAGCTGATCACCTCGATGTAGGCCTTGAGCTTCGGTTCGGTGCCGCTCGGGCGGACGATGACGCGGGCGTCGGCCATGCGGAAGATCAGGACGTTCGAGGGCGGGAACGGGGAGCCGGGGGGCGGCGAGGCCAGGTCGTCGATCCGTTCGACGGGACGGCCGGCCAGCTCGGTCGGTGCATCGGTGCGCAGCCGGCCCATCGCCGTGGCGATCTGCTTCAACCCGGCGAGCCCTTCGGCCCGGAACGAGAGCTGGCGGGTGGCGTGGAGCCCGTGGATGCGGGAGAGCTCGTCGAGCCGATCGAGCAACGTGGTGCCCGTGGCCCGCAGCGCCACGGCCCGCCGGACGACGGCCAACAACGCGCTGATGCCGTCCTTGTCGGCCACGAGGTCGCCGACGCAGTAGCCGAGCGCCTCCTCGTACCCGAACAGCAGGCGCCGGCCCGGACCGGGCGACCGGGCGATCCACTTGAAGCCGGTCAAGGTCTCCTCGAAGGCGATGCCCGCGGCGGCGGCCATCCGTCCGAGCTGCTGGGAGGACACGATGCTGCACGCCAGCACCGGGACGAGGTCGGCCCCACCCGCGGCCGGTACCGGAGGGTCGGCCAGCACCGCGTCGGCCAGCAGCACGCCGACCTCGTCGCCTCGCAGCATCCGCCA
>Ga0209023_10008225_pt1 | contig 10512 bp, 9 predicted proteins | sample LakOneMetagenome_FD_187468 | JGI IMG/M metagenome (GOLD analysis project Ga0209023, IMG submission 187468) | Freshwater and sediment microbial communities from Lake Erie, Canada (SPAdes) (version 2) | ecosystem: Environmental > Aquatic > Freshwater > Lentic | place: Lake Erie, Canada | collected...
GGCGGCCCGATGGCTCAGCCGGCCGCGGTGCGCGTCGCCACGAGCAGCAGCACGACGGCGAGGCCGGCCACGGCCATGACGTAGCGGAACAGCCCGCGACCGCGCACGCCCACCAGCACGGCGCCCGCCGCCACGAGCACGACCAGGCCCGCGCCCACCCACCCCGGTACGCCGAGGTGCGGCGCGAGCAGGCCGACGGCGACCACGAGCACCAGGAGCGAGATGCGCGCGGCGCGGACAGCGCCGAGGCGGGCCGCTACGCCACCGGCTCCCACGGCGGTGTCGGACTCGATGTCGGGCAGCGCGTTGGCCAGTTGCGCGGCGACGCCGAGAGCGGCCGCTGCGGCGGTCAGCCACGCCGGCGGGGCGCTGGGCGGCGCCAGGCCGAACCACACGAACGACGGCACCAGCCCGAAGGACACGGCGTAGGGCAGCCACGAGAGCACGGTCGTCTTCAGCCGCAGGTCGTAGGCCCACGCCGAGAGCACGGCCACCACGTGCGCGGCACCGCCGACCGGACCCGCCGCGAGGAACGAGAGCGGCACCGCGAGCACGAGGGCGACGTACGCCGCGCGCCAGAGGACCGCCACCGGGACGTCGCCGCGGACGACCGGCTTCTCGGTGCGGCCCGCGTCGCGGTCGCGGTCGGCGTCGTAGGCGTCGTTGCACCAGCCGACGGAGAGCTGGCCGACCAGGGTCGCGAGCGCCATGAGGGCGACGCCGGGAGCGTCGCGTCCCGCAGCGAGCGACAGCAGCGCCACCACCGACGTGACGGCGAGGGTGGGCAGCGGGTGGCACGCGTCCAGCAGGGCGCGCGGTCGGCGGCTCACGCCGCAGTGTCGCACCGCCCGCTTCCCCGGGACCCAGTCGTGAGTCCGTCGACCTCGGTCGTCGGTCGGTGGTGCTGAGCGGGACCTGGACACCGCGCCGAGCGCCCGTCGATGCGCACCGGTCGGGAGGTGGGCGTCGTCGGTGAGGCCCTCATCACCGGAATGTGAGCAAGCAGACGGCATCTCGCGGCCACGAATTTCTCTCCACACCCGGTGGACGCCGTCGTCGCAGGTCACGCGGATCGCGTGGTGCTGCGTCGGTCCGTGGTCCCCAGGGTGTCCACCTCGCGTCCACAGCGACGCGCCACGCCGTCCCCAGCTCGTCCCCAGGTGCGTCCACAGGGGAGGCCCGCCAGGCGTTGACCCCGTGCGTCCGCGCGCCTAGGTTCCTCGTTCGACGGAGCCCCTGGGAGAACGGGCCGGTGTCCGCAAGGGGAAGGCGGACAGCGGTTGCGAGACCCGGGGGCTCCTTCATGTCCTCCGCCCCCTGCGCGACCCACGTCGGCAGGCCGCGCACGGCCCTGCCGGCGCCGCGGCGTCGGTGGGCCGGGTTAGGTTCTCGTCGATGAGTCAGTCGGTCGTCCACGTCCCGGGCCTGCCCGACGACGTCGAGGTGCGGCGCAGCACCCGGCGCCGGCGCAGCGTCACGGCCTACCGCGAGGGCGGCCGCACGATCGTCGTCGTGCCGCACCGGATGGCCCGCGCCGACATCGCCGAGTACGTCGTCGAGCTGGTCGGACGGCTCGACGCCCGCGAGAAGCGGTCGCGCCGCACCGACTCCCAGCTGCATGCCCGCGCGCTCGAGCTGTCGCACCGCTACCTCGACGACCGCGCCGTGCCGCGCACGGTGCGCTGGGTGTCCAACCAGAAGCGCCGCTGGGGGTCGTGCACGCCGGTCGACTCCGCGATCCGGCTCTCCGACCGGCTGCAGCCGATGCCCGAGCACGTCGTCGACTACGTCCTGCTGCACGAGCTCGTGCACCTGCTCGTGCCCGGCCACGGCCCCGACTTCGAGGCCTGGATGCAGCGCTACCCGCGCCTGCTGGAGTCGCGCGCCTTCCTCGCCGGCGTCGACCACGCCCTCGGCCACGGCCTGCAGCCCGAGCCCGACGACCTCGACGACGCCGGCGGCAGGGGCGACACCGAGGCCGACGCGGCGGCAGACCAACCGCAAGCTCCGGCGGCTCCGGCCGCTCCGGCCGTGCCCGACATCGACCTCACCGAGCCGGTCGCGCCCGCTCCGCGAGCGCCGCGGGCGCCCGAGAGGGCCTCCGACACGCTGTTCTGAGCCGCGGGCGCGGCGGACGGCTCAGCCGCGCAGCGCGGTCGCGACGAGGGCGCGCAGGGCGTCGTCGCTGTCGGCGGGCAGCGCGTCGACCGGGAACCAGGCCAGGTCGAGCGACTCGTCGCTGATGACGTGCTCGGCGTCGGCCGGGGCGACGGCGACGTACTGCACGTCGAGGTGCCAGCTCCCGCCGTGGCAGCCGACGCGGTGCTTGTCCAGGCGCACCGGCGCTGCGCCGATCACCAGGTCGGGGATGCCGCTCTCCTCGGTGCCCTCGCGCAGCGCGGCGTCGCGCAGGGTCGCGTCCTCGCCCTCGCAGTGCCCGCCCATCTGCAGCCAGCGGCCGATCTTGGCGTGCAGGGTCAGCAGCACCTCGCGGCGGTCGGCCGAGAGCACGAGGGCGCTCGCCGTGATGTGCCCGGGCACGCAGGCCCGGCGTACGGCGTCGTCGTGCTCGTCGACGAACGCGACGTACTCGTCGCGGAGCGCGGCCTGGGCGGCATCGGGCGCCGGCCACGAGGCCAGCACCGCGCGCAGGTCGGCCGTCAGCGCGTCGGGGCTCACGCCTCGGGCTCGGACGAGCCGTCCTCGTTCGGCGCCTCGGGCAGGCCCTCGAGCGCCGAGAGGTCGAGCGGCGCGCTGCGGCGCACGAACGCCTCGATGTTGTCGGGGGTGTCGAGGTCGTCGGCGGTCGGCAGCAGGTCGGGGTGCTCCCACAGCGCGTCGCGCGCCTCGGCACCGCGCGCCTCGCGCACGGCCTGCCACAGGGCCGCCGCCTCGCGCAGCCGGCGCGGGCGCAGGTCGAGCCCGACGAGCGTGGCGAAGGTGTGCTCGGCCGGGCCGCCCGTGGCGCGGCGGCGGCGCATCGTCTCGCGCAGCGCGTCGGCCGCGGGGAGCCGACCGGCCGAGGCCTGCGTGACGACGTCGTCGACCCAGCCCTCCACGAGCGCGAGGAGCGTCTCGAGGCGGGCGAGCGCCGCGACCTGCTCCGGGGTGTCGTCGGGGACGAACACGCCCGAGGCGAGGATCTCCTGCACCTGCTCGGGGTTGGACGGGTCGATGCCCTGCGCGGCCTCCTGGATGCGCTCGGGGTCGACGTGGATGCCGGCGGCGTACGCCTCGACCGCCGCGGTCAGCTGCGAGCGCAGCCACGGGACGTGGACGAACAGGCGCTGCGACACGGCCTCGCGCAGCGCGAGGTAGAGCCGGACCTGCTCGGGGTCGACGCCGAGGCCCTCGCCGAACGCCGCGACGTTGCGCGGCAGCAGCGCCGCGCGGCCGTCGTCGGTGAGCGGGATGCCGACGTCGGCAGCCCCGAGCACCTCGCCGGCGAGGGCGCCGAGGCCCTGGCCGAGCTGGGAGCCGAACATCATCGAGCCCATCTGCCGGGCCATGCCGAGCAGCGGGCCCGCCATCTGCGCGAGCTCGGGCGGCAGTCCCTCGGGGAGCGCGCCGCCGGTGGGCAGCATGCCGCTCATCGACTCGTTGACCCGCTCGGCCACCGGCTCGACGATGCGCCGCCACGACGGCAGGGTCGACTCGATCCACTCGCTGCGGCTCCACGCGCCGCCGCCGGAGGTCGTGGCAGGGAAGGACGTGACCGGGTCGAGCCAGAGCGAGGCGAGGTCGAGCGCCTGCTCCACCTCGCGGCGCTCGGTCGCGTTGACCGAGGGGTCGCCCTGCTGGGCCACGAGGCCGCGTGCGGTGTCGCGCGCGAGCGTCCAGTTCACCGCGCCGCCGTCGCCGCCGCCGGACTGGAGCATCGCGCCGAGCTGCTGCATGGCCGCGCCGAGCTGGCTCATGTCGAGGTTCGAGGGGTCGAAGCCCCCGAACCCGAAGGGCTCGGGCGTGCCGCCGGAGCCCGAGCCGCCGCCGTCCTCGTCGTCGGGGTCGCGGGGTGCGAACCCGAACGGGACGTCGCCGCTCATCGGGTGCTCCGGAACGCGCTGCCCTCGCGCGCGGCGGTGGGGGACAATGGCTGCATGCGCATGTCCTCCACGGTAACCAGCCGCGAGCGCGTGTGACGACCACAGAGGGTTCCGGGGGTACGCCGGCGGCGAACGCAGGTCCGCGCCGACGCTCGACCAAGGCGCCGCGGGCCGCAGCGGTCCCGCGGCCCCGCACGGCGCGCCCGCGCGGGGCGACCGTCGTGGTCACAGGTGCCGCAGGGGCCATCGGCGCGGCCCTGCTCCGGCGCCTGGTGGCCTGCGACGAGGTCGGCAAGGTCGTGGCTCTCGATCTGCACCCCGGCGACGCCGAGGGCGTCGAGTGGCGCACTGGCGACGTGCGCGACCCGGGCATCGCGGCGTCGTTCGCGGGCGCCGACGCCGTCGTGCACCTCGCGGTCGACTGGCGGCTGGAGTCCCCGGCCGACGAGCGCACCACCCTCAACGTGCGCGGCACGCAGACCGTGGTGACCGCGGCCGCCGCGTCCGGCGTACCTCGGGTCGTCGTCGTGACGAGCGCGGTCGTCTACGGCGCGCTGCCCGACAACCGCATCCCGCTGCCCGAGGACGCACCGCTGCAGGCCGTGCCCGAGGGGATCGTCGCGGACCTGCTGGAGATCGAGCGGGTCGCGGAGGACGCGCGTCGCGTGCACCCCGGCCTCGACGTCGTCGTCGTGCGCCCGGCCGCGCTGGTCGGCCCCGGCGTCGACACCCTCGTCACCCGCCACTTCGCCGCGCCGCGCCTGCTCTGCATCAAGGACACCTCGCCGGCCTGGCAGTTCTGCCACGTCGACGACCTCGCATCGGCGCTCGAGTACGCCGCCCTCGGACGCGTCTCGGGCACGATCACCTGCGGCAGCGACGGCTACCTCACCCAGCAGCGGCTCGAGGACCTCTCGGGCCTCAAGCGGGTCGAGATCCCGGCGTCGCTCGCCTTCGCGACCGCCGAGCGGCTGCACCGGGTCGGCGTGACGCCGGCGCCCGCCAGCGAGCTCGCCTACGTGATGCACCCGCTCGTCGTCCCGTCGACGACGCTGCGCGCGGCCGGCTGGCAGCCCGAGCACGACAACGAGTCGAACCTCGGCGCGGTCCTCGACGCCGTCGAGGGCGACCGCGCGGTGGCCGGCCGCCGAATCGGCAAGCGCGACGCCACCGTCGCCGCGACGTCCGCCGCCGGCGCGACGGTCGCCGTCCTGGGCGCTGCGGCGTTCGTGCGGGCCGCCCGCCGGGCCCGCCGCTGATCGCAGCGCTGAGCCCGCCGCTGAGCCCGCCGTCGAGACCGCTGCTGGGCCGTCCGGGAGGACACGTGGTCGGGACGGCGCGCGCGGGCTCGTACCCTGGGGCCCATGCAGGTCCTCGCCTGGCTGCTCATCCCGCTGGTGGCCACCGTCCTCGGCATCGCCTGGGTCGTGTGGCGCAGCCGTGAGCCCAAGCCGGTCGACCCGGAGCAGGGCATGGAGGAGCTGGCCCGCTTCCGCGAGGCGATGGAGAAACCGCTGCCCCAGCTGCGCCGGGAGCCCGTGGTCGACGACGGCGACGACCGGTGACCCTCGCGTCCCGCCGCCGCGCCTGGCTCGGCGCGGCGACCGCCCTCGGCGCCGCCATGCTCGTGGTGGGCGTGGTCGTGCCCGTCCCGTTCGTCGAGCTGTCGCCGGGGCCGACGTACAACACCCTCGGCGAGGCCGACGGCAAGCCGATCATCTCGATCTCCGACACCCCGACCTACCCGACGTCGGGCAACCTCGACCTCACGACGGTGAACGAGCGCGGCGGTCCCGGGCACCCGGTCTACCTCGGGCGCGTCATCGTCGGCTGGGCCGACCCGAGCGTCCGCGTCGTCCCGCGCGAGGCCTTCTACCCCGACGACGTCGACCCCGGTCAGGTCGCGGCCGAGAACACCCAGCTGTTCAGCGACAGCGAGTCCGACGCGATCGCGGCGGCGCTGCGCTACCTCAAGCGCCCGGTGATCACGCTGACGATCGTGTCGCAGGTGGTCGGCGGCGGCCCGAGCGACGGCAAGCTCGAGGCGGGCGACGTCCTGCAGAGCATCGACGGCGTCCGCGTGACCGAGCCGCAGACCGTCACCGAGACGATGAAGAAGGTCTCGCCGGGGGAGAAGGTCACGCTGGTCGTGCGCCCCGAGGAGGGCAAGGACCCGGAGAAGACCGTCGTGGTCACCACCGGCAAGGCGCCCGACGACCCGAACCGCGCGTTCCTCGGCATCGGCGTCGGCACGACCTACAAGGCGCCGTTCCCGATCTCGGTGCAGCTCGGCGGCGTCGGCGGCCCGAGCGCCGGGACGATGCTCAGCCTCGGCATCATCGACAAGCTCACGCCCGGCGAGCTCAACGGCGGCAGGTTCGTCGCGGGCACGGGGACGATCACGCCCGACGGCGAGGTCGGTCCGATCGGCGGCATCGCGCAGAAGCTCGTCGGGGCGCGTCGCGCCGGCGCCACGCTGTTCCTCGCGCCGGAGAGCAACTGCGACGACGTCGTCGCGGGCGGTGTGCCCGACGGCCTCACGGTCGCGAGGATCAAGACCCTCGGCGACGCCGTCGCAGCGATCGAGGCCTACGTCGCCGGCAAGCCCGTCACCGGCTGCACCCCCTAGCCGTCGACATGTGCTGAGACGCCGCTATACCGGCGCCACAGCACATATCGACGGGGGTCAGACGAAGGTGGCGCGCAGGGCGTCGGCGAGGCGGGGGACGAGCTCCTCGCCCACGAGCACCTGGTCGTCCTGGTCGTGGCTGCGCAGCCGCAGCGCGCACATCCGACCGCCCTCGCGCGTGACGACCACGACCATCCGCACGTCCTGGCGCTCGGGGTGGCTCACGGCCGCCTGCTCGAGCGCGTCGAGGTCGTCGTCGGGGAGCGCCTCCTCGGCGGCGGGCGGCAGCACGAGGCGCTCGAGGGCGAGCGCGGCACCGGCCACGTCGTCGGGCCACTGCGTCGTGGCGAGCAGCTCGTCGAGGGGCTGCTCGCGGTCGACGAGCTCCTGCTCGATCGGCGTCATGTCGTCGGGGGCGTGCTCGGTGCCGAGGGTCTCGGCGAGCTCGGGCTCGAGAGCCACCAGCTCGGCGGTGCGCGCCAGCGCGAACAGCCGCGGGTTCTGGTCCCAGCCGTCCTGGGCGACGTAGCGCTCGACCTCGCGGACGAGCTCGAGCAGGCGCAGGCCGCGCTGGGCCGCCTCGACGCCGGGAACGGTGGCGTCGTCCGGAACGTCGGCAACGGTGGGGTCGTCGGAGGTCACGACGTGATTGTGCCCCGGAGACCGGAAGGGCGACGCCGTGGACCGCAACGTAGGGTGCTGCTCGTGACGTTCGACACGCCGACCGGCGGGGACGGTCGCGGCGGTCGGACCGCCGTCGCCGAGCCTCCGGCACGCCGCAGCCGTGCGCTGGTGTGGACCCTCGTGGTCCTCGGCCTGCTCGCCCTGACCGCGGTCCTGTTCTCGAGCTTCTACACCGACCTGCTCTGGTACCAGTCGGTCGAGGCGACCGAGGTGTTCTGGACGTCGATCACCACGCGCATCGTGCTCATGCTCGTGTTCGGCGTCGCGATGGCCCTCATCGTCGGCCTCAACATGTGGATCGCCTACCGGGTGCGCCCGGTCTTCCGGCTGATGTCGCCGGAGCAGGCGAGCCTGGAGCGCTACCGGATGGCGCTCGACCCGCTGCGCCGCATCGCCGCGATCGGCATCCCGGTCGTCCTCGGTCTGCTCGCCGGCGTCAGCGCCACGGCGGAGTGGAAGGACTGGCTGCTCTTCCGCAACGGCACGCCGTTCGGCGTCACCGACCCGATCTTCGGCACCGACGTCGGCTTCTACGTCTTCACGATGCCGTTCCTGAGCTTCGTGCTCGGCTTCCTGTTCGCCGCGGTGCTGCTCGCGTTCGTGGCGTCGGTCGTCGTCCACTACATCTACGGCGGCATCCGTCTGCAGCCCGCCGACGACCGGTTCAGCCGCGCCGCGCAGGCGCACCTGGCGATCCTCGTCGGCGTCTTCATGCTCTTCAAGGCCGCGGCCTACTGGCTGGACCGCTACGCCGTGGCGCTGTCCACCGACGACCGCGTCGACGGCGTCACGTACAAGGACGTCAACGCGCTCATCCCGGGCCAGACGATCCTCATCTGGGTCTCGATCATCTGCGCCGTGCTGTTCTTCGTGGCCGCGTTCCGCAGCGGCCTCACGCTCGCGCTCACCAGCCTGGTGCTCTTCGTCGCGGCGTCGCTCATCGTCGGTACGGCGTATCCGGCGTTCGTCCAGTCGGTGCAGGTTCTCCCGACCGAGGCGCAGCGCGAGGCGCCGTACATCCAGAACAACATCGACGCGACACGTGCGTCGTACAACCTCGCCACCGCCGATGTCACGCAGTACAGCGCGGTCGACGTCGCGACCAAGGAGGCCGTGGCCGCCAGCGTCGGGACGATCGAGAACATCCGCCTGCTCGACCCGGCGATCGTGAGCCCGACGTTCAAGGCGCTGCAGGGAAACCGCACGCAGTACCGCTTCCCCGACTCGCTCGACATCGACCGCTACCTGCTCGACGGCAACAAGCGCGGCACGATCATCGCGCTGCGCGAGCTCGACATCGCCGGTCTGTCGGAGGCGCAGCGCAGCAACTGGGCGAACGCGCACGTCTACTACACGCACGGCTTCGGCGTCGTCGCGGCGTACGACAACACGTCCAACGCCGGCAAGCCCGCGTTCTACGAGTCGGGCATCCCGCCGACGGGTCTGCTCGACATCTCGCAGCCGCGCGTCTACTTCGGCGAGTACTCGCCGACGTACTCCATCGTGGGCGCGCCGGCGGGCAGCGTGCCGCAGGAGATCGACTACCCGACCGACACCGGCGAGGCCAAGAACACCTACAACGGTGGCGGCGGCGTCTCCATCGGCTCGATGTTCAACCGGGCGATGTTCGCGCTCAAGTACCAGGAGCCCAACATCGTCCTGTCGGACACGATCAACAGCGACTCGCGCATCCTCGAGGTGCGCCAGCCCCGCGAGCGCGTCCGCAAGGTCGCCCCGTGGCTGCAGATCGACGGCGACCCGTACCCCGTCGTCATCGACGGCAAGGTGCTCTGGATGCTCGACGGCTACACGACGACCAACGAGTACCCGAACGCGACGCACACCTCGTTCGGCGACGCGACGACCGACACCACGACGCAGGCCGCCAAGAACGTCACGGCGCAGTCCCGCGACGAGATCAACTACATCCGCAACTCGGTGAAGGCCACGGTCGACGCCTACACCGGCCAGGTCACGCTCTACGCCTGGGACGAGCAGGACCCGGTCCTCAAGACCTGGATGAAGGCGTTCCCCGGCACGGTGCAGCCGCGTACGGCGATGCCCGACGAGCTGCTCGCGCACGTGCGCTACCCGGAGGACATCTTCAAGGTGCAGCGCGAGGTCTTCGCGTCGTACCACGTGACCGACCCGGGCGGCTTCTACAGCGGTCAGGACTTCTGGACCGTGCCGAACGACCCGACCAAGCCGGCCGCCTCGTCCGCGCAGCCGCCGTACTACCTCCAGGTGCAGATGCCGGGGCAGACCTCGCCGGCGTTCTCGCTGACCACGACGTTCGCGCCGAACAAGCGCCAGACCCTGGCCGCGTTCATGGCGGTGAACTCGGAGCCGGGCGCGGAGTACGGCACGCTGAAGGTGCTGCAGCTGCCGAGCAACACGACGATCCCCGGTCCGGTGCAGGCGCAGAACAACTTCGAGTCCGACCCCACGGTGTCCCAGCAGCTCTCGCTGCTGCGCCGCGGCGGCTCCGAGGTCGAGCTCGGCAACCTGCTCTCGCTGCCCGTCGCCGGCGGCGTGCTCTACGTCGAGCCGGTCTACATCCGCGCCGCGGGCCAGGACGGCTTCCCGCTGCTGCAGAAGGTGCTCGCGGGCTACGGCAACAAGGTCTCCTTCCGCGACACGCTGCCCGAGGCTCTCGCCGACGTCTTCGGCACCGGGTCGGGCACCGTCACCAACCCCGACGACAACGGGAACGGCAACAACCCGAACCCCGGCGGCAACCTCACCGCGCAGCAGCGGCTGACGTCGGCGCTCGCGCTGGCGCAGAAGGCCTACGACGACGGCCGTGCCGCGCTCGCCAAGGGCGACTTCACGGCGTACGGCGAGGCCCAGCTCCGTCTGGAGAAGGCGCTCACCGAGGCCGCCGCCGCGCAGAAGGAGCTCACCGGCGGCACCACCGCCGACCCGGGCACCTCACCGAGCCCGACCCCGTCGAGCTCGGCGTAGCCGGGGGAGCGCTCTGCCGTCGCGATTTGGCGGGGCACGGGATCGCACGTAGACTCCTCACACAGCGTCGGGGAGACCCGATCACCGCGGGGTGGAGCAGCTCGGTAGCTCGCTGGGCTCATAACCCAGAGGTCGCAGGTTCAAATCCTGCCCCCGCTACTTGAAATCCCTTGTGGGACAAGGCCTCCAGCG
>Ga0209023_10008226_pt1 | contig 10511 bp, 7 predicted proteins | sample LakOneMetagenome_FD_187468 | JGI IMG/M metagenome (GOLD analysis project Ga0209023, IMG submission 187468) | Freshwater and sediment microbial communities from Lake Erie, Canada (SPAdes) (version 2) | ecosystem: Environmental > Aquatic > Freshwater > Lentic | place: Lake Erie, Canada | collected...
ACTTCGAGCCGGTGAAGAGCACGTCGGCGTCGGCGGCGAACACGGACGGCGCCGGCGTGACCTCGAGACCGAGGGCCTCCAGTGCGCCCGGCCCGCTGGCCGTGACCGCTTCGACGAGCGCCGCCACGTCGAACCCGTCGGCGCGCGCCGCGGCGCCCTTGGCGGTGCTCACGGCGACGACGGTGGCCCCGCGCGCCGCGACCTCGGTCAGGACGCTGACTGTGCCCCGGTCCAGGCCTTCGACCGCGACCCGGGCACCGTCGAGGCTGCGGGTGCGATCCGCGGCGGCGGCGGCGCTCAGCCCCAGCAGGGCGTGGGCCGCATCGGGATCGAACCCGACGCGCGGATCGACCGCATGCAGCGGTGCGAGGTCCTCCGGTGACAGCCCCTTGCCGGGCTCGGTCAGGAACGAGCCCGCTTCGGCCAGCGGCTGGACCTCGGCCACGAAGGCGCTGATGGCCGCAGCGCGGTCCTCACCGGCCTTCACGTTGATGCCGGCGGAGGCGCCGCCGGCCTGCTGCTCGAACGTGGCGAACAGGTACGTGGTGGACCGCGCCAGCAGCGTCGCACCGTCGACGAGGATCTTCGGCGCCAGCCTCGTCACCCCGATGTTGTGGGCGGCGTCGTCCAGGTCGAAGACGATGAAGCCGTCGGTCCCCTCCAGCTTGTGGATCTTCACGCGGGCATTCTGGCCCGTGAGACGAACCTCGTGCCGCATCCGCGGCGTCGCGCCGTCAGAAGGAGCCGGGTCCGAGCTCGGCCGGCGCGCCCGGAGCGAGCTCGGGCGGGCCCTGCCCCGACACCAGGACGCAGTCGCGGCCGTTGGCCTTCGCCCGCAGGAGCGCCTCGTCGGCGAGGGCGACGATGCGCTCGAACGACTCGCCCTGGGTGGACGTCGCGATCCCGAAGCTGACGGTGAACGGCGGGAGGCGACCGCCCAACAGCGCGTCTGCGAGCCCGGCGCGCACGCGCTGCACGACGGCGACGGCCTCGTCGACCTCGCACTCGGGCAGGACCAGCACGAACTCCTCGCCGCCGTACCGGCACGCGAGGTCGTTGGGACGGATGCTGTCGCGCAGGGCCTTCGAGAACGCGCGCAGCGCACGGTCTCCGACGTCGTGGCCGTGGGTGTCGTTCAGCTTCTTGAAGTGGTCCAGGTCGCCGTAGGCCACGCAGTACCGCAGCCCGTCGGTCACCATCCGCCGGGTCGAGTTCTCGAGGCTGCGGCGGTTGAGCAGCCCGGTCAAGGGATCCGTGCGCGCCTGGGACTCGGTCTCGGCGAACGCGCGCAGCATCCCGATCCGCTCACCGGCACGCCGCGCGACCAGATCGAGATCGACCATCGTGCGACCCGACGGTGGATCGGACTCGGGGCTCGTCGTGTGGATCACGCCGATGGACTTGCCGGCGATGCTCACCGGTTGGCACACCGCAGAGCAAGGCTCGCCGGGCCGCTCCCGCAGGTACGGACATGCATCGAGGTCCTGCGAGTGGGTGAAGACCAGCGTGTCGCCGCGATGCGACGCCGGGCAGTCCGACGGGGAGACGACGGCGCAGCCGGGACCGTTGCCGTGCTCGTCGGTGCTGAGGACCTGGCGGAAGTGCGCCACGCTCGAGTCGGAGATGAGCAGCTCCGCGGGCTGACCGTCGGGCAGGTTCTCGCGCAGCGCCTGGCCCACGATCCGGTACGCGGCGTCCTCGGACCCCGCCATCTCGAACGCGCGGTTCAGCTGCGCCTCGAGCTGGGAGCGTCGGCTGGCCTCGGCCTGGCGCTGCAGGTCGAGGCGCCGCTTCTGCTCGGTCCGCCGCGCCGAGCTGTAGGCGACGATCGCGAGCGGGATGGAGAGCATCATCACCAGGGCGAACGCGAGCAGGACCTTGCGCGTGGCGGCGTCGGCGAGACCCGACGCATCCTGGACCTGCGCGCGCTCGAGCGGCGCATACGACTCGCGGTCGATCTGGTTGACGACGTCGATCGATTCCTGCTGGATCTGGCGGAGCCGGACGAAGTTGGGGTCCTGCCACAGCGGTGCGGTGTCCTCCGCGTTGATGATGAGCAGGCCCACGGGACCTTCGAGTCGGGCCAGCTCGGCGTTGAGGTCGTCGTAGCGCTGCCACAGCTCCTTCTCGCCGGGCAGCTCGAGGGACTCCGACTTGAACGCCCGCCAGGCCTCCTCGTTCTTGCTGAGCGCCTTGCGGACCTTCTCGAGATCGAGCACGCGCTGCACGTGGTTCGGCTCGGTCATCATGTTGATGAACTCGCTCTGGGTCTGGCCCAGGTTGCGTTCGACCTCGATCAGGTCGGCTCTCGCGGGGGCCACACGCTCGTTCGTCTTGTTCACGGGGGCCTGGATGGCGCGGATCGCGGTGAGGGCCACGGCGAGCACCGCGACGCCGCTGAAGATGAGGACGAGCGTGACGGCCAGCACCTTGATGTGCGGCTTGACCTCGCGGAAGCGGTTGAGCGGCCTCATCGGGGCGACCAGAACCCGACCGCCGACCCGGTCGCCGACGGCGTCAGGGCCGCGACGAACTGACGCCCTGCCCTGCCCGTCCCGAGCGCTCCCCGATCCGCCATCCGTCCCCCTCACCCCGCCCCACCTGTTTACCGGACGCGAGCGGTCCGCGAGCAGTCGGTGGGTGGTCGGACGGCGTACACTCCCCCGCCAGAGCGTAGGAACTTCGAGGGGTGGGCAGCCCAATGACTGAACTCGGCGACAACCGGTCACAGCGCGTGCTCGTGGTAGATGACGCTCCCGAGTTCATCGAGATGCTGGTGCCGTTGCTCGAGCGTGAGGGGTACAACACCCGCTCCGCCGCCGACGGCGAGCAGGCGATCGCGGCGGCCCGTTCGTTCGCGCCGGACGTCATCGTCCTCGATCTCGGGCTCCCCAAGCTCGACGGCGTCGACGTGTGCCGGCAGGTCCGCACGTTCAGCGACGCCTACGTGATCATGCTGACGGCTCGGGCCGACGAGGTCGACCGCGTGGTGGGGCTCGAGGTCGGCGCGGACGACTACATGACCAAGCCCTTCTCGCCGCGCGAGCTCGTGGCGCGCGTGCGGGCGATGCTGCGTCGCCCCCGCACCTCGACGAGCGCGGCCCCGAGCGGCGCCGACCTGCGCACGTTCGGGCCCCTCGAGGTCGACCCCCTCGGCCATGTCGTGCGGGTCGGCGGGGACGAGGTCCAACTGACGAGGATCGAGTTCGACCTGCTCGAGACCCTCAGCTCGAAGCCGGCGATGGTGTTCTCCCGATCGCTGCTGCGCGAGCGGGTCTGGGGCCCTGACTGGTTCGGCGACGACCACGTGGTCGACGTGCACATCGCGAACCTCCGCAAGAAGATCGATCTGCGCGGCGAGGACAGCTTCGTGCGCACCGTCCGCGGCGTCGGCTACCGCCTGTCGAGCGCCGCCAGCTGACCCTGGGCCTGGGACTGGGACCGGGCCTGAGCCTGGGCCTGAGCCTGGGGCTGGGGCTGGGACCGGGCCTGAGCCTGGGGCTGGGGCTGGGGCTTCAGGCCAGCGAGCGCAGCGTGACCTCGGGCGACACTGCGGCGTGGAGCTCCGTCTCGAAGACCCGGTGCAGGTCGCGAGCGGACTCGAACGCCGCGAGGGCCAGTTCGCGGGCGTCGTCGTTGATCTCGGCATCGAGCAGCAGCTCGAGCGCGCCCAGGATGCCGTTGAGCGGCGTCCGGACCCGGTGGCACATGTCGGAGAGGAACGCATCATCGGTCGCCGGAGGCGCGAGGACAGGCGCGCCGGGGGCCCGGAAGACGTCAGAGGTGCGATCGGTCACGTTTCGCAGCAAACCAATGCATCCGCGCATTGTCGACGTGATCACTGGCATTTTGATGGGATCTTGAGAAAGCCCTGAGGCCAACGGTCGGAAAGGGGCTCAGGGCCGGGTGCGGATCGGACCCCGCATCTCGGGGTGGCCTGCGGCGGCGGAGTCCTCGAGGCGCCCGATGGCGGCTTCGAGCTCGCTGACGACCGCATCGGCCGCGTCGCGCACCTCAGCGGCGGTCACGGGCAGCACGACCGATGCGGAGAGGCGGGCGGTCTGCTCGAGGCGCAGGCAGAGATCCGAGAGGAGCATGGCGCCGACGGCCGCGCTCGTCGACTTGAGGGTGTGCGCAGCCGCCGCCAGAGCCGAGCGGTCGTCGTGGGCGATGGCCTCTTCGAGCATCGTGAGGCGACCGGCGAGCTCGCGCAGGTACGTGCGTGCCACGGTGACGACCAGCAACGGATCGGCCAACTCGTCGACGAGGCGATCGAGCGATGTCACATCGAGCACCGCGAGGGGCTCGAGCACTGGCCCGCCCGCCGCGGGATGCAGGCGCGACCACACGGCGGTGGGCGGCGGCGACGCGAGCGGTGCCACCTGGCCGAGGTCGAGCCCTCGGCGGCGATCACGGTCATGGTCATCGCGCTGGTCGCGGTCGTCCCCCTGCACGCGGTCGCCCGGGATGTCGCCGTCGTCCCAGTGGTCGCGGTCGTCCCCTTGGTCACGGTCGCCCTCGTGCGCGTGATCGTGGTGGGCGCCATCGGGGACGGGCGCCGCGGTCGCCGCCGCGCGATCACCGTTCGGGCCCTCGCCGACACGCGGCTCGACAGGGCCTCGTGCACCAGCGCGACCACGGTCACCGGGTCCGGCGGGCCCGCTCGGGCCCGTGCCGGGCGCAGGGGCCGGCGTGCTCGCCGCGCCCCGTTCCGCGTTCGCGCACCAGCGCTGCACGACCCGACCGAGGGTCACCATGCTCACCGGCTTCGCGATGAAGTCATCCATGCCCGCTTCGAGGCAGCGGCTGCGGTCTCCGGGCAACGCGCTCGCGGTCATCGCCACGATCGGGATGGGCGCTCGCTGGTGCTCCCGTTCGAACGTGCGCAGCCGGCGGGTCGTCTCGAGACCGTCGATGCCGGGCAGCTGCCAGTCCATGAGCACGACGTCGAACGACGCGTCGGGAAACGCGTCGAGCGCCGCGATGCCGTTGTCGTACACGACGGCCGCGTAGCCCAGGCGCTCCAACTGTCGCTGCACCAGCAGCTGGTTGATCGGGTTGTCCTCGACGACCATCACGCGCGCTGCGTGCTCCGTGGGCCCTGCGGCGGTGTCGAGGGCCGCGAGCCGCGGCGCCGCCGCACCCTCGACCTCGACGAGCGGCACCGTGAACCAGAACTCGGACCCGACACCGGGCGTGCTCGAGAAGTCGAGGGCGCCGCCCATGAGCTCCACCAGGCGCCGGGCGATCGACAGCCCGAGCCCGGTGCCGCCGTACTCGCGCGTGCTGCGGTGCGCCTGGGAGAACGGCTCGAACAGGCGGTCGTGCTTGTCCGCGGGGATGCCGATGCCGGTGTCGGCGACGGACACCCGGATGACGTCCGTGCCGCGGGGGCGGCCGTGCGGGTCGTGGCCGCGGGTGGCGGTGACGACCACCTCGCCCTCCACCGTGAACTTGATGGCGTTGCCCACGAGGTTGTTCAGCACCTGCCGCACCCGAAGGCCGTCCGCGACGACCCACTCCGGCAGGTCGTCGGCCTTCCGGGTGATCAATCGCGTGCCCTTCGCCGCCGCCTGCGCGTCGAACAGGGCGTGGAGGTCTTGACCGATCTCGGTCAGGCGGACCGGCTCCTGGTTGATCTCGAGGCGCCCGACCTCGATCTTCGAGAAGTCGAGGATGTCGTCGAGCACCATCCGCAACGACTCCGTCGCCCGGCTGATCGAGCGCGCCAGGCCGCGCGCCTCGTCGTCGAGGTCGGCGGTCTCGAGCAGCTCGGCCAGCCCCAGCACACCGTGGATCGGGGTGCGCAGCTCGTGGCTGACGCTGGCGATGAACTCGGTCCGCATCTGCAGCGCCCGGACGGCCTGATCACGCGCCTCGGCGAGCTCGTCCTCGTGGTGCTTGCGCGCCGTGACGTTGCGCGTCGTCAGCACGATCCCGCGGACCGACTCGTCGTCGAGGAGGTTCACGGCGTTGACCTCGACATCGACCCAGTCGCCGTGGGCGTCGCGGATGCGCGCTTCGCCGGCGAGCTCCTTGCCCGGTTCGCCGAGGATCTCGCCGAGGGACTCCGTCATCGTGGCGACGTCGTCCGGGTGCAGGACGTCGAACAGGTTGCGGTCGTCCCAGAACGCCGTGTCGTACCCGAGGATCGAACGCAGGTTGCCGGTGCTCAAGAGCACGCGGCCCTGCTCGTCCACCAGCGTGATGGTGTCCGAGATGTTCTCGATCATCCGCTTGAAGCGCGTCTCGGTCACCGCAAGTGCGCTCATGGACACCTGGGTGTCGGTCAGGTCCCGCAGGTTCAGCACCATGCCGTTGACCGCAGGGTCATCGAGAAGGTTCGTCGCCACGACCTCGAGGAAGCGCACCTCGCCGTCGGGGCGGCGGATGCGCAGCTGCAACGGCACGGCCGCGCCGCCGTCCTCGACCACGCCGAGGAAGGACTCCGCCACCACATCACGATCGTCCTCGTGCACCCACGTCAACACCGACATGCCCATCATCTGGGCCACGTCGGTGCCGGACACGTCCGACGCCGACGGGGTCGCGAACATGAGGTTGCCCTGCTCGTCGGTGACGACGATGGGATCGGACGAGTGCTGCACGAGCGCGCGGAAGCGTGACTCGCTCTCGGCCATCGCCGCGAGCGCCGCCATGCGATCGGAGATGTCGACGACGGCGCCGAGCAGCGCCCACGGATCGCCGTGGGAGTCGTAGAGCGCCGAGGCCACGACGTGTCCCCAGAACACCGAACCGTCCTTGCGGACATAGCGCTTGTCGAGCTCGTAGCTCGCCGCCTCACCGTTCATGAGGCGGCGCAGGTTCAGATCGGTGACGGCCTGCTCGTCCCCGAACGTGAGCTCGCGCATCGACATGCCGTCCATCTCGCCCGGGGCGTACCCGAACAGCTCGTGGTAGGCGCGGTTGGCGAACACCTGCAACCCGTCGAGGCCGAGCAGGCCATAGGCGACCGGGGCGTCATCGAACAGCGCCCGGAACAGGTCGTCCGCGGTGCCGGTCGGCGACAGGGACGCCATGACGGAGGTCAGGTCGCGCGGCGCCCGCTGCACCACCTTGTCCAGGCGGGCATCATCCACGGGTGGCGGGCCGTCGTCCGGGGCGATGGGTGGACCGGGGTCCGGACCCGGGACTGGACCCGGGACTGGACCCGGAATTGGGCCCGTGGGTGTGTTCATGTGCGGATCCCCTCGACCGTTCCATTCAAGTCGCGTTCGCCGCGGGTCACGACTGGAAGCGGCTCCGGCTCCGCCGACGCGCCCGATCGAGCACGCGGAGCAGACGCGCGCGGTTGTAGCGCTGGATGAGGAGGAAGGGCACGTTCGCGACGACGGCGTACACCCACATGACCGCGAGCAGCCCGGGCGGGTTCCACAGCACGAAGGCCGCGCCCGACGCGAGGACGAGCCAGTGGGTGAGCTCCGCCCGGCGCGTCTCGACCACGAAGCGCTCGAGGTGGGCGCACGACGCCTCGTCCAGGCTCCGCTTGGAGAAGCCGTCGGCGAAGAGCGCGCCGGCCTCCGGCAGCCGCGCCTTCCAGACCTTGATGCGCAGGTGCCGCTCGTACCACCGGCCATCGGCTTCGAACGCCCGTAGGCGCGTGAGCGGGCCGTCGTGCTCGAGCCGCGCGGCCGGCACGCGGTGCATGCCGTAGCCGACCGAGACGCCGATGACCGCCCACGCCACGATGTCGAGCGCCACGGTCCACCCGAGGGAGAGGTCGATGATCCGCACGGGGCTCAGGGGCGCGCGCTCGGCGCACCCGGGGAGGTGTCGGGCGAGGCGTCGGGAGAGGCATCTGGAGACGGGTCGGCGGAGGTGGGCCCGGCGGTGGCGGTGGGCGCCACCGCGTCGGCGTCGCCCTGCCGGGCGGCTGTGGCCCCCAACGCGATGCTGCGGCCCCGCCACATGACCTTCCGGCGCACGAGCGTGAGGTACGCGGAGTGCACGAACACGAGCAGGAAGACCCCGAAGAGCGCCGGGTAGCAGGCCGCGGCGAACACGGTGAAGTTGCCGAGCTGGCGCAGCATCGCCGCGAGCTGGATCGCGAACATCGCGTAGATCAGGACGATCTGGGGCAGCGCCACGTCGACGTGCCCGAAGCTCTGCTCGATGACGAACTGGATGCTGATCAGCACCGTCGTCACCCAGAAGCCGACGAGCAGCAGCCGAGGGATGCCGACCGAGCCGGCTCCGGTCGCGATGTTCTTGCTCCATCCCTCGAGCAGCTGGCCCGGCCCGTCGGGGTACATGCGGAACCGCACATCGGCGCCGCCGCCGTAGCAGTGCACCGCCAGACCGGCCCGTTGGTACCCGTGCGCGAGCGCGATGTCCTCGACGATCTCGTGGCGCACCGCGAGGTGGCCCCCGACCCGGGTGTAGTCGGCGCGGCTCGTGATCAGGCAGGGCCCGAACGCCGCGTGGGCCCGCGCCCGGCGACCAGGCGAGGCCGCGCCCACCCCCATGATGCCGATCACGTTGAACACGGCCGAGAGACGCTCGTAGGCGCGTCGCATGGTGTGGAACGGCTGGACGGACACGAGTCCGCCCTGCGCCGCATGCACCGAGCGCAGATGACCGATCGCCGTGGAGGCCAGGCTCACGTCGGCGTCGACGAAGACGAGCGTGGCCCCGCGTGCGGCGGCGACGCCCTGGTGACAGGCCCAGGCCTTGCCCGTCCAGCCCGGCGGCAAGGGCTGACCGGCGACCACCGTGACGCCGGGGAAGGAGCGCGCGATGGCGGCCGTGTCGTCATCGGACTGGTCGTCGACGACGATCACCTCGTCGGCCGGGTCGTCCTGCAGGGCGAGGCTGCGCAGCAGGATGCCGAGCGAGGTCGCCTCGTTGCGGGCGGGGATCACGACCGACACCCCGCCCGTGCGGGAGGTCGCAGGCGCCGCGCCACCGGTCGGGCGGTGGCCTCGACCGTCGAGCTCCGGGTCCGCCCCTGCGTCCGGATCGTCGAGGCGCGGCACGCGCCAGAGCAGCCACCAGCCGACCACCCAACCTGCGAGAACCAACGTGAGACGGACGTCCACGACACCCACCCTTCCAGCCGGTCGGAGCCCCATGTCGGATCGGGACGCGCATCCACCGGCCGCCCGAGCGCCCGGGACCGGCCCGCGCCGGGTGCCTCTGGCCGCGAGGACCCGATCAGATCGGACCCGCTGGAGCCGCTTGATCGGCGGGTGTCCCGGTGCGGGCATGATGGGGGCATGGACGATTGCATCGACGTGGTCATCGAGATCCCGCGCGGCTCACGCAACAAGTACGAGTACGACCACACGACGGGGCAGATCCGGCTCGACCGGCGCCTGTTCTCGGCGACGGTGTACCCCGCCGACTACGGGTTCGTGCCCGACACGCTCGCCGAGGACGGTGACCCCCTCGATGTGCTCGTGCTCCTCGAGGATCCGACCTTCCCGGGGTGCGTCGTGACGGCACGCCCGGTGGGGGTGCTGTGGATGGCCGATGAGAAGGGGCCCGACGCCAAGATCATCTGCGTCGAACCCCACGAGCCACGCTTCCGGGACACGCGCGACATCGGTGACGTGCAGTCCGAGATCCTCGAGGAGATCAAGCACTTCTTCGACATGTACAAGATGCTGGAGCCGAACAAGTTCTCGAGCACCGGCGACTACGAGGGTCGCGACGCCGCGTGGAAGGAGATCCAGGACTCGTTGGGCCGCTACGTGCCGCACGAGGCCTGAAGCGGACTAGAACAGCGCTACCGCGCCAACGATGAGAGGACCCTCATGTCGACGGGTGAGAGCAAGAAGGCGATCTTCGCGGCGCTGGCCGCCAACGTCGGCATCGCGATCTCGAAGTTCGCCGCGTTCTTCATCACCGGTTCGTCTTCGATGCTGGCGGAGGGGGTGCACTCGCTGGCCGACTCGGGCAACCAGGGGCTGCTGCTCCTCGGCGGCAAGCGGGCCAAGAAGGCGCCGACCACGGACCACCCGTTCGGTTTCGGCCGCGAGCGCTACTTCTGGTCGTTCGTGGTCTCCATCATCCTGTTCACGCTCGGCGCCCTGTTCGCGATCTACGAGGGCGAGGAGAAGATCCGCCACCCCCACGAGCTCGAGACGCCATCGGTCGCGATCGGCGTGCTCCTGGTCGCCATGGTCCTCGAAGGGCTGTCGTTCCGGACCGCCATCAAGGAGTCCAACCACGTGCGCGGCAACGCGACGTGGCCGCAGTTCATCCGCCGGGCCAAGGTGCCCGAGCTGCCGATCGTGCTGCTCGAGGACTTCGGCGCGCTCATCGGCCTGGTGCTGGCGCTCTTCGGCGTCGGGCTCAGCATCGCAACCGGCGACCCGATCTGGGACGGCATCGGCACGCTGTGCATCGGCCTGCTGCTCGGTGTCATCGCCATCGTGCTCTCGATCGAGATGAAGAGCCTGCTGATCGGCGAGGCGGCCGACCCGCACGAGGAGGAGAAGATCATCAAGGCGGTGACCGAGTCGCCGACGGTGCGCGACCTCATCTTC
>Ga0209023_10008227_pt1 | contig 10511 bp, 6 predicted proteins | sample LakOneMetagenome_FD_187468 | JGI IMG/M metagenome (GOLD analysis project Ga0209023, IMG submission 187468) | Freshwater and sediment microbial communities from Lake Erie, Canada (SPAdes) (version 2) | ecosystem: Environmental > Aquatic > Freshwater > Lentic | place: Lake Erie, Canada | collected...
CGTAGACCTTCTCGGACGTTGATCAAGGCCCCGGCCCAACCATGAGGAGAAGCGCAGTGCAGTTGACCGCCGACAAAGTGGTGGCATGGGGCGAGCCGTCGGCGCCGGTCGGGATCACGACCGAGAAGGTCTACGTCGGACCCGACCCTTTCAACCTCGGTGGCTTCCAGGTGGCAGTCGCTACCGCCGCGACCGCACCGTCTCGACAAGCGTTGCGCGACCTATTCGCCGCCCGTAAGGGCAAGACCCAGATTCAGCTCGTGGTCGCCGTGGTTGAGGGTGGCACGGTCCACCTGTTCGGACCGGACCCGCAGGCGCAGCCGATCGAGCTTCCAGTCGAGCGAGCGCGGCGTCAACTTCAGTCTGTCCTGGCCGAGCCGGATGTTCTGGCAGCGACCGAACGGCTCGCCGGCTTCCTCAAATCCGCAGAGTCGACGGGTGTCTCGGGATTCACCAATAGCGCGCTGTTCGCAACGCACCACATCACCTGCAACGTCCCAAAGCGACCCGACTGGGAGCAGCTCGGCAAAGAGGCCCTGCCATTGCTCGGCATGCGCAGGAGGCAGCTCATCGAGGCGCTCGGCTTCAAGACCCAGGCAGGCCCCAACGGAACGCTTCTGCTCTCGATCGACGGGCACCCGCCGCGCGCAGTCGCAGTCCTGCTCGACGACTCCGAACAGTTCGACGCCAAGACGCAACGGTTCCAGCTTTCGCCCGTTGCGTTCGGGCTCGCCGTCGCTGCGCGCCAGGAAGTGCCTTGGCTGGTGGTCCTGCGCAAAGACCAAATTCGCCTGTACCCGGGTCGCGACGGCGTTGGCGTCGGATCAAAGGGACAAGCCGAGACCTATTTCGAAGTCGACCTGTCGACCATCGACTCGGAGTACGCTGCGTTACTGCCGCTGATCTTCTCGGCGAGTGCACTGGCGGCGGATGGCACCGCTGACGGACTATTACGCGAGAGTGCCCGTTACGCCACCGAACTCGGTGCACGCCTCCGTGAACGCATCTACGACGAGGTCGTGCCGCCGGTCGCCATCGAGGTCGCTCAGCGCCTGGCGAAGCACGCGGGTGTGCAACTCGACGCGGACGGGCTGTCGACCGCCTACCGCGTTGCCCTTCGAATTCTCTTCCGACTGCTCTTTCAGGCGTATGCCGAGGACCGTGGGTTGTTGCCATCGGGGCGTAACGAGGGTTTTGATGCGAACAGCCTCAAGAGCAACGCCCGACGCCTGCTCGACTCCGACACCGAGGCGTTCGGGGATGCGTCAACCATCTGGTTTGACCTCGTTCAGGTGTGGAACGCAATCGATCAGGGCAATCCGCAGTGGCAAATCCCGTCTTATAACGGTGGACTCTTCTCCATCGATCCGGAGCGTTCACCCGAGGGTGCGCTGATCAAGAGAATCGAACTTCCTGACCGCGTGCTTGGCCCCGCCCTGAAAAGCCTGCTCATCGATGTGAGCGATGACGGAGTCCTCGGGCCGGTTGATTTTCGATCCTTGAGTGTCCGCGAGTTCGGCACGATCTACGAAGGGCTGTTGGAAAGCTCCCTCTCTCTGGCCGAACAGGATCTCGCCCTCGACAGCAGTGGGGCTTGGGTCCCAGCTGCAAACGGCGACCAGGTACAGGCGCCATCCGGCACGGTCTACTTCCACACGGCATCAGGCGAGCGAAAGGCGACCGGCTCGTACTTCACGCCGAAGGTCGTCGTCGACCACCTGATTGAGCGATCCATAGTGCCAGCACTCACGGCGCACTTGGAGAAGATTGCGGGCTACCTCTCCCAGGGTGACGCTGCGGCAGCCGCACGTGAGTTTTTCGACTTTCGGGTTGCGGACCTCGCGATGGGCTCGGGCCACTTCCTGGTTGCGGCCGTGGACAAGATCGAAGCGCTCATGCGTACCTTCCTTACCGAGCACACCGTCCCAGGCGTCACCGAGGAACTACTGCGCCTAGCCGAAGTTGCTAGGGAAGCGCTCGGATCCGACGACGTCGCCAAGAGCGAGGTCGACGAGGTCGGGCTGTTGCGCCGCCAGATAGCGCGGCGATGCATCTACGGCCTTGACATCAATCCTATGGCCGTCGAGCTGGCTCGCCTCGGCCTATGGATCCACACGTTCGTACCAGGCTTACCGATGAGCAACCTCGATCATGGGCTGGTCAATGCGAACAGTTTGACCGGTATTGGAACCATCGACGAAGCCCTTGACGCCCTACAGCCCGGGCGTGGGCCGGGCGAGATGGGACTGTTCGACGAAATCTTGACCGACCAACTTGTGTCCGCGAAGACATTACTGATCGACGTTGCGAACGCAAGCGAAGCAAACAAAGCGGAGGTCGAGGAAGGCGCACGGCTCCTCGTGCAGGCACACGAAGCTGCTGACACGGCCCGCCGAATCTTCGATGCAGCCGTAGCGGCTCGGATCGGCTGGATCGAACCTGGGCTGATCCTCGACGAGGACTCACTCCAGCGCGTCCTTGCCCAACCCCGGATTGCTGAGGCGGCCGAAGAGTTCGAGCCGGCGCATATGTCGTATCTATTCCCTGAGGTATTCCTACGCGAGACTCCCGGCTTCGACGTTCTCGTGGGGAACCCTCCGTGGGAAGAGCTAATGGTCGAAGAGCCAAAGTTTTGGCTTCGAGTCCGTCCGGGTCTGCTCGGTCTTAAGCCTGCCGAGCTTAGACGAGAAATCGAGCGGCTTCGGATCGAGCGTGCCGATCTTCTGCCGTCCCTGCAGGAAGAGATTGATCGAGTAGATGAGATGCGTCGTGTCCTTCTTGCCGGTCCTTACCCGGGCCTCGGCACAGGTGACATCGATTTGTACCAGGCCTTCGCATGGAGGTTCTGGCAATTGCTTCGTGTGGGTGGCTCGCTCGCAGTTGTAATGCCGCGATCGCTCTTTAACGCAGCTGGAACGGCGCCATGGCGAGAAGCGATCTATGATGGCGGGCGACTTGAGGTCGTCACTCTTGTGAACAATCGTCGGTGGATCTTCCCGATCCATCCCCAGTATTCGATCGCTTTGACCGGGATCACGAAGACTGTGGCTGCGTGTGAGACTGTTTCGATCGGTGGGCCCTTCCACTCGCAGATGGACTTCACCGCAGGACGAAACCGAATCGGCTCTATCTCGGTCGCTACCCTCAGGGCTGCTGTGGGTGCCACAATCCCGCAGCTCTCCGGTCCGGAATCGGCTGAGGTGCTCACTCAAATCCGATTGGCTGCTCGGCTTGATCGACGTAACGCCATGTGGAATTTTCGGCCTGTTGCGGAGTTTCATGCGACTAACGATCGCGCCACTTTCGACGCCGGGCCATCGGGAACCGTTCCTGTAATCGGAGGCGCAGGGTTTGAGCTGTGGAATCCCGACACGGGAGAAATCTACGCTAGGGGAGACCGCTCAACGATCGAGAACGCCCTTCAAGTCAAGAGAAGGCGGCAAATCAAGCTCGCAAGCTCTGCATTCTTCGGGCAATCTTCTGAATGGTCGAATGACCCTGAAACGTTGCCATTAAGGCACGCGCGCATCGCCTTCAGGGATATCACTCGCGCGACAGACACGCGCACCGTAATTGCAGCGCTCATTCCTCCAGGGGTGGCATTGACGAACAAGGCTCCCTATCTGTTCCGTGCCAGTGGCACTGCGACTACCGAGGCCTTTCTGCTCGGAGTGCTCTCGTCGATTCCTCTCGATTGGTACGCGCGTAAGTATGTGGAGCTGGGGATGAATTTCCACATCCTAAACGGGTTGCCGATCCCTGAACTGGTTTGCGAAGACGAGGTTTCGTTACGCGTAGCGCACATCGCTGGTCGTCTCGCAGCTGTCGACGAGCGCTATTCGGACTGGGCTGCCGATGTGGGCGTGTCGGTAGGGTCGGTCCAGACTCAAGCTGACAAGTCCGATCTGATCGCGGAGTTGGACGCGCTTGTCAGCCTGCTCTACGGCCTCACGGATGACCAGGTCGAACTTGTATTCGCGACCTTCCATCGCGGCTGGGACTACACATCTCGGCTCGATGCCGTCCTCGCCCATTACCGAGCATGGAGGGGCAAGGCATGACCCAGCTGCCCGATTTCGCGACCAATCACCCGCCGAGCGATGCTGCAGCGACCGTGGCAGACAAGGTCAATGAGCTCTTCTGTCGTCTCCGGGAGAACAAGGTGACTGCGCCACCCATCGCGATCGCGACGGCGTACATCAACCCAGCTGGCTTCGCGCTGCTCGCTGACGAGCTTGAGCAGGCACCGCGCGTACGGCTTCTGCTAGGGGCGGAGCCCGACGCCGAGTCGGTTCGGGCGATTGTGTCCCGCGACTCCGATCAGGATTCACGGCGTGACGCTGCGATCCAGCATCACCAGGCGTGGCTTGAAGCCGAGCGCGACATGATGGGGTTCGCCCGAGTGCCCACTGCTGATGCGAAACGGATGGTGGAGTGGCTCCGGAGCGTGGATACCGACAGCAAGGCGAAGGTCGAGGTGCGCCGGTATCTGGGTGGCTTCCTGCACGGCAAGACATACCTCGTTGAGGACAGTGCGGCGCAGGCCGCGATCGCAGGCTCGTCGAACATGACGTACGCGGGTCTCGCACACAATGCGGAACTCAACCTCGGCACCGGCGGTGGCACCAGCTCGGCCGGCAAGGTGCGGGAGTGGTTCGAGCATTTCTGGAATTTCAGCGACCCGTACGACCTGGCCGAGCTCTACGGCCGGCTATGGGAGCCACACGCGCCGTGGCTGATCTATCTACGCATGCTCTGGGAGCTCTACGGTGAACACCTTGAGGCAGAAGAAAGCCCGAATGTCCGTACCGGACTGAGCCTTACGCGCTTCCAGGCTGACGGAGTGGCTCGAATGGAGCGACTGCTCGACGAGCACGGCGGCGTGCTAGTCGCCGACGAGGTTGGCCTCGGCAAGACGTTCCTTGCTGGCGAGGTGATCTACCGGACGGCGAACATCAACCGGCAGCGGGTGCTCGTCGTTGCTCCTGCCGCGTTGAAGACCTCGATGTGGGAGCCGTTCCTGGTCACCCACGACTTCAGTCGCTGGGTGAAGGTCTACTCGTATGAGGAAGTGCGGAACCGTCTCGACCCGGACAAGGGTCCGATCGACGCGTTCTTGCAGGAGATTGAGGACTACTCGCTCGTCGTCATCGATGAGGCTCACAACCTGCGTAACTCCGGGGCGCAGCGCTCCGGTGCTGTCGATCGAGTGATCACAGCGGGCAACCCCAAGAAGGTCGTGTTGCTGACCGCGACGCCGGTCAACAACTCGCTGGTCGACCTCGAAACTCTAATCAAGTACTTCATCCGCGATGACGCACGGTTCGCTTCTCTCGGCATTCCCAGCATCCGCGAATACATCAAGCAGGCCCAGACGGTCGACCCGGCGAACCTCACGCCGGAGCATCTCTTCGACCTGATGGATCAGGTTGCCGTCCGGCGCACCCGGAAGTTCGTGAAGGAGCACTACGCCAACGAGCTGATCACCGGGCCGGACGGCAAGCTCACCACTATCAAGTTCCCGCAGCCGAAGGTGCGCCGTATCGACTACCGGTTGGACGGCGATCGCCTCGCACTCATCGACGCGATGGTTTATGCGCTCGACGACCCGACCGACCCCCACGCGCCTCGGGCGTGGGAGGACCGCAGCCGTGACCCAAAGCGCCTCATGCTCGCCCGCTACCTGTCCAGCATGTATACCGTCGACCACGACTTGCAGCAGTACCAGATCAGCAACGCCGGCCTACTGCGGTCTGGGCTTCTCAAGCGGCTGGAGTCGAGTCCCCAAGCGCTACATGCCTCCTTGGAGCGGATGATCGTCTCCCATGAGGCGTTCCTCGACGTCCTCGGCAGGGGGTTTGTCCTTAAGGGTGAGGCTCTCAGTGACTGGGTTTCGTCCGACTCTGACGATCTTGACGAGTTCGTGGCCGAGTTTGACGAGGATGACCAGATTGAGTCGGTTGACGGCTATCACCTCACCGAACTGCAAGCCGACGTCGAGTCGGACATCGCGCTGTTGTCGGAACTGCGCGACCTTGCGGTGGTGGTGATCGAAGGAAATGAACCCAAGGCCCAGAAGCTCATTGGGGAGCTAGCCGCGATCGCCAAGGAGGCGCAGCGAGTCGACCCCCGCGGCCTTTCGCACACCGATCGCCGGAAGGTCATCGTGTTCTCCGCCTTCACCGACACGATCATCCCTATCCACGAAGCAGTCGTTGAAGCCATCGAAGAGGCTCCTGCAGGATCGCCACTGGCCGATTACAAAGGCCGTGTTGCTCCGCCCATCATGGGGGCGTACGCAAAGGTGCACGAGCGTGGTGCCAGCGGTGGTGTCGACCAGGGTGGCCGTGCATCAACGATTGCCGGATTCGCTCCACAGACGGCCGGACCTCGCAACGCTGCGGGTGAGCCGACGGCGAAGGATGAGTTCGACATCCTCTTCGCTACCGACGTGCTTGCCGAGGGTATGAACCTCCAGCAGGCAGGGCAGATGATCAACTACGACCTTCCGTGGAATCCGATGCGCATCGTCCAGCGCCATGGCCGTGTCGACCGCATCGGATCAAAGCACGATTACGTGCACCTTGGGCTTTTCTTCCCCACCGAGCGCCTCGATGCTCTGCTGGAGTTGGAAGCACGACTGGAGGCGAAGCTCGCCCTTGCCGACGCAGCCGTCGGTGCTGGGGAAGTGCTTCCGGGACGCGGTCCTGGACACGAGGTCAACCTTGCGGACGACCAGGTCATTGACGAGTTTGAGGAACTGCTCGACGCAGGCGGCTCCAGTGCGTCGCTTTCAGGTGAGGAATACCGCCGTCGCCTGTATGGCGCCTTCAACATGGAGCCACTGCTGAAGTCCGATGTCCTTGGCCTTCCGTACGGCTCGGGTAGCGGTTTCGTGAATCCCGTTGTGCAGGGCAACGGCTACGTGTTCTGTATCAAGATCGGTAACAGCACCAAGCCGTGGTTCCGCTACGTGCCAGCCACCGTTGATTGGTCGATCAGGTACACCGAGGAGGGGCTGCCGATCGTCTCATCTGACACGCTGATCTCCCTCCGCGTAGCTGACCCGCAGAACGCCACGGCGGAGCGGTGGCTGCCCGATGAGGTGTATGACAAGGCCTTCGACGCGTGGGAGATCGCCCGCGACAGCGCCTATACGGCATGGAAGGAACTCACTGATCCCAACGCCTTCCAGCCCGATTTGCCGCTTGCCTTCAGGGACGCCTACTCACTCGTGCTGCGGAAGGGCGGCTACCTGGGGAAGGAATCGCAGATTGCACTCGCGAACCGGCTCCGGAGCGTGCCGTCGGCGAAGGTGTCCCGCCAGGTGCGTGGAGCACTCAACCAGGGGCGAACCGACGAAGAGCGGATCGCACTCGCAGCCGAGGTGCTCGACGAGGCCGGCATCACCGCGCCGCCGCCACGCGAGCCGCTACCTGACATTGAGGAGCACGAGGTGCGGCTCGTGACCTGGATGGCTGTGCAGGGGACCCGGGGTCTGCAGGAGAGCGCTGCTACGTAGGAATATGGTCGACCACGCAACCATGGATCTCGATGGACCTGAATCGCCCTGGTTCTCCCGGAGGCTCGATCTATTGGATTTCGACCAGGTTCTGGTCGTTCCGTGATGCATCGTAGAACGCCGCTTCGAACTCGGCCGGCGGAACGTCGCTGAGGTAGCCGTGCAGGCGGCTGGTGTTGTGCCAGTGCACCCAGCTCAGGGTGGCCAACTCGACGTCCTCGACGGTCTTCCACGGCCCGGTACGTGCTGGCCCGTAGATCAGTTCGGCCTTGTAGTAGCCGTTCACGGTTTCGGCCAGGGCGTTGTCGAAGCTGTCCCCGACGGTGCCGATCGAGGGAGTCGCGCCGATCTCGGCGAGCCGTTCACCGTAGCGGATAGAAGTGAACTGCGACCCGGCGTCGGAATGACATACCAAGTACGGCAACAGGATTCCGCGTGACCAGCGGGCCATCTCGATCGCATCCAGCACCATCGTGGTGCGCATATGGGAGGCGACCCGCCACCCGACGATCATCCGGCTGAACGCGTCGATGAGGAAACAGACATAGGCCACCCCGGCCCAGGTCGGCACGAACGTCAGGTCGGTCACCCAGAGCTGGTTGGGAGCGGTAGCGGTGAACTGCCGTTTGACCAGATCGGGATGCCGCGTCGCCGCCGGATCTGCTTTGGTGGTCCGCACGCGCTTGCCGCGCCGCGCCCCACAGATCCCGGCTGCCCGCATCAGGCGGGCGACCTGATCGCGGCCCACGTCGTGGCCGGCCCTGCGTGCGGTTTTCCAGAGCTTGCGTGCCCCGTAGACGCGGTAGTTGTCCTCCCAGAGCGCTCGCAGTACCGGACCCAGCACCGCGTCGCGGCAGGCCCGCGCCGACGGCTTGCGGGTTTTGGTGTCGTAGTAGGTGCTCGGGGCCACCGACACGCCTGCTTCACGCAGGACGGTGCAGATGGGCTCGACCCCGAACTCCTCGCGATTCGCGTCGATGAACGCGACTATTTGCGGTGTTGGCGGTCGAGCTCCGCCCCGAAGAAACTCGCTGCTCGTTTCAGAATCTCGTTGGCACGCTTCAGTTCTCGATTCTCCTGTTCGAGTTCCTTGATCCGCGCAATCTCAGCGGTGGACACCCCCGGTACATGCCCGTCGTCGATATCGGCCTGGCGCACCCAGGACCGGACCGACTCGACCCCGTAACCGAGCTGACGCGCCACCCGCGCCACCGTGCCCTGCTCGGTGCCCAGCTCAGTCCGCAACGTCCGGACCATCCGCACCGCGGCGGCCTTCTCCTCCGGGCCGTAACGGCGTGTCGTGGGCCTACCTGGCGACTGTTCCTTCGGCATACCTGCATCCTCGTTTCCAAGGTCAGGAGCCTCCGGGATTTCCAGGGCGATTCAACTTGATGGTTTCGGTGATTTCCTGTTTCGCTGAGCGTTTAGGTCCGTCAGTTCCTTGGCCGGGCTTGGACTCACCTCGGAGTCGGTGTAGGTGGTGCCAGGTGGCGAACTGCTCAACCGGCCCCCGCACCTCTGCCGAGACGATGGCGTCGAGCTTCGCGGCGAGCCAGACTTCGAACTGTGCGAGATGTTCGTCACGAAAGGGGAGCAGCCCGTGGTGTTGCAGCATGCTGCGCAGGTGCTCGACATGTCGACCAGGTCCTGCCGCGGTCAGGCCGTCGTGGGTCAGCGGTACCGCGCCTGAGGTGATTCCGCCGAGTAGCTGTAGTACCTGGATATTGCGTTTCCAGGTGAGGATGCTCTCGGGTCGGTCCACAGCGCAGAGCACTTCCAGGAGTGTCTCCATGGCAGTCGGATCGGCAGGATGGTGGAGAAGGATTCTGCACAGGTCATCACGCAGGGCGCATCGGGCACACTCGCCTCGGCGGTAGATCTCGCCTTCGTGACCGCAGGTTCGGCACGTGAAATCGCTGGGGATTCCGGCGCAGGTCAGGCAGACCGGCCGCGGATCTGTGTGCTTGCAGCGGCCGGGGAGCACGCCGTCGTGTCCGCAGTTTGGGCAGATGCCGTGTGTTCGCATCGCGGTGTAGAAGCAGCTGTGGCAGAGCTGGTCGCCGGGCCAGTAGACCCGCAGTTTGTTGGCTTTGCGGTGGCAGCGGCTGCATTCTTGACTACCTGTGGTGACCGGTGGCCGGCCGCGGCGCGTAGAACGTGGTGTGGGGTTAATCGGTGCCATCGGTGATGACCCGCGCGCGCCGTGGCCGGACCGATTTGTTGAGTTCGACGACGTTCGGCGCTGGAAGAGGCGTAGTGCCGGAGGCGGTCCTTCGTCTCCGGGCGTCGGTTGCAGTTACGGTTATTAGGTCTTCCACGCCGCAGCCGAGGATGTCACACAATGCCGCCATCAGTTGCAGTGAAACACGTTCTGGCCGTTGGTGAACGACGCGGTAGACCTGTGGCCGTGAGAGCTGGATGCCGCGTTCGGCGAGTCGGGGAATAAGGTCGGTGCTGTTGTGCATGCCATGCGCGGCCATCAGTTCGGCGAGGCGCCAGGTGTAGTCGACTTCGCGTCTCACGATGATTCCTCTCCGAACGCGAGTGCATCTTTTATGGTCTGGTCGAGCATGCGCCGCACCGTCCGGGTCCGGTAGTCACTGGACACTCCCGTGTACAGCGCTGTGGTGCTGGCGACATCGTGGCCGGCTTGGTCTTGGACAAATTTAGCGTCCCAGCCATCTTCAATGAGGTGGGTGATGTGGGAGCGGCGGAACGAATGTAGATCCAGTCCGCTCGGCAGATCCAGTTCGTCGCAATACCGTCGGAACCGACTCAGTAGGGTGTTCTCGGCGATCAAAGACCCGCGCTCGCTGGGGAACAGATCGATGCCGTCGGCGATGTACGGCTGGCCATGGGTGAGCCAGTCGGCGATGACTTCTGGTGTCCAGTCGAAAACCGTCAGTACGGTTCGTCGCTTTGGTGGGGAGCCCTTCTTCGCCTTGCCGTATCGGATCAGGACTGCGCCGTAGCGGCCGAATTCGCGGGC
>Ga0209023_10008228_pt1 | contig 10510 bp, 10 predicted proteins | sample LakOneMetagenome_FD_187468 | JGI IMG/M metagenome (GOLD analysis project Ga0209023, IMG submission 187468) | Freshwater and sediment microbial communities from Lake Erie, Canada (SPAdes) (version 2) | ecosystem: Environmental > Aquatic > Freshwater > Lentic | place: Lake Erie, Canada...
ATCTCCTGCGAGGGCCATCCGGCGACGACACCGGCGGCCCACACGCCCGGGATCGACGTGGCGCCCCACTTGTCGGTGCGGATGTTCACCTTCACGAACGGCTGGCGGGCCGGGTCGGTCTCGACCGGGAGCGACGGCAGCTTCACCGTGCCCTGACCGGTGGCGAGGACGACGTGACGGGCGCTGACCGTGCTCCCGTCGCCGAGGGTGACGGTGAACCGCTCGCCCGGGGCGACGTCGGACACCTTCTCGACGATCGTGGTGACGCCGGCGGTCGCGCACTTGGCCCGCAGCGCGGTGAGGAGGTCGCGGCCCTCGAGCTCGGTCTGGCCCGGGAGGTTGAGCAGCCGGGCCCGCTTCAGGATCGAACGATCCTGGTCGTAGACCTCGACGATGAGCCCGGCCCGAGCCAGGAAATGAGCGGCGGTCAGCCCCGCGGCTCCCCCGCCCACGACAGCGACGTCGATCTCTCGGCTCATGTTCAGTGACCTCCTGGACGTACCTTCGATGGTAATTGAGAGTTCAAACGCCTGGCCGGGTCATCGGTCACCGCCGGGGGCGACCGGCGGCACGGGCCGCGACTCGGCGAGACGGAAGCCCATGGCGTAGTGGGCGGAGTGGTACCAGCCGTGCCGGCGGGCGCAGCGGGCGAGGTCGCCGTGGCGGGCGAAGCTGCCGCCGCGGGCGACCCGGTACTGCTCGCCGTGGGTCGCCACGAGATCGTCGGCGACGATCGCGGCGCCGGGATAGGGCCGATAGTCGTCGGCCACGTACTCCTCGACGTTGCCGGCGAGATCGAGCACGCCGAACGGCGAGGCACCCTCGGGGTACATCCCGACGGGGGTCGTGGTCAGCGGGCCGGCCTCGGCCGTATTGGCCCGCTGGGGGTCCCAGTCGTCACCCCACGGGTACTGGCGACCGTCGCCCCCGGTGGCCGCATACTCCCACTCGGCTTCGGTGGGCAGGCGGAACGAACGGCCGGTGCGAGCGGCGAGCCAGACGCAGTAGGCGTCGGCCTCCTGCGGCGAGACGGTGTACACGGGCTGGTTCGCCGCCCCCAGCGGGAACGTACCGTGACCCCACGAGCTCGGTCGCTCGACCGGCGCCGCATCGAGGACGTACTCGAGGAACTCCTCGTTGGTCACGGGGTATGCGCCGATGCGGAAGGCCGCCACGTGCACCGTGTGGCGTGGGACCTCCTTCATGATCCAGTCGCGCTCCACGCCGAGCGCGGCCCATTCGGCGACGACCTGGTCGGCCCGGTCCTCGTGGATCCCGATGAGCGTCGGGCCGGCAGGAACGTCGACCATCGGCGGATCGAACGGCGTGATGCGGGGATCGCCCATCAGGGCGAGGCGGAGGCCGCACGTGTGGCGCCGGACGAGCGGCGTGTCGGGCGCTTCGAGCAGGGCGACGAGCGTGCGCCGGCCGGGGCCGCCGAGGTCGCACTGGTCCTGACGCAGGGCCTGGAGCGCCCTCCCCGAGCGAGCCAGATCGGCCTCGGGCTCGGCCGGATCGGGGGTGGCCACGGTGTGGGGCCCACGGACGGGTGAGGTCACGGGCCGAGTGTACGGAGCCGGTCGCTGCGAGACTCACGGCTGTGACGGCCACCCCCCTGCCCCTCAGCACCGTCGTCGAGTTGCCCCCCGAGACGTCGGGTGCGCTCACCTTCCACCTGCCGCTCGAGGTGTTCGCCCTCCAGGCCGCCGGCGCCGCCCCCGACGTGATCGATGCCCGCATCTCGGCCCGGCTCGCCGACGCGTATCACGACGGCCTCGTCGACCCGCCGCTGTACCGGTGGGCGGTGGACCACTACCGGCCGTTCGCCACCCGGCTGCTCGACGCCGCACCGGCGGCCCGGGCCGACGCGATCCGGTCGATCCTCCCCCTCGGCGACGGGCTCGTCGGCGCCGCCTTCCACGGGATGATCCGCCTGGGCTACGGCGCGATGCGACGCGACGCCGAGGAGATCGCCCGGGGGCTGGCCTACCTCCGAACCCGCCGCCAGGTGCTCCACGGGCCCGGCGCCCAGGCCGGCACCGACCAGCTCCCGTCGGTCGCGATGCCCTCGCCCGCCGAGCTCGAGGGCTCCACGGTGTTCGACCAGCTCTCGCTCGCAGCCGGCGCCGGAGGCCACGACGAGCTCACCGACCCGGCCCGGCCTCTCTTCCCGGCGGCGGCGCTCGCGGCGCGGGCCGCCGAGCTGATCCGCCACGACGCCGGGTCGTTCGTGTCGGTCCACTCGATGACCGGGCTGCACGGCCTGGCCGAGTTCCACACCCTGGTCATCGGCTCACCGCCCGGCGCCGACCTCGACGGCACGGTGCTGGCGCCGTGGTGGCGGGCGTACTCGATCGGACTGCAGGCGTGCACGATCGTCGTCTCGGCGACGACCGTCGTCGGCCGGACCGAGTGCGCTCCGGTGTTCACCGACACCGAGGCCCTCGTCGCCGCAGCCGTCGCCTCGGGCGACACCCACAGCGTGAAGCTCGTCGTCGCGATGCGCCGCCTCGCGGAGTTCGGTGTGCTCGACGAGCCGACGATGTGGGAGCTCGGCGCGATCAAGCTCGGCGTCGACGAATGCCGTCTCTAGCGGTCGCGTCAAGCATCACCTGACCCGACGGCCGGACCGGACTACCAGCGGTCGCGGCGACGGACGTCGTCGAGAGGGCGGCGGCGGGCCCGATGGAAGTCGCCACTGGTGTGGGCGACGGCGATCACCCCGGCCGTGACGACGTCGTCGGGCAGGCCGAGCACGGAGCGCAGGTCGGCGTCGTACTTCAACAGGCTGGTGACGAGACAGGTGCCGAGCCCTCGGCTGCGGCACGCGAGCTGGAAACTCCACGTCGCCGGGAAGATCGAGCCCCACACGCTCGGCTCGACATAGGCCCGCTGGCTCGAAGTGCGGTGCCAGGGCTCCAGCTGGACGCACGGGACCACGAGCACCGGCACGGCGCCGAGATGCTCCCAGAGCGTCCGCGACGAGACCATCGCCGACGACGACTCGTCGAGCTCGGGATCGGCGGCCCGCAGGGAGGCGAGGTACTCGGCCGACGACCTCGCGTAGATCGCGCCGACGCGAGCCCGCTGCACGGGGTCGGCGACGACGATCCACCGCCACGGCTCGGCGCCCGACCCGTTCGGCGCCTGCAGGGCGAGTTCGAGGCACTCGTCGACGAGCTCCGCAGCGACGGGCCGGGTCAGGTCGAGCCGGCGCCGCACCGACCGGGTCGTCGTGAGCAACCGGTCGACCGAGTCGAGATCGAACGGCGGCGCCGCGTCCGAAGCCACCGGCCGGGGTCAGCGTTCGAAGATGCTGGGGAGCTTGCCGAAGACGGCGACGCTCTGGCGCAGCGGCACGATCTCGCGTCGGGGCTCGCGACGTTCGGCCTCGGCGATGGCGTGGCTCGCCAGTGCCCGCAGCTCCTCGTTCTCCCGGCGCAGCCGGTCGTTCTCGAACTCGAGTTCCATGACCCGGCGGATGCCCGACAGGTTCATGCCCTCGCCGGCGAGGTCGGCGATGCGCTGCAGCCGGGCGATGTCGGCGTCGGAGTAACGCCGGCTCCCACCCGCGGTGCGTGACGGCTCGAGCAGACCCTTGCGCTCGTAGATGCGCAGGGTCTGCGGATGCATGCCCGCCAGTTCGGCGGCCACCGAGATCACGTAGACGGCTCGATTCGAGTGCATGTTCATCACCCCTCGGCTCCGGCCCGCGAGGGCGGCGAGAAGGTCCGGGCGAGCTGCTCGACCGCGGCTCGCTGATCGTCGGTCAGGGTAGTTGGCACCACGACGTCGACGGTCACGATCAGGTCGCCGGCGTGCTTGGTGGTGTGGATGCCCCGGCCCTTCACCCGATGCCGGGAGCCGGGCTGGGTGCCGGCCTTGATGCGCAGCTTCACCGTGCCGCCCTCGAGCACGGGCACGTCGATCTCGCCGCCGAGCACCGCCTGCGGGTAGGTGATCGGCACCTTCACCGTGAGGTTCTCGTGGTCCCGGCCGAACCGGGCGTGGGGCGCGACGTGGCACTCGACGAACAGGTCGCCGGCCGGCCCACCGTTGCGGCCGGGGCCGCCGCGGTGCTTGATGCGGATCCGTTGGCCGTCGGCGACGCCGGCGGGGATGCGGACCTTCACTTCGCGAGGGCGACGTTCGACGCCGGTGCCGCGGCACGAGCCGCACGGGTACTCGATGACGCTGCCCGATCCCCCGCACGTCCGGCACGGGGCCGAGAACGAGAAGGGACCCTGGTTGTCGGCGGTGACGCCCCGTCCGCCACAGGTCGCGCAGACCTTGGGTGACGTGCCGGGGCGGGCGCCCGACCCGTTGCAGGTGGAGCATTGCGAATCGGCGGTGAGGTACAGCGTGGTCTCGAGACCGGTGGCCGCGTCCTCGAACGTGAGGCTGAGCGTGGCCTCGACATCGGTGCCGCGCTGGGGCCCCACGCCCGATGCGCCCGCACCCCGGCGGCGCCCCTGGTTCCCGAACAACCCGCCGAGCAGGTCGCCGAGGCCGGCGTCGCCGGCGTTGAAGGTGAACCCACCGGGTCCCCCGAAACCGCCGGGACCGCCGCCGGGACCGCCCATGCCACCGAGCGGACCCAACTTGCGGACCTCGTCGTACTCCTTGCGCTTGGCGTCGTCGCCGAGCACGTCGTACGCCGCGGAGATCTCCTTGAACCGCTCCTCGGCCGCGTCGTTCCCCGGATTGGCGTCCGGGTGGTGCTGGCGGGCGAGCTTCCGGTAGGCCTTGGTCAGGTCCTTGGCCGACGCGTTCTCGGCCACCCCGAGCACCTTGTAGTAGTCCTTCTCGTACCACTCCCGCTGTGCGGTCATGAGCGGTTCACCTCCTCTCGGTCACCCCGTACTCGGCGCGGGGTCACCCGCGAACTTTCACCATGGCGGCCCGCAGGACCTTGCCCTTCCAGACGTAGCCGGTGCGCAACACCTCGGCCACCACCGGCTCGCCACCGTCGCCGGGCTCGTGGAGCACGGCATCGGCGAGCGACGGATCGAACGGCTGGTCCTGGAGGTTCAGGGCCTCCAGTCCGTGCTTGCGCAGCTCGCCGAGCAACAGGTTGAACAGCGGCTCGACCTCGGCCGGGTGCTGGACGAATGCGGCTTCGCAGGCGTCGAGCACGGGCAGGAGGGCCTCGGCGAGTTTCCCGGTGGCCCGGGAGACCTCGTCGCTCTGCTGGTTGGCCATGCGCTTGCGGTAGTTGTCGAAGTCGGCCTGCAGGCGGACCGCGATGTCCTTGAACTGGTCGCGTTCCGCGAGCAGGGCCTCGAGGTCGTGCTCGACGGCGAGCTCCTCGGGGGACTCGACCGTCTCGGTCGGCCCGTCGGTCTCGGACATCTCGGCGGTGGCCGGGTCGACCGGCGGGCCATCGACCTCGTCGATCATGTCGCCATCCATCAGCGAGCCCCGATCACTTGTCGTCGACGATTTCGGCGTCGACGATCTCGTCGTCGTTCACCGAACCGGCGCCGCTCTGGCCCGAAGCCGAGCTCCCGGCGGCGTTGGCGTCGCGCGCCGCGGCCTCGTAGAGCTTCTGGCTGAAGGCCTGGCTGGCCGACATCAGCTGCTCGGTGGCCGACTTGATGGCGGCGGTGTCGTTGCCGCTGAGGGCGGTCTTGAGATCGGCGAGCGGCGACTCGACGGCGGCCTTCTCGTCGGCCGTGACCTTGTCGCCCTGCTCGCGCAGCACCTTCTCGGTGGAGTACACGAGGGTGTCGGCGTTGTTGCGGACCTCGGCCTCCTCGCGGCGCTGGCGGTCCTCCTCGGCATGGGCCTCGGCGTCCTTGACCATCTGGGCGATGTCGTCCTTGTTGAGCGACGACTGGCCGGTGATGGTCATCGACTGCTCCTTGCTCGTGGCCCGGTCCTTGGCCGACACGTGCACGATTCCGTTGGCGTCGATGTCGAAGGTGACCTCGATCTGGGGCACGCCACGGGGGGCGGGCGGCAGGTCGACGAGCTGGAACTTGCCGAGCGTCTTGTTGTACATCGCCATCTCGCGCTCGCCCTGGATCACGTGGATCTCGACCGACGGCTGCATGTCCTCGGCCGTGGTGAAGACCTCGGTGCGGCGGGTGGGGATGGTGGTGTTGCGCTCGATGAGCTTGGTCATCACACCGCCCTTGGTCTCGATGCCGAGGCTCAGGGGGGTGACGTCGAGCAGGAGGACGTCCTTGACCTCGCCCTTGAGCACGCCGGCCTGGACGGCGGCACCGATGGCGACGACCTCGTCGGGGTTGACCGACTTGTTCGCCTCCTTGCCGGTCATGCCGATGACGAGCTCCTGCACCGCGGGCATGCGGGTGGAGCCGCCCACGAGGATGACGTGGTCGATCTGGCCCTTGGTGAGCCCGGCGTCCTTGATCGCCTGCTCGAAGGGGATCCGGCAGCGCTCGAGCAGGTCGGCGGTCATCTCGATGAACTTCGCCCGGGTGAGCGACTCGTCGAGGTGCAGCGGGCCCTCGGCCGTGGCCGTGATGAACGGCAGGTTGATCTGGGTCTGCTGGACCTGGGAGAGCTCGATCTTGGCCTTCTCGGCGGCTTCCTTCAGGCGCTGGGTGGCCATGCGGTCGGCGGCGAGGTCGACCCCGTGGGCCGCCTTGAACTGCTGGACGAGCCAATCGATGATCCGCTGGTCCCAGTCGTCGCCACCGAGGCTGGTGTCGCCGTGGGTCGACTTGACCTCGAACACGCCGTCGCCGATCTCGAGCACCGACACGTCGAACGTGCCGCCACCGAGGTCGAACACGAGAACGGTCTCGTCCTCGGAGCTCTTGTCGAGGCCGTAGGCGAGCGCCGCCGCGGTGGGCTCGTTGATGATGCGCAGCACCTCGAGGCCGGCGATCTGGCCGGCTTCCTTGGTGGCGGTGCGCTCGGCGTCGTTGAAGTACGCGGGGACGGTGATGACGGCCTGGGTGACGGTGTCGCCCAGGTAGGCCTCGGCATCGCGCTTGAGCTTCATCAGCGTGCGGGCGCTGATCTCCTGCGGCGTGTACCGCTTGCCGTCGATGTCGCCGCTCTTCCAGTCGGTGCCCATCTGACGCTTGATCGACCGGAACGTTCGGTCGGGGTTGGTGATCGCCTGACGCTTGGCGACCTCGCCGACGAGCACCTCGCCGGCCTTGGAGAAGGCGACGACCGACGGGGTCGTGCGGCTGCCTTCCGAGTTCGGGATGACGACGGGATCGCCGGCCTCGAGGAACGAGACGACGGAGTTGGTGGTACCGAGGTCGATACCGACGGCCTTGGCCATGACGGGCCTCCTAGCAAGCGAGCGGGACAGGGGGTGACGAACGCTGTGCGCACCACGCTACGCGCTCCCCCACCGCATCGCCAACCGCGAGCGAAGAAAAGATGAGTCGGGTCGACTCAGGTTTCACCCCGCGGCGAGACGCACTTCCGAGAGCGCCACGAAGTCGCGGGAGCCGGGAGTCGTGGACGCCGTGATCGCGAGCGTCACCGTGGCGCACCCGACGAAACCGGGGGCCGAGGTGGTCTGCAGCTGGCGGGCGTCCTGGAAGGTCTGGTCGAGGGTGGCGACGGGCGCCCCGTCGGCGCCCAGGCAGGTCCACGTGGCGGTGGAGATCCGCCGGTTCTGGGTGAAGCGGTCGTCGTTGTTGTGCGGATCGATGGCGTCGTACCCGGGCAACGCCCCCACGACACCGACGGTGCCGGGCGCGGGCAGGGTGAACGTGAGGGTCTCGCCGACGCCCGAGCCGCCGCAGCGCCACGCCGTGGCGTTGTCGCCGTCGAGGGCGTTCTCGGGCTTGAAGTCGATCGGGTTGCCCGCGGAGTCGGTGGAACCGCGCGCCGTGCACGAGGCGGTCACGGTGATCCCGACGATGTTCGCCCCCGGGTCGGCGACGACGGCCGGGCCGGTCTCGGCCGGCACCGAGGCCGAGGTGGCGGTGGTGAGCGGTGCTGCGGTGACGGGGACGGTCGTCACGTCGGCCGGGGTCGGGGTCGACGCCGAGAGCTCGACCGAGCCCTTCACCTTCAAGAACATCGGACTGATCCCGTAGGCGATCACCGCCAACGCGGCCACGACACCGAGCGTCTTGAGGACGGTCGGCCACTTCGACTCGGCGCCCTCGTAGCGGAACGACACCGGCTGGGTGCCCACCGGTGGCGGGGGCAGGGTCGGCGTGCCGCAGCTCCCGCACCGTTGCAGCCCCGCTTGGAGCTCGTTCCCGCAGCTCGCGCAGCGCACGATGCCTCCCCCTTGCCGGTCAGTCCGGCCGATCCTAGTGATCGGGCCCGCTCCGGACGGGGAAGGTCGGACTCGGCCCGGCTACGCGGCGGTGAAGAGTTGGACCTCGGACATGGCGGTGTAGTCGCGGCCGCCGCTCTTGGTGCTGTCGAGGATCTCGAACAGCACCTTCGCGCAACCGGCGAACCCGGTGACCGGCACCGACTGGAGCTTGGCCTGGTCGGCGAAGGTCTGGTCGGCCGAGCCGACCTCCTTGCCGGAGCCGTCGAGGCAGGCCCACCGCGCCTTGGCCACGCGCCGGTTCTGGGTGAAGCGGTCGGTGTGCAGGTACGGGTCCTGGCTGGCGTAGCCGGGCAGTGCGGCCACGAAGTTCACGTCGGCCGGCGTGGCGAGCGAGAACACGAGGGCGACGTGGAGCGCCGCTCCTTCGCACCGCCAGGCCGTGTCGGGTGATCCGTCGATCGTGAGCATCGGGTTGAAGCTGATCCGGTTGCCGCGTGAGTCGACCGAGTCGGGGGCGGTGCACGTGGCTTCGGCCAACGCGATGGTGAGCGGCTGGGGGAACGCCGCCCCGGTGGTGACCGGCGCCGTGGTCGACGGCGCGACGGTGGTGGAGGGTGCCGTCGTCGTCGCCGCGGTGGTGCTCGTGGTGGCCCCCGAGGTGCTGGTGGTGGAGGCGGCGGTCGTCGTGGGGCGGGCCTGGGTGGTCGCCACGCTCGTCGACGAGGCCGCGCTGGTCGAGGCACCGGCCGTCGTCGTAGCGGTGCTGGTGGCCGTGCTCGTCGCGGTGCTCGTGGAGGGCGACGGCTGGGTGGACACCGGAGCCGAGGTCGACGCGCCGGCCGTGACCTTGTCGTCGTCCTTGTTGAACAGCGGGAACAGTGCCACCGCGATGACCGCCAGGGCGGCCACGATGCCGACGATGCTCAAGATGAGCGGCCACCGGGGCGTGGTGGCGGCGCGCACGAACGGCGTCGGGTCGACGCCGGGCGGAGGCGGCGGCAGGATCCCACAACCGCACTCGTCACACTTCGTTGCTCCGTCGCGGACCGGGCTGGAGCAGATCGGGCACCGCATTCGAACTGACCGCTTTCCGTAGTCGTTCGGCGCATGGTACGACGCCGAAGGCAGGTCAGTGGATCAATCGCCCCAGATCCGGCCGAGGCCCGGGCGCCGCATCGCGGCGCCCGGACGGCTCAACGCTTGGTGATCTCGTCGATCCGGCCGAGGACGTCGGGCGTGAGCAACGGCAGGACGTCGATGGCGGCGAGGTTCTCGGTGACCTGCGAGACCCGGCTGGCCCCGGTGATCACGGTGGACACGTGGGGGTTGGCCGCGCACCAGGCGATGGCGAGCTGGGCGAGGGTGCAGCCGAGTTCGTCGGCGACGACCTTCAGCGCTCGGACGGTCGTCGCCGTCCGTTCCGACGTCACCGACCCCTTGAGCCACTCGTAGCCGTCGAGAGCGGCGCGGCTGTCGCCGGGGATGCCGTCGAGGTACTTGCCGGTGAGGGCGCCCGACGCGAGCGGGCTCCACGTGGTGAGGCCGAGGCCGATGTCGTCGTAGAGCCGGGCGTACTCCTGCTCCACCTTGCGGCGGTCGAGCAGGTGGTACTGCGGCTGTTCCATCACCGGCTTGTGGAGGTGGTGGCGCTCGGCGATCTCCCACGCCGCCCGGATCTCGTCGGCCGACCACTCCGAGGTCCCCCAATAGAGGGCTTTGCCGCGATCGATGATGTCGTGCATGGCCCACACCGTCTCCTCGATCGGCGTGTTCGGATCGGGGCGATGGCAGTACACGAGGTCGACGTAGTCGAGCCCGAACCGGGTCAGCGAGCCGTCCATCGCCGAGAGCAGGTACTTCCGGTTCAGGGTGTTCGAGTGGTTGACGCCCTTGCGGATGCCCCAGTAGAGCTTCGTCGACACGACGATGTCGTCGCGGTGCACGCCCATGCGACGAAAGGCTTCGCCCATGATCCGCTCCGACTCGCCGCCGGCGTAGGCCTCGGCGTTGTCGAAGAAGTTGACCCCGGCCTCGAAGGCCGTGCTCATGCACTGGAAGGCGAGATCGTCGTCGAGCTGGGTGGAGAAGGTCACCCAGGACCCGAAGGACAAGGTGCTGACCTGGAGGCCGGCCCGGCCCAGGCGTCGGTACTGCATCGTCATCCGCCCGACGCTACGCCGTGTCGTGGCGCACATGTCGTGGAACCCGTCGCAGGAGGTGCGAACCCGGCGTGCGCCACCAGTGGCCAGTGGCGCACATGTCGTGGAACCCGTCGCAGGAGGT
>Ga0209023_10008230_pt1 | contig 10508 bp, 7 predicted proteins | sample LakOneMetagenome_FD_187468 | JGI IMG/M metagenome (GOLD analysis project Ga0209023, IMG submission 187468) | Freshwater and sediment microbial communities from Lake Erie, Canada (SPAdes) (version 2) | ecosystem: Environmental > Aquatic > Freshwater > Lentic | place: Lake Erie, Canada | collected...
CAGGGCGCGCGTGGTCGGGATGCCGAGCGCAGCCATGGCTTCCGAGCACAGGAATTCGCGGATCGAGGAGCGCAACACGGCGCGGCCGTCGCCCATGCGCGAATACGGGGTCTTGCCGGCGCCTTTCAGTTGCAGTTCCATGCGTCCTTCCGGCCCCGGCACGTCGCCCAGCAGGATGGCGCGGCCATCGCCCAGCTGGCCGGCCCAGACGCCGAACTGGTGGCCGGAATACACGGCCGACAGCGGCTGGGCTCCCTCCGGCACCGCGTTGCCGGTCAAGGCGGCCACGAAATCTTCCTGCGCCAGGGTCGCCGGGTCGAGACCGACCAGCGCGGCTGCGCGCGAACTGGCCGCGACGAAATACGGCGCAGGCATGGGCGTCGGCATCAGCCGCGTGTAGAACGCTGGGGGCAGGGCGGCAAAACCGTTGCCGAAGGAGAGATCGTTGGGTGTAATGGCAGTTCCCTTACAAAGTGTTATCGACGGTGCGATCAAAATCCAGCGGAATTCTACCGTACCGGGCAGATTCTATTCGCGCGCACCGCTTCCGCAAGCGCGCTTACATCCGATAATACTTCGCCATTGCCCGACATTGGTGCATATCTTGCTGGCTGCTGCGCCGCAGCATCGAAACATGTTGACGCGCTGCATCAAGCCGAATCACACTCGTTCGAGCTTGACAATCAGACCACAGGAGACGTTCGATGACGCCGTACCCGAAGAGCCCGCTGATGGGCCAGATGATGGACCAGCCCCTGCTTATCTCGAGCATCATCGAATTCGCAGCGCGCCACTTCGGCGCCAACGAAATCGTATCGCGCCGCGTCGAAGGCGACATCCACCGCTATACCTACCGCGACTGCGAACAACGTGCGCGCCGCATGGCGCATGCGCTCACCGGCCTCGGCGTGCAGATGGGCGACCGCGTCGCCACCCTGGCCTGGAACGGCTACCGCCACATGGAGCTGTACTACGCCGTGTCCGGTTCGGGCGCGGTGCTGCACACCATCAACCCGCGCCTGCATCCCGAGCAGATCGCCTACATCGTGAATCACGCTGAAGACCAGTACCTGTTCTTCGACCTGACCTTCCTGCCGCTGATCGAAGCGGTGGCGCCGCACTGCAAGACGGTGAAATCCTTCATCCTGATGAGCGACCGCGCCCACATGCCGCAGGAAACGAAGATCCCGAGTTTGCTGTGCTACGAAGACATCATCGCATCCTCCAGCGACGACTACGTGTGGCCGCAGTTCGACGAAAACTCGGCCGCCTCGCTGTGCTATACATCGGGCACGACCGGCAACCCGAAAGGCGCGCTTTATTCGCACCGCTCGACCCTGCTGCACGCCTACGCGTCGAGCATGCCGGGCGCGCTGAACGTGTCTTGCCTGGATTCCGTGGTGCCGGTGGTGCCGATGTTCCATGTGAACGCCTGGGGCTTGCCGTATTCGGTGCCGCTGTCGGGCGCGAAGATGGTGTTCCCGGGTGCGGCGCTGGACGGCAAGTCGCTGTACGAATTGTTCGAAGCGGAAAAAGTGACCTTCTCGGCTGGCGTGCCGACGGTCTGGCTGGGCCTGATCAACCATGCGCTGCAGAACAATTTACAGTTCTCCACCTTCCGCCGCACCGTGATCGGCGGCTCGGCCTGCCCGCCGGCGATGATGGACATCCTGATCGACAAGCTCGACGTGCACGTGATCCACGGCTGGGGCATGACGGAAATGTCGCCGCTCGGCACCACCGGCGGCTTGCAGGCCAAGCACCGGGATCTGCCGAAGGACGAGCAGCGCAAGATATTGCAGAAGCAGGGACACGCCATCTTCGGGGTCGACATGAAGATCGTCGGCGACGATGGCGAGGAACTGCCCTGGGATGGCGAAACCTATGGCCACCTGTACGTGAAGGGGCCGTGGATCGTGTCGGGCTACTTCCGCAACGAGGGCGGCGACGTGCTGAAGGATGGCTGGTTCCCGACCGGCGACGTGGCCACCATCGACGGCGACGGCTACATGCAGATTACCGACCGCAGCAAGGATGTGATCAAGTCCGGCGGCGAATGGATCGGCAGCATCGACCTGGAAAACGTGGCCATGGCCCACCCGGCCGTGCTGCAGGCGGCCTGCATCGGCGTGGCCCACCCGAAATGGGACGAGCGGCCCTTGCTGGTGGTGGTCAAGCGGCCGGGCCAGGAAGTATCCCGCGAGGAATTGCTGGGCTTCTTCGAGGGCAAGGTGGCGAAATGGTGGCTGCCCGACGACGTCGTGTTCACCGAAGCGCTGCCGATGGGCGCCACCGGCAAAATCCAGAAGAACCGCCTGCGCGACCAGTACCGGGAGCACAAGCTGCCCACCGTGTAAGCGGCAACGGCGCGAGGATCGCTCGCGCACCCAAGCCGCGGCGATGTCACCTGCCTTGTCGGTGGTATTGACACTCTCCTGCTCGTCACACATGACGAGCAGCGCAAGCGCAGCGTAATCAAGGACTTATGTCCGTGGCATGTTCCTTGCTGCGCCTTTGGCGCAGCCGATGCCCTGTGGCCGGCCGCACGGGTATTGTCCAGACACCAATGGAGGGAAGGAGATATGTCGATTGCAAAGACGTTCCTGGCTGCGGCGCTTGTCGCGGCGACGATCCAACCGGCATGGGCCGTGCGATTCACGGTCAACGACTACACGTCGAGTTCGATTACGTTCACGCTCGACGGCGAGATGCCCGGGGTCGACGCCAACGCACCGGCGCGCTTCCCGGACGAGATCGACATCCTGTACACCGGCACGCTCTGGTCCGGCAGTACCATGGACTACGCGTCCAACACCTTGAGCGCCGACCCGTTCGACGGTGCCGGCGGCTTGTGGTTCGGAAACACGGGCGGATTCGGCGGCCAGACGACCTACTCCTGGCTCGGCTTCAATAACGACCTGACTGGACTCAGCGGTACGGGCAATGCCGTGACCCTGACCTGGGGCGCAACCGATTACCTGAACACCATGGGCACGGGCACCATCGCGCTTTACTGGGGCAACGTGTTCGAGGGTGCCGATCCCGACGGTATCAGGAATATCCTGCTGGGCAGTGTCAGGGTGGTCGACGGCCGTATTGTCGATGAGAACGAGGTGCCCGAGCCGGCCAACCTGGCCCTGTTCGGCGCCAGCCTGGCTGTCCTGGCCCTGGCCCTGACCCTGACCCGCCCTGCGCGGCGCAGGCCGCCCCGGGCCTGATCTGGCCGGACACCTGTACCAGCCCGCAGTCTGCGGGCTTTTTCTTGCCGCGTATGGGTCGGCCTCAGTTGCCCGACGATCCGATCTCGTCCGCCAGGATGTCTTCGATGACGCTGGCTTCGACATCCAGGGCCTTCAGGTATTCGACCGCGCTCGTGGTGCCGGCGTCGGCCTGGATCGCGCGCGCTGCCGCCACGGTGGCCTTGTCGGCAGCGCCTTCGCCAATGCCTTCTTGTTCGCCCGCGCCTTGCTCATCTGCGCCTTGCACATCTCGTATCTCGTTCCTGGTTTCCACAGTGGTCCTCGTTCAGGTTGGAGCCGCCAGTGTGACGCGCCATTATGACCACTGCATTACTGCGCCACCGATAGTTGCAAGGGCGCGGTGACCGTCCGTGCGCCTCATCCATGACGCCTGTGCTGTACTGAAGGCAAAGGAGGACACATGGAAACCGAACTCAAGCTGAAAGTACCTGCGGACGAGCTGGAACGCCTGCGGCGCCATCCCATGCTGGCAGGACGCGCGCTGGGCGAACCCGTCGAACACCACCTGGTCGATACCTATTACGACACACCGGAACGCGCGCTGTGGCAGGCCGGCTTGAGCCTGCGCGTGCGCGCCGACGGCGGGCGCTGGATCCAGACCGTCAAGACGGCGCATGAGGCCTCCGGCAGCCTGCACCGGCGCGGCGAATGGGAATGCGTACTGCCCGACGCCCATCCGCAGCCCGGTCTGCTGGCGGGCCAGGTGAAACCGTCTGCGCTGGCCGAACTGCTGCGCAGCGCGGCAATCGCGGCCGACCTGGCGCCGCTGTTCCAGAACACCACCCACCGCACCGCCTGGCGCATCGCACTGGCAGAGGGCCAGGAACTCGCATGCGCGCTGGACGCCGGCAGCATCGCCGCCGGAGATCGCCAGGCATCGATCGCGGAACTCGCGCTGGAAATGAAAGAGGGCGATCCGGCCCAGCTGTTCCGGCTGGCGCTGGACTTGCACCATGCAGTGCCGCTGCAACTGGCGGTCGACAGCAAGGCCGCGCGCGGCTATGCGCTGCTCGATGCCGCGCAGGCCCACGTGCAGCGCGCCCACAAGGCGGCGCCGGTGCGCCTGCGCGACAAGATGACGCTGGAGCAGGCATTCTTTGCCATTGGCGCGAATTGCCTGGCGCAACTGGAGTCGAACGTACCCGGCGTGCTCAAGCGCGACGTCGAGAGCCTGCACCAGATGCGCGTGGGCCTGCGCCGCCTGCGCGCCCTGGTCGGGATGTTCGAGGCCTTGGTGCAGCCGCCCGCCGCCGTGCGCGAAGGCCTGGACTGGCTTTCGGGAGAACTCGGCGCCGCCCGCGACTGGGATGTATTGGCCGGTTCGACGCTGGAACGCATTGCCGGTCTCGACCCGGCAAGCCTGCGCCAGGCCGCCGAAACCAAGGCCGAGGCCCACCACCGCCAACTGGCGCAAACGCTGCGCGCGCCGCACTTCACCCAGGTGCTGCTGCAGGTGGGCGCCTGGCTGCATGGACGCGGCTGGCGCGGGGGCGACGGCCTGCCGAAAGACTCGCCGCTGGCCGCGCCGGCCGGGCGCGCCATGCGGCCGCTGCTGCGCAAGGCCGAGAGGCGCCTCGACAAGCACATTGCCGGCCTGGACCCGGCGGATGCCGAGGCGCGCCACCGCACCCGCATCGCCGCCAAGAAGGCGCGCTACGCCGCCGAGTTCTTCCAGGACCTGTTGCCGGCCAGGCGCGTGAAACCGTATGTGGGGCGGCTGTCGAAGCTGCAGGACCGGCTCGGCATGCTGAACGACTACGCCGTCGCCGACGGCCTGCTTGAGGAGCTGAAGGGCAGCAACGCCCAGGTGGCGCGCCAGGCGGCGTATGCGCGCGGTTTCCTGGCGGCGAGCACCGCGGCGCAGAGTGCCCGGCTGGGCAAGGCGCTGGCGTCGGTGGCCGGGAGGCGGATCAGCGGCTGACTGGCGCGAGCGCGTCCTGCCGCGCGCTTTTTTCACTAACCCCCGGTCAGCGTTTCAGGTGAGCGCCGGCATGGAGCCAGATCGCAAAGCAGGCCATGCACCCTTGTATCCCGAGCGCGAGGAAAAAGTCGGAAGGCAGGGTGTCCCAGGTATTCATGCGAACGATCTGCCAGGCAAAGGCGCCTATCCAGAGGGGCATGGCAAGCAGCAGCCATGTCGAGCGGATCAGGAAACAGATGCCGGTTGCCAGCCTCAGCAGCCATGGCAAGGCCATGAGAACCGGGCCGCCCATCGTCTCGATCACGCCCATCTCGGTGAGCGTGGACCAGCTCGAATACAGTGTCCACGCGGTATAGGCCGAGCCGAGGATCAGGTAGAGCCCGATCAGCCAGCAGGCAATGAGCGGCCACGAGAACGACGGGATGTTTTCTGTTTGATTGTGCATGTTCGCTGTCCATGGCCCGGGACCGTCGGCCCGATACGGGCGGCGGCTGTGTCGGTCCAGTGTACGGACTTGTTGCCGATCCGGCAAGTTCGAGCCTGCTGAGATAGGCTCTTAGCGGCTGCCGGGCAACAGGTGGCGGAAGGTCGGCTCGATGTGCAGCGCGTGCAGGTGGCGCACGATGTCTTCCAGGGTCGCGTCCTTCAGCAGCAAACCATCGGGCGTGGCGCTGCCTGGCGCCGCCGGGATGGCCGCGTCGTGCGTTGCCGTGCCTACCGAGCCCGCGGCGCTGGCGCTGCGCGACCGCAGGCGCACCAGGGCGGCGTCGAAGCGCGCGGCGTCGATGCTTTCCAGTCCTTCCAGGAAGGCGGCCTGGGCCGCTTGCGGCGGCGCGATCTCCAGCCCCGGCTCGCCGATGAAGGACGCGCCCATGCCGGGGTTGATGAAGGCGGTCCAGCGTCCCGTGTCGCGGTTCAGGCAGGGCGGCAGCTCGATCGGCGCGCCCAGCACCGGCTCGGCTTCCGAAAAATAAGCCTGGCGCAGCAGTTCGACGAACTGGCCGGCTTCCAGCGAAGGCAGCGGGGTGGCCAGCGACAGCCACAGGCAAAAACCCTCCTGGCTGGCGATGCTGACGGCCGGGGCCGGCAAGTCGAGCTCTTCCTGCAGGGCGTTGGCGACCTCGCACAGCAAGGCCCAGTGGCGGCCCTCCGCGGCTTTCGGAATCCGGTGGAAGGGAATCGCGATGGTGCGGGTCAGGCCGTCGACGGTGGTGATGTCGGGTGGCAGGGTCTGCTGGCCGAGGATGTGGGCTTGCAGCGCTTCCTCGGTGACGACGCCTTGCGGCAGGTAGAGCCGCATCAGTTCCTGGATCAGCTTGAGCATGGGTTCCTTTCAGTCGGTAATCTTGCGGCGCAGCGCCTTGACCTGGCTGCTGCGCGTCTTGCCGTCGAGGCGGCGTAGCTGCGAGCCGCGCGTGGGCCGGGTCGGGCGCCGCACGATCGGCACCTCGGCGGCGGCGTCGACCAGCGCCTGCAGGCGGCGCAGCGCGTCTTCCTTGTTTTGCTCCAGGCTGCGCGACTGCTGGGCCTTGAGCACCAGCACGCCGTCCTGCGACAGGCGGCTGTCGTGCAGCGCCAGCAGGCGGGTTTTCACGGCCTCGGGCAGGGAAGACGCCTTGATGTCGAAGCGCGCGTGCACGGCGCAGGACACCTTGTTGACGTTCTGGCCGCCTGGGCCCTGGGCGCGGATGGCGCTGAATGTGACGTCGAGCGGATCGAGCACGGGCTTCACGGGTGGCAATGGCTTGGTTCGGTCATGCGCGCATGATAACGGCAGGGCCGCCGCGCACGCCAGCCATTCACGATGGATAAGTCATTGAAGAAATAAGACGACCGTACTTTTTTGCGTTATAGTCATCGAAGCAGTTCAACTCGCGCAGTTCAATATTAAAAGGAAGAGACATGAGTGCAGACTACGTCGTTCATGGCAGCGTTGCCGTCATCACCCTGAACAATCCGCCGGTCAATGGCATGGGCCTCGAGACGCGCACCGCCGCCGTCGCCGCCCTGCGCCGCGCTGAGAGCGACGCTGCCGTGAAGGCGGTCGTGATCACCGGCGCCGGCAAGGTGTTTTCGGGCGGTGCCGACATCCGCGAATTCAATTCGCCGAAAGCCCTGGCCGAACCGAACCTGCACACCCTGATCGCCACCGCCGAGAACCTGGAAAAACCCGTGGTCGCCGCGATCCACGGCGTCTGCATGGGCGGCGGCCTCGAACTCTCGCTCGGCTGCCACTACCGCGTGGCGCTGCCCGGCGCCCAGGTCGGCCTGCCGGAAGTGAAGATCGGCCTGGTGCCGGGCGCCGGCGGCACCCAGCGCCTGCCGCGCGTGGTCGGCCTGGAGCTGGGCCTGAACATGATCGTTTCGGGTAACCCGGTGCTGTCGGAACAGCTGGCGCAAACGAAGCTGTTCGACCGCGTGTTCGATGCCGGCGCCGATCTGATCGCGGCCAGCGTCGAGTTTGCGAACAGCATCGCCGATGTGCGCCCGCTGCCGAAGGTGCGCGACCTGAAGATCGATTACCCGAACGCCGAGGCCTTCCTGCAGTTCTCGCGCAATACCGTGAAAGCCATGGCCGGTCCGTTCCCGGCGCCGCTCGAATGCGTGGAATGCGTGGCGGCGGCGGTGACGAAGAAGATCGAGGATGGCCTGGCCTTCGAGCGCGAGCGCTTCTTCGCCCTGGCCCAGACCGACGAATCGAAGGCGCTGCGCCATGCCTTCTTTGCCGAGCGCGCCGCCAGCAAGGTGCCGGACGTGCCGGCCGATACCCCGACGCGCGAAATTGCGCGCGCCGCCGTGATCGGCGCCGGCACCATGGGCGGCGGCATCGCCATGAATTTTGCGAACGCCGGCATCCCGGTGACCATCCTGGAAACGAAGCAGGAAGCGCTGGACAAGGGCTTGGCCACGATCCGCAAGAACTACGAGAACACCGTCAGGAAGGGCAAGCTGGCGCCGGAAAAGGCCGAGCAGCGCATTGGCCTGGTCAGCGGCACGCTGGCGTATGAAGAGATCGCCCAGGCCGACATCGTCGTCGAAGCCGTGTTCGAGGACATGGAGGTCAAGGCCCAGGTGTTCCGCAAGCTCGACGAAGTGATGAAGCCGGGCGCGATCCTGGCCTCGAACACGTCGACGCTGGACCTGGACAAGATTGCCGCGTTCACGAAGCGGCCGCAGGACGTGATCGGCCTGCACTTCTTCAGCCCGGCCAACGTGATGAAGCTGCTGGAAATCGTGCGCGGCGCACAGACCGGCAAGGATGTGCTGGCCACTGCCCTGGCGCTGTCGAAAAAGATCCGCAAGACCGGCGTGGTCTCGGGCGTGTGCGACGGCTTCATCGGCAACCGCATGGTCGAGCAATACCTGCGCCAGGCTTTCTTCCTGCTGGAAGAAGGCGCGCTGCCGGAGCAGGTGGACAAGGCCATCGAGAAATTCGGGTTTGCCATGGGGCCGTTCCGCATGAGCGACCTGGCCGGCAACGATATCGGCTGGTATATCCGCAAGCGCCGCTATGCCGAGTCGCCGGACCTGGTGTACTCGCCGATCCCGGACCGCCTGTGCGAAGCGGGCCGCTTCGGCCAGAAGACCGGCGCCGGCTGGTACGACTACCAGGCGGGCGAGCGCAAGCCGCAGCCGTCGCAGCTGGTCAACGACATGATCGCGGGCTATGCGCAGGAAGCCGGCATCGAGCGGCGCGCGATTTCCGACGCCGAGATCGTGCAGCGCCTGGTGTTTGCGCTGGCGAACGAGGGCGCGCGCATCCTGGAAGAAGGCATTGCGCTGCGCGCGTCGGACATCGACATGGTCTACCTGACCGGCTATGGCTTCCCGCTGCACCGCGGCGGACCAATGCTGTACGCGGACACCGTGGGCCTGAGCAATGTGCTGGAGACGATCCGCAAGTTCGCACGTGGCCGCCATGGCGAAGCCTGGCAGCCGGCGCCGCTGCTGGAGCGCCTGGCGAACGAGGGCAAGGGCTTTAACGGCTGAGCATGCATTGCTCGCTGGCGCAGTGTGCGCAGTGTGGGCAGGTGCGTCGACGAACGCCGCTGGATTCAGCGGCGTTTTTTTGGTCGCACGAATAAGTAAACAAAGTCGTTTACTTATCCTTGGCTCAGGCATACGATGTTGGTATTGCAACGTCCCGCCAATCCCATGAAGACCGTGCTCCTGATCGCCAGTGCCTGCCTGCTGGGTTTGCTGTCCACCACCGGCGCCTCGTTGCCTTACCCGATCCTGCCGCCGCTGTTTGCCGGCGGCAGCGGCAATGCGCTGACCGACTTCCTGGGCTTGCCGCCGAAGCTGTTGTTCGGCATTGCGCTGATGATCAATCCGCTCGGCCTGCTGATCGGCAGCGCCATGCTGGGGCCGGTGTCCGACCGCTTCGGACGGCGCCGCCTGCTCTTGATCACGGCGATCGGCGCCGCCGTCGGCCACGGGCTCACCGCGATGGCGCTGGTGGCCCAGTCGTATCCGCTGTTCCTGCTGGCGCGCTTCGTCACCGGCCTGCTGGAAGGGAATGGGGCGATCATGCGCGCGATGCTGGCCGAACGCCTGACGGGCGGGCTGCGCAACCATGCGCTGTCGTGGCTGAACGGCTCCTTCAACCTCGGGTGGCTGGTGGGGCCCTTGCTGGCCGGGCTCACGGTCGGCGCCGGGATCATGCTGCCGTTCTATATCGCCGCCGCTGCGCTGCTGCTGGGCGCGGGGCTGGCGGCGCTGGCGCTGGAGCGCGAACCCGTCTCGGGAGGCCATGCGGTGCAGGCCGGGAGCTGGTGGGCAGTGGCGCGCGAGCGGCACGCGCTGACCCTGTTGCGCCACGGCTCCCTGCGCACCCTGTTCACGGTGCACTTTGCCTATGCCTGCGGCGTGGCGGCCTTTTACGAGTTCTTCCCCTTGTGGCTGGTGGACGTCGGGCGTTACGACACGCGCCAGATCGCCTTCGTGAACATGGGCATGTGCGCGCTGATGACCTTTGCCGCCCTGTTCGCGGGACGCGCCAGTCCGCTGGAGCCGCGCCGGCGCGCCAGTGGCCAGGCGGCGCTGGCGGCGACAGCGATCCTGGCGGTGGGATTCGGCAGCCTGTGGGTCGGGCTGGTGGGCATTGTCCTGTTCGGCCTGCCGCATGCCTACTACAACGCCACCCTCCAGGGCTGGTCGGCCGACCAGTTCGCCGCGCATGGCCAGGGCGCCGTGATGGGCCTGCTGTCCACGACCTTTTGCCTGGCGAATATCGTGATGGCGCTGGCCGGCGGGGTGCTGAGCCTGGTCGACACGCGCCTGGTGCTGATCGTCGGCGGCTTGCTGGCGGCGTGGGCCGCGCTGGC
>Ga0209023_10008231_pt1 | contig 10505 bp, 6 predicted proteins | sample LakOneMetagenome_FD_187468 | JGI IMG/M metagenome (GOLD analysis project Ga0209023, IMG submission 187468) | Freshwater and sediment microbial communities from Lake Erie, Canada (SPAdes) (version 2) | ecosystem: Environmental > Aquatic > Freshwater > Lentic | place: Lake Erie, Canada | collected...
CGCGCCCCCGGGCTATGTCGGCTTCGACCAGGGTGGATTGCTGACCGACGGCATCGACCAGCATCCCTACTCGGTGCTGCTGCTCGACGAGATCGAGAAGGCGCACCCGGACCTGTTCAACATCCTCCTGCAGGTCATGGACCACGGCAAGCTGACCGATCACAACGGCAAGTCGGTCGACTTCCGTAACGTCATTCTCATCATGACGACCAATGCCGGCGCCCAGGACATGGCGCGGGAAGCCATCGGTTTTGGCAACAACGTCCGCCACGGCGACGACATGGAGGCGATCCAGCGACTGTTCACGCCGGAATTCCGCAATCGGCTCGATGCCGTCATTCCCTTCGGCCACCTCCCTCCGGAAGTGGTGCGGAAGGTGGTGGAGAAGTTTGTCCTGCAACTCGAGGCCCAGCTGGCCGAACGCCAGGTGAATATCGAGCTTTCCTCGGAAGCCGCCGACTGGCTTGCCCGCAAGGGCTATGATCAGCAGATGGGGGCCCGGCCGCTGGCCCGGATCATCCAGGAACATGTGAAGAAGCCCCTGGCGGAAGAGGTCCTGTTCGGCAAGCTGTCGAAGGGCGGGACGGTCCGTATCCTCCTCAAGGGTGATGACCTTCATTTCGAGTATCTTGGCCGGGACGAGGAGAAGGCCTTGCCCCGTCGCCCTGTCCGCAAGGCCCTGCCACGTGTCGTAGCGGAAGCCGAGGGAGCGGAAGACGACAAGGACGAGAAGAAGCCGGCCAAGCGCAAGCCCAAGGCGAAGTCTGACTGAATGCCTTGATCGAAACCACGGAAGAAATGAGGGAAAACCGGCAAACTGCCCAATTGCAGTCGCCGGTTTTCTTGTTATTGTGCATGGCAGAAGAATGATGGGTCCAGCGACCCACGGGGGAGACGAGTCGTGCAGGAGGCTGCTGCAATGGTGAGTGGTGACCGCCCGGTTGCGGTTCAGGTCACGGATCTTCACAAGAAGTTCGGCGAGCTCGAGGTCCTGAAGGGTGTCTCCCTCACGGCCCGGGAGGGTTCCGTCGTCTCGATGATTGGCGCTTCAGGCTCGGGAAAGTCCACCTTCCTACGCTGCATCAATTTTCTGGAAATGCCTACTCAAGGCCAGATTGAGGTGACAGGCGAAAAAGTCTCCCTGGCACGGCACAAGGACGGCGACCTCCACCCCTCTGACCGGAAGCAGCTCGAGCGGATCCGCACCCGGCTCGGAATGGTGTTTCAGAGTTTCAATCTCTGGCAGCACATGACGGTCCTGCAGAATGTCATCGAGGCGCCGGTTCACGTGCTCGGCGTGCCCAGGGTCGAGGCGATCGAGCGGGCGGAGAAGCTCCTTCACAAGGTAGGTCTTTTCGACAAGCGTGACCAGTATCCCGCGTTTCTGTCCGGCGGTCAGCAGCAGCGCGCCGCGATCGCCCGTGCGCTTTGCATGGAACCGAAGGTGATGCTGTTTGACGAGCCGACATCTGCACTTGACCCAGAACTCGTGGGCGAGGTGCTGAAGGTCATCCGGGATCTCGCTGACGAGGGCCGCACCATGATCCTCGTTACGCATGAAATGAAATTTGCACGCGGTGTCTCGAGTCACGTGATCTACCTATACAAGGGTGTGATCGAGGAGGAGGGGCCGCCGTCACAGGTGTTCGGATCACCGCGAAGTGACCGGTGCCGGCAGTTCGTCTCCTCCGCCCACGCGTGATGGTGGTGGAAGTAGTGCCTTCAACAAACCGGGAATCAACAAACCCGGAAAACAGGGAGTAACGAGAATGAAGCTCAACCGTCGCATCGTAATGGCGGCAGCCGCAGTGGCCATGTTGGCAGGAGCGTCTTCGGCTGCCGTGGCGGACATCAAGTTCGGTGTCGCCGCCGAACCCTACGCGCCCTACAGCTCCAAGGATGCTTCCGGCAAGTGGGTTGGCTGGGAAATCGACCTGATGAACGCGCTCTGCGCCCAGATGAACGAGAAGTGCCAGCTTGTGGAAGTGGCGTGGGACGGCATCATCCCGGCACTGACGTCCAAGCAGATCGACGTGATCTGGTCGTCCATGTCGATCACCGATGAGCGCAGGAAGACCATCGACTTCTCGGACATGTACTACAACACGCCCTCGAACGTCATCGGCCAGAAGAACGGCGACACGAACATTGCTCCCGATCACCTGAAGGGCAAGGTTCTGGGCGTCCAGGTCTCGACGACCCATGAGCGCTACGCGCAGAAGTACTTCGCGCCGGCAGGTGCGGAGGTCAAGACCTACTCCACCCAGGATGAGGCGAACAATGACCTCGCCGCTGGCCGTATCGACTACGTGCAAGCTGACTCGACTGCTCTCGACGCCTTTCTCAAGACCGACCAGGGCAAGCAGTGCTGTGAACTGAAGGGAACGGTGCCTGACGATACCACCGTGCTCGGATTTGGCGTGGGTGCCGGTGTTCGCAAGGAAGACACGGCGCTGAAGGACAAGATCAACGCTGCCATTGCCGAACTTGCCAAGCAGAAGAAGTTCACGGAAATCACCAAGAACTACCCTGAGCTCCAGGGAATTCTCGTCACGCCTGAGAACAAGTAGCTTAGACGATCGACCTGCGCGCGGATGTTCCGCGCGCAGGCCCATCACCAAGGAAGATTATGGCCGGTCAACCCGGGTTCCCGGAAATCCTCGCGTTCGGCCCAACTGGCTATGGCGATGAACTGCTCATGGGCGCCGCAGTCACCGTGGCGATCGCGGTTCTTGCATATACGCTCGGGCTGGTGATCGGCATCATCGGCGCCATGTCGAAGCTGTACGGCAGCCCGCTGACCCGCTCGATCACGCAGGGCTATACCACGCTGGTGCGGGCAGTCCCGGAACTCATTCTCATTCTCATCCTCTACTACGCCGGAACGGCAACACTGAACCAGCTTCTCGAAAGCTCGGGCTTCGCGGCCATCGCCATCAACGGTTTCGCAGCTGCTGTCCTGGTGCTGGGCTTCGTCCAGGGAGCTTACTCGACGGAAGTGCTGAGGGCGGCCATCCAGGCGATCCCGCTCGGGCAGATGGAAGCCGCGCGGGCCTATGGGATGTCGCCCTGGCTGATCTTCCGGCGCATCACCATCCCGTCAATGCTGCCCTATGCGATACCCGGCCTGGCAAATCTCTGGCTCATCGTCACCAAGGACACCGCCCTGATCGCCGTAGTCGGTTATACCGAGCTGGCTCTCGCCACCCGGCAGGCGGCCGGTAATACCAAGATGTATTTCACCTTCTTCATGACGGCAGGCCTGATCTACCTGCTCATCACGCTGGTTTCGCAGAGAGGCTTCGCCATTCTCGAGAAGCGTGTGAGGCGCGGACAGAGGAAGCTGGCATGAGCTTCGACATCTTCAAGATGGTCGTCAAGGCGCTGGTCGTCTTGCTGCTGGTCGCCATTCTCACCGGCATCATCTACTGGCTTCTGAAGGTTTCGCAGTGGAGCTGGATGGCCACCTACTATCCCCTGCTCATCAAGGGACTGTGGCTGACGCTTCTCCTGTGGATCTTCTCCTGCGCCCTCGGCATGGTGTTTGCGATCCCGATCGGACTTGTCCAGGTCACGGGCCCGCGCTGGCTCGCGTCGCTCGCGCACGGCTTTTGCACTGTCATCCGTGGCACCCCGCTGCTGTTGCAGCTGTGGCTGATCTATTACGGCTTGGGCTCGCTGTTCCCCAAGATTGCCGGGGTCTTCCCGGAGTTTCGAACGGATTTCATGTGGCTCATCCGGCTCGACGCCTTCTGGTATGCGCTGCTGGCCTTCACCATCAGCTTCGCGGGCTACGAAGGCGAGATCATGCGCGGCGCCTTCCTGGGCGTGCCGCGGGGTGAGCTTGAGGCCGCGCGCGCCTTCGGCATGTCGCCGTGGAAAGTCCTCAGCCGCGTCTGGTTCCCCCGTGCCGTGCGCCTTGTCCTACCCACATTGGCCGGCGAGGTTGTGCTGCAGCTCAAGTCCACGCCGCTTGCAATGACGGTGACAGTGATGGATCTGGCCGGCGTGGTCCGCAATCGCATCACGCAGGACACCTATATCGTATACGAACCGCTGATGCTTCTTGCCGTCATCTACATGTGCCTGACATTCCTCACGGTCTGGGCCTTCAGCTATATCGAGAAGAAAGTTCCGCAAAAGCGATGATCGAAGCCACTCTGAAGCAACATCTCCCTGAACTCACCGCCATTCGGCAGGATCTCCACGCCCATCCGGAAATGCTTTTCCAGGAGGAGCGGACTGCGCGCATCGTGGCGGACGAGTGCCGGAGGCTCGGCTTCGACGTGGCGACAGGCATCGCCCGAACAGGTGTCGTCGCCTCGCTCCGCGTGGGTTCGTCCGGCAAGGTGATCGGCATCCGCGCCGACATGGATGCACTACCCATCCAGGAGCAGACCAACCTGTCCTATGCGTCGAAATATCCGGGCAAGATGCATGCATGCGGCCACGATGGACACACCACCATGTTGCTGGGGCTCGCCCGCTACCTGGCAGAGACGCGGAACTTCGATGGTACGGTCCGGCTCATCTTTCAGCCATCGGAGGAAGACGAGGGCGGAGCGATGAAGATGATCGAGGACGGTCTGTTCACTCGCTTTCCCTGCGACCGGATATTCGCCCTGCATAATCTTCCGGGAGAGCCTGAAGGGCAAATCGTCGTGCGGCCGGGGCCGATCACGGCATCCTGCGACGTCCTGACGATCGTCATCCAGGGCGTCGGTGGCCACGGCGCCCTGCCGCACAAGTCCGTCGATCCGGTGGTCGCAGCATCCAGTCTGGTGTTGGCGCTCCAGACGATCGTGGCCCGCAATGTCGACCCACACGATCCGGCCGTCGTGACGGTCGGTGCGATCAACGGGGGCTCAATGGCGACGGTTATCCCGGCCGAGGTCAAGATCCTCATCGGCATAAGGACCGTCACCAAGCCGGTCCGGGACCTGATACTTGGGCGCATCAAGGATCTCGCGACATCACATGCCAGATCCTATGGCTGCACGGCCGACGTTCAGATGGGGGTCGACAGCTGGAGCTATCCTGCTGGGTTCAACACTGCGGACGAAGCCGCCCTCGTTCGTGAAGTCGCAATCGAGATGGGACAGGAACCGGCCAAGATCGACATGCGGGGCCCCTTCATGTTCTCGGAGGATTTCTCCGCGATGCAGGAGGTCGTGCCGTCCTGTTATTTCGGACTGGGTGCGGGGCCGGGGCCGATGCTTCACGACCCCGGCTACAATTTCAACGATGCACTCCTGGTGAAGGGCCCGGCCTTCTGGGCACGGCTTGTCGAGAAGGCCCTTCCTCAGACATAGGGCCCTTCGAGGCCGAGCTTTCGCATCAGCACCGAATAAGCATTGAAGTTCCGGACTAGGGCTGCTCCGTGCCGTTCGATCAGCGTTTGGCGTGCCTCCTCGCTCGATGCACAGGCGAGCGCTGCCCAGATCGCCGCCATGGCCTCAACCTGGCTGCGGGCCGTGACGGCCTCGCCGCCTTGCACGGCCGTCGTGATGCTCTGGCCGTTGCACTTGCCCACTCCGGCCACGGTCTTCGAACCGCCAAGGGCATAGCCGTCGGGAACGTCGCCCTTGAGGTTGACGACTTCACGGAGGCGAATGGCGTTGATGATCTGATCGACGGCCTGCTTTGCGCCCTCCACGCGAGAGACATGCTCGGTGTCGGCTGCAGCGTGAGGGAGCAGTTCGAGGCGCCCGGGATATTTCTCGGCGAGTGGCAGATAGGGCGCCATCGGGCCACTGGCGGCACCGGTCTCCGCGTTGACGAAGAGATCGGCATCGATAGCCGCGTGGCGAACCTTGCCCGATGCCAGTGCCCTGTCGAGGGCTTCGACATCGACACATTCGCCGCGATCGTAGTTCAATACCACCGCCCCGTCGTTCAAGGCGGCGAGGACCGACGCGCTCAACACATTGGCATTGGCGAACTTGCCGGTCGCGGCGTTCAGTGGACCCAATCCGGTGTGAATGGAGATGACGTCGGCGCCACGGGCCGCATCTTCCGGGGTCGGCGCATAGACGAAACCTTCGGACTCGATCCATTCCCTGTGCCGCGGGCGGGCGTGGATGGCAACCTCCATGCCGAAGGCCTGCGCCAGCTTGGCCATTTCGCGTCCGATATTGCCATAGCCGATGATGCCGATGCGCTTTCCCTCGATCTTCTCTGTCGGAAACCGGGCAAGGTCGCGCCCCGTGTCAAATTGCGCAGCGGCGGTGAGCCTGTGCAGCTCTTCCACGGGAAGATCCGGCAACACCTTGAGCAAGGCCTTGAAGGCCATCTGAGCCGTAGCGCGACTGTTGAACGACGGCGTGTTCATCAACGGTGCGGCTCCGCCCTCGCCACTTCCGCCGCCCCATGACTTGGAGCCCATGTTGCCGGTCCCGGCCCCGATCCGAACGCCGCCCTCCGGGAACACCGATTCCGGCGGCAGGAAGGTTGCGGCGGCGATGACCGCGTCATACTGGCCCTTGTCGGTGAGTGGGCGGATCTCGTCCGGTTTCGAGAGATGCGGCTGGTAGAAGAAGTGGATTCCGGGCGCCAGTGTGGCATCGCCAGTGGAGGGACCATCGTGAAATACGGCGCCTTGCGCCGTGATGTGGGCCTTGACAGCGGAGTGATCCGGCTTGCCGTTCGCGTCGAACTTGAGACCGACATGGTCACAGACGAGAACCTTGTAGACGCGCCGCGGATCGTCCTTGCGAAGGGTGCCAGCAGTTTCGCTGGGGGGAGCGAAGGTTATGCCGTGCTTCGCCAGCTCCTCTTCCATCACCACGATCCGGGCGCGATGAAAGGCATATTTGATATTGTCCAGCAGGGCGTGGATGTCTTCCACCGGGCGGATCCCGCCGATCCAGGCCCGGTAGTCACCGGGCGTTCCCGGAAAGGCGTTCACATAGCGCGCCACGTCGAGACCCTGCTCGTGAATACCGTTGGGATGGGTGATGCCGTCGTAGGAGAGCAGCTGTTTCGATCTTGCAATGATCCGCGCGTGGATCGCCGGATCAATGACATGCCTGTCGGCGACCTTGATGAGAGTCACTGCCGCGCCGCGATGCGACGGCGACGTTACGCCGAGCTCGAACAGGTCGGAATTGCTCATCCACTCGTCGAGAGCAGCGCGGTTCAGCTCGGAACGTCTGTTCATCTCGCGAACCGGTCCGATCTTCTTCTCGACGCGCAGCAAGCCGAACGTCGTTTCAGCGAAGGCGAGAGTGGAGAAGGTGTTTATCACGCCTCCGACCATCCGGTTCTCGAGCGGGTCATAGAACGGCCCGAGCTTCACGCTTCGTTCGCCCGAGAGGGGCATTTTCGGATCGACGGGTGCTGCAAGTTTCAGCTGCCGCGGGATCGCCCATGACGGGGTCTTCTGGTTCTCCTCGACCATGGCCAGCGCCTGCGGCGTCAGCGAAACGAGGAAATAGCCCGAGATGCCGCCGATCGCTTTCTGGAACGGCATGAACAGGCAGCATTTCGACATCACCTGGGCAACGAGGTCCTCACCCCAGGGCATGGCACCCAGCATGGAAGTGGCATCCAGCACCGCGTGATGCTCGGTGGGATTGCGGTCCAGCCAGTCGATGAGGTTCTCGATATCGGCGCGTGAATAGGTGGTTGCTCCCGTGGTCTCGTGGCCAACGCCGAAGAATACCTTCGTTCCCATGCGCTCCAGCATGTCGGACGTCGGAATGGCTCCTTCCGCCTTGGCAAAATGGATCCGCCCCTCATCACCATTGCGGGCATAGCGCATCATTTCGACGATCTGCGCGCCCCAGCTTTGGCGGAAGAAGCCGGAAGCCTTCGCCAGTTCCGATTCGGGGGCCGGGGTATCGACGTAGACATGCTGGCTGGCATCATGGACCGTCAGGAAGTGCAGGGCACAGACAGTGAAACCGGAGTGACCGCCGCCCAGGCCCACCGCGAGCCGGTTCTGCTTGGGAAATTCGAAGTAGCGGTGAATCTCCCGCATCATGTCGAGCAGGAACTTGTCGGCCGGATAGCCGCGATGCATCGACCGGCCGATCTCGGCGGCGGTGAAGCAGCCGATGTCGCGTCCGGTGTCGTCGAGCTTGCGGTAGTGCTCTTCCAGCCAGTGCTCGAAGGCGAAGCGCAGAAACCTGCTGTCCGCCTCGTCGCGGGCCATGTCGGTTATGGGCCCGACCCCGAAAAACGGGTTCTGGGTGCGGACGGGCGGCCCACCGGCCGTTGCCTTGATCGAGTTTTCCCTTGCGGCCTTGAAATCTTCGATGCCAGCCATGTTCGCCCCGGAGTTGAGATCGGGGTCACGCTAGTCGAGTTCCGCAAGCGGAAAGCCGCTCAAAAACGTCATGTTCGGAAGACTTGCGTCGCCAAATGCAGGTTTGGACTGGGCAGGATGCTTGCCCGGAAGGCGCCTGAATCTGGCCCAGGGCGATGGCGAAAGTGTTGTCCGATTATCGGCAGGCCTGAGAGTTGCGGGGAGACGCAGCATTGAAGGGGTGGCCGCTCGAAACGATGTTGGTCACGGTCAAGTTGAAGCAACCCAGTGCCTTGGTCTTGGGCGAGGTGAAACTCACTGTCCCATACTTGTTCGTCAGCGCGGTGGTCGCCTTGCTCACGATACCGTTCCAGTTGGCCGAAACCCGGGCGCCTCGCAGGGGCTTGCCGAGTTGGTCGACAACGGCCACGGTCGCCACACCCCAGGCAATGCCTTTGGCGTTGGATTTCTGGGCGACCTGTACGCTGAGCACGCTGGCTTGCGGCTTCGGCACGGAGATGTTGACCACCTGTGAGGTACTGGAACTAAGGCCGGTGTTGTCGACAACCGTGAGTCGGGCAAGATAGCTCCCGGCCACCTGGTAGACGTGATTAACCGATGAAAGCGTACCGGTGACGTCGCTGTTGCCATCACCGAAGTCCCAGTACCAGAAAGCCACCTGGCCATCGTCGTAGGACTGTGTGCCGTCAAAGAAGACCGACAGTGGGGCAGGGCCATCGACGGGCGTGGCCGAGATCACGGCGTTGGGGGGCGTTCCGACAGGCGCTGCATAACTCGCCGTCAGCCGGAAATTGCCGACGCTGCCGTAGTTGGAATAACCATCCACAGTGGGGCTTCCCTGGCCAGTGCCCTTGACTTCCAGGAAATAGGTTCCTTGCGTGGGAATGTTATAAGTCAGCGAGGCATTCAGGGCGTTGAGCGGGTTGTCGGATGCCAGCACTTGCCCCGATGAATTGAGCAGGCTCACGACAACGTCGACATCGGGCGACCGGTTGGCCGGCAGGACGTCGGCTCGCAGGGTGCCGGGGCCGGCGGCGATCGAGAAGACATCGCGATCCTTCGCGGTCTCGATCACGCCGTCCATGCTGCCGCTGACAGTGCCGGCAGTTTCCGTCTGTACGAAGGGTGTGGCGGTCGTTACCGTGCTGCCATAGTCATCGAGGCGAAGCGGCAGGCCGAAGTTCTGCGCGATGACAAAGTCGTCTTCTTTGTTGGTTGCGCCGGTATATTCGCCCTTGCTGAACTGGACGAGGGGCCGATAGTAGCCGACGCCCATGATGGGGGCCCATCCGGTCTTCGCATCATTGCCCTGGCCAGCGTAATACTCGGTGCTGCCCTGGCCGTCGTGATGGAGGCCCATGTTGTGCCCGGCCTCGTGTGAAATGGCTTCGGCAACGGCCTTCTCGTCGCCCGCTCCAAGCATGTTGTAGAAGACGAATGCGGGCTTGTAGTAGTCCGGGGGGTGGCTACCCGCGACGGCATCGAAGACGCCGACATAGGCGATGCCGCCGCAGTTGCAGTTGTACACGCCATCCTTCTTGGTGATCACCACGGTCGTGCCGAATACCAGGTCGTTGACGCCCGAACGGGTCAGCGTGTCGGGCGACGGTGGTTCGGTCGTCACGTCGACGTCGAAGGGTGCGTAGTCTTCCGACACCCTCTGCCAGATGTATTGAATGCGCCGCAGTTCGGCATCGGAGAATGAGCCGGGATTGCCGTCGAGATCATAGGGGATCGCGGTGATCGTCGACTTGTTCTGGCTCGCGTTCCACGCCGTACCGGTGATGGTGGCACCGGTGAAATCGAGATAGATGGTGCGATTGGCGCCGGGATGGCTGTGGAGGTAGAATGTTTGGTCGAGGCCCGTAAGAGCGCCATCCTGGATGGACGATTGGGCGGTGGTCACCCCCAGATTCGGGAGCACTGCCCTGTCGAGTTCCCATACCTCATAGAGACGCCCATCCTTGTCGAGGTGCATCCGGCTGTCGTTCAGAAGCTCCTTGCGGAATTCGTCCGGAGTCTTGCCATACCAGGCTGCCACGTCGGACAGGTGGATGCCCAAACGGTCGACCGCGTCCTGGCCGCGGGCTTGAGTGACACCGATGTCGATGCCCGGGAATGGCAAGAGCTTCTCGCTCCCGGGAAACTTCGGCAGCGGCATGGTGTTGTCGGCCACTGCAGACACGGTCACGGCGCCAAGGATCGAGGAAGCCAGCAGCGCCGCCTTGATGATGCC
>Ga0209023_10008232_pt1 | contig 10505 bp, 8 predicted proteins | sample LakOneMetagenome_FD_187468 | JGI IMG/M metagenome (GOLD analysis project Ga0209023, IMG submission 187468) | Freshwater and sediment microbial communities from Lake Erie, Canada (SPAdes) (version 2) | ecosystem: Environmental > Aquatic > Freshwater > Lentic | place: Lake Erie, Canada | collected...
TCTATATATTCCGACCAATTTATATCCTGCAAAGTCGGCTGAAGCGGTAAGTTTGGCAAAACAGAATCTATTGTCAAAAATTATTTTAGATGATGGCTATAACAATCAAAATAGAACACCGTGGTTGCCACAAAACTTCAATGCAACCAATACTCTGAGAACGGGTTATCAACTGAAAAATGTAGAAGGGATTTTAGAATATCGTTTCAATACATGGCGAATTCAACCCATTGCGAATAAAACACCTGAATTGGTCATGGATAGCAATCCACGTCAATCAACGGTCATTACAAAAGATGCAAAACAAATTCGGGTGGCTGCATTTAATGTTTTAAATTATGACAATTCACCATTGATTGGTGTAAAACCCGATCGTGGTGCAAATACAGTTTCAGAGTTTAATCGTCAGCACTTAAAAACGGTCAGTGCTTTAAAAACGATTGATGCAGATGTATATGGTTTGATGGAAATTGCCAATAATGGCTATGCTGAAAATAGTGCAGTGGCTTATTTAACCAAAGCTTTAGGCGCCGATTGGAAATATGTTATTCCGCCAAATACTGCAAAATTGGGAACAGATGTGATTGCTGTAGCTATTATTTACAATAGTAAGCGAGTAAAACCTGTGGGTACGGCTGTCGTTTATGATGATTTGACACAGAAAAATCGTGTGACGATGGCGCAAAGCTTTCAAGCATTGTCTGGCGGTAAAATATTTACTGTAGTCCCGAATCACTTGAAGTCTAAAGGGAGTTGTCCCGAAGACAAGACTTTGGCTGATGCAGACCAAGGCGATGGGCAGGGTTGTTGGAATGCGACACGTTTGACTGCTGTACAAAAGCTGACCCAGTGGATAGCGACCAATCCAACCAAAGTTGAAAAGCCCAATTATTTATTGGTGGGTGATATGAATAGTTATGCCAAAGAAGATCCTATTCTCGCATTGGAAAAAGCCAATTATAAAACGTTGCTCAATGATGAAAAAATTGGACAAGGCAAAAGCGCATATAGTTATGTTTTTGGTGTAGCAAGTGATCTCAATGGAAATGGTGGAGCAGGGAACTTAGACCATGCGATTGCTGATGCAGGGCTATATCCGATGGTGAAACGTGCTTTTGCGTGGCATATCAATGCAGATGAACCGACTGCATTGGACTACAATGAAGAATATAAAACCACTGAGCAAATCACAGCATTTTATAATGCCGATGCATTTAGATCTTCAGATCATGATCCAGTGATTGTCGATCTTGATTTGAATGATTCAAATAGTGCCGATTCATCAACAGATTCTAAAAATACCAATGGTGGTAGTACAGGTTTGTGGTCTTTGTTGGGATTAATATTATTGACTGTCGGAACAGCATTTACCCGATATAAAAAATAATTTTGAATCGATTATTAAAATGACTCGAGTATTAAAATAAATCGATTCTTAAAAATGATTTGAGCAAGATTAAGATAATGAGCGTAAGGGAAATGTATGCGCTTTCCTTACGCTATAAAGCTCTTTTATGCAGCCTTATTTTATGAGGCTGAGCGAAATGGCAAACTCACTTTCAAAATAGTTTGATGAGAGCGCGAATCTATTTCAAATAATCCACCAAGTCGTATTACTCGTTGTTGCATGCTGTGTAATCCAACATGTAAGCCTGCGTCTACTTGTGCAGGATCAAAACCGATTCCATTGTCAGTAATTTTTAAAATTAAAAATTGTTCATTTTCAGTCAAAGAAAACTCAACTTGGGTTGCATGACTATGTTTAATAATATTGGTTAAAGCTTCTTCTGCAATACGAGCCATGGTTAAACACTGTAATGCATTGGGCTGTGTTTGCCAATTTTCAGACAAAATCCATTTTGATTGTATTGCAAACTCTTCAAACATTTGTACAAAACGATGTCGTATAGGTGCAACCCATTGAATAGGTGACGCTGGAATTTTGGTATTTAAGCATGATCCGAAATCGATGGTTTGGCGGAGATCATTGCGTAAAAGCTTTAAAATGGACAGCATTTGTTTCTTTTCAATATGAGCATTGTTTTCAATTAACAGCATTGATCGAGAGATTGAGCCACCTAATCCGTCATGCAGATCATGTGAAAGGTTAATTCTTTCTTGTAGTTTTGCATTTTCCAAAGCGAGTTGATGTTGAATATTTAAGGATGTGGAAAGTTCATTTTTTGCTTGAATAACACTTTTCCCAAGGGTTTGATTAAAATGTGCGATACTTTTCGTATTATTTGCAAGTCGTAAAGCGAGAATGAAACCCACCAATAATGTACCAATAGGCGATGTATAGGGCGATAAAATATAACCTTTTAGGGTCATCATATAAATTGCATCATTGATCACAATCGGAATAAAAATCACATATTGAATGGCCAATACATACGCTTCTTTTAATTTAGATTGGTAGGCGATAAATGGATAACTAATACATTTTAATAAGAAAATAACCACGCTTATGATGAACACTAAATTTAAAAATTGCGGTGTATATTGATCGGGAACAATAAAAATTAATACGATGGAAATCGAACAAAAAATCAATAAAATGGATTCAATCGCTGGATATTTTTTATTGGCAAAACGCCATGCAGCAATACAGCCTGCAATGATAGAAAAGCAAAAAATCGCAATCGTAATACGATCTAAAGCAATACTCGATAAGCCAAAAACGGGCTCTTGTTGCATGATAATCCACACATACAACATCCAACCTATTCCAACAAGGCTAAACCATTTAAATGCCTTTTCTGCTGGATTGACCAACCAGACCATGAGACAGAAAATACCGATAATAAAATTGATAATAAAACTAAGAATCGGTGAAATACGTTTCTCAAGCAAACTGCGATCATAAAGGCTTTTCATTTGAGTATGTTCGCCCAAAAAAAGATGACCTAAGCCAGATTTTTGAGTAGGTGTTCCAATGACTTTAACCCAAAGATGATTTGTACCTGGTTTTAAACTGGAAGCAGGTAAGACCCAATAGCGAGGTGTATGCCAACTGCGTGAAAGTGGTTCTGTTAAGAATTGATCTTTCCAAAGGAACTCATTATTTAAGTAGAGCTCTCCGGCCATGTTGATATTTTGAATAACTAAAGTGATTGGCGTGTTGTGTTGTGGGTTTGGACATAAATATTGCCAAGTGATTTTATACCAAGCACTTGCACTATAGTCCTTCCATCTTTTGTCCCAGTAATCGGGTAATATCTGCACCGCAGACCAACCTGATTTTGGTAAGTCTTGAATATTATTCACATTAGATTTGATGACTTTTACTGAGGAAATTGTTGCTTGGCAATTTGAATTTTGCTCAATCGACGTTTGGTCTGCATGTAGTAGTGAAGATGCAAAGACAATCAGCGTAATAAAACCAAAGTAGGCGATCCAATGGTATGGCTTACATTTGCTATAACGCTGATCTTTATGCATTTAACTTTTCTCCAAAGCTGTAAAAAGTTATGAAAATGCTTAAGTTATATTCGTTTTTTTCTTTAATGACACATCATTATTATAATGCTTTGGCTATAATATACACAATTTATAAAAATATGAATGTATCGTTGTCTATTGTATAAAATTCAAATGATTTTTATGTACCACCTCGTAGCTTGTGCGGTACGACAGCACGAATCACAGTTAAGCCAGCCGCTGAATGAATATGAAACTCTCCACCAATGCGTTTAACACGTACTTGCATGCTTTGTAGTCCAACGTGCAAACCTTCTTGCACTGTATTGACAATAAATCCTTGACCATTGTCTTTTATTTCTAAAATCAGCCTATGTTGTTCATCTTCTACTAAGGAGATTTCAACTTTTGTGGCATGACTGTGCTTTACGATATTGGTGAGTGCTTCCTCTGCAACACGTGACAAGGTTAAGCAATGCAGAGGATGAGGAATCGTGTTCCAATGGCTTGCAAGCATCCAAGAGGATTGAATATCCATTTCCTCAAACAATTGTACAAAGCGATGACGTAAGGGGGCGACCCACAAAATCGGGCTTTCTGGAGTTTTTGCACCCAAACTAGAACCAGAATCGATGACTTGCCGTAAATCATTACGTAATAATTTAAACATGGATAATACTTGAGGTTTTTCAACTTTTTCAGAATGTTCCAATAAAATCATTGAGCGGACGATTGAACCCCCTAAGCCATCATGTAAATCATGCGCCAAATTTAAACGCTCTTGTAAGCGCATATTTTCTATTTCAAGTTGATGTTTTTTTTCTAAAGATTGTTCTAAATCAAAACTGACAGTTTCAACGGTTTCTTTTAAAGTGCGATTAAATTTTTCGATGTGACGCATATTTTTTGAAATACGCCATGCGAGAATGAATGAAATTGCTAAACTGGTGATTGGAGCAGCAAAAGGTGTCCACATCATTCCAGTGAAAGGTATATTGAGTATTAAATGTAGGTCATGACAAGCGATAATGATAAATAAGAAGAATACAGCAGCGAGTAAATAGACATCAAACTTACGTTTTTTATAAGCGATCCATTGAATAAAGAAACAATTCAGAATGAAAATAACAATACTTGAGAAAAAGGCGCTGTTTAGCGCTATCGTGAGATATTGATCTGGAATAGTCAATAAAACCACGACAAATACCAGTGTTAAGCTAATCAAAAATTTTTCTAGTTTTGCAAAAGTAACATTGGCAAAGCGCCATAAAAATAAGCTCAGGGTATAGGCATAGGCCACCAAAAAGATAAGATTGAGCCGAGAGTGAATTAAACTGTCAGTGAATGGAAATGGCTCGACAATGAGTAAATTACAAATAAACAATGACCAAAAAAAACAGTTTAGTGCAAACCAACCAAAAGCAACTTCACGACGTCTAAATAACCAAATTAAAAAACTGGTTGTTCCAAAAACCAAAGTAATCAGTAAGTTAATAAAATAAAGGGTTCTGCGTTCAAACATCAGTTGCTCATGCATACTACTAATACTTTCTGCATTTCCAAGTTTTACCACACCTAAACCTGAATGTTGTGAAGCGACACCGACCACTCTAACTAAAACTTCATTACGACCTTCATTTAAAGAGGTTGAAGGTAGAACCCAATAGCGAGGCATATTCCAGCTACGTGATAGGGGTTTGACTAAAGATTTATCATGCCAAATCAATTCATTATTACTATAGACAATCCCTGCAATAATAATTCGATCAATAAGTAATGCGACGGGAAGTTGCTCTTGGTCATCCTGACATTGATATTCCCAAACAATGCGATACCATACCGAACCTGAATAATTTGGCCAACGACTTTCCCAATCATCGGGTAATTGAACGTTTTGCCAGCCTTGTGTAGGAACTTGCGCTAAATTCTGATTGGCTTTAACAACTTGGGTGGATAGGATTACTGCACTACACGGATTCAGATGATTATTAAAGTCGGTTTCTAATAATGTGTCGGCAAATACATTTTGTATAAAACTGCAAAAAAAGCAGATAAAAACAATACACTGTAATTTTAATAGAGTATTCCAAGATTTCGAGCTGTGTCGATTGCTTTGGCTCTGTTGCATACCGCAAGTTTCCGATAAATATGTTTAATATGAGATTCAACCGTGTATCGTGATAATGTCAGTTGATCCGCAATTTCTTTATTACTTAAGCCTTGTGCGACGAGTTCTAAAATTCCTAATTCTCTTTTCGAAAGAACGTCGTTATTATTTGTTAATTTTGAATCACTTAAATTTTTATTAACAGATCTTTTTTCATTAAATTGTAATTGTTTTAGAATTTTTTGGGCAATAAATGGATCAATAGGTGCACCACCACGTAATACACTTCGAATTGACAATGAAACTTCTAAATCATCTCTTTCCTTCAATACATAACCTGTGGCACCTGCACTCAAAGCATTGAGAATAGAATCTTCAGTACTCCATGCTGAAATCACAAGAATGGTAATGGTCGGATCGTAATCTTTTAATGTTTCAATAAAATCAATGCCACTCCCATCAGGTAAACCTAAGTCCACAAGTGCGAATGATGCTGAATACAATTGAAGTTGTTCATTGGCCTGCGCTAAATTTTGAGCAAAATATAAATCTGATATTGAATATCCAATATTGATTAATATATCCGTTAGCCTTTTTTGTATTAGAGGTTCGTCTTCTACAATGATGACTGGAACAGGTAAACTTAACTCGTTGTTCATAATGTAGAAAACTCATCAATGTCTATACCCATATCTTTTCAGGTATTGGTTATTTTATCTATACCTGATAATAGGTATTTTGTGGTTAAACGTAAGTTTTTCTACAAAATGTTATGATAATACGTTCTAATTAAATGCATTTTAATGATAATTAAGCAGTAATGTGTCTAATTTATGAGAAAAATTTAACAATTTCTGCCTTTGTGGTTACACATGATCAATTTATTTAAAATTGTATAAATAGAACACTCAATAATGCTGTTTTGGTGATTTATTTACAAAGTTTTCATCATTCTTAAAGATGTGTATGTTAAAACAACATTTAGTTAAATCTAGCTAACTATGGCTTGAAAAAGGATTCAATTTATAGAATATTCAAGTTGTATCTTATTTAAAAAAATTTACGCTTATTTGCAATTTTCACGTTTTAAAACTTGAAATTGGTCAATAAGCCATTTAAAACTGAAACAGTCATATAACAAGGATTAGATATGAAGTTGTATTATTCTCCAGGTGCATGTTCTTTAGCTGCCCATATTTTACTCAACGAAATTAATGTTGATTTCGATTTAGAACGTGTGAATTTAAAAACCCATAAAACAGAAAAAGGGGCAGACTATTACGAAATTAATCCAAAAGGTTATGTGCCTGCATTAGAAATCAATCCAGGTTTGGTGCTCACTGAGAATGTTGCTGTGCTTCCTTTTATTGCGCAACATGATCCAAAACAAGATTTGATTCCTCCATCAGGTTTAGGTCGCGCTAAAGTATTGGAATGGCTAGGCTATTTAAACTCTGAATTACATGATGAATATGCAGTTTTCTTTGGGCCACCTTTAACAGAAGAAGAAAAACAACGTGGCTATGCAACACTGGATAAGATGTTGAAATATATTGATGATTATCTAGGTGAGTCTGAATATGATTATTTGGTGAATGATCGGTTTGGCCCAGCAGATGCGTATTTATTTGTGTTAACAAATTGGTCGAACAGTATTCATCACGATCTTACACCATTTACTAATATTGTCGCTTTACGTAATAAAGTTGCGGAACGTCAATCTGTACAAATTGCAATGCGTGATGAAGGTTTAATTCCTTAATTGATATAAAAGCGATCATCAAAGTAAGGATCAAGTTGAACTGATTCGACTTTGGATGATTTGAAAATGGAGCTTTCATGCTCCATTTTTTATAAAAACATCGGCGGAAAGTGAAGTTAAAAATATATTGTTGATTTTTACTCAATAATCATTTGATTAAAATTGCATTTTTAACAATAAAAATAATCGCTATAGTTGCGCCATTGATAAATAGAGATTGATTCAAAATGAGCAACATCCTCATCGTAAATGGCGCTAAAACCTTTGCACATTCAAATGGTGAATTAAACGATACTTTGGCTGTACTGGCTGAGTCAGTTTTATCTGATCTTGGACATACCATTCAAGTGACTCGTGCCGACAGTGATTATGATGCTCAAGAAGAAGTACAAAAATATCTTTGGGCGGATGTGGTGATTTACCAAATGCCAGGTTGGTGGATGGGTGCGCCATGGACTGTGAAAAAATATATCGATGATGTATTTACAGAAGGGCATGGCAGTTTATATGCCAATGATGGTCGTACTCGTTCTGATGCTGAGAAAAAATATGGTTCAGGTGGTTTAATTCACGGCAAAAAATATATGTTGTCTTTAACTTGGAATGCGCCGATGCAAGCTTTTGAAGATCCTGAACAATTTTTCCATGGCGTGGGCGTAGATGGTGTTTATTTACCATTCCATAAAGCCAATCAGTTTTTAGGTATGCAAACTTTAGATACTTTTATCGCCAATGATGTGATTAAGCAACCGAATGTACCGTTTTACGAAGATCAATATCGTGACCATTTGACCAAGGTATTTGCTTAAACAATATTGAAGCAAATATTGAATTCATTTTTTAGATCGCTTTAAGATTTAATTTATTTTAGGAATTTATGATGTTAACCATTATCGCTGAAATTCGTGTGCATGCAGGACCAGAACATAAAGCCAAAGTAATCAATGCTTTTGAAAGAATCACAGCAACAGTTTTAGCAGAACAGGGTTGTCACGGCTATGAATTATTGGTTGATGCAGATTTAGATGTAGGCTTTCAAGCCAAAGATGCCAATGTGATTACCATGCTTGAGCACTGGGAAAGTATTGAACATTTAAATGCACATATGCAAACGGCACATATGCAAGCTTATCAGGCAGAAGTTCAAGATGATGTTGCTGATGTGAAAATACGCATTTTAGAAAAAGGTCTTTTTATTTAACTTCCTATTCAAAAAACGAGTACGTGTTTTTAAATAGCCTCACATGAGGCTATTTTCTTATTCAAATTCATAATGTTCATTGAACTTCACTTGTTCTAGGGTACGTGAATAATGCTTCTTGAGCTTAGTCCATTTGATCTCAATGGGCTGGCTTTGTTCAGAAAATTCATTTTCACCAGACGTACTTTTAATTTTACCCGTGAGAAAGTTAATACTTTGCGCTGTGATTTCACCTGAAGCACGATGAAAATCATTATTATCATATCCAATCAATTTGAAAGATTGGTCTTGATATCGGAATGTATAACTATGATTAGTCACATACCAAGAACCGCAACTGAGCCAATAGTGCAAATTGACTTTAAGCAGACCATTTTTTATCTCCAATGGATCATTTTCGCCGATTGGATCAGCCAAGCAAGGTGACTCTATATCACCTTCAGTTGGAAGATAAAGATTCGTTGCTACCAGTCGATAGTCTTGATTATTTTTAAATAAAATTAATAGTTTTCGTTTGTTTATGTTTAGCTCAGCGCTACCCAAGCTTTCATTGCGAATAATATTCTTAGGATCAGTGTCTTCTACGATCAAGGCTAAATCTGCTTGATGATCTTGATTTAAGTCACCTTGTACTTTTTCTAGAACTTTCCAGTTTTTCGGAATAAAGGATTGATAATTCGCTGTACTACTGGAATCTGCCCAGACGAGGCTTGAGCATATTGTGAAGGCAAAAAATAAAGGTAATTTACTAGAATATTTCATTATTTTTCTCCAATAAATTTAAGACTAAAATGATGATTAAACTCATCACTATCCAAAGGAATATTTTCTAAAGTATAGCGTGTGTTTGTTTGAATTGTTTTCCAGACGATTTTGGGAGGAGTTTCAATTTCAGCAAAGATATTGGGTGTTGTGGTGAGTTTGGCTTTACGAGTCAGAAAATTAAGGCTAATTTCATCTTGTTGACCACTGATTTTATCTAGTGCGTATGAATCAAATCCGACTAAGTGAAATTGATTGTTTTTCAGCTTAAATTTATAGGTATATAGAAAACCATAGCTGTTTGAACAAGAGGGTGAAGTATTGAATTGTAAGTCCAAACGTTGATTCTTAATGGTTAGTGCTGAATCATCTAAAGCATCTTCGAGACATTCATCTTCTGAACGATAAGTCCAATTTGGAATTTGTCGGCTTAGTTTGAGTTGTAATTGCTGATTTGACTGAGTTTGAAAAAGTATTAAAAGCTTTCGTTGTTGCTGATTGTTGTTTTGTGGCTTATTTTGAGGTTGAATAATAATTGCTGTGTCGGTTTGACCATCTGCATTCAAATCACCATTGGCTTGAGAGATAATTTCCCAATGTGGCGGTACAAACTTTTGTAGCGTTGTATCAGGTTGATTGGCAAAACATATAGATGAATAAATAGTACATAATAGCGTTACATTTATTATTCTAATCACAACCTTTCTCAATCAATTTTTTATGATTCTAACATGTATTGAGATGATGAAAGGATTCCGAAGAACCCTTTCTAGATTCTAAGCGCTAATAATTTTGAAAAATTATTTCCAGTCACTTATTCACTTATATAGTCAATTATTTAAAGAAATAACCTGTTTCAGGTGAACTGGCGTTTGCCATACGTTTACGTGGCATACGACCTGCTAAGTAGGCTTCACGCCCAGCTTCAACCGCTTTTTTCATAGCAGAAGCCATCAGTACGGGGTTTTGTGCAGCAGCAATTGCTGTATTCATCAGCACACCATCACAACCTAATTCCATTGCAATCGCTGCATCACTTGCAGTACCCACACCTGCATCGACAAGAACAGGAACTTTGGCATTTTCTTTAATAATTGAAATGGTATGTGGGTTTAAAATCCCTAAACCAGATCCAATCAAACTGCCTAAAGGCATGATTGCAACACAACCCATGCTTTCAAGCTCTTGAGCAACAATAGGGTCATCTGAGGTATAGACCATCACTTCAAAGCCATCATCAATCAGAGTACGTG
>Ga0209023_10008233_pt1 | contig 10504 bp, 11 predicted proteins | sample LakOneMetagenome_FD_187468 | JGI IMG/M metagenome (GOLD analysis project Ga0209023, IMG submission 187468) | Freshwater and sediment microbial communities from Lake Erie, Canada (SPAdes) (version 2) | ecosystem: Environmental > Aquatic > Freshwater > Lentic | place: Lake Erie, Canada...
CCGGGCCAGGGCGCGGTGAGGGCGATCGGCGGGCGGGTGCCCGACAGCGGTCGGCGGAACACGGTGAGGTCGAACCGGTCGTTGCTGAACGTGGCGCTGACCGGGTTCTCGCTCTGGCGTTCGAAGCCGTCCACCGGCACACGTTCCAGTGTCCAGCCACCGCCCTCGATGCGGACGTTGCTGGGTGCGATGTACCACCGGCCGGCGTACTCGGCCATGCCCAGTGCCTCGCCCTGACCGGTCATCGTCGTCGCCGCGAGCATGGTGACGTACATCGGGTCGCGCAGCCCGTCGTACACCCAGCGAGTGCCGAGGACGGAGTGCTCCATCGTGGTGATGAGCGCATCCTCTGCGCCGGCGAGCGGTTCGTCGCGATACGTGAGCGGCACCTGGAAGAGCGTGTCCTCCGCGCTGACCAGGAAGGTTTCCATGCCCACGCGGGAGGCCGGGTCGTCGAACCGGTACGCGCCGATCACGCTCGGTTCGGCGTCGGGCGCCGGCCCCCACGGCTGGTCGGGCGCCCACTCCGTGATGAGCGCCTCCTTCGTCGGGACGATCGTCGCACGGTGGAACAGGGCCATGCCGACGGAGCCTAGGTGTGGCGCCGGCCGGGGTCGACCGGTTTACCGGCGTTCGATCCCGACCCGCGACTGCACGACCTTCAGCCGGTGGCAGTCGTCAGCGCGGCCGCGACGCTGTTCGCCAGTGCGGTCAGGCGCCGTCGGTAGATGGTGACTGAGGGGCGGTCGATCTTGAAACCCTTCGGTGAGAGCTCCAACAGGTCGGCCCACTCGCCGGCTCGGGCCTTCGGCGCGCCCTGGCGGCGCAGGTACGCGGCCAGACCTTTGTGCAGCCGTTCGACACTCGGCGCCCAGGGGTCCACCGCCAGCTCGTGCTTCGTCTGCAGGATCTCTTCCGAGTGCGCGGAGGCCGCCATGCCCTCCCAGAGGTCGCCGTCGAAGCGCTGCAGGAAACCGTCCAGCTGTTCGCCGACGCTGCTGGGTGCCTTCAGCGCGGCGAGCGCCCGGTCCACCGCCTCGTCGATCAACGCGGCGAACGCGGAGGCGAAGATGTCGCGCTTGTTGGCGAAGTACTGGTACAGCGCCGGCCGCGAGATGCCGGCGGCGGTGGCGATGTCGGCCATCGAGGTGGCAGCAAAGCCCTGCGCGGAGAACACGGCGATCGCGGCGGCGTGAATGGCCGACCGCCGATCCTGCTCTTCCGTTCGTTCGTGACCAGCCGCCATGGCGAGCAGTTTGACACATTTCGCCGAATCTGTCAGAGTGCGCTGGCTGACGTTTTCGCTCGATTGTGTCAGGCCATCATCGCTGCAAGGAGCCCACCATGACCCGCCTCGGCTATCAGATCCCCAACTTCACCTTCGAGCCCGGTGTCAACATCTTCCGCAACGTGGTGGAACAGGCCAAGGCGGCCGAGGCCGCAGGGTTCGACCGTGTCCTGCTGATGGACCACTTCTACCAACTGCCCGGTCTGGGCGCGCCCGGCGAGCCGATGCTGGAGTGCTACACGATGCTCTCTGCGATCGCGCAGCACACGAAGTCCGTGCGCCTCTCGGCCCTGGTCACGGGCAACACGTATCGCCACCCCACGCTGCTGGCCAAGACGATCACCGCGCTCGACCATGTGTCGGACGGGCGGGCCACGCTCGGCATCGGTGCTGGCTGGTTCGAGCTGGAGCACCAGTCGTTGGGTTACGACTTCGGCACGTTCACCGACCGCTTCGAGAAGCTGGAAGAGGCGCTGCAGATCATCGGCCCGATGCTGCGTGGGGAGAAGGTCACGCTCGCCGGCAAGCACTACCAGGTCACCGACGCGGTGAACTCGCCGGCGCCCATCTCGCGCATCCCGATCATGATCGGCGGCAGTGGTGAGAAGAAGACGCTGCGCATGGTGGCCCAGTACGCGGACGAGTCGAACCTGTCCAGCGGTGCCATCGAGGACATCCCGCGCAAGCTGGAGGCGCTCGCCGCACACTGCGAACGCCTGGGCCGTGACCGCTCGGAGATCAAGGTCACCAAGCTGCAGATGGTGTGCCTCGCGCCCACGATGGAGGAGGCCGAGGCGGACCTGAAGGCGATCGCCGCCGTGAAGGGCTTCAGTGCAGAGGTGGTCGACCTGATGAAGATGATCCTGATCTACGGCGACCCGGACACGGTCGGCGAGAAGCTGGCGGCCGCCATGGCGACCGGCATCGACGGCCTCACGATCAACCTCGCCGTCAACGGCCACAACACCGACCGGATCGGCCTGCTCGGGGAAGTCGCGTCGAAGGCGATCGCCTCGGCGGGCTGACGGGGCGATCGCCACACCGAGCGCGCAGGGTGCCGGTCGCCTCTTGCGAACTCGCCCGTGCGGGGAGACGGTGATGTCATGAGAGGCCTGCTGAGTTCACTTGCCATTGCCGGTGTTGCAGCGCTTGTCGCGCCGGCGTCAACTGCCCACGCTGCGGCCACGGGCACCGTCCTCCCGTACCGGGTGCCACCGGGTGGCATCGTCACCATCGACACCTTCGACTGCGCGGCCGGTACGACCACGGTCGTGATCGACATCGCACCGCAGGGCGGCGCGGCGATCCTCGATGACAGTGCGGCCGCCGTCGACGGTGCCGCTCACTTCGTCGAACGGATGCCGATCGACGCGGTGGCTGGCATGTACGACGTCCGCATCATGTGCAAGGACCTCGACGCGACCACGATCGACACCGGCTCGATCCCGTTCGAGGTGGCCGTCCTCGGGTTGCAGGTGACACCTGCCGCGGGTCCGGTTGGCACGACGATCCACATCACCGGTGGCGGCTGCCCGATCGGGGTGACCGACCGGGTGTTCGCGTTCATCGACGGCATCGGCGACGACCAGCCGGTGTGGGACCCCACTCGCACCGACGGCACGAGCGTGGTCAACGAGCCGGATGGCTCGTTCAGCATCTGGATGACGGTTCCCGCTCGGTTGTCACCGGGCGACAACGACATCACCGTGTACTGCGTCAGCGAGGGCGGTAGCGCGCTGGCCGGCCCGTTCCGTCACGGGTTCCAGGTGACCGAAGGCGTCATCCCGCCGACGGGCGCGACGTCGAAGCCGCTCGTGCGGATCGCATTCGGCCTGACTGGCGCCGGTGGCCTGCTGCTCGGCATCCGCCGTCGCTCGCCCCGTCGCGTGCGGGTCAGTTGACCTTCAGCGCGCTGCTGAAGATCTTCTTCGGCTTCAACTCGGTGGCGATGCGGCGGGCGATCTCCTGGAAGGCCTTCGCCGCCTCGCTGGACGGGTCGGCCAACGTGATCGGGGTGCCATTGTCGCCACCCTCACGCAGTTCGGGAACGAGCGGCAGCCGGCCCAGCAGGGGCACGCCCAGGTCGTCGGCCAGCTCCTGCCCGCCGCCGGCGCCGAAGATCTCGTAGCGCTTGCCGTCGTCGCCGGTGAACCAGCTCATGTTCTCGATGATGCCCTTCACCGGCAGGTTGACCTTCGCTGCCATCGCGGCGCTGAGCGCGGCCACCTTCTGTGCGGCGGGCTGCGGCGTGGTGACCACATAGACCTCGCCACGGGGCAGGTACTGGCTGAGGCTGAGCGCGATGTCGCCAGTGCCGGGCGGCATGTCGATGAGGAGGAAGTCCGGGTCGTCCCAGAACACGTCGGCGAGGAACTGCTCGAGCGCCTTGTGCAGCATCGGGCCGCGCCAGATGATCGCCTGACCCTCCGGCACGAAGTAGCCGATCGAGATGCAGGTGACGCCGTGGTTGGCCGGCGGGATCAACATGTCGTCCAGCACCACCGGGTCGCGGTCGGTGCCGAGCATGCGCGGGATCGAGTAGCCGTAGATGTCGGCGTCGACGATGCCGACCTTGTAGCCCTGGCTGGCGAGTGCGACGGCGAGGTTGACGGTGACGCTGCTCTTGCCGACGCCACCCTTGCCGCTGGAGATCAGCAGCGGGCGGGTCTTGTTGCCGGGCTCGTTGAACGGCACGGCCTTGCCCTCGGCGTGACCGTGACCGCCCTGCGGAGCGGCGTGCGAGTGGCCGCCACCGAGCATGGCGCGCACGGCTTCGCGCTGCTCGTCGGTCATCACGGTGAAGTCCAACGTGAAGGACGTGACGCCCTCGACCGCGGTGACTGCGCCGCCGACCCGGTTCTGGATCTCGTTGCGCAGCGGGCAGCCGGCGACCGTCAACGCAATGGTGATGCCCACCTGGCCGCCGTCGATGCGGACCTCGCGCACCATGCCGAGGTCGACGATGCTGCGGTGCAGTTCGGGGTCCTCCACGGGGCGCAGTGCGTCGATGATCTGGTCCTGCGTGGGCGTGGGCATCGGGGGCCTCCGGGGCTGTCTGGTGTTCGCACGTGCGGCGCGTCCGAATTACCACTACGCGCATAGGTAGAATATCGGCGTGTCCGCGAACTCGCCCTCGTTCACGTCGACCGTGTCGGCGATCACCGATGCGTTCGGCGACCCCACACGCCGCGGCATCTACCTGTTCGCTCGCGACCAGGCGGCCGGCGTCACCGCCACGCAGGTTGCCGAGAAGTTCGGTGTGCACCCCAACGTCGCCCGTCACCACCTGGACAAGCTGGCCGCCGGTGGCTACCTGGAGGTCGCCGTCGAGCGCGCCGAGGGTGCCGGCGCCGGCCGGCCGAGCAAGCACTACCGCATCGCCGCCGACATGAAGGTCGACCTGACGGCGGACGTGCCGGTGCACAGCGACGACCTCGTGCTGTCGCTGCTGGGCCGCGCGTTGGCGCTGCTGCCGCGTGACCAGGCCGAGGCGATGGCCGAGGAAGTCGGGCAGGAGTACGGTCGGGCGATGGCCGTCGGGCTCACCGGCGCCGACCTCGCCGCCGGGCAGCGCAGCCTGCGCTCCGCCATGCAGGCCGTGGCGGATGCGCTCACTGCGCACGGGTTCGCGGCCCACGCCGACCAGCGCAACAACCAGCTGCGCATCGTCAACAACCACTGCCCGTTCGGCGACGTGGCGATCGAGCACCCGGTCATCTGTGCCGTGGACCGTGGCATGGTCAAGGGCATGTTGACGGCCCTGTACGGCGACACCGACGTCGCCACCCTGCAGTCGTTGCCCCAGGGCGACACGTTCTGCGCCACCACCGTCTGACGCACCCGTCTCGTCAGCCGAAGGGCCTCAGAGGTAGTAGCCCACCACATCGATGATCACGTGGGTGTTGCCGGTGGTCCAGATCCGCAGGCCGGGCTGCTGGAACTCGTTCAGCTCGCAGATCGTGGTGTTGGCGATGGTCTGGCTGCTGGCCGTCCAGTTCAGGCACGAGGCCTTGAACGTGGGTGCGCCGAGCCGAGTTGCCGCGAGGTAGCCGCCGCCGATCGTGCCGGTCGCAGTGATGGTGAAGTTCAGGCCCCGCGCACCCAGTGGTACCAGCTGCGGCCCCTCGACCGCGCCGGTGGTCAGGTTGCGGGCGAAGTTGGTGGCGACCGCGATGCCCCCGCCGGTGTGGCGCGCGCCGCCCGGCCAGCGGCTGTCGTACACGCGCGATGGCTCGACGAGGTGCAGGCTGCCGGCCGTGCCCGTGCCCGCCAACTTGCGCCAACTGCCCGGGCTGCCGCTCTGCACGCAGACCCACACGGCACTGTTCTCGTCGCGCAGCATCTCGCCGCGGCTGTGCGCATCCACGCGCTCGTTCGGCGGAACGCCGTCGCCGTACAGCACAAGGTCGGCCCGGCCGCCGAAGGCCGCGACGCCCGTGCCGCTGGTCGACTTGCCGTACACCCCGGCGGTGCCGCCGTCGGCTTGCACGCCGATGTTGCCGGCGCTCAGGTTGACGCCGAACTGGGCTCCATACCCGCCGTACAGGGTCGACGACTCGCCGGCGATGCCGTAGCCGGACGCGTTGTAGACGGTGAGCGCGGGGCCGGTGAGATCGGCCTCCAACACGGTCGAGTCGGCCCCGGAGTTGTTGTAACCGCCTGCGTACATCTGCGACGAGGCCGCGGCCGGTGTGCTGTCGCCCAACACCGCGGCGGCGCCGGCCCCGGCAGCGGCTGCGAGCAGCGTGCCCATCATCCCGCGGCGCGAGACCCCGGTTGCAGGGGGCGTGACGGTGTGGTCATGGTCGGCGTGGATGGCGTCGTTCGGCATGTGGTCGACAGTACGGACGCACCCGCGAGGAGGAATCGGGGGATCCCCCATTGCTGCGCCGCACCAGCGCCAGACCGTGTGTGTGCACGTTCGCGCGCCGGCCGCGCGTCAGCGCACGATCGGGGTCGGGGGCTTCACTGGCGCAGCTGGGCGTACTCGATGACTCGGGTCATCACGGCCGCGCCGCCGTCTGCAGCAGCGTTGGTCCTGGCGACACTGCCGCAGCCGAATGGGGGCTGCGGGTCGTACTCGATCATCAGCTGGGCGGCCTCGGCGGCCGTGCGATCGACCAGCAACTCCACCAGGCGCAGCGCCATGTCGATGCCGCTGGAGACGCCGGCGGCGGTGATGATGCGGCGGTCCAGGTGTTCCACCACCCGGTCGGCGACGGCGGTCGCTCCGTGCGCCTCCAGGTTCGGGTAGCAGCTCCAGTGCGTGGTGGCCGTCAGGCCCTGCAGCAGCCCGGCAGCCCCGAGCACCAGCGAGCCGGTGCAGACCGAGGTCGTGTAGATCGTGGTCGGATGGGCGCTGCGTACCCATTCGGTGACCCGCTCGTCGTGTTCCAGCGGCCGGGTACCGACGCCGCCCGGGAACACGATCACGTCGGGCGTCGGGAAGTCCTCGAACGTGCCGTCGGCGGTGATGCCCAGGAACCCGTTCTCACTGCGGATCTCGCCACGCTGGTGCCCGATGAACGTGACATCGATCGTGGGGATGCGCTGCAGCACCTCGTAAGGGCCGATGCCGTCGAGGGCGGTGAACTGGGGGAACAGGGGGATGACGACCTGGATGTTGCTCACGGTCTGGGCCTTTCTGGGTTGGAGTCTGAACAAGGTGAAACGAGGGGAGGTGGGGGCGTCGGCCGGGCGGCACCGTCGGCGCCCGGCCGGAGCGTCATGCGACGACCCGGAAGCGACGGCGGTACCCATCGGGGGCGACACCGAGCCTGCGCTGGAACGATCGGCGCAGCGTCTCGGCCGTGCCGAAGCCGCACCGGGCAGCGATCACCTCGAGCGTGTCGGCCGTGGTCTCCAACTCCCGGCGGGCGGCCTCCAGGCGGATTCGCTCGACGTAGCGGCCCGGGGTTTCGCCCACCTGCTCGGTGAACACGCGGCTGAAGTGGCGCACGCTCATCGCCGCGGCGGCCGCCAGCACGGGGAGGCGGTGGTCGCCACCGGGAGCGGCCTCCACCAGCGCCTGCACGGCGCGCACGGTCGAGTGCTCTGCCCGCGGCGCCCACACCGGTGCCGCGAATTGTGTCTGGCCACCGGGACGGTGCAGGAACATCACCAGCCAGCGGGCCACCGTCTGCGCGACCGCCGCGCCCAGGTCCTCCTCTACGAGGGCCAGGGCCAGGTCGATGCCTGCCGTCACGCCTGCACTCGTCCAGACATTGCCGTCGCGCACATAGATCGGGTCAGGGTTCACCTGCAGTGCGGGGAACTCCTGCTGCAGCCGGTCGGCGCGGGCCCAGTGGGTGGTCACCCGCCGGCCGTCCAGCAGCCCGGCCTGCGCGCCCAGGAAGGCGCCGGTGCACACGGTCGACACCCGACGGCAGCGTGGCGCCGCAGCGGTGATCCACGCCATCAGCGTCGGGTCGTGCCGGGCCTCGAACACGCCCCAGCCGCCGGCCAGCATCAGCGTGTCGATCTGCACGTCCGGGTTCGACAGGTCGGGCAGGGGAGCGGTCGCCAGGGTCACACCGCTCTCACTCGTCACCGTCCTGCCATCGCCGGCCGACACCAGCGACACGCGGTACTCGCGCCCGGCCGGCCCGGCCTCGCCCGCCCGCACCGCCTGCGTCGCCGACGAGAACACCTCGAACGGTCCGATCGCGTCCAGTGACTGCATCTCGGGGAAGGTCACGATCACGACGTGACGGGGTTCCAGGGTTCGTCGGCTCACCCGGCCAGCTTGCACGGACCGCCAGATGGCGTCAATGACACGTTCCCCACGGTTTCGGCCATCGGGCATTCCGAACCCCCGCCGGGTACCATGGCGGCGCCCTCCTGCCGGCAGGCCAGCCGGCAGGCATCGCACCCGAAAGGACCGTCGTGGACGTACGCATCGGCGTCACCCAAACCCCTCGCGAGATCAGCCTGGAACTGGCCGACGACCTCGACCGCTCGGCGATCAAGTCGAAGATCGAAGCCGCCCTCACCGGCGCCGTCGACGTGCTGTGGCTGACCGACAAGAAGGGTCGCGACGTGGGCATCTCCGCCGCCAAGATCGCGTTCGTCGAGCTCGGCGCGTCCGACGGCGAGCGTCGCATCGGTTTCGGCGGCTGAGCCCGCCGAGCGAGCACGAGAGAGCGCCGCGTCCATGAAGGGCATCATCCTCGCCGGTGGCACCGGCAGCCGCCTGTGGCCGATCACCCGCGGCGTCAGCAAGCAGCTGCTGCCCGTGTACGACAAGCCGATGATCTACTACCCGCTCAGCGCGCTGATGCTGGCGGGCATCCGCGAGGTGCTGATCATCACCACGCCGCACGAGCAGCAGGGCTTTACGACCCTGCTGGGCGACGGCAGCCAGTGGGGCCTGTCCATCCAGTACGCGGTGCAGCACACGCCGAACGGGTTGGCGCAGGCCTTCGTGATCGGCGCGGACTTCGTGGCCGGGCAGCGCAGCGCGCTGGTCCTCGGCGACAACATCTTCTTCGGGCACGGCCTGGTGGAGCTGCTGCAGTCGGCCCGCAACCGCGAGCAGGGTGCCACCGTGTTCGGCTACCGCGTCAGCGACCCCGAGCGCTACGGCGTGGCCGAGGTCGACGCCGACGGCATGGTGCTCAGCATCGAGGAGAAGCCGGTCGCACCGCGCAGCAACTACGCGGTGACCGGCCTGTACTTCTACGACGAGCAGGTCACGGAGATCGCCGCCAACCTGCAGCCGTCGCCGCGGGGCGAGTACGAGATCACCGACGTCAACGCGGAGTACCTGCGTCGCGGTCAGCTGCACATGGAGTTGCTCGGCCGCGGTTACGCCTGGCTCGACACGGGTACGTACGACTCGTTGCTGGAAGCATCGTCGTTCGTGGCCACGCTGGAGAAGCGCCAGGGCCTGCAGGTCGCGTCGCCCGACGAGATCAGCTTCGCCGCCGGCTGGATCGACGCCGCCCAGTTGCGCGCCAACGCGGAGCCCATGGGCAAGAACCCCTACGGCCAGTACCTGCTGCGGTTGGCCGGCGAGGGCCCGCAGGCGTGACGCGCCCAGCCGCTGCCCCGTGCACAGGGCGCCGGCCATGATCGACCTGCTCGACCGTCAGCTGCTGTTCGTCAGCGGCAAGGGCGGTACCGGCAAGACCAGCATCGCCGCGGCCATCGCCGAGTTGGCCGTGCGCTGCGGCAAGCGCACCCTCGTGTGCGAGATGGACGCCAAGGGCGCGCTGGCCGCCGCGTTCGACGTGCGCGAGCTCACCTTCGAGCCCAGTGAGGTGCAGCCCGGCCTGTTCGGCATGGTGATGAACACCGAGGACTCGCTGAAGGAGTACCTGCGGCTGTTCATCCGCATCCCCCTCGTCGGCCGTATCGGCCCGCTCGCCCGCACGTTCGACTTCGTCGCCGACGCGGCGCCGGGCGTGAAGGAGATCCTCGCGATCGGCAAGCTGTGCCACGAGGTCCGCGAGCGCCACTACGACCTGGTCGTGGTCGACGCGGAGGCCAGCGGCCACATCGTCGCTCAGATCGACGCACCGCGGGCGATCCGTGAACTGGTCCAGGTGGGCATGGTCCGCGACCAGACGGAGTGGATGCTGGACATCCTCGGCGACGCTCGTCGCACCGGGCTGGTCGTTGTCGCCACGCCGGAGGAGATGCCGGTCACCGAGACGATCGAGTTGGTCGACAAGGTGCGCACCACGACCGACGTCGACGTCGCTGCGGTGATCGCCAACCGGGTGTTGCCGCAGTGGTTCTCCACCGCGGACTCGAAGGTGTTCCAGTCCCTGATGGCGGCCGACGCGCAAGCCGCGCTCGCGGCTGCCGCGGGGCCGAAGGTGGCCACGGTGTTCGAGGCTGCGTCGCTGGCGCAGTCGCGCCGAGGGGTCGCGGTCGGGTACCTCGACCGGCTGCGTGAGGGCATTCCTCCGACCGTCCCGCTGGTGCTGGTGCCAGAGCTGTTCACCCGCGCCGGGGGCCGCCGGGTCGTGTCGCTGCTGGCCGATGCGCTGCACGACGAGATCGGCGAGGCGCCGCCCGCCCCCGGCCAGGGCCGCACGAAGGGTGCTCGCTGATGGCCCGCAGCAATCGCCGCGAACTGGCCGACCTGCTGTCGGCGAAGGAGATGATCGTCGTCTGCGGCAGCGGCGGCACCGGGAAGACCACGATCGCTGCCGCACTCGGCGCGCAGGCGGCGGCGGTCCTCGGCGGCCGTGTGCTGGTGCTCACGGT
>Ga0209023_10008234_pt1 | contig 10504 bp, 11 predicted proteins | sample LakOneMetagenome_FD_187468 | JGI IMG/M metagenome (GOLD analysis project Ga0209023, IMG submission 187468) | Freshwater and sediment microbial communities from Lake Erie, Canada (SPAdes) (version 2) | ecosystem: Environmental > Aquatic > Freshwater > Lentic | place: Lake Erie, Canada...
GATCTGGCATCGCGAACATGCTGTCCATCATCGAGGACATCATGCCGGACAGCGAACCGTTCATGATCCGCGCATAGGTGCCGGCGGGGAAGATGGCATTCACCGTTTCTCGCGCCGCTGCGATCCGTGCCGGAGCGGCGGGCACGGGCAGTGCGGCGGGCGTTGCGGTCGCCGCTGTCTGGTCCTCTGCCCGTGCCAGCGCCGGGACGGTCGCAAGAGACAGGCCGATGGCCAGCATGCGCGCGAATTTCATGTCATTTCTCCCAGGTCCGTATCGAGAATGGCTGTCATCACATCCTTGGTCGGGCCGCACACGGGTGACGATCGAGTCGCCTACAGGCCCGCCTTGGCCAACCAGTCATGGAATATCCGTACCGGGCGCGACTCGAGATCGCGCTCGCGGCAGACGAACCAGTAGCTGTAGGGGCTCTCGACATCGATATCGAACAGCCGAGCCAGCCGTTCGTCGTGCGCGCGCTTGAAGTGATCGTCGTGCATGATGGCGATACCCAGCCCCTGGGCCGCCGCTTCGAGCACCAACTGGCCCGAATCGAAATGGTCGATCGCTGCTGGCTCCAGCTTTTCCAGACCGAGCGCGGCCTTCCAGGCATCGAAACTCTCGGGCAGGTCGTGGTGGATCAGGAAGGTCTGTTTCGCGAGCTTTTCGATGCTCGGCGAGCGGCCGATTTCGGCCGCGATCGCGTTCGAGGTGAACGCATAGACCCGGTTGTGATCGAGCTGCACCGAATAGAGCGAAGGATCGGGCTCCTTGGCGAGGATGATCGCCGCGTCGAGCGTGTCGCCGACCCGCGCCTCAAGGTTGGGGCTGGTGTCGATATCGATGTGCAGCCGCGGGTGCAGTTTGCGCAGTTCGGGCAGGCGCGGGAACAGTCGCTGGCCGCCGAACAGCGAAGGCACGCCGAGATGAAGCCGCAGTACCTGGCCGCGATCGATCTGGCTTTCGACCGCTTGCGCCAGGTCTTCCAGCTTGGGCTCGACCACGTTGTAGAACGCCAGGCCCTCGTCGGTCAGCTTCATCGCCTGATGCTGGCGGGTGAACAGTCGCTTGCCGGTGAAGTCCTCGAGCGCCTGCACCCGGCGCGACAGCGCCGAGGGTGACAGGCCCAGCTCATTTGCCGCCGCCTTGGCAGAGCCGAGACGAACGACGCGAACGAAAGCTTCAAGGGCACGCAGGGGAGGAAGACGGCGGGATACCAAGTGTGATCTTCTGCTTTACGAACAACTGTGGGACGGCACGTCCGAAAAAATGCAAGCCGGAGCGAGTCAGTCCTCTGCTTCTTCCCGCATGACCGGGGGATGAAGCCTGAGCCGCGTGACGTGACGCTCGTTACCGGCTGTCACTTCGATGCGCCAGCCGCTTTTGTGTTCCAGCACGGCGCCGACTTCGGGAACATGACCGGCAAGCACGAAGGCGAGCCCGCCCAGCGTATCGATGGATTCTTCCACTTCGGCGAGCCGGGGATCGACCCGTTCGGCAACGTCGTCGAGTTCGACACGCGCATCGGCATCCCACAGCCCCTCGCCCAGTGCCACCAGCAGCTCTTCCGGCTCCTCATCGTGCTCGTCTTCGATGTTGCCGACGATCTCCTCGACCAGATCCTCGATCGTGATGATCCCGTCGGTTCCCGAGTATTCGTCGATCACCACCGCAAAGTGGATGCGGCTCGCGCGCATGTCAGCGAGCACGTCGAGCGCGCCGCGCGCTTGCGGCACGAACAGCGGCTGACGCATCAGTTGGTGCCAGTCCGCCGGAGGGTGCCCGCCGGGTATGAGGTGGGGGAACACGTCCTTGATCAGGATCATGCCGTGAATGTCGTCGAGCGTCTCGCCGTGCACCGGGATGCGGCTGTGGCCGTGTTCGGCAAAGGCGGCGACCAGTTCGTCCCAGCTTGCGGTGGCCGGGATGGCGACGATCTCGCCTCGCGGGATCGCGACGTCGTCGGCATCGTGCTCGCTGAAATGGAGGAGGTTGCGCAGCATCTGCCGCTCGGTGGGCGAGAGATCGCCTTTCGCCCCGGTGCCGCTGCCCTCTTCGTCTTCGTGATCGTCGATCGCCTCTTCGAGCTGGGCGCGCAGCGACTGGTCGCTGTCACCCCTGTCGAAAAATCGCCGGATCGTCCGCCACAGCGAGTGACTACTGTCCGGTTCTCCGTTGCCGGTTTCCCCGATTCGGCCCTGTTCGGCCATTTTTCTGCTAGTTCCCTGCTGCTTGGTCAGGCTCATCATATGGGTTAGCAATGCCCATCAGCGCAAGCGCCTTCGTTTCGAGCGCCTCCATCGCCGCTGCATCCTCGTCCGAGGTCTCGTGATCGTAGCCGGCGAGGTGGAGCAGGCCATGGACGATCAAGTGCGCAGCGTGATGATCGAGCGGCACGCCCTTGTCCGCGGCCTCGCGTGCGCAAGTCTCGAACGCCAGTGCGATGTCCCCCAGCATCTCGGGCGGACCTTCCGCGCCGAGCGCGAGCAGTTCGTCGCGCTCCAGCATCGGGAACGAGAGCACGTTGGTCGGCTTGTCCTTGCCCCGCCACTCGCGGTTGAGCGCGTGGACCTCCGCGTCGGTGGTGAACAGAAGGCTGACGGAAAGGCGCGGATGAGCAAGTTCGGGCGCGACTTGCGCAGCCACCTCGGCGGCGCTGGCGGCTAGCTCCTCGACCGATTCGAGCCAGGGAGATTCGAGGTCGATTTCGAGAATGGGCATGGGGAGCGGGCTAGGGAAGCGCAGGGGCTTCGACAAGCTCAGCCTGACCCTTCGACAAGCTCAGGGTGAGCGGAACTTGCGAAAACACCCAAACCCCCGCTCAGGCTGAGCTTGTCGAAGCCCCGCACTGGCGCCAGCCTGATCTCAGCCCTCTTCCCCCTCATAGGCATCGACGATCCGCCCGACGATCGGATGGCGCACGACATCTGCGCTGGTGAAACGGGTCATCGCGATGCCTTCGACGCCTTCGAGCCGCCGGACCGCGTCGGCCAGCCCGCTCATCGCCGGGCCGCCGGGGATGTCGACCTGCTTGGGATCGCCGCAGACGACCATTCGGCTGTTCTGGCCGAAGCGGGTGAGGAACATCTTCATCTGCGCGGGCGTGGTGTTCTGAGCCTCGTCGAGAATCACGAAGGCATCGGCCAGCGTACGGCCGCGCATGAAGGCGATCGGCGCGACCTCGATCTCGCCGCTGGCCAGCCGCCGCTCGACCTGTTCGGGCGGCATGCAGTCGTAGAGCGCGTCGTAGAGCGGGCGAAGGTAGGGATCGACCTTCTCCTTCATGTCGCCGGGCAGGAAGCCGAGGCGCTCGCCCGCTTCGACCGCCGGTCGCGAGAGGATCAGCCGCTGGACCGAGCCGGTCATCAGCTGGCTGACGGCCTGCGCCACCGCAACGTAAGTCTTGCCGGTGCCCGCCGGCCCGAGCGCGAAGATGATGTCCGCGCGCGCCAGCGCCTGCATGTATTCGATCTGCATCGCCGAGCGCGGCACGATCGTTTTCTTGCGGGTGCGGATCATGATCGGCGGAGCGCCGCCGGGCGCGCCGGTGATGATGCCGTCGAGCGTCGGCTCGCTCGACATCGCGATCAGCGATTCGATCGCGCCCGAATCGAGGTCCTGCCCCTGTTCGACCCGCTGGCGCATGCCGCGCAGCACGTCGCGGGCGCGGGATACCGCGTCTTCCGGCCCCTCGATCTGGATGCGGTTGCCGCGCGCAGCGATATAGACGCCGAGCCGGTTTTCTATCTGGACGAGATTGGCATCGAACTGCCCGAACAGGGCCCCAAGCAGCGTGGGTTCGTCGAACTCTATTTCAGCCCTGGAACGGCGATGCGTTTCGGGGCGAAATTGCGCCATGTTGTCGACGCGTGCTGCTTTGCGGGCCATGCGCTCCTTTCGGGGACGACGTGATGTCAGACACAATGTGATGCGCGAATCGCACCGCTTCAAGCGCGGCGATGCTGCAATGCGGTGGATAACTCGCCGAGCGGGCTCAGGCGTGCGCTGGCACCAGCAGGCGGCCTCCGAGCGAGTTTGGCCCGGCGGTTGCCAGTTCGACCGAAACGATGTCGCCGATCGCGACATCGGCTTCGAAATGCACCGACTGCAGCCAGGGCGACTTGCCAAGCCATTGGCCCGGCAGCTTGCCCTTGCGCTCGACCAGCACGTCGCAGGTGCGCCCGACGCTGGCCCGGTTGAAGGCAAATTGATCGCGGTTGATCGCGGCCTGGAGTCGCTGCAGCCGTTCGTCCATCACTTCTGGGGCGATCTGGCCGTCCATCGTCGCGGCCGGGGTACCCGGGCGCGGGGAATACTTGAAGCTGAATGCCTGCGCGTATCCCGCGGCATCGATCAGGCTGAGCGTCTCGGCGAACTCGGCCTCGGTCTCGCCGGGAAACCCGACGATGAAATCACCCGACAGCGCGATATCGGGCCGCGCCGCACGGACGCGGTCCAGCACTTTCAGATAGCTGTCGACCGTGTGGCTGCGGTTCATCGCCTTCAGCACCCGATCGCTGCCCGATTGCACGGGCAGGTGCAGGAACGGCATCAGCTTGGGGTTCTCGGCGTGGGCGGCGATCAGCCCATCGGTCATGTCGTTGGGATGGCTGGTGGTGTAGCGGATCCGCGCCAGCTCGGGCAGCGCTGCCAGTTCGCGCGTCAGCCCGTCGAGCCCGATCGCGCGGCCCTTCTCGTCCTCGCCGGCCCAGGCGTTGACGTTCTGACCGAGCAGCGTGATCTCGCGCGCGCCGGCCTCGACCAGCCGCCGCGCCTCTTCCACGAGGTCGGCGAACGGCCGCGAGATTTCCGCGCCGCGCGTATAGGGCACCACGCAATAGGTGCAGAACTTGTCGCAGCCTTCCTGCACGGTGAGAAATGCGCTCGGCCCACTGCGGCGGCGGCGCGGCAATACGTCGAACTTCGATTCGGCGGGCATGTCGGTATCGACCGCGCGGCGTCCGGCGACGGCTTCGGCCAGCATGCCGGGGAGGCGGTGATAGGCCTGCGGCCCGACCACCATCTTCACCGATGGCGCGCGCGCCATGATCTCCTCGCCTTCCGCCTGCGCGATGCAACCCGCGACCGCGATCAGCGGCACGGAACCATCCTCGCGGCGCAACCGGCCGATGTCGGAATAGACCCGGTCCACCGCCTTCTCGCGGATGTGGCAGGTGTTGAGGACCACCAGATCGGCGTCCGCCCCCTCGGCAGCGGCGGAAAGGCCCTGCTCGGTCAGGAGTTCGCCCATCCGCTCGCCGTCATAGACGTTCATCTGACAGCCGAAGCTCTTGACCCGATAGGTCTGCGGGGCGGGGATGGGAGGCATGGGCGGGCCGATACGCGATTTTGCGAGTGAGTTAAATCCTTCCGGCGTTCCCGACCGCCCAGCAGGCCAGCGCCACCAGCAGCCCTGTCGTCCGGTTCGCCCGGAAACGCGCCAGCGCCCCGCCCCCGTCCGCCGGATCGAGCGTCACCGCCTGCCACCCCAGATGCAGCGCCGCCGGGGCCAGCGCCAGCAGCACCAGCCAGTCGGGCCGCAGCATCCAGAACGCGATTCCCCACAATGCCACTGCCAGCGCATAGAACACCGCGACCCCGCCGCGCACCGCGCCGCCGAGCCGCCGCGCCGAAGAGCGGATGCCGACCAGCGCGTCGTCCTCGATGTCCTGCAGCGCGTAGATCGTATCGTAGCCTACCACCCAGGCGATCGATCCGGCGTAGAGCGCTGCCAGAACGCCAAGGTGATCGCCGCTGACTTCCGCCCAGCCGACCAGCGCCCCCCAGCTGAACACCATCCCCAGCCACGCCTGCGGCCACCAGGTAACGCGCTTCATGAACGGATAGGCGGCAACCGGGGCTAGACTGGCCAGCGCCACCAACTGCGCCTGCCAGCGCAACTGCAGCAGCACCAAGAGTCCGATCAGGCAGAGCGCCACCAGCCAGCCCCACGCTGCGCGCTTGCCGATCGCGCCGCTGGCGACAGGCCGCGAAGCCGTCCGCGCCACCTGCCGGTCGAGATCGGCATCGACGATGTCGTTGTAGACGCACCCCGCGCCGCGCATCGCGATGGCGCCGAGCAGCAGCCAAAGGATGAGCGTCCACCGTCCCTCACCGCCCGCGAGCAGCACGCCCCAGACGCAGGGCCAGAACAGCAGCCACCATCCGATCGGCCGATCGAAGCGGGCGAGCAGTGCGTAGTCGCGCAAACGCGGCGGCAGCGCGCCGACGAGGCCGCGATGCTCGCTGTCGGGGACGATCGAAGGGGCAGGGTCTGTCATGGAAAGACGGTTAGCGGTCTGAGCCCCATCCGTCATCCTTGCGGCCGCCTGCCATGGGTCTCGCTGGTGATCAGGGCAGCGGTTGCGCACAGCTTCTCGGCATAGCGGACAATCTCGGCGCGGGCGAGGTTGCTCGGCATGCCACTGATCACCAGTTGCAGCGAAACCGCCCCCGTCGGCGAGAATACCGGCGCGGTGATGTGGCTGATGACTTCGCCGCCCGCGTGATCGAGTTCAAACAACTGAACCTCGTTCGGAGTGAGCAGACCGACCATCTCGCCGATCGATTGCCGATAGGTCTGAAAGCGGTTTTCGATGTCGGGGTCAGCCATGATGTCGCGAGAATGGCTGGCACCCGGCCCGTGCGCCGCGATCGAATAGCCCCGCCGCCGGATCAGCGGAAACGAGGCAAGCAGATGCGATCGGACCGCCTCGCCTATGTGAGGGCTCACGCTCTCGACATAGGCGGCAATCGCCGTTTCGCCCCCCCATGCGACATGGCAAAGCCCCAGCGGCGGGACCAGCGGACGGCGTTCGCCGACACGGGTGAGGCCGCGATGCGATTGCGCGGTCCCTTCCTTGACCAGAACCACGATTTCGTCGTCGACCACCGCATTGGCGCTGCATTGCACGTTGAGGTCCACCGCCAGCCGGGCAAGTTCGCTGCGGGCGCGTTCGATCCCGCGATGCTTTTCCAGCGCGGCCTGGCCGATCGCCACGAGTGCCATGCCCAGCGAATAAGTCCGCCGTTTCTCGTTGCGCGTCAGGAAGCGGGCAGCGGCGAGGGTGGTCAGAATGCGGTGCGCCGATCCGTTGCTGAGATCGAGATGGCGGGCAATCTCCGCGAGCGAGAACGCTTCGGTCGGATGAGCAGCCAGGAAATTGAGGACGTCGATGACGCGTCCGGTCGGATTTGAAGTGTCGGCCACGCGCGGCGATTCCCGTCTTGCATTTCGATTAATCGGTTGACTTGCCGGGATCATCACCACAATCTTCCAGTAATGACAATATATATTCCAATATTGGAAGGATTTACCTGATGGAGCGACAACCGGAACGGGATCTGTCGGGCAAGGTCGTGATCATCACCGGTGCCAGCCGGGGCGTCGGCAAGCAGGCTTCGCTCGATTTCGCCCGGCGCGGCGCCCATGTCGTGCTCGCCGCGCGCACCGTCGAGGCAGACAGCGCGCTGCCGGGGACGATCGGCAAAACACTGCGGCAGATCGAGGATCTCGGCGGGCAGGCGATTGCCGTCGCCACCGATCTGGCGAAGGAAGAAGACCTGATCCGGCTGGTCGATGCCGCGGTCGAGCGGTTCGGCGGCGTCGACATCCTCATCAACAATGCTGCGGCGACCACCGGCGACATCTGGGGCAAGCCATTCTCGGAGCTGACCCGCGCCGAGTGGCTCTACCAGTTCGACGTCAACGTCCACGCGCCGTTCACGCTGACCCAGCTGTGCGTGCCGATCATGGAGAAGCGCGGCGGCGGGCGGATCATCAACCTGTCGACCGGCAGCGGCGAGATGTTCCGGCAGCCCGAAGAACCACCCAAGCTTGACGCCGTCGGCGCGTTCAGCCTGGCGGTGCCGGGCTACTATTCGAGCAAGCGCGCGCTCGATCGGTTCGGCAACTGCATGGCGCGCGAGTTTCACGACAAGAACATCGCCATCATCGGCATGCACCCGGGCCTGGTCGCGACCGAACTGGTGGCGATCCGGGTGCGCGAAAACGGGCTCGACCCCAGCGTCGCTGTGCCGATGACGGTTCCGGCGCGCATGATTGTCTATTTCGCCGCCTGCGAAAGCCCGTGGGAATATACCGGCCGGCTGTTCTGGGCCGAGCGCGAAATGGCGGCGATGGGGATCGAGCTCGATCCGGAGGTCGTCCCATGCCACGCATAGCACCCATTCCGTGGGAGGAACTGAGGCCCGAGCAGCGCGCGCAATACGAGGCCGGAATGGCCTCGGGCGCTTTCCGCATCGCCCTGCCGCTGCAGATTCTCGCTTATGCCGATCATGACCGCACTCCGGACGATGGCGACCATCACCCCAATTTTCCGCGCCACCTGCTGGACGGCACCCTGCTCGAACTGCTGCGCATCCGCAGCGCCCAGCTCGGCGGGTGCGAGCCCTGCATGGCCTCGCGCAAGGTCGAGGGCGCGACCGAGGACGTGGTCGCCTGCCTGACCAATCCGGCGATGCGCGGCGACCTGACCGATCGCGAACGGCTGGCGCTCGAGTTCCTCGACCTGCTCGCCACCGACCACCACCGGATCGGAGACGACCTCTATCGCCGGCTGGCGCTTCATTTCACCACCGCCGAGATCATCGAGCTGGGTTCGACTTGCGGCCACATGATCGGGACGCACCGCTTTCTCCACTCGATCGACGTGTTCGGCGATAGCGATCCGGTGATCGGCTACGCCGCCGAACAGGTCGGCGTGACGTGGGCGCAGCTCCATGGCGAGGATGCGGGCCAGCCCCGCGAGACGGCAACGCAAGCATAACAATAACGGGAAGGATGATCTGATGGATCTGGAAAAATACGGGCCCTGGGCACTGGTGATCGGTGGCTCGGAAGGCGTCGGCGCGGCGTTTGCGCGGCTGCTCGCGGCGGACGGGTTCAAGCTCGTTCTGGTCGCGCGGAAGCCCGCGCCGCTTGAGGAACTGGCGACCGAACTGCGCGGCAATGGCGCCGAAGTGCGGACCCTGTCCGCCGACCTCAGCAAGCCTGACGTGCTCGACCGGGTCCGTACGGTGACCGATGACATCGAGGTCGGCCTGCTGGTCTACAACGCCGGTGCCAACGATACGCGCGGGCTGTTCATTGAACTCCCCGAGGCCGTCACCCAGTCGGTGATTGCGATCAACGTGCTGGGCCAGGCCAATTTCAGCCGGCACTACGGTGCGCTGATGGCAAAGCGCGGGCGCGGCGGCATCATCCTTGGCGGTTCGCTCAGCAGCTATCTCGGCTCGCCGACGCTGGCGGCCTACACCGCGTCCAAGGCGTTCAGCCGCATTTTCTCCGAAGCGCTGTGGGCCGAGTGCGCGCCGCTTGGGGTTGACGTGCTGCACCTCAACATCGGCTTCACCGCCACCCCGGCGATGGCGCGGCTCGGCATGCCGATCGAATATGCCGAACCGCCCGAGACGGTGGCGCGCGAGGGGCTGGAAAACATCGCCAACGGACCGGTCTGGATCGTCAGCACGCCCGGCAACATCGAACGCGCGCGGCTGATCAACGGGGTCGAGAACCGCGCCGAAACCGTCCTCGCCCACGCCATCGCCCCGCGCGACCAGACCGCGCAACAGGCGCAGGAGCAGCGCAAGCTGGCGGAAAGCTGACGGGCGGCGCGGCGAAGTTGTAAGACGACTCTCCGCCCGCTAACCCCCCTTCATGCCCGCCACCCCCGCTTGGCCGCCGAAATCGGCTCCCCGCCTGTTCGTGTCCGGGCCGCTGGCTGAGGATGTGCCCGTCAGTGTGGAAGGCCCGCAGGCGCATTACCTTTCGCGGGTGATGCGGATCGCCGAGGGCGACGCGGTGGTGCTGTGCGATGACGAGACCGGCGAGTGGGCCGCGAGGGTCGCGTCGGCGGGCAAGCGCGACGTGGTTCTGGTCCCCGAACTGCACCTGAGGCCGCGTGAGGCAGTGCCCGATTTCTGGCTCTGCGTAGCGCTGCTCAAGAAGCCGCATTTCGACATGGTGCTGGAGAAGGCGACCGAACTCGGGGTCGAACGGGTGGTGCCGCTGGTGACGCGCCGCTGCGTGGCCGACAAGCTCAATCCCGAGCGGGCGCGCGCGATCGTGACCGAGGCGGCAGAGCAATGTGCACGCACCGCGCTGCCGCGCCTGACCGAGGCAGTTAAGCTCGATGCGCTGCTGAAGGACTGGCCGCAGGACCGCGCGCTGTTCTTTGCCGACGAGAACGGGGGTGAACCCGCGGCAGCCGCATTCGCTGCGCACACCGGCCCCGCCGCGCTGCTCACCGGCCCCGAAGGCGGTTTCGACGATGCCGAGCGCGCCGCGATCCGCGCCCTGCCGCAAGCGCGCGCGATCAGCCTCGGCCCGCGCATCCTGCGCGGCGAGACGGCCGCGATTGCCGGATGCGCGCTGTGGATGGGGATCGCGGGGGACTGGCGGGGGTAAGTTCCTCCCCGTTCCGCAGGAATGGGGAGGGGGACCGCCGCCCGCAGGCGGTGGTGGAGGGGTCCCTCGCATGTCGT
>Ga0209023_10008235_pt1 | contig 10504 bp, 5 predicted proteins | sample LakOneMetagenome_FD_187468 | JGI IMG/M metagenome (GOLD analysis project Ga0209023, IMG submission 187468) | Freshwater and sediment microbial communities from Lake Erie, Canada (SPAdes) (version 2) | ecosystem: Environmental > Aquatic > Freshwater > Lentic | place: Lake Erie, Canada | collected...
GATCCGGTCGCTGCCTACCGTGCCAATATTCGCCGGGCCGACATAGGTCCAGGACACCGCGCCATCGGAAACAGTGCCGCTTGCGTGTGTCGGCGCGGTCGCACCCGTGGTGCCCGACGAGGACGACACATACAGTTTGCTGGCGTTAGTCCGGTAAGCACCGGTTCCCACCACCTGCCCCGAAACCCATGCTGTTTGCGCGGTGCCGGTGCCTGTGCCGTAAATGGGGCTGATACCAAGATTGGAGCATTGATCGACGCTGGGCCAAAGCACCTGCGTTCCACCCTCGTAGCAACCCAGGCGAAGCGGCGATGTGCGCGAGACATTGTAGGTCTTGATGAGATCATCCCAAAGCTTCATCTGCGTCGGGATGCAGTAGGACAGCGAGTTAGTGTCCACACCGCCGCCGATGGCAACGCCCGCGCGAAGCTGGCCGTCCACATAGGCAATGCCGGTCGCCAGCCCCGCGCCACCGCCCGCATAGGCATCCGCCGCAGCACAGACATTCGTGAGCATGGTGGAGTTGAGATTGCTGGAATTCCAATGATAGTCCGCCAACATGGTTCCGCCCCAGATGTAGGGAGCCGCCGCCACGATGTCGGTGTAGTCGATAGGCCGATTGCCAGCCGTGGCATAGCCGTAGGCCCCAAGCTGGGTACCCTTAAAGCAGTAGAGATCGAGTGCGGCAAGAGAGCCGAAGTTCTGTACCGCCAGCACGCGCTTGAGATAGGCCATCGACGCGCCCGCCCCGGTCCAGCCAGTGGCGAAGCTTTCCATGGCAATCCGGTGCAAGAGGCCCTGCGTCGAAAAGCGGGCGAGGTTCACATCGCCATTGGCGGGCGCTGCGGCAGTGAACCCCAGCGTGGTAGCGATGCTTGACATCAACTGCGCCTGCCCGAACTGGCCGTTCCAAAGCTCGTTGCCAAGTTCGATGAAGCAGGTCAGGCCGGTTCCCGCGAACAGTCCGCCCATCAGCGCGCCGAGGGACTGGATGGATGAAGGCGTATAGAGCGTGGGGATGCAAATATAGAGATCAACCCCGGCGCGGATCGCCATTTCGGCGCACACCTCATAGGGCAAGCTTTCCGTCATCCCGAAGCCGGACTGGAAATTCGTCGCCATCCAGATGAAGGCGTCCAGCTTCGCATTGTACGAGAACGGGTTTATGTTGGCCTTGATGGTATCGGAAATCGCGCCCGTCGAATTGTTCAGCAGGCCGCCGCCGATCGCCACGACATTCTTGGCCCCCTTGCCGCCGGGATTGTAAGTTGCCTGAGTGCTATTCGACTGCTGATTGGCGACGATGCCATAATACATCTCGCCATCGACATGCGTGGTGGGATTGTGGTCGCTGCCGAGGCCCGATGTGTAATTATTGGTACCGCTGATCGCGCCGACATAGGTTCCGGCCGGGATGCGCACCGATCCGAACCAGTCGAAATCCGTCACCTTGCGGCGATATTGCCAAAGCTCCTGGCAGCCATTGTTGACGGCATTCATATCCATGGTGCGGATGGCGCGAACGCCAGTTGCTTTGATCTTGTCGATGAACTCCTGCCGCACGAGCTTTCCAGCGGTCTGGTCCGCCGCGTCGTCGAGACGGAAGAGCGTCATGTTGCGGCAGGTGCCGTCCCATGTGCCGCCGCTAGTCTCGAAGTGAATGACGCCGTTCCCCGTGCCCGAAGCGTCGAACTCGACATAGCCATCGGTGCCATAGAAATTTATGTCTCCGCCAGCTCGCGTGATCGAGCCAGAAGTCACGCTGATGTTGTAAAGGGCGGTTGCGCCGATGGACAGCGTGACCTGCCCCGCCTTGCCGGTCCATTTCAGCGCATAGCGGCCCGCGTAGCCGTTGACCGTCTGCCAGGACTGGAAATAGTTGTCGATCCGGTAAGTCGGCAGCGAGACATTCGGAAAGCCATATTGGTCGAGCTGCTGCGTCCATGCGAAGCTCGCGGGCGCGGCGGGGGCTTGCTGGCTGAAACATTGCTTGAACAGATTGATGGCGTAAGGAAGCGCGCCATAGTTGGCCCAGTCCAGGCCGATGAGTGCATTACCCTTTGCCATCAGCCATTACTCCAAGCGCGGAAGAAGTCGAAGTGATAAGCACCGGGGTTACAGGTGAAAGGATCGGCCACTAGATTGCCGGTGTTTTTGGAGTTGATTTTGAGGCCGTTCGCGCTGGTGCCAGAGACAGACCCGGTCCATGTGATTGAGGCTGTACCGCCAGCCACGAAACTGGCGCCAAGACCGCAGCCCTTATCAGGGATATCAAGAGCTCCGACATTCGAGCCAGACCCGGCAAAGTTAACCGACGATCCAACAGGCGTCCCGAGATTGTCGGCTTGGGCCGGATCGCTGATGATGACGGCAACCGGGCTGATCCCAGTATAGGTCACGACAATATCACCGGATGTGTGGATGCACACATCATCAGTAGTGACCCACAAGAAATAGTGTGCGCCTGCGCCCATTGAATAAACAGTGCAAGGGCGAGTATCGATGGTGACGGTGATGGGAATTTCTGAGGTTTGACCATAAATCAACAGTCCCATTATGCCGCGATGCCCGTTCGGCAGGGCGCGACCGGCAAAGGTGCATGTATTGGCAGGCGGCGAGACCTTCTGGTCGCCAGTCGTGTTGTTGAACGTGACCGTGGCCTGCGCGTCGTTGAGCTTCACATGCACAGTGTTGCTCGGCGCGGAGAAAACTCCGCCGCGCCCATGCAGCATTGTGAAGTCATAGGTGTCGACCGGGAATGTACCCCATGAAATCGTGGCGACACCCGCCGCAATATCCCCGCTGGTCAGCGACGCGCTGTCAACATTTCCGCTGCCGTTCGAGACGGAAGAGTAGTGCAGCCGGACCACATCACCCGCCACCAGATCGGTGAACAGGGCATCGAACTTCGGGTTCATCGTTGAAGTCGGCGTGACTAGCACCAGCCCCGTCGGCGCGTCAGGCGCGGTGCCGCCGGAGCCTGCCACGCCACGCCTGCGGCGGCGAATGATGACCTCATAGCCCATGGATTATCCGATCTTCCAGTTTGTGCCGTCAGCAACGACAGGGACGATGTTCGAGCCGCTTCCCGCCACCGTGGACATGAAGGTTGTGGCCGTCGCGTCGGTGACAACTTCGCGGTGTCCAGCGCGCGTGGCGGACGGCAGGCTGGCAACAGTCATCGGGCCACGCCCATGGACCGGGCCGGATGGTCCGAGATTCTTGTCAACGATGATGGTGGCCTTGTTGGCTGCGGTAACGCTCGCCTCGGAGATCAGGCCGGTTGTCGCCGCCTTGGCGTCGTTCCCGACAATGATGCAGTCGGAGGCATTGCCTTCGAAGTAGACCAGATTGCTATAGGGGACATATGGCGTTGCGCCTGTCGGATCGTTTCGGGTCTTGATGTAACAGCCCTCAGCCTTCAGCCCCGAGCAGCCATCGGCAACCACTATCGCCCCATTGGCCGTGCCCGTGGTGTTGCGGCGCGTGAAACCAACCGAGCGAATGCTCGCATCGATCCTGTTCCCACCCTCAAGACGCACGCATCCGTTTGATGATACGGTGCTGAGTTGGCCACCCAGCCAAGTCATGTCAAACGGCTTGCCCCCAGCATTATTGAGCAGGAGTGGCGTGGTGTTCGTGGAAGCGTTGCTGATGCAATTTGTGAAGGTGACGGAATTGAAGAATGTCGCCACATCCGCGCCGCTGTCGATGTGGAGCCAGACATTGGCTCCGCTCACGGCCTGATCGAAAACGCAATTCACAAATTGCTGCGAGGCGATGTGGTTTGCTGTCGCGTCGAGTTCGATATTGTAAAGAGGATTGGGGACAGGATAGTTGAAGGCAAGCCCGAGAAACCGCCCCGCGTCGGATGTATCCGTCACGGCTGGCTTGAACCGCAGGCCACGGAATGCGGAGGCCGCCGTGCCCGTCCCGCCGAATGTCGAGTGCGCCAGAAGGTGGTCCGCGCTGGACTGGATATCGAGGCCGATGCCGCCCAAGGCCGTGGCCTGCACGAGGCTCAGGCGTGTCATGCGCGTCTGGTTGGCGACACCCCCGATGGCCGTGTCACCGATCTTGATGCCGCCAGCGACGTTGTTGAAGCGCAGCATGTCCATGGCACCGCGCGTCGAAGCCTTCACGTTGATGGCGGGGGCTGCGGTCGTGATCGACGCTGTATTCAGGCACTCGAATGCGAGTTCGGAAAGCAGCCATTCGTTGATTGCGGTGCTGGAATTTCCAACGCTCAGGAATGTCGAAACATTGCCCGCAGTCGCCGCCATTTGGAGTTTCGATGCATAGCCTTCTCCCTTGATCGTGAAACGGTCGGACGTGATTGCCGTAAGAGAGGCATCGATGACACTGGTGGCGTTTGGAATGCGCCATGATTTCATAAAGCCGCTGTTGATATCGTCAACAAGCGTATTCCATGTGGCAGTATCGATGTCCTGCCCAGTGCAGGCTGCGCTGTTGATGTCTCTAATGTTGAGAAAGTCCGCATTGCGCAAAGACGGTCTTCGCGCCGCTGGCAGGCTATCGATGCAATAAAGAACAACTTGAGCCACGCGCGTGGCGGCGCTTACAGAAGGCACCAGTTCCGCCCAAATATAATCCCACGCGCTGAACAGGTCCGTTCCGATGACAGAGCGCCCCCCGTTCTCGCTTGAAGTGTCCGTGAAGGACAATGAACCGAGGATCGTTCCGTCTGATGACGACGAGGGGGCGGTTCCTGTTTTGCCGCGAATGTTGATCGCCATGGCAATGTTGGAGCCGACAAGGAACCCGTCGCTGGTCGATCCGTAGATAATGGCACGGGAGAACACGATGGGGCTTGCTGTGCAATTTTGACCGACATAAGCGGCAGATGAGGAAGCCTTGCCAGAGCAAAGCGCGCCATTCTTCGAAGTCGTCCCGTCGAAAGCGGACGCAATGCCGCCCCCAATCGTCATATCGCCAATCGCATTTGCGCCACTTGACGCATAAAGCTTTTCAAAGGCTGCCCGCAGCGGGCCTTCCGTCACCTTCATGGTGCTGCCGCTGTTCGTGACAGCAACGCCCTTCTCCGCCGTCAAAGCGGTCTGCATCGCTGAGACAACAAGCGTGGGTTCAGGAACGAAGGTTGTCGGCTTGCCGGTCACGTCATCCCAGCCCGCCGGGAAGGTGCTGGGCTTGCCCGTCACCGTATTCCAGTCAGTCGGGAACGCCGTGGGCTTGCCGCTGATGTCGTTCCAGCCAGGAATTGACGGCGCGTGGTTGCCGCCATAGCCACCGAAAATTACGTCAATGCCGGTTTGCCCCGTCAGATCGATATTGATGGGCACTCCGGTCACGAAATCGACATCCATGTCGCTCATCCGCCCACCACTGTCATTGAAACCTTGTCATTGCCGAAGGGCGCGTTGCTGGTGTCCCAGAACGTGAAGGAGAACGTGACCACGGTGCCGATCGCATAGGCCGCGACCTGATCCGCCGTGAGGTCAAAGGCGACTTGCCCGTTCGGCGCATCGATGATGGTCACGCCGGTGCCGATCTCAAGCGCGAGCGTGCTGCGGCCCGATACAAAACTTGCGGTGATGGCGGCGAAGCCTGACAGATCAATCGGCGCACCATTCTGCGACACGTTGAGCACCTGCCGGAAGCCGCGCCCGGCGTGCTTGATGATCTTGGCTTCGGAAGGCGAGCAGGAGCACGTCATGCGAACACCCGAACGATGATTTTCCAGCTTGCGAGGGTGATGGCCGTGGAACTGACGCCCGTGCCCTTGGCCGCGAGATAGATGGCGGTCGATGGCGTCTGGACAACCACGTTGGTCGTGTTCATCACGGCGGTCATGGCGCTGCTGGAACCGCCGCCAAGGTCGCCTGTGGAGGCTGTTGCGAACAGCACGCGGTCACCCACGGCCCAACTGCGATCTGCGGTCGTGCATTCGAGATAGACGTTGAATGAGGATGGATAGGCCGCGAGGCCGTGGGCTTGCGTGTAGGTCGTGGCGAGAGACGGCGCGCCGAGATCGTAGTCGGTGTATGGGCTGGCCAGAAGCGGCCTGCCACTGGCACGCTGATAGACGAGGCAGCGCACAATGTCCGAGCCTTCCGAGACGAAACAGGCAATGTCACCCGCCGCCACGGCGATGTTTGCGGCACCGGGAAGGATCAGCGTTGAAGCGTTATAGGTGAGCGTGAGCGCCGAGTTGAAGCGCACCCAAGCCGTGCGGCCCGGCTTGTCGGTGTCGAAGTCAATATCGGTGATGGTGATATTGCCGGTGACGACGAAATAGCCGCCTTCACCGAAGGAGATTGTCGCGGCGGAGGCGACATTCGTTCCGCGCTCCCAAAGTGCGGCGAGCGCGTCGGGCGTCAGGAATTTCGTGGCGTCCGTGCCGGTAAGGGCGTCCGTGGTGCTGGCGGGCGTGGTTTGCGCCTTGGCCGGATTGAGCAGCACGAAATTGGTGCCGTTATACTCGGCTTCGCACTCATAGCCCGATGCGCCGGTATCACCGGCGACAAGCGCCGCGCCGCCATTGCGGACAAGGGTCTTGGTGCCCAGCGTTGCCGGGTTCACCGTGGGCGTCGTGATCGTGTTGGGGCCTGCCGAGGTCCACCGGATGCGCATTCCGGTGGAGAGAGCCGCGAGCGTGGGGGTGAACGTCAGGGTGATTGCGTCCACCGTGCCGCCCGTGCTCGAGGCATGGGACACGGAATTGGCCTGCAACTGTGCAACCGTGGCGGCGTCATCGGCGGCGCTGCCGTTCGCCATGCCGGTGGCCTTGAAGCCGCCGAAGGGAAGATTGCCGGTGAGAGCCTTGCGGCCATCGCGGGCAACGTGCTGGGTCATCACATCGCAGGCGTCGAGAACCTGCGCATTATATGGAGCGGATTCGATGGTCGTTCCTGCGGTGACGTATGTTCCGGCAGGCGGCGTAACCGTGCCTGCACCGTTCATGGGCATGGGGAAACCTCGCTGAGTTGCGAAATTCGGGGGATTTGCTAAGTTGAGGGGATGCAGAAAGCCCGTGAGCCTATGTTCCTGCCCGGCGGACCTTTGCGCCTGACAGTTGTCGTCATCTCAACGATTGGGATGTATTACTTATCGAGCTTCATCTGGGGCCTGTTCTTCTGAGCATCGATCACGCTGAGAAGCATGGCCTTGATGAGTTTGTCCTTGTCGGCCTTGGCGAGGTTCTCAAGAACGCCCGCCTGAATTGGGCGAGTCCCTGGAATAGTTCCCTTGGTCAATAATTCTGCGAGGAATGGGGCCTGCGCGCGCTGCCCTTCCGTCACTAATTTGTTGGCAAGCGTCGGAGCCAATTTGCGGCCACCGGCAGCCAAGAGGCCGGTCACACCAGCACTCATCGGATCAAGCCCCATGAAATAAGAGAGCGCGCTTGTGCCAACGCCGGTTCCGGCCATTTCCGCCAATTGCCGCGCTGTTGTGGAGTTGCCAGTCAGCGCCTTGGCGGTCGCATTAAAAACCTTCTCACGCCCGAGCGCCTTCTCAATGTTCGCCGCCTTGGGGCCAAGCGCGGCCTCGTAAGCCTTCTTGCCGAGCGGGGTAGAGAGTTGCCCAAGAGTACCTTCTGTCGCTCCACGGTTCAGCAGGTTTTCGCTCTGTTGAGCAGCATAGGCTTGGGCGACATTCTGCGCATAAACGGGATCGACACGCGCCGCCTTGGCTGGGAGGTCCATGGCAATCCGGGGAGCCGCCAGTTCCTGCCCGAGGCGATAGGCGTTCTCGCCTTTGTATGACGCCTGCGCAAGAGCGCGCGCATCCTTGTATTCATTGCCTTGCAACAGCGCGTCCATCTGGGCGCGGAGATTTTTGGCCATGTCGGAGTAAAGGCTGCCCGAGGCATTGTCCCCGGCGCGATAGGCCGCTGTCGCCTTGCTGTCGAGAACCTGCTTGGTCTTGTCGATAATTGCGAGATTGCCGCCCGCCTTGTCGCCCTGCATGGACCAGCGCGCACCGACATCATCAACGGCCTCTTCCAGCGCGGCCTCACCCTGTTTGGTGCCAAGGACGCTGGAGAAAAGATCAAGCGGCACATCTGCACCAGCCACGCGGGCTGCGTCATAGGCTTTATTGATTGCCGGGCGGGCTTTGGTTTCGGCGTCCTTGATGAGGGCGTCAACGGTCTTGGTGCTTCCTGCTGGCAGGCCCGAGGCGCTTTCAAGATCGGCGACAAGACGCTGGTTTTGTCCCGCCTTGCGGCCCAGAACGGCAGTTTCCAAAGTCTCCCGTGCATCAGGGTTCACATTGGAGGCAAAACGCCCCAATGCCTTGCCGCGTTCGCCCAGAACGTCAGCGACCATGCCATCAGGTCCAAGATCGGCAAGACGCTGCTGCAGGGCCGGGACGCCCGCGCCCTGCGCCGCGTCGTAAATCTTCATCGCGGCCTTGTCTTCGGGAGAGGCCCCGAGGGCCTGAATGATCTGGCTTGCCTTGGTCAGGCCCGCGCTCGCCAGCTTTCCCGCGCCATATCCAACGCCGCCAATCGCCGTGCCAGCGCCAGCGCCCATAAGCGTATTGTAGATGCGATCCTTGATGCTGCTCGCATCCTGCAATCCACCGCCTGCACCGCCATAGGCCGCACCCGTAAGCAGAGCACCTTTCAGTCCGTCCGCGATGACGGGCATGTTCGTGATGCCAAGCGCAAGCCCTGCTCCCTTGCCGACCGCCGAGCGGTAAGGATGCTGTGTATTGTATGCCTCCTGATCGGCGCGCTGCTGGGCAAGCTGTTGGTCGTATTGCTTGGACCAGTCGAAGCCGTTGCCACGCGCTGCATCAACCGTCGCGCCGATGAGAGCGCCACCGGCAGCATTGAGTTTGGTGCTTCCGCCCATGGTGAGAAAATCCATGGCTTCTGGAAACGTGCCCCACAATTCGGAGCGGCCCTGCGGCGCGGCCTGATCGCCTGCAATGAGGTCGTTCAAACCCTGATCCGAAACCGGATCACTGTCCCACCAGTTTGCCATCAGCGTTTCGTCCTTATCGTGCCATCCGGGGCGAGGTATTGGGAGCCGGATGGAAGCGCGTCATAGTCCGCCTTGCTCTTGAGGGCAGGCATGGGTTTCACGCCATTCTTCGTCATGTAGTCGATGGCTTCCTGATCGGATGAAAGGCCGCGCGTGCTTTTCGCCAAGTCGATCTGAGCCTGCGGATAGGTCATGTTAGGCGCGGCGGTTTGCGCGGGCTGCAACGTACCGCCCTTGTTGACCTGCGGTGCGGGTGTGCCTGCACGCGCCGCCAGCTTGTTCAAGCCGGTCTGGATCGCGTCCTTGAAGTCCGAAAGCGCCGTGCGGAACTCGTCATCGGATTGCGCCGTGTTCATGCGGGCGAGCGCCGCCGAAGCCTTGGCCCCTTCGATTTCCGTGATCGAGCCGCCGCCCTTGAGCGTGGCATAAGCATTGAGGAACGCCTTGCCCTTGAGTTGCTCGATCTTCTGGCGGGACGAGAAGGCCCCAGGATTCGTGAAGCTGAGAATGCTATCGGGGAGACGGCCCTCGACAGCGCCGGTCGCGCCGGAAAGATTTGGATCGGCCAGAAGGTCGTTGATCTGGTCGATGGTGTTCTGCGCATCGACAAGCGAGGGAGCAAGTTCTGCCTGCGCGCCGCCCTGCGCGGTGCCTGCGGCCTTTTGCGCCGCCTCGCCCTGAATGTCCTTTGGCACCGTGCCGATGACTTGGCGGGTGATCGGATCGAGCAGGATGTAGGACGTGCCTGCATCGAGTTTGATCGGCTCTTTCGAGAGTTTCACACCATCCGGCATTTGTGTCGTGACGGCTTCGCCATTGTCGCCAAGCTGCAACAGGACGGGGTTGTTGTTTGCATCGACGCCATATTGCGGCTGCAAGCCGAATTTCTTGCGGGCATCGGGGTTTTTCGACGCTTCGATGTCGGCTTGCAGTTTTGCGATCTGGGCCTTCTTGTAATCGGCGTCGAGCGCATCCTTCGGGTCAGGATTCGCGCGCGCATATTCGGCCTGATACTCGTCATAGAGCATCTTCTGCTGCATGGGTGCGAGATACTGAAAGGACGGGCTGCCAATGGCCTGTTCGAGACGGGTGAGCCGGTCGTTTCCTGCCGGTGCTGTTCCGCCATCCTGCGCAATGCCGGTTTGCTGGGGCAGAGAAGCCCCGCCAGCGGGCGTGGGCTGCTGCACGGGCGGTTGTGCCATCCGGGGCGCAAAGGGATTCCAGCCGCCGCCCTGAGTCACGGAGCCGCCTTGCAGCATGGCACGGTTGCGGGGATCGGTTGCGCCGCCGTCCTTGTTGGCCGCTGTCATGTTGAGACGCTGGAACGCCGTCATCGGGCGCTGCTGGACAGGCTGCTGCATCGTGGGCGCTGCGGCGGGGATGACCTGCGGCTGAGGAACCGGCTGCTGAACCGGCGGGGCAACGCTGGCCGGGCCGTTGAAAGACATGCCCATGGGAGGCTGAGCCGTGGCAGGCGTGTCAGCGGCGGGCTGGACTGTGGGCTGGCCGTAAACCGTCGCCTCTTGCGCGCG
>Ga0209023_10008236_pt1 | contig 10503 bp, 9 predicted proteins | sample LakOneMetagenome_FD_187468 | JGI IMG/M metagenome (GOLD analysis project Ga0209023, IMG submission 187468) | Freshwater and sediment microbial communities from Lake Erie, Canada (SPAdes) (version 2) | ecosystem: Environmental > Aquatic > Freshwater > Lentic | place: Lake Erie, Canada | collected...
TCGACCGCGAGGTTGTCGGCATCGTCCATGTGGCCCAGGCGCGCGGCCAGCGCCTTCTGGTGGTCGAAGCGCAGGCGTTCCTCGCGCTTGCCGGCGACCAGGTGCAGGCCGAAGCGCAGGCGCGACAGCGCGCGGCGCTCGCGATCCAGCGTGGCGAATTCGTCGACGCCGAGCTGGCCGAGCGCGATCAATGCCTCGAGGTCGGTGGTGCCGAGCACGCGCATCGCCATCCAGTGCAGCGTCTGCAGGTCGCGCAGGCCGCCCGGGCCTTCCTTGAGGTTGGGCTCGAGGTTGTCGCTGGTGTCGCCGAAGCGCGCGTGCCGCGTCGCCAGTTCCGCGCGCTTTTCGGCGAAGTAGCGTTGCGCGCTGCCGACCCGGCGCGGAGAAACCGCATCGCGCAGGCGTTCGATATCGGCTTCGTTCGCGACCAGCGCGCGGGCTTCCAGCATCGCGGTGAGCACGGTGATGTCTTCGGCGGCCGCGCCGCTGCATTGCGCGGCGGAACGCACCGCGTGGCCGACCGGCAGGCCGGCGTCCCACAACGCGGCGAAGAACGCGGCCAGCGCTTCCTCCGACTCCGCCTGCACGTCCTCCCCGGCCAGCGCCAGCAGGTCGATGTCCGAATGCGGGAACAGTTCGCCGCGGCCGTAACCGCCGACCGCGAACAAGGCCAGCGAATCGCGTTCGCCGACGTGGATGGCCCAGGCTTCGCGCACCAGCGCGTCGACGGTGCGAGCGCGTTCGCGGGTCAGCCGGTCGATGTCCTCGTTCGCATCGAAGCGGGCCGCGAGCGCGGCGTCGGTTTCGGCGAGGCGGCGGCGGGCCGAGGCGGACCAGGATTCGCCGTCGCGCGCGTTGGCGTCGGCGGGCGTGGCGCTCACAAGTCGTTGTCGTCGCCGGGCAGGCGGGTGAGGATTTCCACGCCGGTGTCGGTCACGGCGACGGTGTGTTCCCACTGCGCGGAGAGCTTGCGGTCCTTGGTCACCACGGTCCAGCCGTCCGGCAATACCTTGGTGTGCCGCGTGCCTTCGTTGATCATCGGCTCGATGGTGAAGGTCATGCCCGGGCGCAGGACGACGCCCTGCCCCGGCCGGCCGTAGTGCAGCACCTGCGGTTCGTCGTGGTACACGCGGCCGATGCCGTGGCCGCAATATTCGCGCACCACGCTGAAGCGCTCGGCCTCGGCGTATTCCTGGATCGCGTGGCCGACGTCGCCGAGGGTCGCGCCGGGCTTGACCGCGCGGATGCCGCGGAACATCGCCTCGCGGGTCACGTCCACCAGCCGCCTGGCCATCACCGAGGGCGTGCCGACGAAATACATGCGGCTGGTGTCGCCGTGCCAGCCATCCTTGATGACGGTCACGTCGATGTTCACGATGTCGCCGTCCTTCAGCAGCTTGCCCGGGCTCGGGATGCCGTGGCAGATGACGTTGTTGACCGAGGTGCAGACGGTCTTGGGGAAGCCGCGGTAGCCGACGTTCGCCGGGATCGCGCCCTGCACGTTGACGATGTGGTCGTGGCAGATGCGGTCCAGTTCCTCGGTGGTCACGCCCGGCTTCACGTGCGGGGCGACCACCTGCAGCACCTCGGCGGCCAGGCGGCCGGCGATGCGCATCTTCTCGATTTCGTCCGGGGTCTTGGGGGCGACGGTCATGGCGCCATTATCGCCCATGCGGTTCCCGGGGCCGCCCTGCGGCGCCTCCGGCCCGCCCCGACGCGTTCTCGCCGCCGGAATCGATGTGTTGCGGGACGACCGGATTCTGACCTGGCGCGTCACCTGCGAATGATGAAAAACGGCGCCGATCCGCCTTGGCCATGTTCATGCACGACACCCGGCGAATTGGTAATTTTTCACGAATTCCTCACGTTGGACGTTCCGGCCACGGATGGCACGCCCTTTGCTTTTTCCGCCGTCGACCGGTAGGCAACATCGAAAAAACCGACCGGCGGCCCTTTTCGAACAGCCCATCCAACCTTCCAGGAAAACCCGCCATGCGCCTGCTCACCAAGTCCCTGATCGCCGCCGCCGCGCTTGCCGCGATGCCGACGATCGCCAGCGCCGAATCCAACTTCCAGACCGGTACCGGCAGCCTGACCGCCAACGCCCGCCTCGATTTCCAGATCACGATCCCGAAGTTCCTGTACCTGCGCGTCGGTACCGGCACCAACCTCGCCAACAACACCACCATCGACCTGATCAACTTCGCCGTCCCCGCGACCGGCGTCGGCGGCGGTTCCGGCGTGGTCACCACGACCGGTGGCGACCTCACCGGCGGCAAGGTCACCGCACGCGTGATGGGCAACGGCGGCAACGTGACGCTGTCGTCGACCACGACCGGCGCCCTGAACGATGGCGGCACCAACACCATTTCCTACAGCCAGATCAGCACCACGGCCGCGGTGCTCACCTCGGGCACGGCACTGGCTGCGCCCGCGCTGGCCGACGCCGCCACGACCAACACCACCGTCACCGCCACCAACGGCGTGGTGAACCGCGATGCCCAGTGGACCTACGCCTACGCCAACAGCGCGGTGGTCGCGGCCGGCACCTACGGCGGCGTGAACGTCAACAACGGCCGCGTGACCTACACGGCGGTCACGCCGTAACCGTTCGCACGACTGACGCGAGGGCGCTTCAAGGCGTCCTCGCGCCCTTGTTCCGGAAAGCCGCGATGAAGGCTGCGCGCCACGCCACGACGATCGCAATGACATGCCTCGCTTTCGGGTCGATCCCGGAGGCGCGGGCGTTCGTCGTCAACATCACCCCGACCAGCAACCAGGCGCAGATCTATCTGCGCGTGGGCGATGGCGCGTTCAACGGCACCTACAACAACGGTGGAACGCCGGCCGCGAGCGCAACGATCACCCGGGTGTCGGTCTCGGTCGCGGCCGCTGCGGTCGGCAACGGCACGGCGCAGGCGATGACGACCAACGCCACGCAGGCGACCAGCTTTTACGACGGATATGCCTTCTGCAACCTGCCCGCGCAGGTCTACATCGGCGGTTACAACCGCGGCGGCCTGCTCGGGGCCGGCGGCAACGGAACCCTGACCGTGGCCGCCCCGGCGAACCTCACCAGCACAGGCGGCAACACCATTCCGTTCAGCCAGATCAGCTGGACCAGCAGCGGCAACGGCGACACCGGGGCACAACCGTTTCCGTCGGGCGCCTTCACCGGCGGCACCCAGACCCTGGCGAGCTTCCCGGTGAACACCTGGCGCGAGAGCTGCCACACCTTCTCGTACGCGAATGCGAACAGGGTGGCGGCCGGCACCTATAGCGGCCAGGTCACCTACACCTTGAGCGTGCCATGAAGGACATGCGTCTCGCCCTCGGACTCGCCTGCGCGCTGGTGACCCTGCCCGTTTCCGCCCAGGCCTACCGCGTCGACGACACCGGCAGCCAGGTGCTGGGCGGACCCTTGCGCCTGAAACCGATCACGCCGATGCCGCGTGGCGAACTTGCCACCGCGCTGTTCGGCCAGACCCGCGTGCTGGTGCGGCTCGATACCGCGCCCTGGAAGGGCCGTCGTGGACGGATCTACATGACCTTGCCGCAAAACGCGGATGGCCAGGTCGTCGCCACCTGGGGGACGCAGGGCCGACTGCTGCCGGGCACGTTGCGTAGCGGCGAACGCACCTTGGTCTACGCCGGGCCGATCGACGCGGACACGCTCGAGGACACCCTGCGCCTGTCGATCCAGGCCGACGGTCGCGAACTCGCGCGCGGCGAACGGCTGGCCTTCTCGTTCGAAATCGACCTGGACGCGCCATGACGACGCGAAACACCATCCACATCCTCCTCGCCGCATGCGCGTTGTCCGTATCCGCGGTTTCCGCGCAGGGATTCTCCGCGGTCGTGTCGCCACCGCGTTTCGAGGACAGCGCCAAGCCGGGCACGACCTACCGCAACGTGGTCGAGATCGACAACGTGTCGGCGGAATCGGCGCATTTCACGATGAAGACCGCGGACTGGACCCTCATGCCCGACGGCGGCGTGCAGTTCTCCGACTCGCTGGCGGCCGGCAGTTGCCGCCCGTGGGTCGGGATCGAGGCCGCGGACATCGCCCTCGGCGCGAACGGCAAGCGCCGTTATCGTTTCGAAGTCGCGGTGCCCGCGGACGCGCCGCGCCGCGAATGCCGCTTCGCGCTGTTGATCGAAGGCGACCCCGAGCCGGTGGAGAGCGGCATCGCGATCCCGGTGTCCGGGCGCATCGCCGTCATCGTCTACCTGTCCATCGGCGATGCCGCGCCGCGCCTCGAAGTCGCCGGGCAAGGCATCGCCAACATCGAAGGACGCGATGTCCCGGTCTTGCGCATCCGCAACGACGGCGACGCGCACGGCCGGCTGCAGGGCTTCGTCGATGGCACCGACGCCGGAGGCAAGCACTATGCGTTCGCGCCGTCGACCTCGCCGATCATGCCGGGCGAAACGCGCGACATCCCGCTGCAGCCGCAGGCCGACGACCCCAAGTCGCCGCCGCCGGTGCTGGAGTTCCCGGTGAAGCTGCAGGGACGCCTCGATTCGGGCGCGCAGCGGATCGACATCGCGGCCACCGTCGCGCGATGACTTCCGAAGGCTCGACCGCGGCCAGGCACGCGCTCGCGGCGGCCATCCTCGCCGTGCTCGCGGCGTCGCCTTGCGTGCAGGCGCAGGACGCCGACGCGTCGGCGCAGCAGGAGCCCTACCGCGACCGCATCATCGCTTCGTCGCAACTGCAGGCGCTGCCGCCCGACGAGGACGCCGACGAGGACGATGCCGACGGCCCGCCGCGCGGCTTCCACGTGGAAGCCATCGCCAGTCGCACCGAGCGCGGCGACGACAGCTACGACGAACAGGGCATTTCGATCGGCGGCTTCCGCGAAACCGCCAACTGGGGCACCTTCTCGCTCGAAGCCACGCTGTTCGACAGCAACCGCGAGCGTTTCGACGGCATCGGCGACGGCGGCTTCGGCGGACTGGTCACGCTCTGGCAACGCGATTTCTGGATCAGCGACCGCTGGCGCCTCGACAACGGCTTCGGCGTGCTCAACACGCCGGCGACGCCACTGCAGCGCAACCAGTACAGGTTCTACCTGCCGACGGTCGCGTTCGCCGGCGCGAGCAGCGAATGGCACGACGATGCCGATGGCCTGCTGCTGCAGGGCGCTGCCGGCCGCGCCGGCATCTACACCGGCACGCGCGTGGTCGGCTTCGACGTCGCCGACGGCAATGTCGCCGCGCTCAATGCGCAATGGCGGTGGGCGCCGGGATGGACCGGCGCCGCGTCGTTCCTCGGCACCCGGGGACGCATCGTCCCCGACGACCGCGGCGAAGCGGTGTTCGAAACCGGCGACACCCAGGCCCTGTATGCGGCCACCGCGTGGCAGGGCGCGCGCGACAACCTGCAGTTCAACCTGCTTTCGAGCCATGGCGACTCCGGTCCCGCCACCGGCGCGTGGGTCGATGCGAACGCGCAGCGCGGCCGCTATGTCCACAACTACGGCGCGTTTTATCTAGGCGAAGACCTCGCCTGGGGCGCCTACCCGATCAGCAACGACGTCCAGGGCGGCTACTACCGCATCGGCTACCAGTACGCGCGCTGGTCGTGGAACGCGGGGCTGGATGCGATCGATTCGATCTCGGGCAAGGGCTTCGACGGCCTGTACGCCAGTTCGTTCGCGCGCTACCAGGCCAGCAGTTCGCTGGGCTACGGCGGCAGCTTCAACCTGCGCCACGGCGCGGGCCGCACCGGCTACAGCGCGCAGGCCTTCGTCGACCGCCAGGGCGACTGGGGCCAGACGCGCTGGCAACTGGATCGCGCGCAAGGCAACGGCAACGACAGCTGGCAGGTCGGCGTCGACCAGGCCCTCCCGCTGCGCGAGGGAAGCCGGTTGTCGGCTTCGCTGTCCTATGGCTCGCTCGACTACGGTTTCGGCGCGTCGCGCACGATCGTCGCTGCCCTCTACGGCGGGCGCGACCTCGGCGACCGGATCTCCATCGACGGCAGCGCGCACTGGACGCACGGCAACGGCGAAGGTGCGATCCGCGGCACCGACGTCAACATCGGCGTCAACTTCGAAATGAGCCGGCGCTGGCTGCTGACCGCCGCGTTCTACCAGAGCCTGGGTTCGCAACGATCGCCCTTCGTCATCGATCCGCTGGTGACCGAACAACCCTTCATCTCCCTGCCGCGCGACCGCTCGGTCTTCCTCACCCTGCGCTACGAACGCAACGCGGGACGGCCGCAGGGCATGCTCGGTGGCGTGGCGCCCAACGGCCCGGCGGGCAGCGTCGCCGGCAGCGTGTTCCTGGACGACAACGGCGACGGCGTGCGCAATGCCTCGGAACAAGCCGCGCAGAACGTGACCGTGCTCCTCGACGGACGCTTCGCGGTCCGGACCGACAGCCTCGGCAACTTCGCGTTCACGCGCGTCGCGGCAGGCAAACACGTCCTGACCGTGGTCCCGGACAACCTGCCGCTGCCCTGGTCGCTGCGCGACGGCGATGCCGAGCACACCATCCAGGTCGAGGTGCGCGGCACCGTCCGGGTCGATTTCGCGGCCCACCGCCAGCCCTGATCCGCGGCTTGCCCGTAACTCGCTGAACCGGCTACAATTCCGCGGCTTTGCCGGGTTCCGACCCGCGAAGCACGTCCACGCCGGACGCCACCGGCGAATCCACACCTGTCGGCAACCCCTGCTCCGGGGTGCCCGCGCAAGCGGGTTCGGAAGCAGTGACGACGGGGAGGTCCAACCCCGGAATCCAGCGCCGCGTTCCCTCGGGAGCAAAGGCGCGGCGCCCCATTCGAACGGCGCGGGTTCCACGTTCAGGAGTTCCAAACCATGTCCCAGATCACCATGCGCCAGATGCTGGAAGCCGGCGTGCATTTCGGCCACCAGACGCGTTACTGGAACCCGAAGATGGCCCCGTACATCTTCGGCGCCCGCGGCAAGATCCACATCATCAACCTCGAGAAGACCATGCCGCTCTTCTCGGACGCGATGAACTTCATTTCCGGCGTCGCGCAGAAGCGCGGCATCATCCTGTTCGTCGGCACCAAGCGCAGCGCGCGCGACGCGGTCAAGGAAGAAGCCGAGCGTTGCGGCCAGCCGTACATGACCCAGCGCTGGCTGGGCGGCACGCTGACCAACTTCGCCACGGTCAAGAAGTCGGTGTCGCGCCTGAAGGAACTCGAGGCCGGCGAGACCGACGGCACGTTCCAGAAGCTGGTCAAGCACGAAGTGCTGGGCCTGCGCCGCGAGCGCGACAAGCTGCTGGCCTCGCTGGGCGGCATCAAGGACATGAACCGCCTGCCCGACGCGCTGTTCGTGATCGACATCGGCCATGAGGACATCGCGATCAAGGAAGCCAAGAAGCTCGGCATCCCGGTGATCGCGGTGGTCGACACCAACTACGACCCGGCGCTGGTCGATTACGCCATCCCGGGCAACGACGACGCGATCCGCGCGGTGCAGCTCTACGCCCGCGCCGCCGCCGACGCTGTGCTCGAGGGCAAGGCCGCCGCACCGCAAGCCGCGACCATGCGCGAGGAAGACTTCGCCACCGGCGACGAGGGCGGGAAAAAGCCCGGCCGCCGCGCCCCGGCGAAGAAGGCCGCGCCGAAGGCCGATGCCGCGCCGGAAGCCGCCGCCGAAGCCCCGGCCGCGGAGTAATCGCGGCGCAATGCAGCCGCGCAAGCGTGCGCGGCTGGCATGGCGAGTTGGTGGTTGGTCGTTCGTGGTTGGTGGAATGCGTTTCGAATCCACCAACGACCAACTACGAACCACCAACCGCAAATTCTTTACAGGCAGGCCCAGTTCGTTCCTGCCGGACTTTTTCCATTCGAGGTTCAAGTTAATGGCTGAAATCACCGCTTCCCTGGTCAAGGAACTGCGCGAGCGCACCGGCGCCGGCATGATGGAGTGCAAGAAGGCGCTCACCGAAAACAACGGCGACATCGATGCCGCCGCCGAAGCGCTGCGCAAGTCCGGCGCCGCCAAGGCCGACAAGAAGGCCGACCGCATCGCCGCCGAAGGCCGTATCGGCGTCGCCCAGGACGGCGGCAAGGCCGTGCTGGTCGAAGTCAATTCCGAAACCGACTTCGTCGCCAACGACGTCAACTTCAAGAACTTCGTGCAGTCCGTTGCCCAGGCCGCGCTGGCCTCCGGCGCCGCCGACGTGGAATCGCTGAAGAACGCGAAGCTGCCGGGCGGCGAAACCGTCGAGGAAGCCCGCGCCACCGCCGTGCAGAAGCTGGGCGAAAACATCCAGATCCGCCGCCTGGCCAAGGTCGACGGCAACAACACCGTCGGCGCCTACGTGCACACCAACGGCAAGATCGGCGTGCTGGTCGACCTGACCGGCGGCAACGCCGAGCTGGCTTCGGGCCTGGCCATGCACATCGCCGCGATGAATCCGCCCTACAACAAGGCCGCCGACGTGCCGGCCGACTTCGTGGCGAAGGAAAAGGAAATCGAACTGGCGAAGATGTCCGAGAAGGACAAGCAGAAGCCGGCCGAAATCCTGGAGAAGATCATCTCCGGCAAGATCAACAAGATCGTCAACGAAGTCACCCTGTACGGCCAGAACTACGTGCTGGACAGCGACAAGAGCGTGGAGGCCGTGCTCAAGGCCGCCGGCGCCAACGTCGTCGGCTTCACCCGCCTCGTGGTGGGCGAAGGCATCGAGAAGGTGGTCGAGGATTACGCCGCCGAAGTGGCGAAGGCGATGCAGGTCTGATTTTCCGCTTGGCCCGATCCGCGAAAAACCCGCCGCGAGGCGGGTTTTTTGTTGCCCCTCATCCGCCTTCGGCACGTTGACTCGCCGCATCCATGCGGCTCGCCCTGCGGGCGGCTTCGCCGTCCAAATCGACAATCCTGCCGATTTGTCCCCCGTGCGGGGAGAAGGAAATTCCGTCGATCGGCTAGAATCCACGCGCCATCGCCAACGGGATTCCCCATGACCGCGCCCCTCGCCTATCGCCGCGTCCTGTTGAAACTGTCCGGCGAAGCGTTGATGGGCGACGAGGACTACGGCATCGACCCGAAGGTGCTGAACCGGCTCGCGCGGGAGGTGATCGAGGCCCGCGAGGCCGGCGCCGAGATCGCGCTGGTGATCGGCGGCGGCAACATCTTCCGCGGCGCGGGACTCGCCGCCGGCGGCATGGATCGCGTCACCGGGGACCAGATGGGCATGCTCGCCACGGTGATCAACGCGCTGGCGATGCAGGACGCGCTGGAGAAGCTCGGCGCGAAGTGCCGGGTGATGAGCGCGATCAAGATCAACGACGTGTGCGAGGACTACATCCGCCGCCGCGCGGTGCGCCACCTCGAGAAGGGCCGCATCTGCATCTTCGCCGCGGGCGTGGGCAGCCCGTACTTCACCACCGATTCCGGCGCGGCGCTGCGCGCGATCGAGATCGGCGCGGACCTGCTGCTGAAGGCGACCAAGGTCGACGGGGTCTACGACAAGGACCCGAAGAAGCACAAGGATGCGAAGCGCTACGCGCGCCTCGGCTACGACGAGGTGATCGCGCGCGACCTGCAGGTGATGGATACCGCCGCGTTCGCGCTGTGCCGCGACGCCGAGCTGCCGCTGCGCATCTTCGACATGTCCGAACCCGGCGTGCTGCTGGATCTGCTGCGTGGTGCCGACATCGGCACGCTGGTGCAGGGCCGCAACGCGCAATAGTGTCCGCGTCGTTCCGACGACACCATTTCCCGATGCATTCCCACGACCACGGCCCCGCGAACGCCACCAGCGCCTTCGCCTGGGTCACGCTGATCAACCTCGCCTACACCGCGCTGGAGGCGGGTTACGGCTTCGCCACCCAATCGCTGGCATTGCTGTCGGACGCGCTGCACAACTTCGGCGACGTGCTCGGGCTGGGATTGGCCTGGGGTGCCGCGGTGCTCGCGCGCAGGCCACCGACCGAACGCCACACCTACGGCTGGCGCCGCGCCACCCTGCTGTCGCCGCTGGCGAACGCGTTGCTGCTGGTCGGTTTCTCCGGCGCGCTGGGCTGGGAAGCGATCCGCCGCTTCGGCGCGCCGCCGCAGATTCCCGGCGTGCCGGTGATGGTGGTCGCGGCGATCGGCATCCTCGTCAACCTCGGCGCCGCCTGGCTGGTGCGCGACGGCCACGACCACGACCTCAACCGACGCGGCGCGTTCCTGCACCTGGTGGCGGACGCGGCGGTGTCGCTGGCGGCGGTGCTCGCCGGCGCCGGCATCCTCGCCTTCGGCTGGAACTGGCTCGATCCGGCAACCGCGCTGCTGGTCGGCATCGTGATCGCCGCCGGCGCGTTCGCGCTGCTGCGCGACGCCTTCGACGCCAGCATGGACGCGGTGCCGCGCAACCTCGACCGCGACCTCGTGCAGGATTTCCTGCTCGAACAGGACGGCGTGGTGTCGGTGCACCACCTGCACATCTGGTCGCTGGGCGCGGGCGAGATCGCGATGACCGCGCACATGGTGCGCAGCGACGACGGCGACCACGACGCCTTCATCGACCGCCTCGCGC
>Ga0209023_10008238_pt1 | contig 10503 bp, 7 predicted proteins | sample LakOneMetagenome_FD_187468 | JGI IMG/M metagenome (GOLD analysis project Ga0209023, IMG submission 187468) | Freshwater and sediment microbial communities from Lake Erie, Canada (SPAdes) (version 2) | ecosystem: Environmental > Aquatic > Freshwater > Lentic | place: Lake Erie, Canada | collected...
GGAACTGGCCTTTCCAGATCAGGAACGGCAACCGCCAGTGATACCAGGTCGGGTCCGACGACGAGTCGCGCGTGTCGACCCACGAGCCGTCCTGCACGTGCTGCACGTCGGCCGCCGGGATCGGCTTCTGCTTCAGGTATTCGTCGATGCCGAGGCAGTAGCCGTTGCCGGCGCAGGTGCTGTTGTAGCCGGCCTGCCAGGTCGACAGCGCGCCGGCGCGCCCGCCCGAATTGTCGCCGTCGTGCGCCACCACAAAGAACTGGCGCGGCTCGAGCGCCGCATAGGGCGCGATTTCGTCGACCGTGGTCGAGCCTTCCCAGCCCTCCAGCCACGAACCGTTCTGGCTGACCGGGATGCCGGCCAGCGTGCTGACCGCGCCGCTGGCCGCGTCCACATGGCGCACCCAGTGCGGGGTCGACGCGAACGGGAATTTGTTGACGATATTCTGCTGCTCGTGCGCCATGCCGGCCGCCACCCAGCTGCCGCTGCCGGACGTGTTGCGCAGGTCGGCGCGGTTGGGCGGCGAAACCAGGGTGTCGCCGGTGGCGTCGTAGGTGGCGTACGGGTAGTCCTTCAGGGTGCGCGACAGGTGGTTGTTGCCCAGCACCGACCACTGCACGCCCAGCTTGGCCAGGGTTGGAATCAGGCGTTCCGAAAACCCCAGCTCGGTCGGGAAAAATCCCTTTGACGAGGCGAAGCTGCCGCTCAGGAAGTAGGGCTGCGCCAGCGTCACGTTCTGGTAGATCAGATCCTTCAAAAAATAGTCGGGCCCGACCAGCGGTCCCATCGAATGGTGGCCCGTGAAGTGAACCGTGTCCAGCGTGCGGAAGTTGTTGGTGGTCTTGAGGGTGCTGAAGGTGTTGGCCCAGTTCTGGCCCCAGTTCGGATTGCTGTAGCCGGGCACGTTCTGCAAGGTAGACAAGCTTTGCACGTTGTTGATGACGGCGCCCGACATGGTCACGTGCACCTGGCCCTTGGCGCCGGAGTACGACTGCATCTCGTTGGCCACCTGCATTGGCCAGTACTGGTAGGCGCCGGTCTTGGCGTCGGGCGTGTAGTAGGCCACCAGGTCGTCGTGCGGCATGATGGTGCCGCCCAGCGCGGCCGGCAGGTAGTAGCTGTAGCCGGCCGGCGGGCTGGCCTTCATGTTGATCACTTCGGCGTCGTACAGGTAGCGGATCGGGGCGCCGTTGGCGGTGGCGTTGTACTTGGCCAGCACGTCGACCGCATAGAACGGCCAGAAATTGGGCATGTGGTTGTGATAGACGTGGGCTGCCGGTATGGTGCCGGCCGTGGCCGACAGCGTGAAGGCCGCCGCCAGGCACAGGGCCAGCGGTTTTTTTCGAAGTAGCATGAGTCGTTCTCCAGAAGATGGACGTGCGAAGCCGTCCCGGCGGCGCCGGGGCTTCTTCAGTTGGATGGGGGAGGGCGCGGCTGCTGCCGCGCCGGATGAATCTACTTGGCGATCAGGACCAGGGTGCCGCGGCCGCACAGGCCGTAGCTGGCAAACTCGCCGCCGACACCGTCTTCGGCGCCCGGTGTGCGTACCTGCCCCGCGCCTTCGGCCCAGGTGCAGGTATCGGTGACCCGGTACCAGCTCTTGCCGGCGCCCGGCCACGGCAGCGCGAAGTTGACCTGCGCGCTCCAGGCATTGTGGGCAATGTAGATGGCCGATGCGGTGTCGCCAAATTCGGTGCCGTCGATGCGCCAGGCCAGCGCGTGGCTGTTACCGTCGTTGAAGTAGGCGGCATCGGCCACATTGCCGTCCGGTTTGAACCAGCGCAGCTGCTCCATGACGTTGCCGTTGTTGTCAGCGCTCGAATAGAAGCCGACTGGCCGCAGCGCCGGGTGGGCTTTGCGGAATGCGATCAGGCCCTTGCTGAAGGCCTGGAAGTTGGTCTGGTCCGTGTTCCAGGTCCAGTTCAGCCAGTTGGCGCTGGAGTCCAGGTTGTACGGATTGTTGTTGCAGTTCAGGGAGCGCAGCGCTTCGTCGCCGCCCACCACCATCGGCACGCCGGCCGACACCAGCATCAGCGCCATGCCGTTGCGCGCTGCTTTGCGCTGGTCGGCCGCGATGCTGCCCTGGTCCCAGCTGTTGTTATTGTCGTCGCCGCCGTCGCTCGGGCCAAATGGCCAGGCCTGGCCGTTGTTCTTGCCGTTGCAGCTGTACAGGTCCTTCAGGGTGAAGCCGTCGTGCGCGGTGATGAAGTTCACCGAGTGCCACGGCTTGCGGCCGTCGTCGCCATACAGGTCGCTGGAGCCGGCAAAGCGGCTGGCCAACTGGCCCGGCGTGACCACGGTGGAGCCAAGCTTGTTCTGGGCGCTGCGCACGGTGTCGCGGTACATGCCGTTCCATTCGGCCCAGCCGCTGGGGAAGCCGCCCACCTGGTAGGAATTGCCCCCAATGGCCCATGGCTCGGCGATCAGGTCGGTGCCGCTGCCGCCGGCTGCAGGGCGCGGCGGCAATTCGGCCACGATGCGGTTCAGGGCATTGGCCGAGTCCATCTTGTCGAAGTTGTAGCAGCCGTGTTCGCAGGTATTGCCCAGCACCGAAGCGAGGTCGAAACGGTAGCCGTCCACGCCCAGCGTATTGCGCCAGTAGGCCAGCGAATCGACGATCAGGTTCTGGGCGATCGGATTGTGGGTGTTGTAGTTGCCGCCCACGCCGGTGTTGTCCCACGAGTTCTGCATGTCGCTGGTCAGGCTGTAGTAGGTGGGGTTGTCCAGGCCGCGCATGCCCATCACGTTGTAGGTGGTCTTGTCGGCCTGCGACCACGCGCCGCCTTCGCCGGTGTGGTTGTAGACCACGTCGATCAGCACCTTGATGCCCTGGTCGTGGAAGGCCTTGACCATCTCCTTGAATTCGCGCGTGGGGCCGCCCGCCGTCTTGTCGTACGCGAAGCGGCGGTCGGGCGCAAAATAATTGAGCGTCATGTAGCCCCAATAATTGTCGCCAACATCGCTGTTGGGATCGACCTCGTTGGTGTCGTTCTGGGTTTCCTGCACCGGCAGGAATTCAACCGCGGTGACGCCCAGGCTGGCCAGGTAGGCCGCTTTCAGGCCCGCGCCTTTGTAGGTGCCGCGATAGGCGGCGCTGACACCGGTGTCATTCTTGGTCAGGCCGCGCACGTGCACTTCGTAGACGATGTCGTCCTTGAAGGCGCGGGTCGGCTTGGTGCCGGTGGCCTGGGTGTCGCCGGCCAGCACGATGCCCTTGGGTGCGTAGTCGCCGCTGTCGATGTTGCGGTACAGGGCGCCGCTGGCGTAGATGGTGCCGTTGTTCATGGTCGGCGTGCTCGGATCGTGGCTCAGCTCCAGCGCATACGGGTCGGCCAGCAGCTTGTTGGGGTTGAAGCGATTGCCGCTGGCGTCGACGTCGGCCACAAAGCCGGTGGCGCTGCCCTTGGTCCAGCTGGCGCTGTACGGCCAGTTCGGTCCCCAGGCGCGGTAGCCGTAGTACAGGGTGCCGCTCAATCCCAGGCTGCTCAAGGTGGCGGTGGAGATGGTCTTGTTCCACACGCCGCCGCTACCGAGCGTCATGGTGTAGTGGGCTTTTTCGGTGCTGCTGGTGGCGCTGCTGTACAGGTACACCTCGATGCGCGTGGCGCGGCCCGAGTAGACCTTGAAGGTGACGTTGGCCTTGGTGGCGTCGTAGCTGGCGCCCAGCTGGCTGGCATTGATGGCGGCGCCGGCGGGAGCGGCGAGCAGCGCCCAGCCGAACAGGCAGGCGAGCAGGGTGGATCGAAGGTGCATGTTGTCTCCTCTATGGAGGCAGCGCTGGCAGATCTGGTGAGTTTCGCGAAGCGGCGGGGCGCAACAAGTCCTTGCCGGTCCTGGCGATGGCGATCTTGAGACTGTCTCCGTTGTCTAGCCCCTTTGCGGGGTCATGATTTAGTTTTTGTATTTCGACTACCAAAACAGAAATAAATGCATTGGCGTGTGGAGGAATCTACTCTTGAGCTAATTCAAAGTCAATTTGTTTACGTAGTATTACTACCATCGTTGTTTTTGACAGGATTTTGGCCGCACAGCGCCTGGTATAACGGCAGCGCCGCTTCGGCCAGGCGGTCAAGGCTCGCTTCGCGCAGCTGGGCGGTGTCGACCGTGTGGGCGCTGTCCAGGCCGGCCCAGCGCAGCAGCGCGGCGCCGGCTTGCGGGGCGTCGAACATGCCGTGCAGGTAGCTGCCCAGCACCTGGCCGTCGTCCGAGATGGCGCCTTCGCCGCGCCCGTCAAAATAGAAGGCTGGCCGTTCCAGCGCCGGCCCGCTCGATACGCCCATGTGGATTTCGTAGCCGGCCACGTCGGCGTCGGCAAAGGCGCACTGGCCGCTGACCTGGGCCAGGCGCTTCGCTTGCGTCAGTTCGGTGTGCATGGCGAGCAGGCCCAGGCCGCGCGATTGTCCGGCCACGCCTTCCACTCCGTGCGGGTCGGCCACGCTGGTTCCCAGCATCTGGAAGCCGCCGCAAATGCCGATCACCTTGCCGCCGTAGCGCAGGTGGCGGCTGATGTAGTCGCCCCAGCCCTGCTGCAGCAGCCAATCGAGGTCGCCGCGGGTGTTCTTGCTGCCCGGGATAATCAGCAGGTCGCACGCGGGCTTGGCCTCGCCATGGCGCACGAACTGCAGGTCCACACCGGGATGCACGCGCAGGGCGTCGAAGTCGGTGTGGTTGCTCATGCGCGGCACCGACGGCACCACGATCTTGAAGGCGCCTTGCGACGCCTGCACCGGCTGCACCACGATCTTGAAGGCGCCTTGCGACGCCTGCACCGGCTGCACCGCGTCTTCGGCGTCCAGGAACAGGCCGTGCAGGTAGGGCAGCACGGCCAGCACCGGCTTGCCGGTCTGCTGCTCCAGCCAGTCCAGGCCCGGTTCGAGCAGCGAGATGTCGCCGCGAAAGCGGTTGATGACAAAGCCGATGATGCGATCCTGTTCGCTCTGCGACAGGCACGACAGCGTGCCCACGAAGTGCGCGAACACGCCGCCGCGGTCGATGTCTGCCACCAGGATCACCGGGCAGTCGACCGCCTCGGCAAAGCCCATGTTGGCGATGTCGCGGTCGCGCAGGTTGATTTCGGCCGGGCTGCCGGCGCCCTCCACGATCACCGACTGGTACTGCTCGCGCAGGCGCGCATATGATTCGAGCACCGCGTCCATGGCGATGGTCTTGTACTGGTGGTAGTCGCGCGCATTCATCTCGGCGCGCACCTTGCCGTGGATGACTACCTGGGCGCCGGTGTTGGACGACGGCTTGAGCAGCACCGGATTCATGTCGGTGTGCGGAGCCAGGCCGGCGGCAATCGCCTGCAGCGCCTGGGCGCGGCCGATCTCGCCGCCGTCTTCGGTGACGGCGCTGTTCAAGGCCATGTTCTGCGGCTTGAACGGCGCCACTTTCACACCCGCGTTTTTCAGCAGGCGGCACAGCGCCGCCACCACGGTGCTCTTGCCGGCGTCGGAGGTGGTACCCTGCACCATCAGGGTATGGAATGGGAAGGGCTTCATGGCGCGCTCCGGTGCTGGCGCGCCAGCTCGAGTTTTTCGCACAGCGCGGCGGTGCCGGCCACCATGCGCGGGCCGGCGCGGTTGAGCAGGTTGCCGTCGATCCGGAACAGGTTGTTGCGCTTGACCGCGGTCATGCCGGGGAAGGCTTTCCAGATGTTGACGCCGCCGTCATCCTTGCTGCGTTCACCGGTGCTGAAGATCGCCTCCGGGTCTTCCTGCAGTACCGATTCGACGCCCACCACCGGCGCGGTCACCTTCATCGGCGCGAAGATGTTCACGCCGCCGCACAGGCGCACCGCGTCGCTGACGATATGCCCGCCGTTGAGGGTGTAGAGCGGCTTGTCCCACACCTGGTAGAACATGCGCACTGGCGCGCGGCCCGCGTACTTTGCGGCCAGGGCGGCCAGCTGCTGGCGGATGCCGGCGGCGGCGGCATCGGCCACCGGCTCGGTTCCCATCAGCTTGCCCAGGCGGTTGAGACTGGACGCGATGTCGTCGAGTTTTTTCGGCTCGCTGTGGAACATCGGTATGCCCAGGGTGCGCAGCTGTTCGATCTGGCGCTCCGAACTGCCGTGCAGCCAGATCACAATCAGGTCGGGCTTGAGGGCGGCCACGCGCTCCATGTCGACCTGGCGGTTGCTGCCGATGCGCGGCAGCAGCTTGGCCGCTTCGGGATAGTCGCTGTAGTCGACCACGGCCAGCAGGCGGCTGGCGCCGCCGGCGGCGTACACCAGCTCGGTGGCATGCGGCGCCATCGCGATCACGCGCAGGGCCGGCTTTTGCAGGGTGACGGGCAGGCCGTCGTCATCGAGCACGGTAATGGCCGCGCTGGCGTCAAAGGCCAGCATGCAGGCGGCCAGGGCGAAAATCTTCTTCATGGTTTTTCCTTGTTCCAGTCATTGAGTGCGGCGCCGAGGCGCTGCCATGCCGCTTCGCCGGGCGGCAGGCCGATGCGGATGCCGCGCGCGGCCTCCGCAAACAGCCGCACCCAGATGCCGCGTTCGGCCATGTGCTGCCAAAATTGTTCGGGATGCGGTTCCGGCCACCATTGGAACAGCGCGCTGCCGTGCGAGGCAATGCCATGCTGCGACAGCAAGCGCTGCAGGCGCGCGCCGTGGGCCGCCAGCTGGATTCGGGCCGCTTGCTGCCACTCGCGGTCCCTGAGCGCGGTGTGGGCAATTTGCTGGGCGGGTCCGCTGATGGTCCATGGCCCCAGCGCGTCGGCCAGGCGCGTCAGCAGCGCCTGTTCGGCGCCCACGAAGCCAACCCGGGCGCCGGCCAGGCCAAAGAATTTACCGATGGAGCGTAGCACGATCAGCCCGGGCTGGCTGCTCCATGCGGCCACGCTCAATTCGGGCGCGGTGTCGGCAAAGGCTTCGTCCACCACCAGCCAGCCGCCGCGCGCGGCCAGCTGCAAGGCCCAGTCGCGCAGGCGTTCGGATGCGATGGTGGCGCCGGTCGGATTGTTGGGATTGCACAGCACCATGACGTCGCAGTGCGGCAGCGCGGCTTCCAGCTCCTGGTACGGCACTTCGCGCAGCACGTGGCCATGCATCGACCAGTGATGCGCATGCTCGGCATAGGACGACGCGGCCACCACCACGCGCGACGGCGGCCGCAGGGCCGGCAGCGCCTGGATTGCGGCCTGGGTGCCGGCCACCGCCAGCAGCAGGGGCGCGCCGTAGTAGCGCGAGGCGGCTCCCAGCAAGCCCGGGTCGTGCTCGGGCAGGCGGTGCCAGGCATCGGCCGCCAGCTGCGGCGCGGGATAGCCGTGCGGATTGAGCCCGGTCGACAGGTCGATCCAGTCGGCGCCGCCGAAACGGGCGGCCGCGGCGCGCAGGTTTCCGCCATGTTCAAGCATGCATCACGCTCCATAAGTAGACGTAGGCGCCGGCCACGCAGGCAACGGCCAGCCACAGGACGGTGACCGCTTCGACCAGCTTCCAGGCGCGCGCGATGTCGCCCGCCTGGGCTGCGCGGCCGTGGCCAAGCGCGGGGCGCTGTTCGGTCACGCCGTCGTACACGGCGCTGCCGCCCAGCGCCAGGCCAAGCGCGCCGGCGCCGCTGGCCATGACCGGGCCCGCGTTGGGGCTGGGCCAGTGCGGCGCCTGCTGGCGCCAGCAGCGCCAGGCGGTCTTGCGGTCGCCGGCCAGTACCACGTACGACAGCGCGGTCAGCCGCGCGGGGATGAAATTGAGGGCGTCGTCGATGCGCGCCGCCGCGCATCCGAAGGCCAGGAAGCGGGTGCTGCGGTAGCCCCACATGGCGTCCAGCGTATTGGCAAGCCGGAACAGGAGCACGCCGGGGCCGCCCGCAATCATGAACCAGAACAGGGTGCCAAACACGGCGTCGTTGCCGTTTTCAAGTAGCGACTCCGCGCTGGCTTTGGCCAGGTCGGATTCGCTGGCGCTGGCAGTGTCGCGGCTGACGATGCGTGCCGTCAGGGTGCGCGCCTGCGCCAGCTCGCCGCGTTCGAGCGCTGCGGCGATCGGCAGGTTGTGGTCGCGCAGACTGCGCAGGCCCAGGCAAAAATACAGCAGTACCGCATGCACCGCCAGCCCGCCGCGGCGGCATGCCAGCACCGCCAGGGCGGTGGCGGGCAGTACTGCCAGCGCCCACGCCAGGGCGCCGCGCAACAGGCGCAGCGAGCCGTGGTTGAGGCGGCGCTCGATGAATCCGGCCAGGTTGCCGAAGCCGACCAGTGGGTGCCAGCGGCGCGCCTCGCCCAGCGCATAGTCCAGGGCCACGCCCGCCACCAGCAGCGCGGCCAGTTCGAGCATGGTCAGCCCGGCGAGCATGGCCCACCCTTGAGCGTGATTGGCAGCCCGGCAGCGATGAACTGCACGCGGTCGCAGGCGGCGGCCACGGCCTGGTTCAAGCGCCCGGCTTCATCCACAAAGCAGCGCGCTACGGCGCCCATGGGGATGATGCCCATGCCGACTTCATTCGAGACCAGCACGATGTCGCCGCGAACCCGCGCCAGGACGTCGAGCAGGGCCGCGCGCTGGGCGCCAAATAACGGCGGCAGTTCGAGCATGCCGGTTTCCGGATAGGCGCGGCCGTCGGAAAACATCAGGTTGGACAGCCACAGGGTCAGGCAATCGACCATCACCACGCTGGCGGGCGTGCTGTGGCGCGCAATCGCATCGGCCAGCAACAGGGGTTCCTCGACCGTGATCCAGTGCGGCGCCCGGCTGCTGCGGTGGTGCGCTATGCGTTCGGCCATTTCGCCGTCGCCCGCGTGCGCGGTGGCGATGTACACCACGCTGCAGCCGGTTTGCGCCGCGATCCGTTCCGCGTGCGCGCTTTTTCCCGAGCGTGCGCCGCCCAGCACCAGGGTGGTGGTCATGGCGCGCTCCGCGTGAACATCGCGGCAACCGCGGCCGGGCAGGATGCAAAGTAGGCATGGAAGTAGGATGCGGTCAGCGATCCGACCCGGTACAGCGCTTCGCCGGGCAGGCCGCTGGGATGCTTTACCGTGTGCGCGTGCGGCACCACCTCGGTTTTTAGCGCCGAATAGTGGAAGGTGTGGCCGCGCAAGACTCCGTGCGCAGTGTCCAGCCCTTGCGAGCCGAGTCCGGCCAGCCGCTCCTGCATGGCCACCGCGCCTTGCAGCAGGCCGGCCATCGGCCACACCGCGCCGGCCTGGTCGGCCAGGGTGTCGGCCAGCGCCATCATGCCGCCGCACTCCGCGACGATCGGCATGCCTTGCGCGTGCGCGGAGCATACCGAAGCGCGCCACGCGGGGGCGGCGGACAGCGCCTGCGCGTGCAGTTCCGGATAGCCGCCGGGCAGGTACAGCGCATCGGCTTCGACCGGAACCGGCTGGTTGGCCAGCGGCGAAAAAAACGCCAGCGTGGCGCCCATCCCACGCAAAGTATCCAGGTTGGCCGGATACAGGAAGGCGAAGGCGGCGTCGCGCGCGACGGCGATGGTGCGCCCGGCCAGCAGCGGCGGCAGCGGTTCCGGCAGCGCATCCAGGTCGATGTTGGTGGTGCGCAGCGCGCTCCATTCGGTTTCGTCGAAGTCCAGCTGTTCAGCCAGTTGGTCGAGCAGGGCGTCGATGCCCGGAAGCTCGGACGGCAGCACCAGGCCGAGATGGCGCTCGGGCAGCGCCGCTTTCTGGCGCGGCAACGTTGCAAACAGGGGGACGTCGCGCATCGATGCGGCGATCATGCCCGCGTGGCCCGGGCTGGCAACCCGGTTGGCGATCACGCCGGCCAGGTCCACCGGACCGTAGTCACGCAGGCCCTGCACCAGCGCACCGGCGGTTTGCGCCATGGCCGAGGCGTCGATCACGGCCATCACCGGAACCCCGAAAGCGCGCGCCAGGTCGGCCGACGACGGCGTGCCGTCGTACAGGCCCATCACGCCTTCGATCAGTATCACGTCCGCCACCCTGGCCGCCTGTGCCAGCTGGCTGCGGCACTGGTCGATCCCCACCATCCACAGGTCGAGCGAGCCGACCGGCGCGCCGCTGGCCCGTTCCAGCAGCATGGGATCGATGAAATCGGGCCCGCATTTGAAGACGCGCACGCGCAGGCCGCGCTTGACCAGCGCGCGCGCCACCGCGGCGGTGGCGGTGGTCTTGCCCTGGCCCGAAGCGACTGCCGACACCATCAGCACGTGCACCTCCGCGCTGTGCGGGCCTACCATTCCGTGCCTGCCTGGGCGGCGATGCCGGCCTTGAACGCATGTTTGAGCACGACCATCTCGGTGACGGTGTCGGCAATCGCGATCAGTTCTTCCGGCGCGCCGCGCCCGGTGATGACCACGTGCTGCATGGCGGGACGGTCGAGCAGGTCGGCAATGACGGTATCGACGTCCAGGTAGCGGTACTTGAGCGCGATATTGAGTTCGTCGAACAGGATCAGGGCGATGGCCGGATCGGCCAGGAAGCCCTTGGCCAGCTCCCACGCCTGCTGCGCCTTGGCGATGTCGCGCTCGCGGTCCTGGGTCTCCCAGGTGTAGCCTTCGCCCATGGCGTGGAAGCTGACTTCGT
>Ga0209023_10008239_pt1 | contig 10503 bp, 7 predicted proteins | sample LakOneMetagenome_FD_187468 | JGI IMG/M metagenome (GOLD analysis project Ga0209023, IMG submission 187468) | Freshwater and sediment microbial communities from Lake Erie, Canada (SPAdes) (version 2) | ecosystem: Environmental > Aquatic > Freshwater > Lentic | place: Lake Erie, Canada | collected...
CGTGTTTGACGGCCTGGAACGAGCCGATGGGCCGGCCGAACTGCTGTCGTACCGCGACGTAGTCGACGGTGGCGTCGAGCATCGCCGCGGACAAGCCCAAGCTGTCGCAGGCGACTGCCGCGCGGGCCCGGGCGGGCAACGCGTCGGGCTCGTCGACGCCGTCGGCGTAGCCGAGCAGCGCATCGGCGGCCAGCAACACCGAATCCGCGGAAACATCAGCGAGGCTTCTGGTTTCGTCGACCACCGGACGCGCCCTCACGGCCAGGCCCACCGCGTCGCGCCCCACCGCGGCGACGGCGGACCTGCCGTCGGGCAGTTGGACCGGGACCAACAGCGTGTCGGCGCCCCCCGCGTCGAGCACCAGCGGCGCCCGCCCGGTGATGCGCGGGCCGTCGGCGGTCTCCGCCACGACAAATCCCGGCTGCGCCCCGGCCTCGGAGGAGATCGCCACCGTGACCGTGGTGGTTCCGGCGGCGATGCCGGTGAGCAACCCGTCGCGAACAGCGCCGCCAGTCAGCTGGTTCAACAGTCCGACGCCGAGCACGGCGGACCCGAAGTAGCCGCCCCCGTTGACGTTTCGGCCAAGCTGTTCGGCCACCACCGCGGCCTCGCGGAACGAGGCACCGGCGCCGTCGAGTTCATCGGCGACTTCCAGCCCGGTCCAGCCCAGTTCGGCGAGCACGGCGGAATCCACCGCCTCCCCGACGCGGGCGGCCAGCACGTCGGCGGCCACCGCGCGTAACTCGTCGTGCAGTTCGGCGAAATCGGTCATGCCACACCCGGTTCCCGCGGCAACCCCAGCCCGCGCTCGGCGATGATGGTCCGCTGGATCTCACTGGCCCCGCCCGGGATGGTCCACTCCCACGACCCGACGAAATCCAGCACCCAGGCGCCGGATTCCCAGCCGCTGGAGGCGGGCTTGGTTACCACAGTGTTCGCGGCGACTCCGCCGAGTTCGGCGCCGAAGTCGGTCATCCGCTGCAGCAGTTCGCTGTAGTACAGCTTGACGATCGATGCGTCCGCGGCACCGGCCGTGCCGGCGTGACTGCGTTCGACCAGATCACGGCACAGCCCGCGCAGCCCGGCGATCTCGATCTCGAACCCGGCCAGCCGGTCGGCGGCCACCGCGTCCCCCGCCGGGCAGGCCTGCGCCAGCCAGCCCAGGCCGGCGTTGCCGAGCCGCTCCGCCAGCTCCAGCATCGTCATACCGCGTTCGGCGCCCAGCGTCTCCTGGGCGACCTGCCATCCGGCGTTCTCCGCCCCGATCAGATTCACCTCGGGTATCCGAACGTCGTTGAGGAACACCTCGCAGAAATGCGAGTCGCCGACGGCGTTGCGGATGGGCCGCACGTCGATTCCGGGCGAGCGCATGTCCATCAGGAAATACGAGATGCCTCGACGTTTCGGCGCGTCGGGATCGGTGCGAGCCAGCAGCAGACACCAGTCGGCATGAGCACCGCCACTGGCCCACAGCTTCTGCCCGTTGACCACGAAGTGGTCGCCGTCCCGGCGCGCCGTGGTGCGCAGCGACGCCAGGTCGGATCCGGCCTCCGGCTCGGAGAAACCCTGCACCCAGATCTCACCGTCGAGGATCGCGGGCAGGTGCCGGCTGCGCTGTTCTTCGGTGCCGGCGACCAGCAGGGTCGATGCGGCGTGGTGGATTCCGACGAACGCCAGCACCAGCCGCGGTGCGTCGTGGGCGGCCAGCTCGGAGTACAGCACCACCTGTTCGGCCACCGACATCCCGCCGCCCCATTCGGCCGGCCAGTGCGGAACCGCAAACCCGGCCGAGTTCAGCTCGGCGAACCACCACTTCTGGAAGCGCACGAACTCGGCGTCGTCGGCCCCGGTCTGGGTCTGCCGCCAGTCGGTGGGCACGTGTTCGGCGCACCACTGCCGAACCCGCGAGCGGAACGTCACGATATCGGTCACGGGGTGTACAGCCCGGTCAGTCCGCGCCGTCCGATCCGCGCGGCGAGTAGATCCCGCGTCGCCGACAGGCCCAACGGCAGTCGGCGCAGCGGCTGGCTGTGCCGGGACAGCCAGGACAGCGTGGTCTCGTCGCAGAATCCGGCGGCCCCGTGCAGTTGGTGGCACACCCGGAAAACAACTTCGGCTGCCTCGATGGCCGCGGCCCGCAGCGCCAGCGCGTCGTCGACGGCGTCCTCCGGGGTCGCGGTGATGCTCCAGAGTGCGTACTTGGCCAGCATGTCCAGGCCGCTACGTTCCACCTCGGCGTCGGTCAGCTGGAACTGCACGCCCTGGAACTTCGCCAGCGGCTGGCCGAACTGCTGACGCAGTTGCACGTGGGCCACGGTGAGTTCGATGGCGCGATCCAGCATGCCCAGCAGCGTCCAGCACGGCAGGGTGAGCGCCACGGCAAGTTCGACGCCGAGGCGGGCCGCGGGCGGCCCGAGCTCCAGGTCGACGACGAAGCCCGGCCGGATTTCGCCGATATCGCCGATTTCGTGGCAGTGTCCGGTGAGATCGACGGCAGCCCAGTTTGATTCCAGTCCGCCGATGGCGGCGGACGGGTTGATGTCGGCGACCACCAGCAGCCCGTCGTATCCGGGGATGCGGGCCAACCGCTCGGCGACCGGATACGGCAGCGCCCAGTAGCCGGCGGCCCGGCACAGCGCCGCGGCGGCTTCCAGGCTGTCGGTGTCGTCGTAGGACTCCAGTTCCCAGGCGCCCAGCTCGGTCAGCGCGGGTCCGGCCAAATGCTCGCGCCGCAGCGGTTCGGCGTCGGCGGCGACCAGCAGGTCGTCGCCGCCGGCGGCCTCCAGTGCGCGGCGGGCCTGGCGTCCGTATTCGGCTGCCTCATCGGAGAATTCGAGGATCATGACGCCGCCAGCATTGCGCGCGACAGCAGAATCCGCTGCATCTCGATGCTGCCCGAGGACACCGTGGAGGCCTGCGAGTAGCGCCAGTGGTCCTCCACCTCGCCGCGGAACCAGTGGTAGTCGGGCGCGCTGTTCGGCGCCTCGGCGAGGATTTCCATCAGCACCTCCGCTGAGTCCTGGTCGAGTTTGGTGACGGCGATGCGGTAGCCGGCCGCATCTCCCGGGCCGACGTTTCCGGCGGCTTGGGCCGCCACCAACCGGTAGGCCAGCAGCCGCGCCCGCCGGCAGTGCACCAGCATGCGCGCCCAACGGCTCCGCAGTTCACCGGGCAGCTGTTCCCAGGCGTCGCCGAGGACCTGCGGTGCGGCGTGCAGCAGGCGTTCGCAGCGGGCGTAGCGGGCGATTCCGACCCGTTCGAAGGACAGCACGTCGGCGACGATCGACCAGCCCGCGCCCACCTCGCCGAGAATGTCGGCGTCGGTGACCCGCAGGTCGTCGAAGAAGACCTCGTTGAGGTGGTGGGGGCCGAGCATGGTGCGGATCGGCCGGACCTGGATGCCGGGGGCATCCATCGGGACCAGGAAGATTGTGAGGCCCTGTTGTTTTCGTCCGCCGGGCTCGAGTTTGGTGGTGCGGGCCAGCAAGAAGATCCACTGGGCCATGGTGGCGTAGGAGGTCCAGATCTTCTGGCCGTTGATCCGCCAGCCGTCGCTGTCGCGGGTGGCGAAGGTGCGCAGCGACGCCAGGTCGGATCCGGCTTCGGGTTCGGAGAAGCCCTGGCACCAGATCACCTCACCGGCGGCGATCGGCGGAAGATGCTGGGCGCGTTGGGCGCCGGTGCCGTGTTTCATGACGATCGGGCCCACCCAGTTGACGCCCATGTACTGGGCGCCGCGGGGTTCGTGGTGGGCCCACATCTCTTCCCGAACGACGGTCTGCTCCCACACGGAGGCGTCGCGGCCGCCGTACTGCTGGGGCCAGGACATGCACAGCAGCCCGTCCTCGGCGAGGGTGGCGCAGAACTTCTGCGCGATGTCCAGGTCGGCGGGGTCGTCGGTGAAGGCGCCCAGGTAGTCGTGCGGTACCTGTGCGGCGATCAGTTCGCGCAGTTGTGTGCGCAGCTCGGCTGCGGCGTCTCCCATGTCGAAGTCCATGTGTCCCCTATCCCATTCCCAATTCGTCGAGTACCGCCGCGGTGTCCGCGCCGAGTTCCGGGGCGTAGCCGCGAACCCGGCCCGGTGTCCGGGAGAACCAGGTCGGCACGCCCGGCAGGCGCACCGTTCCGTGCTGGGTGTCGATCGTTTCGAACAGGCCCGACGCGGCAAGTTGCGGGTCGTCGAACAACGCATCCGGGGTGTGGATCGGCGCAGCCGGTATCTCCAGTTCCCGGAACAGTTCCAGCCATTCAGCGGTGGTCCGTTCGACCAGCGTCTCGGCCAGCAGGCCGTAGACGGTGTCGATGTGCCGCGCGCGGCCGGCGAGGGTGGCGTATTCCTCGCTGTTCCAGGCGGGTTCGACGGCCTCGATGAAGGCGTTCCAGTGCTTGTCGTTGTAGATCAGCGCGGCGATGTGGCCGTCTTTGGTGGCGTACGGCCGCCGGTTCGGTGCGACCGTGCGCGGGTAGACCGCGGGACCCAGCGGCGGGTCGAACATCGCCCCGTTGGCATGTTCGACCAGCATGAAGGCGGCCATCGTCTCGAACATCGAGACCTCGACTTCCTGGCCCTCGCCGGTGCGTTCGCGGTGGAACAGCGCCATCATGGTGGCATACAGCGCGGTCAGCCCGGCGACCTTGTCGGCCATGATGGTGCCGACGTAGTTGGCCTCGCCGGTGAGTTGCTCCTGCACGGCGGGCAATCCGCATTCGGCCTGGATGGTGTCGTCGTAGGCGGGCCGGTCGGCTTCGGGTCCGCGGCGGCTGTAGCCGTAGCAGTTGGTGTAGACGATGCCCGGATTGATCTGCGCCACCTGCTCGTAGTCGAACCCGAGCTTGGCGATGGCCTTGGCGCGCATGGAATGGATGAAAACGTCGGCGGTAGCGATCAGTGCCCGCAGCGCTTCGGTGCCCTCCTCGGTGCGCAGATCCAGGACGACGCCGCGCTTTCCGCGGTTGACGTTGACGAACACCCCGGACATGCCCGGCGCCGGGCCCACCGAGATGTAGCGGGTGTTGTCCCCCGCGGGCGGCTCGACCTTGATGACGTCCGCGCCCATGTCGGCCATGATCTGCGTGCAGTACGGGCCCATCACCATCGCGGTCAGGTCGACGACACGGATCCCGTGCAGCGGCCCGGTCATGCGCGGTCTTCCGCGGTCGGCGCGCCTCCGGCCGCCAGGGCGAAGCTGTCGGCGATGTGCCGGTTGTGCGCATCGGGCACCACCGGATAGATCACCGGGTCTTCCAGGTCGCGGATGCGGTCGATATCGGCGGCGACGTCCTCGATGGACCAGTGCGGGCGGTACACGCCGCGGGATTCGGCGATCCCGATGCGGGCGATGCGTCCGGCGATCGCGGCCAGCACCTCCCCGGTGATTCCGCAGCTTTCGTGCGCCAGCCAGCCGACGGCCGGGGCGACCAGGTCGGCGCCCATCGGGGGGTAGGCGCTGGTGTCGATACCCTCGGCCATCCGGGTGACGGCGGCGGGCACGATCACGTTGCAGGTGACGTTGTGCGCGGCGCCCTCCAGTGCGGCGACATTGGACAGGCCGAGGATGCCGGCCTTCGCCGCGGCGTAGTTGGCCACCTGATGGTTGCCGTACAACCCACCGATCGACGAGGTCAGCACGATGCGGCCGTAGCCGGCGTGCTGCATGCGGGCGAACGCGGGTTGCAGCACGTGAAACGCGCCGCGCAGGTGCACGTCGAGGACCGCGTCGAAATCTTCGGGAGTCATCTGCGCCAGCGGCGCCCGGCGCACGTTGCCGGCGTTGTGGATCAGCGCGTCGATGCGACCGAACGCGGACAGCGCCGCGTCGATGATCGTCGCACCACCCTCCGGGGTCACCACCGATGCCGTGCAAGCGACGGCGAACCCGCCGGCGGCGGTGATCTCGTCGACGACGGCCGCCGCGGGACCCGGATCGGTTCCGGCGCCGGTGAGTGCGCCACCGACGTCGTTGACGACGACCTGTGCCCCGCGCGCGGCGAGCAGCAGCGCGTATTCGCGGCCGAGCCCGCGGCCGGCGCCGGTGACGACGACGACGCGGCCGTCGAAGCGCAGCTCAGGAGTTGTCATCACTGTCCGGCGTCGTCGCAGACCAGCGTCAGTCCGGCGAGGTCACCGGCGTCGCGCCATTGCCTCAACAGGTCGTCGAAGGCGTAGAAACCGGGTGAGTACACCTCACCGAGGAACGAGCGGCTGGCGTCGCCGAACCCGCGCCCCTCGTTGTTGTAGTAACCCGGCGTGCAGGACAGGTCGAAGGCCGAGTTGTCGAACGCGAGTTCCCGGATGGTCGCCACCCAGGCGTCCTGGCTCTCCGCGCTGGGCTCCACGACAGTGGCGCCCCGGTTGATCGCCTCGGCGATGATGTAGGCGATGTGCTCGGCCTGCTGCTCGAACATCGCGGTGGTGTTGGCCGAAACACCGCCCTGGATGAAGCCGGTGTGGAACTGGTTGGGGAATCCACGGCTGGTGATCCCGTGCAGCGTCTGGTAGCCGTCGCGCCAGTGGTCGAACAGCGACACCCCGTCCCGGCCCTCGATGACGTCCATCGCGTACCGGCGGCTGATCTCCGTGGAAATCTCGAAGCCGCTGGCGAAGATGACGCAATCGACCTCGTACTCAACACCGTTGGCGACGATGCCGTTCGGCGTCAGCTTGTCGATACCCTTGGATTCGGCTACGTCGACCAGGGTCACGTTCGGCAGGTTGAACGCGGGGAGGTAAGTGTCACTGGAGGTCGGCCGCTTGCACATGAACCGGTAGTACGGCTTGAGCGCCTCCGCCGTGTCCGGATCATCGACGATGTCGGCGATCCGGCGGCGCAGCCGCTCCATGATCCGGTAGTCCTCTTCCTCCCGCATCGCCATGATCTCTTCGATGCCCAGCGCGGTGGGATCGGGGCTGGCGCCGATGCGCGCAGTGAGGTTGCGGCCCAACTCGGTCCAGAAGTCGCACACCATGTCGGCGGCGTCGAAAACCACACCTTCGAACGGCGACCAGCGGTGGAAGTTGCGTTTGCGTTCGGCCTGCCAGCCCGGCTGCAGCGACGCCGCCCATTCGGGATCGGTCGGCTCGTTCCCCCGGAAGTCGACCGACGACGGAGTTCGCTGGAAAACGTAGACTTGCTTGGCATCCCGGCCCAGGTGCGGTACCAGCTGCACTCCCGTCGCTCCGGTCCCGACCAGCGCGACCCGCTTGTCGGCCAGCTTGTCCAGGCCACCGTCGGCGTCGCCTCCGGTGTAGTCGTAATCCCAGCGGGCACTGTGGAACACATGCCCGCCGGCGTCCTTGAAGTCCTTGATCCCGGGGATACCGGGCAGCTTCGGCTTGTTGTAGGAACCCTGCGCCATGACCACGAACCGGGCGCGGATGTCATCGCCGCGGTTGGTGGTCAGCCGCCAACGCTTGATCTCCTCGTCCCAGCGGACAGTACGCACCTGCGTGGAGAAGATCGCCCCGTCGTAGAGGCCGAAGTGCTTGCCGATGTTCTGACAGTGCGCAAAGATCTCGGCGCCGTCGGCGTACTTCTTGGACGGGATGAAGTCGAGTTCTTCGAGCAGCGGTATATAGCAGTAGGCGTCGTTGTCGCACTGGATTCCGGGGAACCGGTTCCAGTACCACACGCCGCCGAAGTCGCCGGCCATCTCGATGACCCGGACGTCCTCGACCCCGGCCTTCTTCAGGTAGGCGCCGGCGAGCAGTCCGGCGATGCCGCCGCCGAGCACCGCGACCTCGATATCGGCATCGATGGGGTCCCGCGGCGTCACCGTCGTGTGCGGGTCTACTTCCGCGAACTCCGCGAAATCGTCCTTCAGCTCCAGGTATTGCGACGCGCCCTCGGTACGGACGCGCTTCTCCCGCTCGACGGCGTACTTCGCCCGCATCGCCTCGATGTCGATGTCCTGCGGGGTGTCGGTGGGACCGCAGCCCTGCACGGTCATGCGCGGACGCCCTCGGGCAGCGCGGCGGCGTGCAGCGGGGCGGGCATGTCGTGCACGGCCGGCAGCACCTCGGCGGCGAACAGCCGGGTGGATTCCATCGCCTTCTCATACGGCATGGTGCCGAACTGCGGGACGATGGTGACCTCGCTGAACGAGCAGGCCTCCTGGGCGGCCTTGAGCTTGTCGAACACCGTCTCCGGGGTGCCGATCAGCAGGTTCGACGCGTGGTATCCGGGCGGGCCGCCCTTCTTCTGGTTGCCGACCTCCGAGGCCAGCAGCGCGGTCGCCGAGGCCTCCCGGGCGGCGTAGGCCTCATAGCCCTTGACCCCGGTGAAGTTGGACGCGTCGGCAAATCCATAGTGCACGTTTACATCCCGGTTGGCGGTCCAGATCCATTCCTCGGTGGCGGCGACCTCGTCCTCGTCGGCGACGCAGTACATGAACATGACGTTCTTGGGCTGGCAGGGGGCGAAGCCCTCCTCGGCGCGGAAGGTGTTGACCTTGCGCACCTCCTCGCCGGCGTCCCAGATCGGCTTGTTGCCGACGAACAGCGGCACCATGCCGCGCCGAGACAGGATCTCCAGTGATTCCGCGGTCGACGACGAGCTGTAGATCCGGGAGAACAGATCCTTGCTGAGCGGTTCGGGGCGCAGCGACATCTCCGGGAAGGAGAAGATCTTGCCGTCATAGGAGAACCGCTCGCCGGAGAAGGCCAGTTCCAGGATGTCGAGGGTTTCGTTGAACCGGTCCCGGCTCTCCTCCCGCGGTACGCCGACGGCGTCGAATTCACTCTTGGAGACACCGCGCCCGATGCCGATGGTGGTGTAGCGGCCGCCCGAGACGATGTCCAGGTAGGCGATCTGGGTGGCCAGCCGGATCGGGTTCCACCACGGCGCGACAGCGACGAAGGTGCCCAGGCTGACCCGCTCGGTGCGCCCGGCGAAGTAGGTGAGTGCCTGCAGGGGGTTGGGGGTCATGCCGTAGGGCGTGCCGTGATGCTCCGGGAACCAGATGCCGTCGAAACCCAGGGGTTCGGCGAGGTCGCCCAGCGCCAACGCGGCCTGCACGCATTTGTAGTCCGGGGTCACCGGCGGGCGGGAGAAGTCCCCGGCCAGCACCCGGTCCCAGTCCTGGGAGTTCTGCGCTCCGGTTCCGAGGTTGACTAACATTTCTGCTCCTAAGCTTTGGGCGTTACGGCTGTGGGCGTTACGCGGTTCAGTGGTCGAGTTCGCGGGGCGCACCGGTCCCCATGTAGGTCGAGAGTTGGTAGTGCAGGTTGACGGTGCTGCGTTCGCGATAGGGGTTGGGCAGGGTCCCGGGGAAGCCGGCCGACTTCATGCCCTGCTGCACGGCCGCCATGTTCGAGAAGTCCTGGGGCAGAACGGATCGCCACCGCGGGTCGCCGACCGGCGTGTATTCCCATTCGGTTTCGGGTTCGGCGCCCTCGGGGTACAGCTCGAAGACCGAAACCTCGAAGATGCACTTGTCGGGGTTGTAGCTCGGGTCCGGCCGCGCCGAGTAGCACAGCGCGCTGGTCAGGCCCTGGCCGATCTGGAAGTTCGGGAAGATCTGCCAGGCGGTTCCGCTCTGCCCGAGGATGTCGGCCGGGATGATCGGCCAGACCACGCCGCGGGCGGCGTCGTCGGCACGCGCGGAGGCCAGCCAGTGTTCCAGCACCTTGTCCGCCGGGGTGCCCTCGGGCAGTTCGTCGACCAGCCGCCGGGCCGCGTTGACCAGCGTCTCGGTGGTCGTCGCGTTGGTCTCCTCCATGGTGTAGATCTGCATCTCAGCGGTGGAGATCCGGGGATCGCCGGTGCCGAGGCGGATCTTGGACTGGGTCTCCTCCAGATCTTTGGGCGCGTCGTAGCCGATGTTGCTGTGCCGGCCCTGGGCTCGCGCCCAGCCCTTGAACTCGCCGAACCGGTTGAACTCCGGGTGGGTGGTGAAGACGTGGTAGGTCTCGTTGAACGCCTCCAGGGCGACTTTCCAGTTGCAGTCGAAGTGCACCCACTTGCGCCACTTGCAGCGCATGTTCTCCAGACCGAACGGGTCGAGGATCTTCGCGGCGGGAAACAGGTAGTCGGCCAGCGGCTCGGCGTCGGGATCCATGTTGATCCACACCCACCCGCCCCAGGTGTCCACCCGCACCGGCGCGAGATGGGTGTTGGCGGCGGTCAGCGCGCCCTGCCAGTCGCCGCACTCCCGGATGTGGGTGCAGGCGCCGTCCAGACCGTAGGTCCAGCCGTGGAACCCGCAGACGAAGGACTTGCGGGCCCGCCCGGCGGCCTGCTTGGCGCCCTCGGGGACGTCGATCAGCCGTCGCCCGCGGTGCATGCAGACGTTGTGGTGCGCGGTGAAGCTTTCGCCTCCGGTTCCGGGCGCGGTGCGGACCACGATGATCGAGTCGTCGAGGATGTCGTGGGTCAGGTAGCTGCCCACCTCGGGCAGTTCCTCGACCCGCCCGACCTGCTGCCAGACCTTGCGCCACAACCGGTCTCGCTCGGCGCGGGCGTATTCGGGGCTGATGTAGGCCGCGACGTCGATGGTCATCGGCTC
>Ga0209023_10008240_pt1 | contig 10502 bp, 9 predicted proteins | sample LakOneMetagenome_FD_187468 | JGI IMG/M metagenome (GOLD analysis project Ga0209023, IMG submission 187468) | Freshwater and sediment microbial communities from Lake Erie, Canada (SPAdes) (version 2) | ecosystem: Environmental > Aquatic > Freshwater > Lentic | place: Lake Erie, Canada | collected...
GAGCCAGTTTTCCCTGTTGTCCCAACGCCGTTTTTCGCCGTTCTTCTGGACCCAGTTCCTGGGCGCCTTCAACGACAACCTGTTCAAGACGGCGCTGATGGTGGCGCTTACCTATGACGCCTTGTCCTGGACCACGCTCGAACCGAGTCTGCTGAACAACCTGATTCCCGGCCTGTTCATCCTGCCGTATGTCGTGTTTTCCGCCACTGCTGGCCAGATTGCCGACAAGGTCGAGAAAGGCAGGCTGTCGCGCTTCGTCAAGCTGCTCGAAGTCGGCATCATGCTGGTGGCGGGCATAGGCTGGATGACGCATACCCTGTGGCTGCTGATCGCCGCCGTGGTCGGCATGGGCGTGCACTCGACCCTGTTCGGGCCAGTAAAGTATGCCTACCTGCCGCAGCATCTGAAACCAGAGGAACTGGTCGGCGGCAACGGCGTGATCGAAATGGGCACCTTTGTCGGCATCCTGCTGGGCCAGGTGCTGGGTGCACTGCTCGTGGTACACAAGCCTTGGGGCATCGAACTGGTGGCTGGCGCCAGCTTCGCCGTGGCGCTGCTCGGTGTGGTGACCAGCTGGCGCATCCCGGCTTCGCCGGCCCCGGCGCCGGAACTGCAGGTTAGCAAGAATTTCATTGCCGAGTCGATCCGCAATTTGCGCTTCTCGGCCCAGAACCGCACCGTGTTCCTGTCGATGCTCGGCAATTCCTGGTTCTGGTTCTACGGCGCCCTGGTGCTGTCGCAATTCCCGCTGTATGCCAAGGATTACCTGCACGGCGACAACAGCGTGTTCGTGCTGCTACTGACGGTGTTTTCGCTGGGTGTCGGCGCCGGTTCGCTGCTGTGCGAAAAATTGTCGGGCCACAAGGTCGAGATCGGGCTGGTGCCGTTTGGCGCGATCGGCTTGTCGGTGTTCGGCATCGATTTGTACTTCGCCAGCCTGGCCTACACGAATACGGCGACGGTCGGCGCGGTGGCGCTGCTGCAACTGCCGGGCACGCTGCGCATCCTGGCCGATGTGGTGCTGATCGGCGTGTTCGGCGGCCTCTTCATCGTGCCGCTGTTCGCGCTGATCCAGACCCGCTGCGACCCGAAGCACGTGTCACGCACGATTGCCGGCATGAACATCCTGAACGCCCTGTTCATGGTCGCCGCTGCCGGCGTGGCCATCCTGCTGCTGGGGCAGGGGTTTACCATTCCGCAGATGTTCCTGGTTACTGCCTTATTGAATGCGCTAGTGGCGCTGTACATCTTCTCGCTGGTGCCGGAATTCCTGATGCGCTTCCTGGCCTGGCTGCTGATCCACACGATTCATCGCGTGAAAACCGTGGACGTCGACCGGATTCCGGACGACGGCCCGGCCGTGCTGGTGTGCAACCACGTCAGCTACGTCGACGCGATCGTGATCGGCGCCGCCAGCCCACGCCCGATCCGCTTCGTGATGGACCACCGCATTTTCAAGACGCCTTTCCTGGGCTGGATTTTCCGCACCGCCAAGGCGATTCCGATTGCGCCGGCCAAGGAAGACCCGTTCCTGATGGAGCGCGCCTTTATCGATATCGCCGAGGCGCTGCACCAGGGCGACCTGGTCTGCATCTTCCCGGAGGGGAAACTGACGCGCACCGGCGACATGAGCGAGTTCCGTGGCGGGATTTCGAAGATCGTCGAGCGCAGCAAGGTGCCGGTGATTCCGATGGCGCTGCGCGGGCTGTGGGGCAGCGTGTTCACGCGCGATCCGGGGAATGTATTCGAGCGTTCCTTGACGCGCGGTTTGCGCTCGCAACTGTCGCTGGCGGTAGGCGCGCCGGTGCCGCCGCAAGAGGCGACGCCGGAGTACCTGTACGAACAGGTCAGCGAGTTGCGCGGGGACTGGAAGTAAGCTTCGAGCAAGACTGGAGTGTGACAAAAACCTAAGACATTTTTCTGTCTCTGGTATAATTGTTGACTAGTCGGGGCGTAGCGCAGCCTGGTAGCGTACGTGCATGGGGTGCACGGGGTCGGAGGTTCGAATCCTCTCGCCCCGACCAAAGAATCAGGGAAAAAGGCCAATCTTCGGATTGGCCTTTTTCTTTTCAGCTTTGTTGTTGCCGTAGCGGGTGCCTAGCGAAGCTCCCAGAACCAGATCTCGACCGCGCTGAAATAGCAGCTCCGGGCACATTCGTAGAACCCACCGCCCACCGGCCAGATCAGGTCGATATGCCCACCATCGGCAGGTCCTCCTCCGTGAATCCGAAAGAACGAGACGACGCCGCTGCGCGTACCGATGCCGGCATATGCGCTCTGCTGGCTCTTGAAGACTTCGGGATGTCCCCAAACCCGCTTCAGGATATTGGACAGCCTGCCTTGGCCAGGTTCGATGGCTTTGCCTTGAAGTAGGCCTGCTTTCGCCTTCATCCGGGCGCCGGGCAGTTTGACGCCAGCCCCGAGGAGTCCCATGCTCATGCGGATTGCGCAGGTATCCAGGAACGCAGGGTGATTGGCCACGTCGTTCCATCCAATCTGCTCGTACAAGGCTTCGCGCTTTCCCACATTCGGATAATGGCGGCGCACGACATGAAACGGCGGCTTCATGGCTTGCTCCGTTTTGCCAGGCACGGGAAATCGCGGCCCAATAGTCCCAGAATCAGGACAGAGGCGTTTTTCTTACGCTCGGCTACGGGCAGTTTTTTTATTTGATTGGACAGTTCATTAGCCAGGTCGGGGGTTTTGAGCTGGTTGACGTCGCACCAGATCCGCCCCTCGCTGGTGTCGCGCGCGCCGTCGAGGTAGCTGTAGGCTTTTTCGCGTTGCAGCGAGTCGTAAGGAGCAACCGGGTCGGATCCGGCTACCATGCGCACAAACGCGTCGCCGGTAAGGGTTGGCGTGTAGGGAGCAGCCTGGGCAACCGCTGCAGTGGCCAATCCGGTCAAGGCAAGCAGGGAAGGGAGTCGCTCCATCATGACCGCCGCCCGGTGCTGAAGCTGCCGATGTAAAGAGATGCATTGTCTGCCATATTGCCTCCATGTTTAAAGAGGCAATCTTCCGGCTGCTATGGGTGCAGCTGGTTGGGGAGGGTCAAGGGATGGCGTAACGCCGATCAGCGTCGGGAGCGGATGAGCAAGCCGGCTTTTGAACGCGCTTTTCCATTCGCGAGTTACTTGAAGAAACTGGTCGGCGTCACGCCGAAATGGCGCTTGAACATGGCGGCAAACGCGCTCGGGCTGGCATAGCCGCAGTCGAGCGCCACGTCGATGATCTTGTCGCCGTTCGCAATCCGTTGCAGTGCATGCAGCAGGCGCGCCTGCTCGCGCCAGGTGGCGAAGGTCATGCCGGTTTCCTTCACGAACATGCGGTGCAGGGTGCGCTCGCCGACGCCGATCGAGGCTGCCCATTGCGCGGCGCTGCTTGATGCAGCCGGCTTGGCGCTTAGTTCGCGGCACAGCGTTCTCAAACGTGGATCGTCCGGCATCGGCAGGTGCAGCGGCAGCACAGGAGAAATGCGGATTTCATCGAGCAGCAAATCAAGCAGGCGGGCGTCGCGTCCTTGCGGCGGTGTCGAAGGCGAAATGCGCACGGCCTCGACCAGCAATTCCCTCAGCAGCGGAGATACGTTCAGCACACAGCTTTCGCTGGGCAGGGTCGGTATTTGCGCAACATCGATGTAAGCCGTGCGGATCAGCACATCGCCTGACATGGTGACATTGTGACGCAGGCCAGGCAGCATCCACAGGGCGCGGTTCGGCGTGACGACCCAGGAGCCGGCGTCGGTATGCACCAGCATTACGCCCTCGGTTGCGTACAGCAATTGGCCGGTCGCATGCATGTGCCAGCCGGTGGAGGTGCCGGCGGACCGGCGGTCTTCCATCACGATGATAGCACACGAGGACGGCGCAGGATGCGATTGTTTTTCGGAAGAGTGGACTGACATGGCAGGAATTCTACAGGTGGTGACGGCTTAGCGGGAGACGGCCACTTCCAGCTGGACTATTCTTCAGACTTGCTTTGATTTCCCGACGATTTGCCGGGCGCCATTTACCTTTCCGTTCCTTCCATGACTGCACAAGTTTCCCAACCCGGTACGCCGGACGCACCGACGTCCCTCACTGCCGAGAAGCCCCACGGCTTTCTCCTGCCCATCGTTGGCGGCGCCGCAGTGGCGCACCTGCTCAACGACATGATCCAGGCCATGCTGCCCGCGATCTTCCCGATGCTGAAAGCCAGCTTCGCGCTGGACTTCGGCCAGATCGGCATCCTGGCGCTGGTCTACCAGATCACCGCGTCGCTGCTGCAGCCCTGGGTCGGCATCTACACCGACAAGCATCCGCAACCCTGGCTGCTGCCATCGGGCATGGTGATGACGGCGATCGGCATCGTCCTGCTTGCCACTGCCGGCAGCTACGAGATGCTGCTGGTTGCCGCAGCCGTAATCGGCATCGGCTCCGCTACCTTCCACCCCGAAGCCTCGCGCATCGCGCGCCTGGGGTCGGGCGGCAAGTTCGGCACCGCGCAGTCGACCTTCCAGGTCGGCGGCAACTCCGGCAGCGCGATCGGCCCGCTGCTGACGGCAGCGATCATCATTCCGCACGGACAGGCGGCGGTGGCCTGGTTCCTGGTGGTGGCCATCGTCGCCATCCTGGTGCTGCACCGCCTGAGCATCTGGGGGCGTCACCATGGCGCGGCCAAGGCGAAAAGCCTGTCGCAAAGCCAGGGCGCGGGCCTGGACCGTGCCGATGTCGTCCGCGCGGTGGCCGTCATCTGCATCCTGATGTTTGCCAAGTTCGTCTACATCGCCTCGTTCACGAATTACTTTACCTTCTACCTGATCGAGCGCTTCGGGCTGAGCGTCCAGCACAGCCAGATGTTCCTGTTCATGTTCCTGGCGGCCGTGGCGGCAGGTACCTTTGCCGGCGGGCCGGTGGGCGACCGCATCGGCCGCAAGGCGGTGATCTGGATCTCTTTCCTGGGCGTGGCGCCGTTCGCGCTGGCGCTGCCTTACGCCAACCTGTTCTGGACAGCAGTGCTGGCAATTGCCATCGGCCTGGTGATGTCCTCGGCCTTTGCCGCGCTCGTCGTGTATGCACAGGAAGCGGTGCCGGGGCGGGTTGGCATGGTGTCGGGTTTGATGTTCGGGCTGATGTTCGGCATCGGCGGCATTGGCGCCGCCGGGCTGGGCGAGTTGGCCGACAAGCACGGCATCGTCTGGGTGTATGGCGTGATTTCCTTCCTGCCGCTGCTGGGCCTGGCGACGGCCTTCTTGCCGACTGCACGCAAGGCCCAGCAAAGCTAAACGGCGGGCTGGAGCCGGAAGGCATCCAGGTCTAAGGGGCAACGCTGACGCCGTTCGAGGGCACGATCTTCGCAGTAATGACACGCCGGAGAAGGAAGCGGTGCGCCAGGCCGTGGACAACTGGCTCCGCAACATCACGCCATGCGCATCTTCTTCCGCCGATAAGGCTCGGTTTGCTTGAGCAAACTGCAGACGGCGTCGACCACCTGGCTCGGCGCGAGTTTTTCCAGGCAGTCGTCGTGGCCTTGCGGGCAGACGCTGCGTTCGCAGTTGCGGCAGTCGACGTCGTGGTTCAGCACGCGGCTGGGTACGCGCCACGGCGTGTGCTGCGGATTCGTCAGCGCATACAGGTCGACCACCGGGGTACCCACTGCCGCCGCCAGGTGGGCCGGACCGGTGTTGTTGCTCACCACCAGCGATGCCTGGACCAATAAGGCGCCGAGTTCGCCAATATGCAGTTGTCCGGCAAGCGAGTGGACGGGTGCTGCGGCGCCGGCGCAGATCTGCCCGATCAGCGCCGCCTCGTGCGCCGCGCCGGTGAAGACCAGCGGACACCTGACGCGTTCGCCCAGCGCACGTACCAGGGCTTGCCAGTGGTGCGGCGGGTAGCGGCGCGACGGGGCGCTGGCGCCGGGATGCAGCACCAGCCAGCGTCCATCCGGATCGATCCCCAAGGCATGCAACCTGGCGCGCATCGCGCCCAGATCGGTAGCCGTGGGTGTAAAGGCCAGCCGCTCGTCGGCGATCTCGGCGCCGACGTGGCGCACCAGGTCGAGCTGGCGCTGCACTTCGTGGCGCACCATGGCGCCGGGTTCCGGATCGGCGATCCAGTCGCTTAACAATTGGCAGGGATTCTCGCGGCAATAGGCCAGGCGCAAAGGGATGCCGGCCAGGTGGCAGAGCAGGGCGGCCGGCACGGCGCTCTGGCTGTAGCCGGTGAACACGACGGCAGCGTCGAAGCGGTGTTCGGCCAACATGGCGATCGGATCGGGCTGCTGTTCGGGCCGCAACGCAGCGCCGCTTTTCATCCACGGCGCCTCGTAGGCGATGACGGCGTCGACGTCGTCGAGGTAGGGCGCAAGTGCCGCGCCGGCCGGCGAGGTGAGCAGGGTCAGGCGGCGCTCGGGGTGCTGGGCACGCAGCGCGCGCATGGCGGGCGTACACATCAGCACATCGCCGAATGCGTCGAGGCGCACGCACAGCACGTGCCGGGCCTGGTTCCAGAGGTATGTCATTCGTTGTCGTATCCGGCAATGAGCACGGCGGCCGAGTACAGGTCGGGCGCCATGCGGGTGGGGATGCGGCGCGGTCCGAGCCGCCATTCGCTTTCGTTGCCGTTGTCGAGCAGGATGGTGCGGCAGCCGGCGCGGTTGCCTGCTTCGACGTCGTGCAGGATGTCGCCGATCATCCAGGACGAGCGCAAATCGACGCCGTGCTCGACTGCCGCCTTCAACAGCAAGCCTGGTAGCGGCTTGCGGCAGTGGCATTCGATGGCATATGGCGCCACCGTCCCGCCGGGATGGTGCGGGCAATAATAAAAACCGTCGAGCATCAGGTTTTCGCGGAACAGCAGGTCGGCGATGCGGTCGCCGACCACATGCATGGCATCCTCCGTAAAACGGCCCTCTGCAATGCCGGACTGGTTACTGACCACGAACAGGCGGTAGTCGAGTTTTGCCAGCAGGCGCAGCGCCGGGCCGGCGCCGGCGGCCAGGCGGATGCGGCGTGGTTCCACGTTGTACGGCAGTTTGTCGATCAGCGTGCCGTCCTTGTCGAGAAAGATCGCTTTCATCGTTGAGCATTCTTGCCGCGCAATGCAGTGCTGCCGTTCGGCGTCCGGGTGGTTTGCCGCATTCTTGTGTGCCTTGCTGCCATATCTGCTCCTGGAAAAGGGGAAATCCGCTTGTGTCGAAAAGAGTGCCTGGATCAACTGCCCGTTACCCGGCGCAGGGCGGCATCCCAGTCGGCGCTGAAACGCTCGATCGAGAAACGTTCCTGGGCGCGGCGGCGCCCGGCCTGGCCGATGTCGCGCGCCAGCGAAGGACTGCGCAGCAGCTCGCGCATGCAGTCGGCCAGGCGCTCGTAGCGGGTGTCGGAATAGCCGTTGGCGCCGTCCTCGATGACGGTGGCCATCTCGGCGGTGGCAAAGGCCACTACGGGAATGCCGGTCATCATGGCTTCGATCACGGCCAGGCCCAGGCTGGCGTAGCGGATCGGGCTGAACAGGAAGCGGTAATGGGATGCAAAGGCCGGCAATTGCGCATGCTCGATGACGCCGATGCCGTCCAGCTCTTCGGCGGCCATGCCGACCAGGTCGAGCGGCAGTTCGGCGCGTGCGCGCAGGAACAGGTCGGCCCCCATGCGCCGCCCGCGCCGGCCCAGGTGGTTGCTGACGACGAGGCCACGATCGAGGTCGCCGCGGTAGCGCACGTTGTCGGGCACCAGCACGCCGTGCTCGATGACCGTGGTGGGCGTGCGTCCGTTGTCCCACATGAGCGCGTTGAAGGGCGTGACGTGCACCAGCAGCACATCCGGGTCGTCGACCGGGTGCGGCGTGTCGGTGGGATGGGCGCGCGGCGGATCGTGCTCGAGGTAGATGCGCGGCAGCGCGCGCTGGGCGGGCGTGAGGACGGCGTACTGGTCCTTTTCCCATTGTTGGTCGTCCTGGAACAGGATGCAGTCGAATTCCTGGTCGCGCACCTGCGCCAGCGGCAGGTCGTGCACGTTGTCGCCCCAGGGCATGTGGCCGCAGCGCCCGCCATAGCCGGGCGGGCGGCCGGGCTTGGACAGGACGTAGAAGTCGTGCGGGGCCTGCGACAGGTAGTACAGATAGCTGCCGTGGGTGTGCCAGGTCAGGACCTTGAGTCGGCGCATAGACACCTCAGGTGAAACGGACGCGGTAACGGACGGCTCCGGCCAGGCGCCAGAACACCGCCAGCGGAGGAATCAGGGCCGAGGTGACGATCATCTCGGCGATATGAGACACGGTCTTCGCGGTGCCGCGCAGGCGCTGCAGACACAGGCGTGCGGTGAGCACCAGCCAGGCCAGGCCGGCCAGACCGAACACGACCGCGCTGCCGGCCAGCCCGCCCGCCAGGGCCAGCAGCAGGGCGGCCACGGCCAGGTAATGGTCCCAGCGTGGCGCGGGCTCGACCTTGGCGCGGTACAGGCCGGGATGCTTCTTGTAGAGCAGGGCGTCGAACACGGCGCGCCGCGTGTGCAGCAGGCTTACTCCCCAGGGCGCGGGGCGCAGCGGATGCACCACCAGGGCCTGCGGCGCGCGCAGGATGCGGGCCTCGATGCCGAGCAGGCGGAAGTGCAGGTCGGCATCCTCGCGGCAGGGTTCGGTGAAGCGTTCGTCGAAGCCGTCCAGGCGCTCGAGGATGCTCTTGCGGCAGAAGCAGTTGGCGGCCACGAACTCGGCGGTTTCGAGCTGGCGCGCGGTGCGCTGGTAATCGGTGGGCGTGGCCGGCAGCGGCATTTCCACGCGCCCGCAGAGGACGTCGACGTGTTCGCCAAAGGCGGCCAGCCCCTGGGCCAGCCAGGTGGGCGAGGGCACGGTGTCGTCGTCGGTGAAGGCGATGATGGAGGCTTGCGCCGCGCGCCAGCCGAGGTTGCGCGCCGCCGCCGGGCCGTGCTGGCCCGAATTGGCGATGTACACCAGGCGCGGCCCGCGCTCGACGGTGCGGGCGCGCCAGCCGGCCACCAGGTGCAGGGTGTTGTGGTTCGGTTCGTCGTCGACGATGATGATTTCGTAGGCGCCGGCCGGAAGGGTCTGGCGGGTAAGAGCGTCGAGGCAGCGGTCGAGCAGGTCCATGCGGCCGCAGGTGGGCACCACGACCGATATGCTGAAGGCAAGCCCGAGCGGTGGCCCGAGGCCGGTGCCGGCAATTCCTGCGTTCGTTTCCCCCATTGTCGCCTCCCTGTGTAGGCACACCGCTCGCCGAGGCTCGACGACAGTGCGCATTCATCAGGGTGATTCGATTCCAGGACAAACAGTCGAGTTCCTGCGCGATGGCGTGTTCTGGATCTGAATCAAGTGTCGACGTCGTCTCGATCACACATTGCAGTGCGATCCGGAGCGCGGGAACGCGTCGAATAATTTCACAATATTTCTTTGAAGGAGAAAGATTAGTCCTACATGAAAGACGCGAAAATACGGGCTCAGTATTAATTCAGGCGGCATGAGAGGGGTTGCCGCGCGCATAAAAAAACCGGCTGCCTCGCGGTAGCCGGTCAAGAACCCCGGCCGAAGCCAGGGCTTATGGGAGCTGGTGCATGCCGATCGCGATCGGCCTTATTTGCGCGAGAAACCGGTGTCGTCGTCCATCTTGCGGTCGCCGGCCAGGCGGTTGGCGCCGGCCGGGCTCTTCGGATAGCCACCGGCGGCGTCGTTCGACTGGTGCACCGGATTCGGCTCGTCCTTCATGCTGGCGCCCGGCTGCCACTCCTGGTTTTCGGTACGCGGCCCCGCGTTGCCCGGGCTGCGCGGCAAGCCGCCGGCGACGTCGTTCGACTGGTGTACGTCGGCACCCTGTTCGCGGCCTTGTTCGCCGGTCTGCGAGCCGGCGCGGTCGGTGCTGTCCTGCCGTTCCCGCGCAGGGGAGCGCGGCAAAGCTTCGTCACGCTGGCTATTGCCTTGCTGGGCCGATTGCATGGCCTGGCCGCCGTAGGCCGGCTGTACTACGCCGTGATGATGGCCGAGCGAGCCGCCCTGCAATTCGGGATGGCGAGGATCCTGGGGGTTCATGCTTGCAGCCTGGGCATTGCCGGCATGTCCACCCTGGTGCGGTGCGACCGATACGCCGCTGTCGGCGGCGCGATGGCCACCGACCGGCTGCTCCAGCTCGCCCCAGGCTTGCGAGTGCTGTTCCATCTGGCGCTGGTGGCTGTCGGTGATGCTTTGCGTCGGGCCGCTGCCGCCGCTCTGCTGGGTTTGCATCGAGCCGCCCGGCAGGTCCCAGCGGCTGCTTTCCTCGGTCCAGGGGCCGGGGCCCACGCCGCTTTGCTGGGTGCCCATCTGGTCGATGCCCTGGCGGCCCTGCTGCTGCGAGGCGCCTTGCGGGTAGGTGTGGTCGAGCGGGGCGTCGGGCGCGGTCTTGCCCTTGGCATTCGCGTTCCACTTTTCGTTGCCGCCATTGTTGGTCTGGTTGTTCATCTCGCTGCGTTGATTCGCGTCCATGACGTTTCCTTTCACAAGACTGGTTGCTGGCGCGGCCGCCCGGCCCGCTATTGCTGC
>Ga0209023_10008242_pt1 | contig 10500 bp, 10 predicted proteins | sample LakOneMetagenome_FD_187468 | JGI IMG/M metagenome (GOLD analysis project Ga0209023, IMG submission 187468) | Freshwater and sediment microbial communities from Lake Erie, Canada (SPAdes) (version 2) | ecosystem: Environmental > Aquatic > Freshwater > Lentic | place: Lake Erie, Canada...
AACCCGCTGAAAAATAAAGCGCTCTTAGGCAGAGCCAGTTTCTATCCGAGAGACTGAACTGGCTGGCTGTCGTGGGAGGATTCGAACTGCCACATTCCCAATCGCAAAAGCCCCTTTGATTTCTCAAGAGAATTTTGCATTTTTCCGCGAGTTTTGTGACCAGAGACTTTTACACCCAGCGGATGCCGAGCCGGGAGTATGCACCTTGATGAAAACAGCTGGGAGGCAAGCTAACGAGCTCACCTCCCCTGATTTTCTAGGCTGCCGCCCGGCCGTTTGGGGCTCCGAGCTTTCTGGACAAGAATTTTCGGATTTTGTCCGCCATCACCTTGTTAGCAGTGCCTGGGAATATTTTGTCTCGGCCGTCGGCTATTTCCCCCCACACATCCGCAAACCGAAACTTATCCATGGTGCGAAGCAAAAGCTCTCCAGCATCCCGCCATTCCGGTACGCCGTTTAGAACCTCACACAACGCCTCGACGATGGTGGCTTTAACGAAGCCAGGATTCCCATCTGCGGTTTGCGTAATACATTGAAGAGCAGTGATCAGCGTATCTCGTCCATACAGATTGAAACATCTTGTTAGCGCCCCCACGGCCGACGTCTGACCGCGCTTAAGATTGGACTGAATTTTGCGAACGATTTCGACCTCAGCTGCAGCACATACCTCTGCAAGCGCGAGTGACGCGGGATCTTTGGCAGCAAGCCTTGCGTGATAGAGTTGCTGTGCAGTCGTCTTGGTAATATTGCCGTTGACGGCGGCATATGCCGCAGCCTGCCGTGCGCGATCCGCCTGAACAACTTGGCAAGGCACTGTCTTCTGACCGCGCAGCATCGCGGCCGTCGTCCGATGCTGACCATCAACAATAGCGAACTGCCCGCCCTCGACCGGCGCGACAATGACCGGCGCAAACTTTGACCAGTCGAAATTTTCCGCAATTTGATTGACGTTGATTGTCCCGCGTCGGCCGATTTCACGCTGGTATGATGCGTCGACGACGAGCTTGTCAGTTTCAATCCACTCCAGAAACGGAGCGGGTCCCGGCACAAACTCTGATTGCGGTGTGACAAAACGATTCGCACTAAGAGGCTTGAACATTGTGACCTCCGCTGTTGAGGAATCGCCCCCAACCCAGCAGACCGTCGCAATGCGCCATTTCAACGTGACCGTGAAACCTATACACAACTAAGAAACTTGTGTTTTGCCTTGTCCCGCCAATTTCTTGATCCAAAGCGCAAGATCATCGCAAATGAGTCGCGGTAAGCTGACTGAAACAGCAGCTGGCAATCTTGCATCTGACAGACGCAAAGCTCACTTCATCAACGGATCAATGCGGTCGGCTTCGGCAAGCGCCCACTCTTCCCACTTTGACGGCTCATGAAAGCTCTCGCGCTGGCGGCGAGCATCAACGTAAGCTCTGATGAGTGCAGCGTCCTGCCACGCCTTCGCTTCGCCAAGTAACTCATCGAGCCGCGCCTGTTGCTCAGCTATTGCACGTTCTCGTGCTTCGCGTTCGGCCTTATCCTTGGCAATTCTGCGGGCCTCCTTTTCTTCAGCCGCGCGTTTACGAACCCACTCTGCCCTTTCCGCCTGCCAGCGGCGCGATTCATACTCGCTTATGGTGGCGAGACCGACGACAATGTCGGTGAGCTTGTCTTCAAGCTTTCCCGCCTCGTCATCCGCCCAGCTTGAAACAAGGTTTGGAAACCGCTCCCCGGCAGTCGCCGTCAGCACCAGTTTCTTCTCGTTCTCGGTACTTTCCTGATTCCTTCCACGCGAACGCGGCTTTGGCGTGTCGAGTTCGATGCTCACGCCGGCCGGACCCCAGATCGAGACCTCACGTGCCTGGCGGTCTCGGAAATATCCACCTCCACCGCTTGTTCGAGCAAAAGCCAGAAAAATTGCATTCAGGATTCGCAAGCGCCGCCGCTCGAAAGCAGATTCGAACAGCGGCTTGTCAAAGTAATAGGAAGTTGTCGCCATCTTCTGCCGTATGGCCTCATCGCGTTGAAGCAGTTTGACGATAGCGGGATCTCCCTGCATGAGATCACGCGGCATCGTCACCTTGCCAAGTCGCTGCCGAAATCGCGCGGCGAGCACGTCAATGTCTTCAGGCGCACTTTCAATGCCCGGCTCACCACTGAACCGTTCCTTGTGTTCTGGCTTCAGTTCGCCGTTCATCTCAATCACATCAACAGTTGCGAGATCACGTGGCGGAAGAGGGGTACGCGCGACAACATGTCCAGCTTGAAGTTTATTCCAATAACCTCGCTGCGGAATCGGAATGCTCGCCTTACGGCATTGCTTCGCGATGGCGACGTCAGAAATTCCCAGGCCTTTTCCGAGACGCACCAATGCTTCTGACCAGACCAGTTCATAAAGCTGCTCTCGCGTAACCCGAATTGTCATTCTGGTACCCCGATGTCTTTAGCCGTCAGGAATGGCAGCCCTGTCGCCTATTCAAACTGGCCTACAGCGCCGCTGTTGACAGCCACAGTTGCTATCCGGTCGGCCACGCAGTGGGATCGAACCGGTCTCCAAAATGTGTCTCTCGAAAACGGGAATGTTTCAAAGTATGCGCGGAGATTTCTGCCGACATGCGCGGAGAAAAAAGCGAGTTGGCTACACAGAGACAAACACGGTGTCAGAAAAGCCCGCTGTTTGCGGGCTTTTCGCGACATTCTCTCAAGTATTTGAAATTACTGCACTTTTTTGCTGGCGACACAGTGGTGATCGCACCCGTCTCCCCGTGAATTCCCTGCTAACAGGGAATTTTACAGGGAATCTCGTGATTTTAGATGACCAAGAGGGGGCCGATTGGCGAAAAGACCCTGTCCTGCAGCGATTATTCGAGAATTCCCTACGCAGACTAACAGGGAATATAATCTGATGGATCAGGGAATTCTGGAGTAGTAACAGCGATTATCGGCATTCAGGGGAAAATCCCACCCATGCAGACTACTTGATCTCAAGATAGTCCTCGATGCCGTACTTGGAGCCATCGCAGCCATTGCCGCTTTCCTTGAAGCCGCCGAACGGTGCGATCTCGGTTGAGATGATGCCTTCGTTGATCCCGACCATGCCGTATTCAAGTGCCTCGGCGACGCGCCACACCCGGCGATGTCGCGGCCATAAAATAGGCGGCAAGTCCGAACTCGGTGTCGTTGGCAAGATGTATCGCCTCCTCTTCGGTCTTGAACCGGAACACCGCGCAACCGGACCGAGCGTCTCCTCGCGAAAGATGAGGATGTCCGGGGTCGTACCGATAAGGACGGTCGGCTCATAGAACGTGCGGCCGAGTGCGTGACGCTTTTGATGGTCAGCGCTATGGCGGTCAGTTCACCGCAGCGAAGCCGAGCGAGGCACGGATGGCGGGGGCTATAAGGGAGGGGTCCCACGCCGGCTCGAACGTCATCGTCACGTCAGCGGAAACGACCCCTGGAACGGCGGACGCAGCCGCCTGCGCCCCTTCCTTCAAGAAGCCCGTCGCCGGGCATCCCGGGGTTGTCGTCGTCATGGTGATTCCAACAACTCCTTCGGCGACGGCGATATCGTAGATGAAACCAAGATCAACGATGCTCTCGCCGAGTTCCGGATCGATGACGCCCCGCAGCGCTTCGCGCACGCGATCGGCGAGCTCTCCGGTCACGACGGAGCCCGCACGGTCAGTTCGTAGGTCGTCCCGTCGGGCGTGAAGCCGCCGAGCCAGCAGAAACCGCGCTTTTCGAGCTGCGGAAACAGAAACACCGGCTCCCGGCGCAGCAGCGCCGACAGGGTCTCGCCGGCTGCAAGTTGGTCCGCAGCCGTAAGGATCCGGACCATGGGCTCCGGAGGATCGAGATCTCGATTGTCGAGCTTCACTGAGGGTTGCGGCCAGTTATCGAACGCCGAGGCTGCCGCAGTTGCGGTCTGGTCGGACGTCATCTCCACCGGCGTGAACAAAACTTCCCATTCGCCGCCATTGAGCTCCTGCTCGGAATGCACGAATCCCTTGTCAGCCATGACGGCAAACAGCGGGAGCGGCTTGAAGGTCGCGTAGAGACGCAGCCCTTGGCCCGGCTCGAGACGCTGAAGCGCGGCCACGATGACCGAGAACGGTTCGCCTCCGGAACGGAGGATCGGGCGGACGTCAACATCGAGGTAGTGGATCATGGTTTCCTCTCTCAGTTTCGGGCGAACAGCAAGTGCGGGGCGACCACGCCGCTAGGAAGCCGCAGCGGATCGGCGACGTCGGCGAGCCGGCGCGTCCGGATCACCTCTCGCACGATGCCGACGACCCCCACAGTCATCGCTGCAACCGTGAGCCGGAAGATTTCCGGCGCGCCGACCAGCAAAGTTAGCGTTCCAGTCCCGACCGCTGCGTAGTACACGACAAACCACTTCGTCGCCCGGACTTCGGCTACGAGATCCTGCACGCGGGGCGTCGGCGACCGCCCCATCACGGGACCGTAGGTCTCGAGCCAGGTCAGGAACGCCACGATCTTGTAGAGCTTCGCGAGAACAAGACCCGAGAGCCAGCCGAACACGGCGAGGAAAGCGAATGCGCCGACGTGCGTCGCGAAAGTATCGGTCAAGGCGAGTGCGACGCCCAACACGGCTGTCCCTGCCAGGTAGACGAAGGACAAGGTCGCCATCCGCATGTTGAGTTCGAGTTGCCGCCTCTTCCGGTTTCGGAAGATGCAGGCAATGTCGCGGCCATAGAGCGCGGCGGACGCCAGTCCGAGAATGGCTGCGACCGACAACACGATGTTCAGGCCGGAAGCCGAGCTGATCGCGAGGCCACCGCCGACAACGGTCACGGCGATAGCGACAGCTCCGACCGCAAGCGTGATGCGGCTCTGCCGATCGTCCACGTCCGGCGAGAGCATGAACATCGCGAGTAGCCGGTAGCTGACACCCATGGCCGTCAGCGTCAGCCAGCCTCCGAGTCCGGCGATGGCGTGCAGCGGAACTCCGGTGGCCAGAAGGACGTCGCCGATCGATCCGGCCCATCCAGCAAGTCCAAAGGCGAAAATCGCGCCGAAAGCGATCGTGACGCAAAGCGAAGCCAGGCCGGCGAGCACGAAGCGAGCCGAACCCGTCGGTCGCAGCCACGCCGTCAGGCCAAGGTCGATGGCGACCAGGCCGAAGCCGACGACGAGCAGGACGGCTCCGGCGGGAAGCAGCCAGAGCGCCTGCGGCAGACGGCCGCCCAACGAAAGAAAGCCGGCGAGCAGAAGCAGGAGCCCGCCGCTCAGGAGCGCCAGCGCCGGCAACGCACATTTCTCGGAGAACAGTGGCTTGGCGACGAGGACGGGAACGAATTGAAACAACGCGCCGCACATCGCCAGGCTCAACCAGCCAATGCATACCGCGTGAACCAGAATAAGCGTGTCCGGCGAAACGACGTCGGCCGCCGGATAGCCGACGCCAGCCACCATGAGCGCAAGCGCAACGAAGAGCCACGCGAGCGCCATCGCGAAGTAGGTCATCGTCCATCGGGATATGCTGGCGCCCATCATCGCAACTTCAAAACCTTCTCGCTCGGCACAGGAGTGGCGCGTAAGCGACCGCGAAGCCGAAGAAGGCGAATGTCCACGCGATGCCGGATGCCATCAGTAGCGGGACGGCATGGCCCGGCTCGAGAGCCGCACAGATACGCGCAAGCGCCGCGACCACGATGGCCCCGTAGACAACCTGAACGAGAGCCGATGCCTTGAGCGCTTGCCCGGTATGTCCGAGCGAAGCGCGCGTCATTACCGCTATCGTCATCGAGCCGATCGCTCCGCCGGTCCAGGCATGCACGCCGGCACCTTGGGCGATGAGATCGACCGAAGACAAGGCCGAGAGGAAGTAGCCGACAGGCACGAACGCATAGGCCACGTGCAGGATCAGGACGAGACGATCGGAAAAGGTCCGCTCTCCGGCCCAGCGGGCGAGACGCGCCAGATGGAGCAGCCCGGCAGCAGTGAGCGCACTGGCCGTCAGCAGACCTGTCGGTGCATAGACCCACAAGATCATGGCGCACACTCCGACGATCATGACGATCACGTCGAAGCGGTTGAAAGGAACCGGAATTCGTCCCGGCGTCCGACGCGCGAGCCAGTTGCGCGTGAAGCTCGGCACGATCCGCCCACCGATCACGCAGACCAGCGTAACAACGAGGGCGATGCCCGCGCGCGTCGAGTATTCTGCCGCGCCACGGAAGTGCGCTTCCAGATGGAAAGCGACGTTCACCAGCGCCAGAAGCGAGATGATGGCGACCACCTTCAGGTTATTCCACTTGCGTCCGGCGGCGATCTCGCGGACCGCCGCGGCAGCAAGCAGCACAAGAAAAATCGCATCGACGGTCAAAGCGATCTGCCAAGCTAACAAGGCGCCGAATGTCACGGCCAAACGACCCACCACCCAGCACGAAAACAGGACGACGAGCGGACCACCTTGGATGGGAAGCCGCCCGGTCCAGTTCGGAATCGCGGTCAAAATGAAGCCCGCGACGACAGCGCCGACGTAGCCGAACAGCATTTCGTGGACATGCCAGTCCCGAGGCGTGAATGCCGTCGGCACCGAGATATGGCCGGTGAACACCGCGAGCCACAAAGGGATCATCGCGCCGGCATAGACCGCTCCGAAAAGGAAGAAGGGGCGGAAGCCGTGCGACAGAAGTGCAGGCCCCGTGTAAGCTCTCAATTTCTGCATCGTCGCCATGGACGTCTTTCCCGATCGATTGGAGGCATCGTAGGCCTTAGGCGACCATCGTCTCTTTGTCGGGGCACAAACTACTCGGTCGTTCCTTCCGTGTTTGATCTCCGACAAAGAACGGGTTTCGCGGCTCCGGGAGCCGCGCCTCGAACGTCTATTTGGCGGCGGTCTTGCTGGCCTCGAGCTTGTCGAACAGAGCCGCGAATACCTGCTTGGCCTTGCCGACCTGCGGGACGGCCTTGGCCTGATCGAGATTAGTCGGGGATCCGACGACGACCATCGCAACCATGCCCATGCCGTAATGCGGCAGGCACTTCACGCCGTAAACGCCGTCCTTGTCGAACTTCACGACGACATCCTCGCCGTTCTTGCCCTGAAATAAAACGGCGCCCTCCGGCAGCATGCCCTTGATGGATTCCGCGTTGTGACCCTTGTCGGTCGAAACGAACTTGACGGTATCGCCAGACGCGATCTTCACCAGGGCCGGCTCGAACACCATCATGACGCCGTCGCTGCCCTTATTAAGCATCTTGACCTCAATTTCGGCGGTCGCGGCGGCACCGATAGTCATCATTAGAATTGCCGCAGCGGCGGCGAGCGTCACAGTATTCTTCATTTTCGTTTCCTTCGAATTCGCATCCGGAACGGCCGGGCCCATGATTGGGATGGCATAGGCCCATCGGCCCGTCCGGAGATTGAGCTAGCGCAACTTCCCAGCGAGTTTTGAGGGTAAGACTCGTCAACGGCGTTAGGACTTGCGCAGGAGCGGATACTGTCCGCTCCGATCCGAGGAAAAGGAATCATGGCTTCTGTCGACCGCTCGCTGGTCGCGAATTTGCCGATGTTCGCGGGGCTATCGTCCGCCGAGCAGGACGAGCTGCTGCGCGAGGCGCGCTCGATGCGGTACTCCAAGGGCACGGCAGTCTTCGATCAGGGTTTGGAGGCCACCTGCTTCTTTCTTCTGCTTCACGGACATCTCCGCGTCGAAAAGACAACGGCGCAGGGGCAACAAACCGTGGTCCGCTACGTCTCCGCAGGTGAGCTTTTCGGGGTGGCCCAGGCCATGAACCTGAAGGACTACCCCGCGACGGCTGTCGCCGCAGTCGACAGCATCGTGCTGGCCTGGCCATCATCGTCATGGCAGCGCCTGATCGTTAAATATCCCAGCCTTGCTGCGAGCGCTCTGCAAACCGTCGGCAGTCGGCTGCAGGATACGCAGGCGCGCGTTCTGGAGATCTCGAACGAACAGGTCGAACAACGCGTCGCTCATGCCCTGCTCCGCCTCGCCAAACAAGCGGGACGCAAGATCGAGAGCGGCGTCGAAATCGACTTTCCAATTAGCCGGCAGGACATCGCCGAGATGACCGGCACGACGCTGCACACAGTCAGCCGCATTCTCAGTGCATGGGAGAGCGAAGGACTCATCGAGGGCGGCAGGCAGCGAATCGTATTGCGGAATCCCCACCGGCTCCACGGACTTGCCGAAGGCGAAGAAACCATTCAGGCACGCAAGCGCGCGCCCTAGTCCGCCTCCTGCGCCCTTCAACGGGCTTCAATAGAAACAAGCCTGCCTCGACGTCGTGCTCCTCGCGTGCTTCGCCGACCGAGTGAAGGGTGGCGATCGGAGACCCTTGACGGCTCGGCAGCGTCGGAGCTTGGCGCGCGCAAATTTGAGGAAGATTACGAATCCCACCGACTCTTTGCTCTAGCGCAAAGAGTATTGCGCGACATCGTCCATGATACACGCCATCGAATTGGGCAATTACTCACACCGATGGAGAGCGTCATGCTCACGCGAAGAACTGCTCTGATGGGGGTCGCGATCGCGGCGCTGATGATGACCACGCCGGCAATGGCCGGTGCCGGGGACGATCTAAAGCTTCCGCGCGAAAGGGTCTCGCTGGTGGCACCGCCCGCGGTACGCCCGCACGAACAGGCGACCAAGTCTGGTCCGAAAATCGTCGAGTTCAAGCTGACAATCCAGGAAAAGGAAGTCGTCATCGATGGAGCCGGCACCAAGTTCCACGCGATGACCTTCGAAGGCTCGATGCCGGGCCCGATGATGGTGCTGCACGAAGGCGACTACATGGAGCTGACGCTGGTGAATCCGGCAACGAACTCCATGCCGCACAACATTGACCTGCATTCGGCGACCGGAGCCCTGGGCGGCGGCGCGCTGACGCACGTCAATCCCGGTGAACAGGTGGTGCTGCGCTGGAAGGCCACCCGCCCCGGAGTCTTCGTCTATCACTGCGCGCCGGAGGGGATGATCCCTTGGCACGTCGTCTCCGGCATGCACGGTACCGTCATGGTCCTGCCGCGCGACGGCCTCAAGGACGGCGCGGGCAAGCCGCTGCACTACGACAAGATCTTCTACATCGGCGAAAACGACCTCTACGTGCCGAAGGACGAGAAGGGCAACTACAAGACCTACGAGACGGTCGGCGAATCCTACGCTGACACCACCGAGGTCATGCGTAAGCTGATCCCGACCCACGTCGTCTTTAACGGCAGCGTGGGATCTCTGACCGGGAAGAACGCGATGACCGCGAAAGTTGGCGAGACCGTCATGATCGTGCATTCGCAGGCCAATCGCGACACTCGTCCCCACTTGATCGGCGGTCACGGAGACTACGTCTGGGAGACCGGCAAGTTCAACAACCCGCCGGAGAAGGATCTCGAGACCTGGTTCGTCCGCGGCGGCTCGGCGGCAGCGGCGCTCTACACCTTCCGCGAGCCGGGCATCTACGCCTACGTCAACCACAATCTGATCGAGGCGGTCGAGCTCGGCGCTGCAGCCCACTTCAAGATTGAAGGAAAGTGGAACGATGATCTGATGAAGCAGGTCGCGCCTCCCGGCCCGATCCCACCGGAAAAAATCGGCGCCGCCCAACCGGTGACTGTCACTCGCTAAATGGTGCCGGACGCGGCCCGCGGCCAACGCCGCGGACCGCTTCTCCAAAGAGCAGACGTCATGTTGATATTGATGAAGATGAAGATGGCGCTGGTCGCCGGCGCACTCGCCGCGCCCGTCCTCGCAACAGCGCTGACGCCGGTCCCCTTGCATGATCCCGACGGTATGGGCCGTCTTGCTTCCACCTCCTTCTCCTATCGTGCCGCCGGGGACTTCTCGCGCGCTGGCAAGCCCGTCGAAGGCCCGTTGCGCGAGCTTCGCCTACCCACCGATCTCCTGGTCATGAAGCGGCAAGTTACCGTTGGCGAGTACGCCCGCTGTGTCGACGTGGGGGCATGTCCCCCGATCGCTTCCGGCAAGGGTTCGCCCGACCTCCCCTTGACAGGCGTGAGCTGGCACGATGCCTCTGCCTATGCAGCCTGGATGACGCGCAAGACCGGCACCGTGCATCGGCTGCCGACCGACGAGGAATGGACGCTCGCCGCCGCCGAGAAGGCTCGGGACGAAGTACTGCCTCTCGTCGATCTGTCGGACCCCGCTCAGGCCTGGATCGCCCGCTATGATGCCGAATCTTCCCGGGACCGTCCGCAAACCGCGGCACCACAGCCCGGCGGCACGTTCGGGACCAACAGCAACGGCCTGGATGACCTGGCCGGCAACGTCTGGGAATGGACCAATACCTGCTTTCTCCGTATTTCGTTGGATGGGAGCCGCGAGCAGGTGACCAACACCAATTGCGGCGTGCGTGTCGTCGAAGGCGCCCATCGCGCCTACATGACAGACTTCATCCGCGATCCTAAGTCCGGCGGGTGCGCGGCCGGCGTCCCGCCGACCAATCTCGGCTTCCGTCTGGTCGTCGAACGTCCCGGAGCCGCCGTCGCCAACGCTTTCCGAAAAGCGCCAA